>CERD01041216.1_pt1 | contig 120517 bp, 91 predicted proteins | sample 530931 | NCBI WGS metagenome assembly CERD01 (sample SAMEA2621101, study PRJEB7988) | marine metagenome | isolation source: saline water (ENVO:00002010), including
TCTATATAGAACAAAAATGATACAGTAAAGGTCAACAGCCCCTAGCTAATCTGCGTGTTCACTTTGTCTAGCCACCTGGTTAGCGGCCTTTGCCTGGTCGAGAAGCAACTGGTCGTTAAGCGACTTGGCGTTATCCCAGTTTATGGTTGCCCAGGTGAGTGCCTGAGCTGGCTCGTCGGCTAAATGCAAATAATAGAGCGCAACTTCGGCGGCATGCGAGGTGTCCTGGTTCACTTCTCTAAGTTGTACCCGCTGAGCCATCTGTTTTATCCATTTATGCTCGCCGCCAACCTGCTGTTCTGCGAGCGCCAGGTAAAGCAACATACTGTCATTGGGAACCGCAGTTTTGTCGATGAGTGGTGCCAGGTGTGTCAGAATTTCCCGGCCTTGATTCATTTGAAGTTTGGCTTTCGACCAGGCAACCCAGGTACTCACCGGCCAGTCACTGCGCTCTGTCCTCTCACAATAGGCAATTGCTTCTTCGGGGTTGTCAGTGTACAACGCCATATCGGCCAACACTTCGTTGATCCAAGTTTGCACCTGCACAGGGGCCCTTTCACTGAAGCGTGTGACTTTTTGCAGTTGCGTATAGTGTATTTCAGAGGGTTTTTGCTGCATGCGCGCTTCCATCAGGCATGTTGTAGCGACCAGTAAGTCAGTTTGTCCTATCAGGCGCTCGCAAAGCAAAATTGCCTCATCAGCCTGTCCCTGATTCAGTGCGACGTTAGCCAGTAGCAGTCGAGCCTGAGTATTGAGTGGGTTCATCTCCAGCAACATCTCAAGCTGTAATTGCGCTTCGTCGAATCGGTGTTCATGCTGAAGTAGTCTGGCGTAAAACATACGCTGCCTTGAAGTGAGGTCGGTCTCCATGGCAGTGTGTTCAAAGTAATTCAGGACTGGCGTTAACCAACGAGCATCAAAGTCCGGTCTGGTGCTGTTTGCCAGCAAGCGCTCAATTTGACGAGGACTGAAAGTAGTTTGAATCGTGCTGTGATCGTCATGCCCGTGCACGTGAGCAAACGCAGTGTTAATTTCGAGGATCAACATTGCGATTACCGTCATGCAAACTGCGGTAATTGAGCCCAGAATAGGAATGTGAAATAGTGACTTTTTTTTCATAGCTGCATCCTGAGGAAGCCGTCCCTGGCCGGTTGGTTAATTGTCTAACAGGTCGTCAAAGTTACCTGGTGAATTGGCATCTTCGATGTATTCCCGTCCGTTCACGCTAACAGGCTCGGCGTTAGCGTCGAGGGTAAACACCGTTCTTACGGTGTCGTTGAAAGACACCTCCAGTGCTTCAATCGTAATGTCTATAAACCCGGTTACCGCAAAGGCGGTGCCATCAGACACTGTGTAACTGAAGCTGTCTGCGCCGGTGTACTCACTATTAGGGGTATAGGTAAACGCACCGCCTGATGACAAGCTCAAGGTACCAAACATAGGACCCGTGGAAACCGCATAAGTCAGTGAGTCGCCGTCAGCGTCGGTCGCATTAAGCTGGTCAGTAATGGCTACTTCGGTTTGCGTTGTCAGTGCCCGTGAGTCAGCTTCAGGAGCACGGTTAGTATTCTGTGCAGTGTTATCGTCATCAGACGAATCAAAGCAGCCAGTAAGACTCACCACTACAGCAAGAGACAATAAAGATAGTCTTTTCATTGTGCTCTCCTATTCTGAACCTGGCAGCGGCGTAGCGAGATAAGGGAAGGTGCTGTCCATCATTGACGCATCCAGTGGCGCACCGTCGGTAAATGGCACTGTACCTACGTTGGCGTCATCAGGCGTACAGAGTCCCAGATCTGTATCAGTACCGTTAACCGGGATCGGGTAGCACAAGCGGCCCATAACGACACGAAGCGCAATGTCAACAACGTCATCACCAGGGCGACGGCCGTTGGGGAACCCTGCAAGGTCGTCACCGGCTACGCCTGCCCATGATTGTTGATCTGCCGGCGTCGCCGGAATACCGGTGTTTAATCGCAGCATTTCTGAAGGTGTTACGGTGGCTAACTGATTCACGCCCGGGAAGCCGGTCAGGAACGCGGTAACCAAATCCATACGAGGAATATTAGTTGGAGCCAGCGTGTCCAAATTGGCGCCCAGGGTAGTGTTAACCGCATCTTTAAACAGGATATTGAGTAGTTCCGGTAACGCTGGGTGTGTTACGTAATCCGCAAACTGACCATCGTCTTTGGGGTGCGCAGTAGAGAAACGGTCTTTGTCACCAATACCGATTACCAGTTCGTTTACCAACGGATTCCCCAGTCTTGATACCTGCGTTAGCGGGCCTTGTTGCACATCTGGCTTGCTAAACGTGGCATTCGGGTTTAATACGCGGCCTTGCGGCAAACTGGCTGTCGTCCAGGTGCCAATAGTGCCGTTGCCGTCACCAGTGATGCAGCTAGCGTGGATTTCCAATGCAATGCTGGTAACGTTTTTGTCTGCAAGATCGTCATTGCTGTCATCTTGTGTAATGCCGCCCGGGAACCCACCAGCATCGTTAGCACCTGGTGCACTGTCACCTTCTACTGGTACGTAGTTAACCAAGTCGAAGGTTTTTCCAAGGTTGACCACAAACGGGTCTTTGCGCTGACCGACGAATACTCGCGCTGGCATCTCACAGTTAGGCACAGATACGTTATATACAAACTGGTCTGCATAACGTGCATATTCCGCGGCAGAGCTAAAGGTTTTATTCCCGATGTAGTCCAGCGGCTTGGCAAAGCCCATGCTGCCTTCAGCACTGAGCATAGTTTTAGTGCCATCGCGCATACCGCCTTCGATCATGGCAAAGGTATAAGACTCTGAAAAATTCGCCGCACTCATGTCATCAGCGCTGATTGGACCGATGTTTTTCAGCGGGACCTTCACTGCTCGTTGATTGTCTGCAGGGCCGATATTTAGCGCGATACCTTCATTGTTTGCCGCCAGGTTAGACGTAAACTGCCAGGTAAAGGTAAGGTCTTCCATTGCATCGCCGTCGTTGTCGATGTGAATGGCGTAAACCGCAGCCGGATCCATAGCGAAGTAGTTAGGGCCGCCATAGGCATCTTGCAGAGGAATATAATTCGCAATCAGGGTAACAAACCCATCGCGACCCTCTTCGTAGCTGTTAAAAGCGTAGAAGTCAGTACTATCCAGCGCCGGCGAGCGGGCAATATTAGGTGCCTCGCGGTGGCTGGAAGCACTTGCAAGTGTGGTAATTGCAAGGCTGGTAATTGCAAGGCTGCTTAGTAAGATTGGCAAACGTATTTTATTCATATCAAATCCCCATTTGGGTGTGTGTTGTCGTGAGTTCCAATAAGAAGTTGAAGGTGTTTTCAGCTTCTCTTATTTAGCCGTACGACTGAGGGATTCGATGTGGATGCAGAAAATGTTAAAAAAATAATAATTTTTTAAGAGGGCAAATAAAACAATAGTCGAGTGGAAACGATGAGCTCTCAATGCTGAGAGCTCACACGAAATTACACTTTGGTAAGTGGTGAAATGTACAACACTTCGGTGGGAGAGCCTGACGGTGAGCCGCCGAGTGGCTCAAGGCTTACTGCAAGGGCAGAAACGCCGGCCAGAGTGAGTTGTGACGGTCTGACCAACTGTACGTCACCCGTTTTAGGTAACAGGCCAAGTGAAACCGGGGCGCTGCCATCATCCGGCACCATCCATAACTCATAATCTTTATTTTGTTGTGCCACCAGATTACTGGTTGCACGCGTAAAGATATGATTGTCAGACAGCTCAATGAGCCACAAGGGTTGATGCGCCTGATCGGTTACTACGGCTACACTGGAAATGTTTGGCTCTACGGTTGGCTGGGTTAATGGCATTAAAAGCACAATCAGCAGTACCGCCGCCGTACTTAGCCCTGCCAGAACCTGCCAACGCTTGCTGTTGGACTTCTCAGGCTTGAGTGTAACGACATTGTCGGATTGAGCTACCCAGCCTAATTTTTGCTGAATGTTATTCCACACCGACGGGGGCGGCTGCACAGGCTTCAGACCTTCGCCCAAGCCGTTGAGGTGTTGCTCCCAAAGCCAGGTGGTTTCGCGGATGGTTTGATTTTCCATCATCAGGGTTTCGTAGCGTTGGCGGGCTTTGCCTTTCAAGGTACCCAGAACGTACTCCGCCGCCAACGCATTACACAGTGTCTCTTTGGCATAATTCATAATGACAAACACCTCTGTAAGCTCACCAAGCCACGGCGGATCCAGCTTTTAATGGTGCCAAGTGGTGATGACAAATGTTGAACAACTTCAAGGTGGGATAGACCATTAAAGTAAGCCAGGTGAATGGCTTGCCGCTGTTGAGCATCCAGTTCGTCGAGGCAGCTCTCAAGCTTTGGGTGAGAAAGTTTCGCCTCCAACTCGAAATTGTTCTCTTCGTCACTAGCCATACTATCGGGCTCGGTATCTTCAGTCTTTCTTACGCGCTGATAGCGAAGCATGTCGAGCGCGCGGTAGCGGGCAATACTAATAATCCAGGTAAGCACAGTGCCTCTTGCTCTCTGGTAATTTGCTGCGTTGTGCCACACTTTAATAAAGGCATCCTGTGTTGCTTCTTCTGCAAGCTCTTTGTGTTTAAGTAGCTTGAGCACAACAGCAAATACCTGTGGACTGGCAACTTTATATAGCTCAGCGAAATCCTCTCGGTTCCCCTGAGCTGTTCCGCGTAACAGCGGGAACAGGGTTTCTTGCTCCATAACAGCCTCAATGGGTTCTTGCGTTAATGTTCTGTTTTTATCGATGTGTAAAATGACCAAGGCAGCATGTAAGCGTGTCGCACTGGTAAATCACTTTGCACATAGTTATAACGATTCGGGTTGCTGAGTGGATGCAGCCAATGAAGAATTTTCGTCATCCTGTGGTTCTGCCTGTTTCTCGGACAAGGCTGGCAGCAATATTTCAATGACGGTACCTTTTCCGGGCTTGCTGTTGGCTACCATTTTGCCTTTGTGATTTTCAATGGCCGTGTAGGCTACAGACAAACCGAGCCCCTGACCCTGGCCTTCCGGGCGGGTTGTGAAGAAGGGTTCAAAAATGCGCCCAAGGTGTTTCTCATTGATACCGCAACCCGTGTCGAGGATTTTTATATGCAGCATGGCGCCGCGCTGCTGAATAGATAACATAACCAACCCTTTGTCGGTGATAGACTGGGCGGCATTCATGAGCACGTTGGTTAGGGCTTGTTTCAGACTGGCTGATTCACAATACCACTTCAGGTTTGGCGGTTCGCATTGCACTTTGTAAGTCGGCGCTTTGTATTGCACGCCAATGAGTTGCACCAGTTGGTTGGCGGTTTCGTCGAGATTCAGCAGCCCCCAGCCGGTTTGTGTATCTTCCGCAAAAGAGCGCAGTGTGGAAACAATCTCACGCACCCGTTTGAGGCCGTCTTTCGACTCTTCGATAAGCGGGGCGATGTCTTCGCTGACTAAATCGACGTGGTTGGATTGAATAATCTGATTAAATTGTTGCTGCAGTTCGGTATCACTGTGTATTTCCACCAGGTCCCGGCTGGCCTGGCAGGCGTCGAGCAGGTGTTTTGCATACTGTTCGAGGGTATTCAGATTGGCGGTAATAAACCCCATAGGGTTATTGATTTCGTGGGCTATACCGGCGGCTAACTGACCGGTCGATGCCATTTTTTCAGCCTGAATCAGTTGTGCCTGTGCGCGGTCCAGTTTGCGGATCAGTTTGCGTTGCGCTTCGTGCTCGGCCTTTAATTCCTCGGCCAACTGCGCCTGCGCCTTAAAGTAACTCGCCTGTGCAGTGACATCCTGGATCAGGATACAAGCACAGAGCTGGCCGGTGTCGGGGTCTTTGTGTGGCACAATTTCCATGTTTTGTACCATCTGTGTTTCTTCGCCGGTAATCGGTCGGCTACTTTTAAACGGGAAGATATGCGGTCGTTGTTCCCAGTAGCTAAAACTGGGGTGTTTCAACACAAATACCGACTTAATACGCCGTTTCAAAAACTTTATCTGCTCTGGAAACACGTCACCGATAGGTTTTCCAATGGCTTCGTCGCGCAGTTCTGATGCCATGCGATCAAGAAAGAACGCATTCAAATGCGTAATGATATAATCCTGGTTGACTAAACAAATCCCAATCGGGAGTTTGTTGAGTAGGGGGTTATCCATTTCCCGCTAGCCCAGTAACTCATCAATCGTCGAGGTGAGTTTATGCAGTGATGCGTCGTCCAGGCAAAATACAACCCGCATGGTAAACGAAGAGATCTGGATATCAAATTTGACCTCCATTACCAGACTGTGTTGCCAGCCCAGCTGATTAAAATCATGCTTCTCAGGCTGAAACAAGGTAGGCATTTGCAAATTGGTGGTCAGCTCGAGTTGTTCAGACAAACCCGACAAACAGGCGCCGGCCAGAATATTACACAGTTCCAGAATGGTCTCTTTTATATCTGCGTCGGACAGTGGTTGCTCGTACTCCATGAGTTCTGCCACCTCAGCCAAACCAGATTGCGACAAAATGGACATGACCTCGCCATGAATATCGCCCATAAACGACTGGCGGGTGTAATGAGCCTCTTGATTATGCCTCACCATCTCGAACAATTGTTCTGGCGTAACGGCGGTAATGTTAGGTATAGATATACCTATCTTTGTTTCGATTAAATGCGCAAGACTATTGGCAGCCTGACCCATTGAAATGTTCATGAGCTCTTGCAGGGCGTCTCGCTGGTCTTCAGTGAAAGCAATAGCATCGTTCATAGGTAACCCAACTCGAAAAGCGTCATCGCCAACTCTTCTTTGTCGAGTGGCTTACGAAGGAACTTCTTTGCCCCGAGGGACATCACAATTCGTTGTTTTTCCGGTTGAAAGTCAGCGCTAATCACAATTACGCTGGGCGAGCTGGACTGATTAGATAAATATTCGAGCACACCCACGCCATCGACTTCGGGCATGGTTAAATCAAGCAGCAATAGTTGAAATGGCTGCACCGACAGCTTGTCGATGGCTTCTTTGCCATTAGTGGCTTCTTCAATGGTGACTTCCAATTCTGGCGGCAACGCGCGTATTACACTACGCCGAGATAGCTTGGAATCATCCGCTACCAGTACCGATAAACTCATGCAGCACTCCGGGGCTTTTTCGTTAACCTAAGTATTTGTCATTTTCGTAATCCTGCAAGTTATCTTCGCGTAATTGTTAAAAATTACTGCTTTAGTGTAACTCGTCGGATGTTCTTCATTGCTTTATGTGACAAATGTGACTATTGGTAATCTTATGGTATTTAAGCGTGTGTTATGTATAAATCTGAATACACAAGTATGCAAAGTGATAATCGTGCGGAGGAAGGAAGTCTCGGGGAGCCCCGGGTTATCCGGTCCAGGGCTCTGGTTGAAGCGCAGTTAACGACGTTGTTGAATGAACCGCGCGATTTTATTGCCGTCAATAATTTTGAAGTTTTGTGGCGCTGCCGGCATGACATTGCGCCCGTCCTGCACCACTAACAATCCGTTCGGGTATTGCGGCCCCAAATTATGAGACGTAGCTGCGAGTCCGTCGGTTTCCGAGACGCCGTCGATACCTGCAAGCGGGTTCATAGCGACACCAAATGTGCCGAGCAGGCGGTGATTATCGTCCAGCGCATAAACAGCGAAACGGCTGTTTCCCTGGCTGGATACTATCAGGTAGCGCTGCTGCTCGTAGCGGTAAATATCCATGCCTTCAATATCTGCGTGTACCTGCTCATTTACCGCCGCAATCAACGTGGGGGCAGAGGCATCCGTTACCAGCGAACGCTTCCAAACGCCGGTCGACTCTTCACCGTAATAAAGTGTGCCGGTGTTATCGTCAATGACACAGCCTTCAGGCTGGCTGGGCAGGGTGAATTCGTTCAGACGCTGCGCACTTACCGTCGTGTCATTTATGTCTACCGTGTAGTGCTGAAAACGCCCATCGGTGTCATTCACCACCACGTGTAATTGAGCGTTGATTAAACCGGTACACAGCCCATACACATCCGACAGATCTGTGGGCACGTTGTCGAGCAATGCGACGGTACCTTGATTGTCGATACTGAATACCGACAGAGATTGTGACGAGCGGTTGCTGGCCACGGCTATATCAATACTGCCTTGTGCAGTTTGAATAGCCTGGCGCACATCCACATTGTTCACTCGTCCTACTGGCAGGGTTTGACGCAGACTGCCATCCAACGTATAGACATTGAGGCCAAATTTTTTGTCAGTTCCAAGAATGAGGCTGTCTGAGGGGGATTGTGGGTTTATCCAGAAAGCCGGGTCGTCGGCGGCATCACCATACCGGTTTACCGGGGCGGTTTGAGCGTCGGCGGTGAGCATGATGCTTTGTTTTTCAGGTGTCTTTTTAACTCCTGCTCCCGGTAATTTCACGGCAAACAAGGTGTGACTGGCTTCGTCATAAATACCGGCTTGCAGGCCCTGTGAAGTCGCGGTAACACTGATGCTTTTCAGTTCGAGAGTGTCATCGACCTGCCAGCTTGTATTCTCTGAACCACGCATATGAATGAGGGCTTCATTGGTCGCTACGGTAAAATACACCTCTTCACTCAGTGCTGATACGGATTCGATCTCCGGTGCATTGGCAAAATAGTCTAAGTTTCGGGTATTTTCACCCTCTGGCTCGGCGGCGTATTGCCATATGCCGATTTCCTCTTCTGCTAGATAGAGCGTGCCTGATGCATCGGCAACACTGCAGGAAGAAATATTAGGGCCCACCATCAGGGTGCGTATATCCGTTATTTGCCAATCCTCTTGTCCGGGCAGTAACAGCGAATGTGTCAGTAAACCGCGGGCGTCGGTGCTAAACACAAACAAATCATCCTGTGATTTTTGCAGGCAAACGGTTTCGCGATCTGCAAGGTCAGCATGCGCAAGCAATCGCGAGTTAAACTCGCCTGATGTTGTATCCAGTGTGAACACCTGCATAGCGCTGGTATTGTTATCCAGCGTGGTGATCACCAATGTCTGGGCGTCCAGCCAACGCCAATCGGCCTGACTAAAGTGACCCTGCCAGTGCCCGAGTGTTTGGTAATCTGGCGACAGCCAGTGTAATCCAGTGTGCTCACTAACAACCAACCAGCCCGATAACGTATCGTTTGCAACCGGTAGTAAGTGTTCACCTTTTATCTGGATTTCGTTAAGTTCAATAGGCGTCGCAGGTCCTGTGTGTGCTTGCGTGGATGCTGTTCCCGAGCAGCCGGTTAACAGCAACCCCAGACTCATACTTAGGGTTAAAGCGGCAAATTTCATTGGGCGGCTTCCTTGTGTGGCTGAAGTGAATGACTGTAAATCACGTCGCCTTGATCATTAATAAATTGAATCAGTGTTTCCCGGGCATTTACGCTTACCGCAGCAAAGCCTGCTGTGGAAGCGGCAAATCGCGTGAATTCACGTTGGCCGGTCGGACGAATTTCGGAACCCGCGCCAGATACAAAGTGCGCCATGTGCTTTCCGGCAGGCTGGTTGTGCTGAAGATCATGCTCGTGTCCGGCAAAATACGCATCTACCTGATACTGCTCTAACAGCGGTTCCAGTATGTTGCGAATTGCTTTATTTTTCCCGTAACGTTTGCCGCTGGAATACAGCGGATGGTGACCTATTACAAATGTCCAGGTTGCGTCCTGGTGTTCGGCCAGTTGCTGCGTCAGCCACTTAAGCTGCGCTTTCGCATCCTGTTTTTGTGTCTCTGCGTATTTAGCTTCCTGCTGGTAGTCCGGGTTCAGTGGGCTGGTGTCCAGAAAGAGTAAATGGACGGTGGCGCCATCGTCCAGAGTTTTCAAGACGCTGTAATATTGAGCGGGCATGTTCCAACGTCGACTTTTGGCGCTGTAATCGATTTGTGCCTGCCAGTTGCCCCGGTAATCGTGGTTACCCAGCACAACGTACCAGTTACTGAATAAATGAGGACCGTGGTAGACATTCTCGAAGGCGGTCTGCCAGTAGGGATCGTCTACCGATGCGATACCGTTGTCGTAAAAATTATCCCCGGTCGACACAATCATATCGACGTCAAATTGCCTGGCTGCGATATCCATCCATTGTGCCACACTGCGCTGTGCGAAATGGCCATTGCGGCCCCAATCGCCCAGCACCAGCCAGTTCCAGCTTTTATCCAGCGTGTCGGTATGCTCTGTGGCAATGACGTGCTGCTGGTAATAGTCGTCGGTATAAACGTCGCCTGCCAGCGAGTTAGCATGCAGTGCAAGACACGCGATGCCCCATAAAACCCGTATTTTCATTGTGTACCTTAGGTATTGCTATGCGTTTGTCAGCCGCTGGCCGTAAACGCAGTCTGTGTTACTAAAATTAGAACGGGCGCGCTGGTCCTTGTGCGCCCGCGCTATTTTCTGGCTTATAGCTGCCAGTTGAAGCCCAGTTCGAACGTGCGACCATATTCTTCATACTGCGCGTTTTGATTGCGCTGATCGAAGTAATGGTAGTAAGGCTCGTCATTGATATTAATTGCGTTGAAGTACACGGTAACGTCATCGTTAACGAAGTATTTGCCGGTAAAATCAAACTGCTGGTGGGCGTCTTCCATGCGAATCATGTCACCGTCGATTTCTTCGAGGTTCTTACTCTTGTACGCCATAGTGAGTCGCAGGCTGAATTGATTGGCTTCGTAGCCAACTGTCAGGTTGCCCACGGTATCAGACTGGTTAGGCAAGCTGGTTTTGTAGCGCTCGCCGTCGAGTAACGTAGTGGCATTTGAATTTGAGAAAGTGCCGTTAGCTGAGAGCAATAAGCCGTTGTCGAAGGCTTTCACCCACGACAATTCCAGGCCTAACAAGTCGGCGCTTTCACCGTTGACCGGCTGAATGACTTCGTCATAGCCTTCCCAGTCATTGGTACCGGCAACGTCGGCGTAAATCACGAAGTTATCGATTTTCTTATAAAATAACCCGGCGGACAGGACCCCAATGTCGCCCGGGTAGTATTCCAGAGACAGATCATAGTTTGTGGCTTCATAAGGCAGCAAAGCAGGGTTGCCCACTTCCGCTTCGCGCTCGGTAACAAATTCGCCATCGTCCTCTTCCGTCTTGCTTTCGATAATCTGGTAGGCGGCGGACTCTTCAAAGCGGGGGCGAGAAATAGTCTGGGTAAATGCGGCCCTTAGAATCAATTGATCCGAAAAGGTATACTTGGCATTTACGCTGGGTAAGAAGTAGTCGTATGAGCGGTCTGCCTGCCACGGCGTATTAACGACTTCTTCTACGTCGTTTTGCTCGTCTTCTACCAGTTCAACACGCATACCAGAGGTATCGAAGTCGGTATTTTCATAGCGGACACCTGCTACAATGTGCCATTGTTCGATATCAAAAGTACCCATAAAGTACGCTGCAAAAATATCTTCGTTGGTGTTGTATGACGCACCGTTTGACTCGAGTTCGGAGTCCAGTTCTGCCAATTCCAGTGCGTCGCGATTTTGCTTAAAGTCGCTGCGTAGTGCAGACCGGTTTAATCCCGGCCCGAAGTTGCCCAATCCCCAATCGGGCTGAGTGGCAGCGAACTGAGAGGGGTCTACGCCATCAAAATCACCGTCGAAAATGTAAATGTTGCTGTCGACCTTTTTGCTGCGTTGGCGCACTTTAAAACCTGCTTTCAGCTCACTCAGGTAAGGGTCATTGGCAAAAGAGCGGGTAATGTTTGCCTGAATACTGTTTTCTGTGTCTTCGGTGTAGTTATCTTCAAAGCTAATTTCGTCGAGCTCATAAGTACTCAGGTCGTCGACATCGGCGTTATAGGTCAGGGAGGGAATGCGACGCATCATATCGCCTTCTATGCTGTCGTTTTCAGTAACCATCACGTAATACAACGCATCGGGTTCATCTTCGTCAGACTTCGCATAGCCCAACTGATAATCAAACAGCCATTCGCCGCGAGTGTGTTCTCCGCCCAGCGCCGCAGTAAAGATAGATTGCGATTCATAACGATCTTTGGATTCGCGCTCGACTTCCGAATCTTCACCATCCAGTACAAACGTATTGCGCTGGCGATACTCGGCGTCAGAAAACTCGCTGTAAAGGGTGCGCAGGTAGTACTGGTTATTAAAATCTGGTCGATAGTCCAGGTTTACCGCCGCACCTAACCGTTCCCGGGTAATGGTGTAATGGCGTTGTTCTATCTCGTCATCGGCATTGGATTCGATATTGTCCGAACCGAAGTCACGTTCGAAGTAACTTAGCGCGGCAGCAATACCAAACGTGTCATCCCACAAGTTGGTGTAGGTGGCCGATGCTTTGGGGCTTAATTCGTCACGCAGCTGATTCTGACTGACCTGCGCACTGAGTGTGGCAGTCTGGCCTTTGCGGTCAAACGCGCTCACACTTTTTACTTCAATAGCACCACCAATGGCATCGGCGTCCATATCAGACGTAACAGACTTGGACACTTCCAGTGTTTGAATAAGTTCCGACGGAATAACATCCAGTGCTACTGAACGCACACCGGCTTCCGGAGACGGAATATTCAGGCCGTTGATGGTGACGTTGTTCAGGTTCGGGTCGATACCACGGATGCCAACAAAGCGGCCTTCGCCCTGATCGCGTTCTATCGAAAGGCCTGGCAAACGCTGTAATGACTCTGCTGCGTTCTGGTCCGGAAACTGGCCAATGGCATCAGCTGACACAATCGATTTGATGTTGTCGGCCATACGTTGTTGGTTAATTGCATTTGCCTGACCGCTACGCTGTCCGCGCACCATGACCTCTTCCAATGCATCGTCTTTGGCTTCCAGTGTGATCACCGGTGTCATGTTTTCACCAGCGACGAGAGACACAGTCTGGCTAACGGGTTTGGCGCCCAGGTAGGTTACGACCAGTGTGTAGTCGCCCGCGGGCAGGTTAGTAAAACGAAACGTACCGTCACGGCGGGAAAATGTGACTTTGTCGAGTTCTTTGATTTCGATTTTTGCGCCGGCAAATACACGGTCTTGCTGGGCATTGGTCAACTGACCGATAAGGCCGGCATTGTCAGCCGCCACGGCTGAGGAAGCGGCAACAAGGGTGCCTACCGCAACGGCTACCTGTGAAATTTTCATAGTCATGTGTGTTCTCATTGAAGAAGTGTTGTAAGCGTTGCGGCTAAGGTAGGAATGAAAAATGACAGTTCTGTGAAACGCATCATGACGTTTTTGCGACAACGGCGCCAAAAAGCACGTTTTAGGCGCTTTGCCCACAAATGCTGAGCCAAAATGACCCCCTTATAACTCATTGATTATAATAGCTTAACAAGAAAATCTCTGATTATTGCCACGGGAGTTATCACAGTAGTGTCACATTCGTGAGCCAGAATGACCCCTATGATTTATGCAATTCAATATACGCTGTGGTACGCAATTTTTGGTTGCTGCAGAAAGTAGGACTTACATATGAACTTCAGTTTATTGTTTCGACATCAGGGCTTGCTGGCTTTTGTTGTGGTGATACTGACCCTTGCCATGACCTTGTGTACCTTGCACGGTGAGCTAAAACCCATGACCAGCATCGAATGGCTCGATGTCGTGGGCGAAGGCAGCGTGTGTCTGCTGACATTGTGCTGGATTTTTGCGGTTATGATTAGCCGCCCGCCGGGGCAGGTGACCACTTTGCTGGTGGTTGGATTAACCCTGTTTAGTTTTTCTGCCCTTCTGGATGTGATTGATGAGTTCACCCATTATAGCAATGCGGCAACCTGGTTGAGCCTGGTAGAGTCGATTCCCGCGGCAGTCGGCATGGTGGTAATGAGCTATGCGTTATACCTGTGGCATCAGGAGCAACTGGCGCTGAATCGTCAGTTACAACGTCGTGAGCTTTGGTATCGCAGTCATGAACAAATCGATGTGATCACGCAGCTGTATCGCGCAGATTACTGGCGTGATCGCGCCAGTACGCTGCAGGAGCAAGGTGTCGATGCGTCGGTGATTGTGTTAGACATCAACGATTTTTCTGAATTTAACCTGCGCTACGGTCACCAGGAAGGCGATCGTTTCTTACGCGAGATTTCGCAATTAATTGTCATGAACCTGCGCGCAGTGGACTTGGCCTGTCGCTATGCCGGGGACCGTTTTGTGATCCTGCTACCGGATACCGGGGTGCCCGAGGCCCGGGAACTGGCAGACCAGTTGGAGCGCAGTATTCGCAATGTTGCGTTTAAAAGTGGCGGCCAGACAACCGCTATTTTCCACTCCGTTCGCAGTGCCTGTGCAAGGCTGAGTCAACACAGTACGTTGGCGGATCTCATGTCCGGCCTGAATCGGCAATTAGATGAAACATCCCGGCAGGTGGCCTGAGCCTGTGCAGGAAACGGTACGCAGTAAAAAGTGAAGTGCTGATGCGTAGTTCTGACGGCAAGAGCGCACGGCTGCTAACGGCGAACGACAAGGTATTGCCGGGGCGACAGCTAGCTGCAAATTTAGTGGCTGTCGCGGTAGCGCGAGGTGCGCCTGAGCACAAATTGTTGCGCGGCACCGGTATATTTACCGACGATTTAGTCGGTGACAGCACGCTGAGCTGCCGGCAAATTCAAAAACTCGCCGCGAATGCGACTCAATATGCCAAAGGCTATGATGTTGCCTTTCGTTTTGGTCAGCAATTGATAACAGGCTCTATGAATGACGCACTGCCGTACTTCATGCATGCCCGTCATTTTGGCCAGTGCCTGAGAGCCTTACCAGTGTTTCAGCCACTGGTGAGCCCGTTTGTATCGGCACAACGGTTTGAAGATGATGACTGCTACTACTATCTCCTTCAGGATGCGATGGGCTGCGGGAAATTGTTTGTCTTCATGGTTGAGGCTTATTGTGCTGCATTGGTTGCACTGGCGAAAATGTGCACGGGGAAACGCTTGCCCTTTCATTTTGATTTTCCCTTCGGCAGGCCTCGCCATATTCAGGAATACGAGGAAAACCTGGGATTTCGATTGCGGTTTAATCAACCTGTGTTTGCAATTCGCATTGAAAAACAGGCGATGTCAGTGCCCTGTTTACAACCAAATCTGACCTTGCAAGCCTACGCCCGTCACCGGCTAAATCGGCAAATGCACTATCGCCGAGGATTGCTCGACAGTGTACGTGCTCTGTTGCATAGAAATTCGTCGCTAACCCTGCCCGAAGCCGCGGCCAGGCTTAACATGAGCGCAGCCTCACTCAAGCGTAAACTGAGTGAACATCAAACCAGCTTTAGCGATTTACACGACAATATTCGCAGGCAGCAAGCGATTTTCTACTTACAGGTGCAAAAGCTAAACAATGAGCAAAGCGCGGTAAAAATGGCCTTCAGTGATATTACGAATTTCAGGCGAGCGGTGAAACGCTGGACAGGGCTAACCCCCAGTGAACTTCGCCAGGTCTGAATAAAAAAGGCCGCATATACATGCGGCCTTTGACTTCCTGTCGTCTTGCACTGTCCAAGGGACCTGATTAAAAGCCCTTAGGCTTTCATTAATTTGTACATGTCTTCCAGTGCTTTCGGCATAGCGGCAGCGTACTTTTTGACGTCTTCAATGCGGCCGGTGCTGACGCGTGACCATTGCTGATAGGTGCGGTACTGACCGCGGATCAGGACATCCTGTTGTTCCATCGCTTTGCGGAACGCGTTGGCATCGCCGTCGTCACCCAGGTTAACGAACACAAAGTTAGTGGTAGAAGGCAGTGCGGTTAAGCCGTTAGCTTTGACTGCTGACATAATGATGTCGCGGCCTTCTTTGACCTTGTCGCGCGAGAAGGACTTGAATGCTTCGTCATTGTAGCTGGCAATCGCTGCGGCGAGGCCGGCCTGGTTAATGGAGTAACCACCCAGCCCGTACTTGTTGATGAATTCCATATTCTCTTCGCTACCCAGCATGTAACCAACGCGCATTCCGGCCAAACCGTAGATTTTAGAGAAGGTGCGGGCAACAATGATATTGTGGCCTTCGTTGATCAACGGGATCATAGAGTGTTTAGGACCGTCTTCGATCAGTTCGTTATACGCTTCGTCTACCAGTACCAGTGTCTTTTTAGAGGCTTTGATACAGAACTCACGTAACTTCTTTGGATCCAGTAATTTCCCGGTCGGGTTATTCGGGTTACATACGTGTACCATGGCGATCTCTGGCGTGATCGCGTTGTAAAGCGCATCCAGATCGATATCCAGTGCCGCCGTATTCGGGACACGTACAATCTCAGGTCCACCCTGGCGTACCGGTGCCATTGAGGTGGTATCCCAGAACAAATCCGGGCCGAGGATTTTACCTTTGCTGGTGGCGGCAAAGGCGGCAAAGGCCAGAATCAAACTTGAGCCGGCTGTGATCGATACGTTTTCTGGCTTCAGTCCGTTGGACTCCGCCAGCATGTCTCGTAAGTACATACCGGCACGATAGGCGTAGTATGCGCCGCCGTCTTTACTGGCTTCAGCAATGGCTTTTAACGCTAAATCACTCGGTCCATAAGGGTTTTCGTTAGCGTTCAACTTCGCTACGCCGGGTGTTGGGCCATACATAATACCAGGCGCTTGCATGGTCTTTGCTGACGCAAGGCCAGCCGGGGTAATAATACCAGCCGCGCCTGCTGCTGAGGCAGCTAATGAACCGCCCAGAAATAGTCTTCTTGATGGGTTATAAGTCATGTGTTGTTCCTCTTAATTGAGTGTGGCCGGTTATAATGCTTTGCTAAACATGGCAACGGACACTATTACCAGGTAAACGCCAAAAAGACGCTTTAGCATTTTTTCGCTGAAACTATGCGCCATGGATGCACCAATGGGCGCCGTCATGATGGAACCCACGCTGATGGCAATCAGAGCGGGTAGGTTTATGTACCCAACGGTGCCAAAAGGCATCGCTTCCGGGCTGGCGTTCTTCATGAATAAAAATCCAATTGCGCCAGGTAGGCCGATAAGCACACCAACGCCTGCTGCAGTGGCAACAGCCTGTTGAATTGTGCGACGGCACATGACCATAGTAATCACCGTAGGGGTGCCCCCACCGATCCCCAGCAAGGCTGAAAATCCACCAATTACAAAGGCCAGTATGGCTTTCCCCGGACCTTTCGGCATAGAGAAAGACATGCCCGGACGAACCACATAATCCGGGAAAAGAAAGTAAATCGAATACAGCAATACACCCGCTGCAAATACGATAGTTAATCCACCACTGCTGGTGTGGTTGGCAATGGCCACACCGCTTAGCACGCCAAGAATAATCCATATAAACCAGGATTTAAGCATGTCGAAATCGACAGCACCACGCTTCTTGTGAGCAAGTACCGAACGAGCACTGGAAATTACGATGGAAGCCAGGGAGGTTCCGATTGCAACTTTCACTAACTCGTCAGAGGCTGGGGTGAAAAAAGGAAAGACTGCGAGAAGGGCAGGGACGACGACAAAACCTCCACCATTACCAAAAAGGCCGGATGTAATGCCTGCGACTGCGCCCGCAACGCACAAAGTGAGGACGAACCAGACGAGTTCAATCTCCATAACAACAGTGCTCCACTTGTTAAATAAAAATTCGTTTTTTTGTAATATTTATAAAGTAGAAAGTATAATTTTTTGGGCGGTTTGTCGCGTGGATCGCGATGAGTGACATGATACAGACGACCAGCCTTGCGGCTGGTCGTAGTCGGATTAGATCACAGAAATGATCCTCACCTTTAGAACGATGCGTTCAGCTTCATGTAGTAGTAACCACCTTGCCAGTCAACAATAGAGTCTGAGCGGTAGATACGGCCACAGCAGGTTTCGCCAATGGTGCCTGGGTCAGGGTAGTTGTCGAACAGGTTACGCGCACCCAAAGACACTGACAGTGTTTCATTGATGAAGTAGGTACCTTCCAGATCGAACATGTACTCAGGATCGAACTCCTGAATCTGTGCTACACCGATAGGCTCGCCGGCTTCATTTGTCTCGATGCCATTTGAGTTCTCGTAAGAACCGTAGTAACTCAAACGGGCGGTAACGCTAAAGTCGTCCATTGAATGTTTAACAGAAACTACACCGCGTGTACTCGGGGTGCCGTTTTCAAAGTCAAAGCGGTCTTCCAGATTGAATAAATCACCTGGGTCGCCATCAAACTCGTTGGTACCGTAGTTAAATGATGCCGTGATCATGGTGTCACCCATATCAGACTCCATGCTGTAAGTGGCAACAACATCCAAGCCTTCAGTAACGGTATCAAACGCGTTTTGGAAGAAGAATACGCCACCGATAGTGTTAGCACCGACTACGCCAGCAGCATCAAGCGCCAAATAATTTTGGTATGCGCCGTATCCATCAGCGTCAGGGTCTGTCACTACAGTCGTGGAAACATCCAAAGTTGAAATCGCGTTAACACGGTCTTCCAGCAGAATGTGATAGTAGTCTACAGTCAGGGTTAAGCTGTCTAATTCTGCTGTTAAACCAAAGGTAAAGTTAGTTGATGTTTCTGGCTTAAGAATCTCAGCTCCTAATGCCTGTGCTACTACACTGTTCGCCGGGAATAAACCGGTCGCAACCGGGAAGCCATTTGGTAAACGTGTAGAAACGTTTGTAGTACCTTGCTGACCAGGAGTAGGAGCGCGGAAACCAGTACCATATGAAGAACGCAGTGCAACTTCGTCAGTCAGCTGGTAAATACCCGCAATTTTGTAAACCACTTCAGAACCAAAATCAGAGTAGTCTTCGTAACGGATCGCAGCTTGTGCAAACAATGCGTCAGTTATATCACCAGAGATATCACCGTATACCGCGTAAGAGTCACGCTCGTAAGTGCCAATGAACTCGTCTGAATAACCTGGGAAACCGTTGGAACCTACGCCTACGGCCGTGAATACAGGGTCTATACCGTCGAAACCATCAACAGGATTACCATTCTCATCGGTAGCTGAGGTGTAGTTCGCACAATTCAACCCATTTGCAATTGCCGTAGCAACTTGCTCATCAGTTGCCAGTCCAAAACCGTTGTCTTCGCGAGAACACAGACCATATGGATCAGGAATTGAGTGAGGGCCAACAGCATAAGACGCTTCATCGCCCTGAGAGATCTCGTAAGACTCTTCCATGTAGCTCAAACCAAACGCCAGTACATATTCAGCAAGGTCATACGTAAAGTCAGCCTGGAATTGCAATTCGTCGTTGCTCAGGTCTCCAGGGTGGAATTTAGTTGGAGACGCACTACCCATAGATGGGTTGATAGTGTTAGCCAGTGTGTATGAAATCTCGTTATAGCCGTAACGACCACTGATGTCATAACCCAATGAACCCGTCATGCCTTTTAAGCCAGCAGCAAATGAGTAGTCAGTGATGTCACCAAAGAAACGAGGCGTGAAACCACCTGGGAATTTTTCTAACGGAGAGTAGATTGTGCCGTCGATTTCACGCAGGTCTTCGATAGTACCGTTGCCTGGGTAACGATAGAAGAATGAACCATCACCCTCACTCTCTGAGTAGTTTGCAAAGCTGTACAGTTCCATGTCGCCAGACAGTGCATAGCCCGCGTTAAGGAATACTTTTGCACCGCTGTAGTTCGGTTGACCCCAAGGCTGTACTTCACCGTCAGTACCGTGAACTGAACGCCCCATTGCTTCTGCATCTGCTACGTACTGCTCAGACTGATCGTCTACACAGAACCAGCTTTCACAGTATTGCTCGCCGCGGTATGTTGCTTCTGAGTCAGTAACTTCTGCAGAGATGCTCAGGAAACCGTCGTCACCCAGTGAGAAACCTTTGTTACCACTGATTGTGTATTGTTGACCGTCGCCTTCATAATATTGGCCGGCGTCTAAAGACAGTGAACCGCCTTCAGCGTTATTTTTCAGCTGGAAGTTAATTACCCCAGCGATAGCATCTGAACCGTACTGTGCAGCAGCACCATCACGAAGTACTTCCACACTGCCTAATGCAGCTGCAGGAATGGTTGCAAGGTCAGGACCCTGGGTACCTGAACCTCCGATCTGAACTAATGCAGCACGGTGACGGCGTTTGCCGTTTACCAACACCAATGTTTTGTCTGTAGGCAGGCCACGCAGTGACGCAGGACGAATGAAAGTACCACCATCAGAAATTGGCTGACGGCTCAGGGTATAAGAGGGAACCAACGTCATCATGATGTCGTTCATATCAGATGAGGCCACGCCGTTAATGTCATCGGCGGTCAGTACGTCTACCGGTACTGGCGAGCTGGTTACGGAACGAGGAGCACCACGCGCACCAACAACCGCAATTTTTTCAACGTTTTCTTCAGCGGCTTCTTCTGCCATTGCAGAGGTAGCTACTGTCATTGATAGCGAGTAACCGGCAAGACCTGCCAGCACTGCTGCATTTAATTTATTGAGTTTCATCATGTGTTCCCTAAATTGCCATATCGCTATGATCTTTTTAGGTGCATGCGCGCAGAGCGTGAAATCACGCAGATGGCCAAAATTGCCCCAAAATGGTACGCGTAAGCACCAAACTTAAACATTTATTGAGCTTAGTGAGGACGACAACACGCGCCATCGTCTTTAATGAGACTAAAAAAAGAGCACGGTAGAACGGAAGAAAAAAGAATGTTGAGGGTTATAACTAAAATATTGAGCCCTGAATTAAGCTCAATTAAATCATGGGTTTAGAGGCTGGTTGGTACAATAAAATATTTTATAATAAATACTTTTAACACAATAATTTAACAAACAGGCACCGAAACCTGACCAGTTGGTGGCATGTAACTTGCTGAATTAGAATAGAAAAAGCCTGGTATGTTGATTTTTAAAAGGTTTGTTACAAATCGATTATTTCGCATACTAAAACGAATGGTTACACTTGAAGAGTTGTTATCGAGCATGAATTCTAAACAGCTACAGTATTTTCTGGTCACCGTGCAAAAAGGAAGTATTGCCGCTGCAGCAAGAGAGCTGGACATTGCCCAGCCTGCTATTAGTCAGCAGTTAGCTAATTTAGAGCGAGAGATGGGCAGTGCACTCTTCGAGCGCAGTTTCAAAGGCGTGAGTCTGACTGCCGCAGGGAAATTGTTCGAGAAGCACGCCAGAAAACTCATTGATGACATAAACAACGCCAAGATGGAGTTGCAGCAACTCGCCGCTGTACAGCAGGGTAAAGTACGGGTTGGTATGCTGCCGTCCATAGGTAATGTGTTGTCAATGTCGCTGATAGCGCAGGTAACACGTTGGTATCCGCAGTTAAAACTGGAGATCAGTACCGGCCCGTCCTACGCGGTAAAGGAGTGGTTGCAAAGCAATCAGGTTGATATCGCGCTGACTTACGAACAAGAAGTCGAGCCCAGATTTATGACGGTATACCCACTGATTGAAGAATTCATGTATCTGGTGGTAGGCGTTAATGAGGCATCCGACAATTACACCTCGCTAAAAACCAGAGAGACGATTCACTTTTGGGAATTGAGTCAGTACGAATTACTTACGCCAGGTACCAAGGATGCGCTGGGGCGACTAATCGACAAGTACGAGCGTGAAACCGGCGTAGCATTAAAACACGATAAAGCCTATTCGGGTCAGCTAATGACCGGGCTTCGCCAGGTCATACAGGGCGAAGGGTTAATGATTCTGCCGTCTTCTGCGATGTATCATCTGGAGGACAGTAAGGTAGTTAAATCGCTGAAAATTACTCAGCCGGAAATGAAGCGACAGGTCATTGCCGCTACTAACAGTAACTTTGCGTTAACTGACGCGATTGTGAAGATGATTGCGATTATCCAGGAAGTGACGGCTACTGAGCAGCAGGCCGGTCACTGGCGGGGTAAATTTGTGGGCCAGCTCAAGCATGCTGATGTCCGCAGCTTATCGTCTTCAACCAGCGCACCAGGTAGCTTGGAAGCAACGCTGAGGGCTTACGATTAAGTCATGGCTTGCTTCCTGTAACAAGGAGGAAGCACTATGACAACAGGCCCTAATCCCCATGAGGTTGCGCCGATCCCGGCAGCCGAACAGGTAACCTTTCTGAAGAACATTATTACTTCACCCAATATTATGGTGGGAGAGTACACCTATGTTGACGACCCTGAACTGGCGCGGAATTTCGAAAAAAACGTGCTCTACCATTTTGATTTTATCGGCGACAAGCTAATTATTGGAAAGTTTTGTGCCCTTGCCAATAAGGTCACCTTTATTATGAATGGTGCCAATCACCCGTTAAATGGGATGAGTACCTACCCGTTCTATATTTTCGGCAATGGCTGGGAAACGGCTGCACCTCAGCCGGGAGACCTGCCCTATAAAGGTGATACCCGGGTTGGAAATGATGTCTGGATTGGCTATGACGCGACTATTATGCCCGGTGTTACCATTGGAAACGGTGCAATCGTTGCGTCTAAATCAGTCGTCACAAAAGATGTGCCAGCCTACGCCGTGGTGGCAGGTAATCCTGCTAAGGTGTTAAAAATGCGCTTTGACGACGCAACGATAGCCAGGCTGGAAAGTCTGTGCTGGTGGGACTGGCCAATTGAAACTATCACTGAAGCGCTGCCAGCGATCACCAGCGGCAATATTGATGCGTTATCGGCCATCGGTAATTGATGGCCTCAAACCTTAGCTTGCCTTAAGCGCTGCGTTTCATTCGGGGCAAAATGTATCGCTGCTGGTACCACAGCAGTGGTGCAAACACGGTGAATAAGCCCAGCGCGTAAAGCATTTTGGTACCTAATCCGACCGCTATGGTAGCGCAGAATAAACAGCTCAGTACGACCAAAGGTCTGTGACGGGCCGACAGTAAACGCACAGCAGCCAGCATACTGGCAAGATAGATAAGCACGAATACGCCATTTACCCAGCCAATCAGATCCTCAAGGTCGTGTTTGCCATAGTGAGTGATGATAAGGGTGGCAGTCATTACGATCAAAATACACTGCAGTGCCCGTTGCGGTACCTGATGCCCATTGAGCGCCTGAAAATAACCGGGAAGCACATTGTCATTACTCAGGCTCCAGATCAGACGTGACAGGCTAGCGGTGTACACGTTTACGGTAGCCAGACCACCCGCAACACCAAGTGCGCCAATAATATAAGCGCCCCCTGCTGAGAATTGCTGATCAAACACGGTGACCATGCTCAGGGTGTCTGATACTGGTGTATCAATTAGCAGATACGTGCAGCCCAGATAAATTAACCCAACCAGTAGGGTACCGGTCATAATGGCCGGGACCAGATCGCGCTTGGGATTCTGAAAGTCATCGGCCAGATGCGAGATCGCTTCGATTCCCAGGAAACTCCAAAAGGCTATGCCCATGGCGCCTAACACCGGGGTGATAGCAAAGGTACTGGTCGATATCGAGATTTCAGGTGTTGACGCTGTCGACTGCCCTGCCACCATGGCGGTTACAACGAGCGTGATGACCAGAGTAAGCATGAGCTGCAATGTCGCAGAGAACTGTATACCGCGATAGTTGAGTAAAAATAGTAACCCGATGATGCTGAGCTGAACAGGTAATGCCCAGTTTGCAGACAGGCCAAATAAGGTTTCTATAAACCAGTAAGTCATTATGATTGCTGCGGGGGCGCCAATGGGCACCACAAACAAAAACAGTAGCCCAATCGTGCGGCCTGCCGATTTTCCGAATGCCTTTTCTACAAAGTATGCTGGTCCACCGGCGTGAGGGTAAGACGATGACAGTTTGGCAAACACCATAGCCACCGGCAAAATGGCAAGGGTGAGCAATATCCAGCTTAACATGGCCCAGTTGCCAGCTGTTTCTATGGTCATTTGTGGCAGGATAAATACACTGGTCCCCAACAAAGTGGTGGTGAGTAGGCCGGCTCCCTGCCAACGTCCGATTTTGTGTGCACTGTGCTGTGTCATGCTCTGAAAGGTCCTGAAAACGAAAAAATAATGTCTGCCTCTGACTAGTCAGTGAGTTCTTAACTAACTGAATCGTCTTTAATAAATTCAATATTCTCTTTTGGGGTAACCACGCTCACCTGAATAACCCGAGAAAAGTCTGTGCAAAAGCCTGTTGCGTAATATACTGCGTTTTCCTATTTCAATATGGCTTAATTTACAGGCATTCAGTGGGTTGGTACCGTCACTTTGCCGGTCAACAAGGTTTTTACCCGCAATATGCAGGAATAAATAACAATGGATAAATTCGATCATGCGATTATTGCGCAGTTGCGACAGAATGCGCGAGCCAGTGTGTCTGCGATAGCGGACGAGGTTGGTCTGTCGCGCTCTGCGGTGACGGAACGCATAAAAAAGCTGGAGTCGACCAATGTCATTCGCGGCTATCAGGTAATGTTATCTGAATCTCAGAAAGAAGGCGTTGCGGCGTATCTGGAAATTCAGCATAAACGAGCCCGCTGCACGGATGTTGTCCCGCATTTCAGGGCAATTCCTGAAGTGGTCTCGTGCTATGGCGTAACGGGGGAGTGTGATCTTATTGTGCTCATTCGCGCCGATACCATGCGACGTCTGCACGAAATCCGTGAGCATATTGATACCATCGACGACATCATCAAAATCAAAACCCATGTGGTACTCAACCAATGGCTGGGTTAAGACGGCAATGTCAGAAATTTTGACAACTGTATCGCTCAGCGAAAACGCAATTTTATTAAGTTATTAATAGATAACGCCATTTATATTCTGGTCCGGGTTATGCACGATTTTAACAAGGGGCTGCTGACCTTTGCTGTATTATTTTTGTTCTATGACGAACCCGAAGGGCAGCATAAATGACGCACGACTCGCTGCAAAAAACCTACGGCAAAGGTCAACAGCCCCTGGTAGCTAGCGCTACAAACCAACAGGCAAACAGAGAAGTAGAGGTATGTATGTCTTGTTTAACCCGACAGCTTCAAAAACAATTGGTGCGATACGTTCAGCGTAGCGCCAAGATTGACACCCCCTGTGATCCTGCTCATGTGCGTAATGAGCTAATCAGTAAAGGCGTGTGCCCAAGCTCGGTCACCGAGGGGCAAATGCGACAAATTCTGGAAGTCGCGGGTTTGATGTAATACACAATCGCAGGTTTAAATCTGCGAGAGGAAGGCAAATAAAAAGCGGCGCTATAATCAAGCGCCGCTTTTGTGTTTTGAATACGCTGAAGGTTATTTCAGGTCAAAACGGTCGTTTTGCATGACTTTGGTCCAGGCTGCTACGAAATCTTTCACGAATTTTTCGTTAGCATCACCGGCGGCATACACTTCAGCGATTGCACGCAGTTCTGTGTTTGAACCAAAGATCAGGTCAACGGGTGTTGCGGTCCACTTCACTTTACCCGTGCTGCGATCGCGACCTTCGTATACACCTTCTTTGTCAGTCTTGCTCCACACTGTGCCCATGTCCAGCAGGTTGGTGAAGAAGTCATTGCTCAGTGTTCCCGGCTTGTCAGTAAACACGCCGTGCTTCGCACCTTTGTAGTTTGCGTCCAGCGAACGTAAACCACCCAGCAGCGCAGTCATCTCTGGCACCGACAGGTTTAACAGGTCAGCGCGTTCTACCAACGCTTCAGCAGGAGACAAGTAGTTCTTCTCTGGTGCGTAGTAGTTGCGGAATGCATCAGCTACCGGTTCAAGATAAGCAAATGATTCGACATCGGTCATGTCCTGAGTAGCATCCATGCGACCTGGTACAAAAGGTACCGTGATGTCATGGCCAGCATCTTTTGCGGCTTTTTCAATCGCAGCGGCACCCGCAAGAACAATGATGTCGGCAGTTGAAATACGCTTGTTACCTGACGCTTTACGGTTAAAGCTGTTCTTCACTTTTTCAAGTTTCAGCAGTACTTTGTCCAGCTCTTTCGGGTTGTTCACTTCCCAACCGTTTTGAGGGGCAAGGCGAACACGTGCACCATTCGCACCACCACGCATGTCAGTACCTCGGTAGCTGGCTGCTGACGCCCATGCTACGCGAACCAGTTCCTGAACACTTAATCCCGTATCCAGAATGTCTTTTTTCAGTTTTGCTACGTCACGGTCTGATACCAGCTCGTGGTTTACTTCTGGAATCGGATCCTGCCATACCAATACTTCTGCAGGTACTTCGTCACCCAGGTAACGAGCACGTGGCCCCAGATCACGGTGGTTTAGTTTGAACCAGGCTTTTGCGAAGGCCAGCTCAAACTCAGCCGGATCAGCGCGGAAGCGCTCTGCAATTTTACGGAATTCCGGGTCTTCTTTTATCGCGATATCGGTAGTGAACATAATCGGCTTGTGACGCTTAGTTGGATCGTGTGCGTCAGGTACCATGTTCGCCGCTGCGTCTGTATCCGGAACCCACTGAGTTGCACCAGCCGGGCTCTTCGTCTTCACCCAGTTGAAGCTGAACAGGTTGTCCAGGTAGTTGGTTGTCCATTGGGTTGGCGTAACTGTCCACGCACCTTCCAGGCCGCTGGTAATGGTGTCTTCAGAATGGCCTTTACCACACTTGTTTTTCCAACCAAAGCCTTGGTCTTCCAGTTCGCCAGCTGCAGGCTCTGCACCAACACAATCTTTCGGACTTTTCGCGCCGTGTGCTTTACCAAAGGTGTGGCCACCTGCGATCAGCGCAACGATTTCTTCGTCATTCATTGCCATCCGGCCAAACGACATGCGAATGTCTTTTGCTGCCAGCAGTGGATCCGGGTTGCCATGTGGACCTTCCGGGTTAACATAGATCAAACCCATTTCAACCGCGGCCAATGGGCCTTTTAGTTTACCGAACTTGTCGCGACGCTCGTCAGTCAGCATTTTGCCTTCCGGGCCCCAGTACACATAATCCGGCTCCCAGTCGTCTTCACGACCACCGGCATAACCGAAGGTTTTGAAGCCCATGTCTTCCAGCGCAACGTTACCAGTTAACGCCATCAGGTCAGCCCAAGAAATCTTGCGGCCGTACTTTGATTTTACTGGCCATAGTAAGCGGCGAGCTTTGTCCAGGTTGGCGTTGTCCGGCCAGCTGTTCAGTGGATCAAAACGTTGTTGACCGCCACCTGCGCCACCGCGACCGTCGTGTACGCGGTAAGTACCGGCTGCGTGCCAGGCCATACGAATGAAGAAAGGACCATAGTGACCATAATCAGCTGGCCACCAGTCTTGCGACTCAGTTAATACGGCGCGAATGTCTTCTTTAACTGCTTTAAGGTCTAAGGATTCAAACTCAGCGGCGTAGTCGAATTGCTCACCGTATGGATTTGACTCGATACCATGTGCGCGCAGCTGGCTGAGATCCAATTGATCAGGCCACCAGAATTTGTTGGTTTTTGGGGCGGTGTCGGCATGTGCCGGGGCAGTCATCACAACAGGCGACAATGCGATAGCAATGGCAGCTGCAAGTGACAGTGTTTTTTTCATTTTCATATGTCCTCTCCTCGTTCGAAATATGAACCAGTGTTGTAAACAAGAGTAGTTGTAAACAGGAATAATTGTTATTGAGGACAGTGAAATTTGATAATTAAAAAATCAGATTCAATTGATTGGAAAAATAAAATCACACAGTAAACGTATATGTAACAGTTTGTTATGTTTATTTTGTGGTTATTTTCTAGCTCTGTTTAACAAAAAGAAAACCGGCATTTAGCCGGTTTAGTAAGCGTTTCTTGCTCTTTGGTGAATACATTTTGTTTACATTTAGTTTACTTCTTGGTGGGTGAATTCAATAAACTCTCGAATGATTGATAGACACCGTTCGACCAGCCGAATCCCAGTTGAACTTCGTATTCACCGCCACCAACAGCGCTGTTGGGGGATTCCACATTGTACTTTTCCAGAATAACACCGTGGGTCGAATAGTGGTTAGCAATAAGTGCGTTCCAACGCTGCATAATTTTATGTGCCAAATCGTCAAACCCATATCGCATTAAACCTTTAACGGCGAACCACTGCAGCGGGGCCCACCCATTCGGGGAGTCCCATTGCTGGCTGGTGGTCTGTAGTGTGGTAACCAGTCCACCCTCGCGCAGGAATTGCGTTTCCAATACCTCAGCAACACGTTTAGCTTGCTCTTGCGTGGCAATTCCCGCAAATAACGGCATTACCCCCGCCAGCGATAAAACGTCAGACTGTTGCGCTGTCGGAAAATGGTAATCCAGAAAATAGCCTTGTTGCTCAGACCAACCGTAGTGCTGAATGGCTGTCGCCCGGGTATTCGCCGCCTGACGGTACGTTTCAGCTTCTGAACCCGTTGCCCGTTCTGCCAGGGCTTGCTCGAGCAGATACAACAAACAGTTCAAATCAACGGGAATAATGTCGCAGGTGCGGATTGTGGATAGGTTCTGTGGATCTTTCAGCCAGCGAGAACTGAAATCCCAGCCAGATTCGCAGGCGGCGCGAATATGTTGATAAAACGTGCCTTTCTGCTGCTCGGGCAGGGCAGCGGCAAGGTGACAGTCTTCCCGGTAACTTTCTGGTCGCGGCGTTTCACTGGTATCAAAATACCGGTTCAGCGTAACACCATCGTCTAACTGTACTGACCGCAACGACGCTGCACCCGACGAGTCTGTCTGTCGTTGCATCCAGAACTTATACTCGTGCTCTAAACCGGCTTGTAAAGCCGCTTGCAGACTAGCGTCATCTGTATCCACAAACCGTGACATTAGGGCAAGTACGGGCGGTTGACTTCGTGTGGCATAGTACAGGCGGTTGCCATTGGGGATACAACCCACCTGGGCTTGGATAGCCAGAAAATTCCTGATCAGATCATGTACCAGGTCAGTTTTATTACTGAGCGCTAACCCAAGCGCAGAGAAAAACGTATCCCAGTAATAAACCTCTCTGAAACGGCCTCCGGGCACAATATACGAGTGGGGTAAGGGCAACAGGCTGTAATCAGAACCCATGTCAGCCGGCTTCGTTAACACATCCCACATGCGCGTTATGTAGTCGCCAATCGTCAAAGGTTCATTGGTGTTAAACCGCACGTCCACCACTTCAGGAATGGAAAAATACCGATTCACAAACGTGACAAGAGAGAAGTCCGTTTGGTTACGCTCCTGTTCATAAGCTGACAGTATCGCGTTAAGCGGCTGATTGGGCGTAGCGTCAGCAAATGTTTTGCTGTCGGGAAAAATCCCTGCGCACTGAACGTCGATAAACAACTGGCTATCGAAAAACGCCAACACCTCTTGTGCGTGGCGGTTTGGGCTAGCGAGACGCGTCATGAAAAACCTCTAAACCTGAGAAAGACGAAGTGTTGCACGATGGAATCTGAACAACGAAAAAAGCAAACCTGCCAGTGGTACCAAAGCCAGATAAAACGCGACCTGGCCACTAAATGCGGCGAATACACTGCCGGTAATTATAGACCCTGTGGTGCCACCCAGGGCTGAAAATACAACAATAAGACCGGTCATGGGGGCATGCTGATGTTTAGGCAGGGCGCTTAGCATCACCGAATTAAGTACCGGATAGATTGGCGCCATCAGCAGACCAATTAGTGGAAACAGGTAACCTGCTAACGGAATGTCCCAAAGGCTGTTAACGCTGTTTTCTGCAACGGGTTGAGCCAACGGTAGGCTAACGCAAATTAACACCGCCATGGCGATCAGGCAGCCATTCAAAAATGGATACCAGTGCAGTTTGCGCAGCACGGCGCCAGCAGACAAACGCCCTACAGCCAACGCTATAGCAAAGACGCTGGTGAGCTGAATACTGATATCCACTGGTAACCCAATTACTTCACGGTTGAAAGTCGGTAACCAGGAGCCAATGCCTTGTTCAATCAGTACATAGAGAAACACTGAGATCACGAAAATCAGTACCAACGGCTGGTAAGTGAGTTTGAGCGTAGCGATGAAGTCCTGCCAGGCGTCGGTTTTTACTGGCGGGAGCGCAGGCTTTTCGATAGGGGCCAACCACACAATAAGGCCAACCACTGCACCGAGTGCGGCCAGGGGGTAGTAAACATTCAGCCAGCTTAGCGCCCCTGGGTTATCCGGGTCGATAAACGCCGCAAATACCCAGTAGCCACTCAACACGCCCAGCATGAAAATACCTTCAACGACGTTCATGATAGATGAATGGCTGCGTGTATCCGGGGCAAGCTGCCCAATAATTGCGTAAACCGAGACTTTAACCAGAGCGAAACTGGTGCCCACACAGGCAAACAGCAGTTTTATCATCCAGAATTCGGGAACAGAAGGCACCGCAGCACAGGCTAGGGTTACCAGTAAAAGCCCGAAAAGCAGGGCCGCTTTGTAGCCCACCCGGGGTATAAAGGACGCAACAAGAAAGGAAACAAATGCGATCGACAGGTCTTTGAAACCTTCCAGCGTGCTGGCATCGGGTTTGGAAATATCAAAGCTGTTGATGGATTGCAGGATCACAGTGCCAACGCTGTTCAGCAGTATGGCAAACAAAAAGTAGCTCGCAGCTATGGCGGCAAACACAAGAAATCGCGGCATCTGTAAATACTCTGTTAACACATTTCGGCGAAGTCTAGCCTTAGCCGGGAATAAATGCAAACGTTTGCATTTATTCTTTAGTCACAGGTGGATGAGGTTGTAGACTGGTAAATTAACTGGACAGGCGCTTAACCAGATGCGTTTCAACTACTTGCGAAGAAACCGGTTGCTGATTCACCTGGCAAAGTAACTGTTCTACCATTAATTGCGCGGCCATGGTTACGTTCTGGTGCACGGTTGTGAGTGCAGGGTGCATCAGTTCAGCCAGCATAATATCGTCGTAGCCAATAATTCTGACATCGCCGGGGATCCCCACATAGCGTTCTTTTAACGCCTTAATCGCGCCGAATGCCACCATGTCACTTACGCAAATCAGGCCGTCGAAATACAAACCCTGTTGTTTGATAGCGTCGTTAATACACTCGTAAGCTGCGGTAGAGGTAATATCGATGGGTTTGGTGTAATCCGCTGACACAGTGAGTCCCGCATCGCGATGGGCATCTTCATAGCCTTTATGGCGCTGTTCCATCTCGGCATGGCCCGGATCGCCCAAAAACAGGATGCGTTTGCTGCCGCTTTCAATCAGGTGCTTGGTAGCCATGTAGCCGCCGGCATAATTGTCGCCGCCAATAATGGGGTAGTCGGCCTTGGTGTGTGGCTCACCCCACACCACAATTGGCACTCGGGCGGCCGCGGCTTTATCGATTTTTTCGGTGCTTTTGCCCTGACCCACCACAATAATACCGTCAGCGCGCTGACTGGAGACAAAGTAACTGGCCCAGTCGTCGCTGGCCATAAACGAATTCGACAGCAGCATTTCATAGCCCGCGGCGTTCAACGCTTTATTTAATTCTGCCACAATTTTCAGTAGGAAGGGATCGGACACACTCTGTTCAGTGTGATCAATTAAGTTCAGAATAACCGCGATGACGTGTGTTTTTTGCGTGCGTAGCCGACTCGCTGCGGCATTAACACTAAAATTATGTTCTCGCGCTAACGCCTGGATCCGCGTACGCGTTTCTTCTTTGATTAACGGATTGTCCTTTAACGCACGAGATGCGGTAGACGTCGACACACCTGCAAGTTCAGCTAATTTCGCCAGCGTTAATTTACTTTCTGCTTTCAATGGCATGAATACTCAAAATACCCTTTTGATAACTATAACGTGAATTTCCCCGCTTGGCACTACCAGCGGTAACGGGTGCTGCTGTGAGGGGGAATTTATGCTGTGTTTACAGAAGCATGGGCTATTGGTTAGCACCTGCCGCAGTATAGAGTCGTTTACAATTAAATTGCAAACGATTGCATTTTGTTATTGCAATCGTTTGCATTGTGATCTAATTTGTCCTCCATACCGCAGTTTGTGACAAAAAATTAACCAAATAATTGTTAGCGGTTAACAACTAATTTTGACTATCGTTCAGGAGCACACCATGAAAACAGGTTTTTCAAAATGCGTGTTAGCCAGCGCTGTCGCCCTTGCATTTGCAGGTCAGTCAGCGGTTGCACAAGAAGCAAATAACACACCGTCTGCCGGCGACGACACCGAAATCATCGTCGTCAGTGGTACACCGGGCGGCGCCGGGATCAGAAAAATTGATGCCAGCTTTGCTGTTACCAACATCGATGCCAGTGACATCGAAAAACTGGCCCCAAAATCCACCGCAGACCTGTTCAAAGCCATTCCGGGTGTCTGGGTAGAAAGTTCAGGCGGTGAGTCTGGTGCGAACGTTTTCGTTCGTGGTTTCCCGGGCGGTGGTGATGCCCCTTTCTTAACGCTGTCGCTGCAAGGGTCACCTGTCTATCCTGCGCCGACATTGTCATTCCTGGAAAATACGCAAATATTCCGCATTGACGAAACCATCGAAATGGTTGAAGGCCTGCGCGGTGGTCCAAACCCGGTTGTTAGCAACGGTCAGCCTGGTCTAACGACTAACTTCCGTCTGAAACGCGGCGGCGAAAGCACCGAAGCACTGGCTAAGTACACGGTATCTGACTACGGTCTGAACCGCGTTGACCTGGTGTTAAGCGGCGCGTTAGACGATGACCTGTACTACATGATCGGCGGTTACCTGAAGAGTTCTCCGGGTATTCGGGACGCGGGTTTCCGTTCGGAGCAGGGGAATCAGTTTACGATCAACCTGACCAAGGTGTTCGACAACGGTGAGCTAAATCTGTACACACGTCAGACCGATGATCGTGGTACCTGGTATCTGCCTACGCCGCTGAATGTGGCGGGTATTGACGCCGGTTACACGCAAATTGGTCCGTTGAATCGTCAGGCAACCATTACCTATGGTGCTGACAACACGCAGGAATCGTTCGATTTCGCTAACGGCCGTGGTTGGGACGGTCACGTTAGCGGCGGTAGCCTTAAGCTTGATTTGGCAGATGGCTGGCGTTTAGTTGACCGCTTCTCGATTACAGACGGCAATGCCAATACGTTTGGTCTGGTACCGAATGGTTCAGCAACAACAGTAGGCGAAGTGACAGATGCGGCGGTAACTGGCGCTGTAACGGGTGAGACTTACGGCAGCAATACGCCAATTCAGCAAATCGGCCGTTGGGTAGTATTGAAAGACATCTTTGCATTCACCAACGATGTTGCTGTTTCCAAGAGCTTCGACAACGTCGATACAGCGTTTGGTTTATACACTGCAACAACTGAAGCCAAAGACTGGTGGAGTCTGGGTAACCACGCATACCACGTATTGCAGCCAGGCGGTGAAATGCTTGCTGGCATCGAATGTAATACATCAGATGAAGGATGTGGCTGGAACTACGACATCAACTCTGCCGGCGATGCGCAAACTACCGCGTTCTACGGTACCTTGTCTTACTACGGCATTGAAGATCTGATCATCGACGCGGGTATTCGTCGCGAGCAGCATGAAGTGAATTACTCTGTCGACGAAGGTCTGGACGGCGTTGTTACCAAGGCGGTGACTTACGATCAAAGCAAAACGTCCTGGACGTTCGGTGCCAACTACGCGCTGGATGATTTCAGTGGTGTGTTCGTACGCATGAACCGCGGCTACAAAATGCCTTACTTTGATGATTTCCGCGACAACTGGGGCGCTTACACTGGTGGCGAGCAGTTAATTAAGGAAGTGACTCAGGGCGAAGTGGGCTACAAGTACATGAACGATGAGTTGCAGTTCTTTGCAACCTTGTTTGCAAACCGCGTCAAAGGCGACACCTTTGTGCGTCAGCCCGGCGCGCCTGCAGAAATCCTCACCAACGAAGCGATGGGTGTGGAGCTGGATGGTAACTACGACCACGACTCGGGTTTCAGCCTGAACCTGAATGCGACGGTGCAGAATACCGAAATTACTGCCAGCGCCGCCAATGAAGGTAATGAAGCACAGCGTCAGCCTGGCTGGCAGGTGCGCATGACACCGTCTTATGAGTTTGAAGTGGGTGAAATGTACGCCAATGTGTATGCCACACTGACCGCTGTTGATGATCGCTTTGGCAACAACGAGAACACCGTTGTCCTGCCTGGCTACGAAAAAGTCGACTTTGGTGTCATGGTTGAACCGACAGATAGATTAAAACTACAACTAGCGGTAGATAACCTAACGGACGAGCAAGGTATTACGGAAGGTGACCCACGTAATGCAGACGCACCCAACGGCCGTTACATTCTGCCCCGCAGTGTGAAGTTCAGCATTTCATACGCGCTTTATTAAGTTGACATTTGTTTCCAATGACACGTTTGTAGCCCGGGTTCGCCCGGGCTTTTTTGTTTATGTGCTATGCATGACCAATGCGAATCGGTATAACTTCATGATATGCTTGAGAGATTAAACTCGTCTTCACCACTTTCACAAGCGATTATGGGCACATTGCAACGCCATCTGATCAACCTGGATATGTTACTGGCCGACCTGGAAATGTTGGACGCCAGTGAATACGGGCAGGCGTCTCATGCGAAACTGCTGCGCGATATACAAAAAGTATTGCAAGCCATCGACGAAGTGGCATCAGGAGAAACTGTCGCATCGTTTCAAAAAGCGGTCGCCACCACAGGATTGGCTAAAGCGATGGAAGACAAGCGGATGCCGGGTATCTACAACCGGCTGATAGGCTATGTGTTACAGCACTGGGAAACGAGTCGGAAAATTGATGCGATCCTCGCCGATCAGTTTGATGAAAATGCCGATAAACGGCTTGATTTGTTGCAGGTAAAAAACATCAAGGCTAAGTCGCAGTTTAAAACAGTGGCAGGTGCCATGGGAAAACGCGACTACGAATTGTTTGTGCAGAATATGGGATTGAATCATCCCGATTGGACCTGGCAGGCTTAATACTGGTCGCCCCGGGTAAGGGTATACCCGGGGCAAATCACGCTAAGTTTAGAAGCGGTATTCAACACCCAGACTGGCTTGCTTCAGATCCGTTTCAAAATTGGTATCTTCCAGGTCATCAGCGACCTGATCAGCATCCAGCTCTGTGTCATACACCACATATTCGGCATTGATTAAAAACTGTGGCGTAACCGCGAAACTTAAACCGGCACCGACAAACACACTCTCGTCGTCTTCTGTCGTAGTCGCGCCGGCTAACCGATAATCGGTTTCAGACCACAGTTGACCCAGCTTAGCATAAGCTGATAGCCCACCAACAATAGGGACGATTCCTTTCAGCGCCGCGGTGTAACCATCCGTTGATGCACCTGCTACATTATTGCCGTAGTCACCAAAGTCGATGTACGACCCTTCCAGTGCAATGTAGGAATTGAATTTGTAGCCCAATACGCCTTGCCATACATCCTTGTCGTCATCAAACTCGTCTTCGCCTTCAACGCGCAGGTAACCATAGTTACCACCTACATAAATGCCGGATTCATTCAGGTTTTCGTCAGGCGATTGTGCGTAAGTATTAAAAGCCGTTACAGCGGTTAACGCGGTTAGTGTAGTGATCAGTTTTTTCATAACACGATTCCTCTTGTTAATGATTGGCTCCCGGAAAAAAGGAAGCCGGAATAGCACGTTTGGTTACAAGAGGTATTTCAAGTCGTGTGCCAATCATTATCTGCCTGATTGGAGGGTAAAAACGGGAATATTTTTCATGGTTGTTGTTTTTTTGCGCGCAATTTTGACAAAAAAGGCGATCTGTAGCCATTCTGCAACGTGTTGAATTTTCATATGATTTATAAAAATTACCGAAGCTGGTTAACAATGTCGCTGGTGGTATCATCCAAATGCTCGCTTTAGCAGTAACAACCGTTAAAAGGAAACAAGATGCCAGAAGGTCCGGAAATACGCAGAAGCCGCGATAAGCTTGCGCAGGTGTTAATCGACGCACCAGTAACCCACGTTGATGCAGGGCACTCTGCCATTAAATCACATCGCCAGGCATTTACCGGCAGCACGGTTATAAACGTAGAGAGCCGGGGCAAAGCCATGTTGATTCATTTTGATATTGGTTTGTCGGTGTATTCTCATAATCAGCTTTATGGCCTGTGGTATGTCAGGAAGAACGGCGAATACCCGAACACTAATCGCCAGCTTCGATTTGGCCTGCACACCGCCAAAGGCGCAGCACTGTTGTACAGCGCTTCAGACATCAGTGTGTGGCCGACAGCCGAAATCCAATCGCATCCCTTTTTAGTTAAGCTCGGCCCCGACGTGCTGAATGATTGCCCTTCTGTGGAAGAGATTTCCGAACGGTTGATGATGACGCGCTTTCAGGGAAGAAAGCTGGCCAGTTTGTATCTCGATCAGGCATTTCTGGCGGGAATTGGCAATTACCTGCGCAGTGAAATCCTGTTTTTCGCCGGCGTGCATCCGGATTTGCGGCCTAAGGATTTGACGGCGGAACAGCTTAAGGTATTGGCTTGCATATCAATTGAGGTTACTCAACGCGCCTATAAAACAGCAGGATACACCGTCCCCGATGCATTCTATCGGTATGCCAAAAATCACAAGCTGCCCTATGAGGCCAGCCGCTTTATGGTATTTAATCGTGATACCCAGCCGTGCCGGGTGTGTGAGACGCCCATTGTCAGAATGGAACGTGGCAATCGGCGCATTTATGTTTGTAAGCAGTGCCAGCCGGGCGGTTGAACGACCGGCCTTCGAGAGCAATTAAAAATTGTAGCGTGCAAATAACGTGTAGGCGCTGGAATCTGAGTATTTTACGTATTCCACGCCGACGGCCAGGTCGCTGAAGTTGTACATACTGCCTAATCGATAGGCTTTCTGATCAGAGCCTTTTTTCCAAAATTGCCATTCCAGACCTGCGTATACTTCCATGTCTTCAGTTAGCATGTGACGAGCATAAGAAGACACGCTGTAGTGGCTGGCCGAGTCGTTAAATTTACCTTCAGGCTCGGTATAGTCAAATGCAATATCGCCGTAATTTACACGCACATCAAACACCGTATCCTTGCCGTAGGGCATTTGATAACCAATACCTACCTGCCAGTTGGTTTCTTCCAGTTTGTATGCCGATAAGGTGTCATCGACCATTCGAAATCGACCTGTTGTAAAAAATGCCTCTGTGAGTGCAGCACTGGCCTGCACCTCAAAGCCGATTAAATCAAACGGCTGCAGGTCGGCATAGTCTGCATTTACATAGCCAGCCTGAACAAAGTTGTAAGATGGCGTGTCTGCCATTGCCGATGCCGACAATAGGCTGCCTAGGATCAAACCCATGTAGTGTTTCATGTTAATTCCTTATTTAGTCTAAGTTCGGAATAACATAAGCTCCCATTGGTAAAATGGAGGTGAAACCTGCCACCTGTTCTTTACACAGATATGTTGTTTCTATGTGATAAACGGGTCTAGCTGTCAGTTGCACTGGCCATGCGAATAAAGTCCTCAACATAGGGAATGTGTGTATCGACTTCCCGCACACCGACATAAATGTGCTTGTGAATGCCAGTTTTACCAATAGCCAGACTGGTAATTGGCAGGCGGCTGGCATACTCATCAACCAACCATCCCGGTAAGGCACAGACACAGCGGCCCGCTGCCACCATTTGCAGCATGATTTCAGTGGTTTCAATAGTTTTATGTTGTTTTACTGTACAGCCAGCCGGTGTCAGGAACTGACTGAATATGTCCAGACGCTGAGGCTCAACGGGGTAGGTGATCAATACTTCGTTTTGCAGTTGGTCAGGACTAACATAGGTGTGTTGTGCCAAAGGGTGTGAACTGGCTACTACCAATCTGTGTTCGTAGCTAAACACCGGTGTAAAAGTCACACCGGGTTTAAATAGCGGGTCGGGGGTGACCAGCATATCGATGTCATATTCAAACAACGCCGCCATACCGCCAAATTGAAACGCCTGCTTTACATCTATATCCACATCCGGCCATTCATCTAAAAACGGCGAAACGACCTTTAACAGCCACTGGTAGCAGGGGTGACACTCCATTCCAATGCGCAACATGCCGCGTTCGCCCTGGGCAATCTGCGACACCAACAATTCCGTGTGTTCAAATTGTGGCAGTACGCGTTTGGCCAGTTTTAGCACCTCAGTGCCAGCTCGGGTTAGCCGCAGCCGCCGACCTTCTTTTTCCCATAGCGGCGTATTCATTTGTTGTTCGAGTTTTTTAATACTGTGGCTCAGTGCGGATTGACTCAGGTGCAACGCGTCGGCTGCCTGTGTGAGGGTACCGTGTTTGTCGATGGCGTGGAGAATCGCCAGGTGAATGCGCTCTAACATTTATGATGAATTTTATGCATGAAATAATGCTTAATGTACCAATACTGTTCATAGATGTAACCTCCCTTTTTGCATCGATATTTTGTTTGCCTCTTCAACCTGCAAGGCGAATAGGGTAAGGTCGATGATCACTAAGTGAACAATTAAAAATAACAATTACTGTCCCACGCTATGCTGTTTAACTCGTTCGAATTTATTTTTGCGTTTTTACCCGTGGTAGTACTGCTGGTTTGGGCGTTTGGTCGCTTCGCGTCTTTTCAGGCCGTGGTCGCTGTACTGGTCGCGGCCTCATTGTTTTTTTATGGCTGGTGGAATCCGGTTTATTTGCTGATAATCGTGTTGTCGATGGTGATCAACTACCAGTTAGGTAAACGGCTCAGCAAGCGGAAAGAAAAACCCTTGCTGTATGTTGGTGTATTACTAAATCTCTTTTCATTGGGTTATTTCAAGTACACCGATTTTGTATTAGACAACGTAAATCTGCTGCTAGAATCACCCATCCCTTTGCCTAATGTGGTGTTGCCGCTGGCGATTTCCTTTTTTACTTTCCAGCAAGTCGCCTATCTAGTTGATTCATTCCGCGGTGAAACCGTCGAGAAACACCCGCTTGATTATGCTTTGTTTGTGACGTTTTTCCCCCAGCTCATCGCCGGACCAATCGTGCATCACAAGGAGATGCTACCGCAGTTTGCCAAAGGGCATGCATCCATTACTGCTAAGAACATGGGCATTGGCCTGTCTATTTTTGCCATGGGGTTGTTTAAAAAAGCGGTAATCGCCGATGGCATCGCGGGCTACGCCAACACCGCATTTGTTACAGTGGATACCGGCGGAACGCTGGACTTTTTTGCCGCCTGGGCCGGCGCATTAGCTTATACATTCCAGCTGTATTTCGACTTTTCAGGGTATTCCGATATGGCCATTGGCCTGGCCCGCATGTTTGGCATCGTACTTCCGCTCAATTTCTATTCGCCCTATAAAGCGGTGAATATCTCTGAATTTTGGCGACGCTGGCATATGACATTGTCGCGATTTCTGCGTGACTATCTGTATATCGCGCTAGGAGGAAACCGCAACGGTAACTTTAATCGTTATCGCAACTTATTTCTGACAATGGTGCTCGGTGGTATCTGGCACGGGGCCGGCTGGAACTTCCTGATTTGGGGAGTGCTTCATGGTAGCTATCTGATGGTGTTTCACGGGTGGCGTAATCTCTGCCCGACACTGCATGCTTCAAAGCACATTGCAGCAATGGGCCTCGGCTGGGTGGTTACCTTTCTGGCTGCCGTGGTGAGCTGGGTGTTTTTCCGCGCCACCACGTTTGATGGCGCGGTGACAATGCTTAAAGGGATGGTTGGGCAATACGGAATAAGTATTCCGCAAGGGATTTGGTCGAGGTTGGGTAACTCTATTACATCAGTACTTGATGGTGTCGGTATGACTGCGTCCTCAGCCAGCAGCAGCGCATTTGTGTCGGTGTGGATTTGGAATGTTTGCCTGTTAGTGGCAGTGCTTGTGCTGCCAAACACGCAGGATATGTTCAGTCGCAGTAATGGCTCACTCAGTAATTTGTCGTTTAGCAAACACGATGCGTTCTGGCCCGGGCACAAATGGGTGTCGCGATTTACCTGGCAAACCACAACAGGTTGGGCATTGTGGATGGCGGTGTTATTTGTGGCTGGGGTAATGACTTTGTCGCAAGTCAGTGAATTTTTATATTTTCAGTTTTAATTATGCATTATTTACGGAAGCTATTGGTTTTTATTGTGGGGCTGTTTGTGCTCGCTGGTGCAGTGAACGCATTCATCGATCCGTACGGATTCTATTGGTCGCCAACAATCGAAGGATTTAACGCCAGGAAAACGCAGGCCGACGAGCGGGTTCGCGAGGTTACGCCATTCCGTGCGCTGGACTTACAGCCTGATACGTTATTAATTGGGAGTTCACGTGTGCAACTTGGTTTTGCTGCCGAATCTGAGGTATTTGGTGAGCGTAAAGTATTTAACCTCGCGCTTCCTGGTTCTGGCCTAACCGAAAACCTTAAATATGCGCTGTGGCACATTCGGCAAAATCCCAATGTGCGTACCCTGATCATTGGCGTCGATTACCGGTATTTCCTCAATAACTATGGCAACGATCCTGGGCCCTGGACAGCGCAGGAATTAATGGACAAATACAACAAAGCGCCTGAAACCGCCTTAGAAAAAGTCCAACGTATTTATCCTGCGTTGTTTTCACTGGATACGCTGCAGGATTCACTGAGTACAGTTCTTCAGCAGGGAGGGCTCTATAATCACATTACGCCTCTGGGTAGTAATACCGGTGATTACTATCTGGCAACCATAAAAGCAGAAGGTAAACAACGTTTCTTTAAGCACCAGCAAAGTGGTGTACAACAGCGTTTTGAGCGAGAGCAGTACAGCTATAGCGGTGAACATGGCTTGTTTGGTATTGGCATGTACAAGACGTTTATCGATGAACTGGTGACCAGGCATCCACAGATCACGCTATACACGTTTATTAATCCCTATCATCAGTCTTACTGGCAGGTTATTAAGCAAACGGGTCATTGGCCTGATTATTTGCAGTGGAAGCGTGACTTAGCCGGCTTAGCCGATACCTATCCGCAATTCCCTTTTTACGATTTTAGTTTGCCATCGCCAGAAACGCTTGAAGATCCTGACTATGCGCAAAACCACAAGCCAATGAAATGGTTCTGGGAGCCTGCCCACTACCGTCCCGCCATGGGCGATCGTATTATTGAAGCCATGTTCGAGTCAGAACAGGAAAATGCCGACTGGCCGATACGCTTAACCAGCCAAACGATCGATAGGGCTATTGCGCTAAGTAAAGCGGGATTGGGTGCTAAACCTACGGGTTTGGATTAACTGCAAACAGTTGCTGCCTATTCAGGTAGGTAGCACGCGGAGCCCAATGGCTCCGTCGCTGAATGTGTTTTTCAGGATGCAGCAGCTTGCGCCGTTTTAACCCGGTTGATATCGGTGATTGGCGGTGCGCCGAATAAGCGGCTGTACTCGCGGCTGAACTGCGACGGGCTTTCATAGCCCACTTTATAGCCCGCTGCGGCGGCTTCAATGCCTTCATGTAACATTAATCGACGAGCTTCGTTCAGACGTATGTGTTTCTGGTATTGCAGCGGTGACATACTGGTTACGGCTTTGAAAGTGCTGTAAAGCGAGGATTCACTCATGTGAACGGCGCTGGCCAGAGATTTTACTTTTAACGGCGAATCGAAGTTGTCGCGAATGATCTCAATGGCCTTACTGATACGATTAGCGTTGGTATCGTAGAGTAAAAACTGACGCAATTGATTACCGGCCGGGCCTTTCAGAACACGGTACATCAACTCGCGTTTTAGCATAGGCAGCATGATCGGGATATCTGCCGGCGACTCGTGCAACGACAAAATACGTTTGAAGGTAGACAGCATTTCAACATCAGCATTAATAACCTTAATACTGCATTCTTTGCCACACGTAGGCGTGCCCACATCTGCCATATCAATTAATAGTTCCGATAGCTCCCGAAGGTCCAGCGCAATACTGATCCCGACGTAAGGCTCACTGTCGCAGGCCTGCACGATTTCACCAATCACCGGCATCATAATGGGGACCATCAGATAGTCTAAGGCGTTGTAGTGGAATACGTTCTCACCGACGTAGAGCTTTTTACTGCCTTGTAGCAACAGGCATAGCATCGGCTCATATATCGCCGGGGCGGTACAGGTTTTCGAATTACTACGCAAAGTACGTAGTCCAGGCACGCGCGTATCCATCAGGCCATTCTCCTGACTTACCCGGGCGGTCATATCGATTAGCTCTTGTTGATATATCTGGGCTTGAGTATGCATGAATTCTCCAGGCGAATGATGTGCGACAGTTCGCTAAGTATAGAGTGTAATAATTATCCAGCCAATTTGTAGAATCAGGCATTGTAGGATTAGGCAATGATTGTGTAGATTTCGACAATTCAATTTTATGGGTAACTATCTATGGTGCCTTTGCAATATGGTTTGCGGGCGGTTTTTGGTTATATTTTATTACAAAATTCCCAGCCTTGCCTGATACTGCGGGTAGATTGCATGATTCTCCAGTGATTGTAGAAATGTGCAATGATTGCCGAGTTTCGGATATTATCGTTCCCTCTTCCTGACATTACACTTTTCACTTCTGATTGAGCACTCCCCCTATGCTCACCTTAATTTTGAAATCGTCCCAAACAGGAGTGAGACATGTCAACACGACACACCGCCCGGCTATTTTTATTAAGCGCTATTGCCACCGTTGTACTCGCTGGCTGTGGTAGCGAATCACAACAACCTGCTCAGCAAATGACGGCGCCAACAGTCAGCGTAGCTGAAGTAGTTAATATGCAGGTTAGTGACTGGGATGAATTTAGTGGCCGGCTCAGCGCCCCTGAGTCTGTGACGTTAATGCCACGCGTATCCGGTTACGTAAACCGCATTCACTTTAAAGAAGGCGCGTTAGTGAAAGCTGGTGATGTGCTGCTTGAGATCGACCCTGCGCCCTTTGAAGTTGAAGTTGCCAGATTGCAAGCAGAACTGGACAGTGCAGCCAGCCAATTAACGCTTGCTAAAAATGACTATGAGCGCGGTCAGCGCCTGAGTAAACAACAAGCCATTTCTCAGGAAGCCCTCGATGGTCGCTTTGCGGCATTACAACAGGCAAAAGCCAATGTGTCTGCGCTGAGTGCAGCAGTGGAACGCGCTGAATTAGATTTGTCTTATACCAAGGTAACTGCGCCGGTATCAGGGCGGGTTTCACGCGCGCACATTACACAGGGTAACTATGTTACTGCCGGGCAAAGCGCCCTTACCAGTATTGTGTCAGTTGAAGAGATGTATGCTTATTTCAGCGTCGATGAGCAAACTTACCTGCGCTACGTTCGCAGTGCGGTAATCCAGAATGGGTCTGATAACAACGGCGCGAATCAACCGGTTGCGCTGGCGTTGTCTGGTGATAACGCATTTCAGTACCGCGGCTACATCGATTTTGTAGACAACCAGGTCGACCAGCAAACCGGCGGCATTACGGTAAGAGCACGTTTTAGTAATGACGATGGTGTATTAGTGCCTGGCCTGTATGCGCGTATTCGCCTGGCAGGCAGTCAGCCGCACGACGGCATTTTAATTGATGAAAAAGCCGTAGGTACCGACTTAAACAACAAGTTTGTGTTGGTCGTGGCGCAAAACAACGCCATTGAATATCGCCCAATTACGCTGGGTGAATCTGTGGGGGATCTGCGCCTGGTAACCTCTGGTCTTCAACCCGGTGACACCATTGTGGTAAATGGACTGCAGCGTGTCATGCCCGGAATGACAATCAATCCAGACCTCACCCCTATGGCCGACGAGGCCACACTAACGGCTATTGCAGCCTCGCAAGCCATGCTGGATCCCACACAAATTGCCTTGTCTGCCTCGTTTGACGTAACGGCAACGCAATAGGAGTCATTATGTTTTCCCGATTTTTTATACATCGACCGGTGTTCGCATCGGTCTTATCGCTGCTGTTTATTATTACCGGCAGTATTGCGGTGTGGCAGCTTCCAATCACGGAATACCCGGAAGTCGTGCCGCCCACTGTCGTAGTGACCGCCAGTTACCCTGGCGCCAACCCTCAGGTTATCGCTGAAACTGTGGCGTCTCCGCTGGAGCAGGAAATCAACGGCGTTGAAAACATGCTCTATATGTCTTCACAAGCCAACGCCGATGGCCTGATGACTTTAACGATTACCTTTGCCATCGGCACTGATGTCGATTTGGCACAATCACAGGTACAAAGCCGGGTTGACCGCGCGGTGCCGCGTCTGCCACAAGAAGTGCAGCGACTGGGCGTAGTAACCGAAAAATCCTCGCCTAATCTTACGCTGGTGGTACACCTTTACTCGCCTAACGAACGCTATGACATGTTGTATCTGGCCAACTATGCCACGCTCAACGTCAAAGACGAGCTCGCCAAAATAAACGGCGTTGGCCAGGTTCGTCAGTTCGGTGCAGGTGAATTCAGCATGCGTGTGTGGCTGGACCCCAATAAAGTGGCCGCACTGAATCTCACTCCATCAGACATTGCCAGTGCCATTCAGGAACAGAACCAGCAGGTTGTCGCGGGCAGTCTGGGTGCACAACCGGTAAAGCGGGCTGACTTTAATATTCTGATGAATGTAAAAGGCCGTTTAAGCAACGTTGAAGAGTTCGAGAATATCATCATTAAAGTCGGTGACAACGGTGCAATTAGTCGACTGAAAGACGTCGCTCGCATCGAATTAGGCGCTGACTCTTATGCTCTTCGTTCGACCATCGATAACAACCCGGCTGTAGGTATGGGGGTATTTCAATCGGCTGGCTCAAACGCCATTCAGATCTCAGAAGATGTACGCGCGACTATGGCGATGCTGGCTGAGAACTTCCCGGAAGGCGTGGCTTATGAACTGGCTTACGACCCGACTGTGTTCGTGCGTGGCTCAATTGAAGCCGTGGTAAAAACCTTACTTGAAGCCGTTTTGCTGGTCGTTGTGGTAGTGGTGCTATTCCTGCAAACCTGGCGAGCGTCTATTATTCCGCTGGTGGCGGTACCTGTTTCCTTAATTGGTACCTTTGCTTTTATGCAGGTCATGGGTTTTTCGTTAAACGCCCTGTCGCTGTTCGGCCTGGTGTTGGCCATTGGGATCGTGGTGGACGACGCCATTGTGGTGGTGGAAAACGTCGAGCGTAATATCAGCGAAGGCTTGTCGCCCGTTGCAGCCACGACTAAAGCAATGAAAGAAGTGACCGGCCCGATTGTGGCAACCACGCTGGTACTGGCATCGGTATTTATTCCTACCGCCTTTATGACGGGCTTAACCGGGCAGTTTTACAAGCAATTTGCATTAACCATAACCATTTCTACGTTTATTTCGGCGATTAACTCGTTGACGTTGAGCCCTGCATTATCGGCATTGTTACTGAAAGGCCATGACGCGCCCAAAGACGGCCTTACCCGGTTGATGGACAAGCTGTTCGGTGGATGGTTGTTTGCGCCTTTCAATCGCTTCTTCGCCAGACTTTCCAAAGGCTATGGCCTGGTAGTGAAAAAGATTATTCGCTTTGGTGTCGTGGTGGTGCCTTTGTATGTGGTATTGGTGGGCGTAACGGGCTTGCAGTTTACGACCACGCCGACTGGCTACATTCCGGCGCAGGACAAGCAGTACCTTATTGCGTTTGCTCAACTGCCTAATGCTGCGTCTTTGGATAGAACCGACAGTGTGATTTCGCGTATGTCGGAGATTGCCCTTGAACACCCTGGTGTTGCCAATACCATTGCGTTTCCGGGCCTGAGTGTAAATGGATTCACCAACGCCACCAATAGCGGCATTGTGTTTGTGACGCTGGATGACTTTGCAGAACGCACGGATCCGTCTTTGTCGGCGAATGCCATAGCCGGTGCACTTAATGCCAAGTATGCCTCTATTCAGGAAGCGTTCGTGGCCATCTTCCCACCCCCGCCAGTGATGGGGCTGGGCACTATTGGTGGCTTCCGTCTGCAAATTCAGGACCGCGCAGGATACGGCTTTGAAGCCCTCAATGACGCCACTATGCAGGTGATGCAGAAAGCCTGGCAGGATCCGGTACTGGCCGGCGTGTTTTCAAGCTATCAGGTGAATGTACCGCAGCTTGACATTGACATTGATCGCGAGAAAGCTAAACAGCAGGGTATCGATCTCAATCTGTTGTTCCAAACCCTGCAAGGCTACATGAGTGCGACGTACGTAAACGACTTCAACCTGTTTGGCCGTACCTTTCAAGTAAATATGCAGGCCGATGCGCCGTATCGCGTGACCGCCGAACAAGTGGGTCAGCTAAAAGTGCGTAATCAGGCGGGTCAAATGGTTGCTTTGGACTCCTTTATTCAGGTTCGTGACGTCGCCGGACCCGACAGAGTCATGCACTACAACGGTTTTCCCACTGCGGAAGTTAATGGTGGTCCTGCGCCGGGTTATAGCTCGGGTGAAGCTCAGGCCGCGATTGAAAAGATCCTGGCTGAAACCCTACCCAACGGCATGACCTACGAATGGACAGAGCTGACGTATCAGCAAATCCTGACGGGCAACGCCAATATGCTGGTCTTCCCGCTGGTAATTGTGTTGGTGTTTATGGTGTTGGCGGCCCAATACGAGAGCGTGCGTCTGCCACTGGCCATTGTGTTGATCATTCCGATGACCTTGCTGTCGGCATTAAGCGGTGTACTGCTATACGGCGGCGACAACAACATTCTTACCCAGATTGGCTTTATTGTGCTGGTGGGGCTGGCTACCAAGAACGCCATCTTAATAGTGGAGTTTGCCAAAGAGTTGCAAGACCAGGGGCTGTCGATTATGGACGCTATTCTGGAAGCCGGCCGACTGCGGTTACGCCCGATTCTGATGACCTCTATTGCCTTTATTATGGGTGTGGCGCCACTGGTGTTTTCTACTGGCGCGGGCGCGGAAATGCGTCAGGCAATGGGTGTGGCGGTATTCTCCGGCATGATTGGCGTGACCATCTTCGGTTTGCTATTAACGCCGCTGTTTTATTTCCTGCTGGCAAAGCGCCAGCCAGAAACCGCTTCGAAAGCACAATCACCGGAAGGAGAGACGCATGCATAAATTTACTCGTGTTGCAGTGGCTTTAATGCTAACCGGCATAGTCTCTGCCTGTGCAGTGGGGCCTGATTACCAGGCTCCCGATAACGTATCGACTATTGAACTGACAACGTCCTACCAAACTGCCGATGCTGTGAAAAGCTGGTGGCAGGCTTTTGAGGACGAGACCTTGTCGTCTTTAATAGAGCTGGCGCTGACGGAAAACAGGTCATTGCACGAAGCGCTCGCCAACGTGCGCCGTGCGCAAGCGGTGTTCAGTGAATCTGGTGCCCAGCGTTGGCCTCAGGGCAGTGTATCCGCAGGCTATCAGGCGGTTGAAAATACGTCGTTGCTCGACGCCGACGATGGCGTACAGCTGCGCGGCTTCAATACCGGACTGTCATTGAACTGGGATGCTGATTTGGCTGGCAAGCTGGTACGCGCCGAGCAGGCCGCTTTAGCCAGAGCCGAACAGGCTGACTTGCTGTGGCGCGATGCCCAACTGCAGGTGATCAGTCAGGTCGTTAACAGCTATGGGCAATATCGCGGTGCGCAAATTCGCTTAGTGTGTGCGCAGATGAACCTGGCTTTTTTACAGCAAAGCCGGGACGTAGTTCAGGCACAGGTTGATGCGGGTACCGCAACCACATTCGAGCTGGCGCAAATCGATACACAAATTCACCGGGTTGAAACGGATATCCCGTCCATGCGCATCGCGCAGGCAACTGCTAAACGCACATTGGCTGCATTGGTTGCGCGTCAGGCTGACGAGCTTGAACTTGGCGGCGCCGCCATTTTACCAACATTGCGACCGCCATTGCCTGTAGCGCAAGGCGAAAACTACCTGCAATACCGCCCGGATGTAGCCAGTGCAGAGCGTGCCCTTGCAGCTTCCGTAGCCGATATTGGTGTGGCGACCGCATCGCTTTATCCGTCACTCTCGGTCAGCGGGTTTCTGGGCTTTTTATCATCGCCAGGTCTGGCATTAAACAGTGCCTCGCAAAGCTGGAGCATTGCGCCCACGTTGCAATGGTCGGGACTAAACTGGTCAGCAGTGAAAGCGCAGGTACGTGCGTCAAATGCTGAAGCCGACGCCCAGCTGGCGCGCTTTGAGCAAAGCGTGATTGAAGCGGTAAATGACATGGATTTGTCGTTACAGAACTACCAGTTCAGTCGCGAACAGTTAGCAAGTGCTAAGCAGCAATTTAAGGCTAGTCAGCAATCTGCGAATATCGCCAGGATCCGCTACGAAGAGGGAAGTCTGGAGTTTCTGCAATTGCTAGACACCGAACGCGAGCTTATCGCCAGCCGCGATCAACTGGCACAAATCGAACAGGCACACTTCCTTCGCCTGGTTGAGGTGTACCGCAGCTTTAGCGGCGCGTTGCAATGGCAACAGCCTGGTTAGTTTCTCACAGACCATGGCTTCGGGTCGCGGTGCCTGAGGCCACACTTTTATTAATCACGAAGAAAAGAGAGGTAAGTCGAACGTGTGGTTAACACGACACAAGTTTTTGTTGGTCACGTTAAGTTTATTGATAGCGCTTTACCATGCACCGGTGAATGCCTTTAACCAAATGTCGGTAGATGTGCTGAAAGGCGAGGGCGAGATAGCCGGCGCAAGAATAGGCGTTGCGCCCTGGTCTCCCGGGGATTACCACCTACCGCTGCTTGGTAAAGTTGTGGTAACAACGGAGTTTAGCCTGACTCAACTGGAAGCGTCAGGTGCAGCGCCAGATCTCAATGGTAATGCGGTATTTGCTATTACACCAGTGCTAAGAAAGCCCTTGGGAAGGCTATTTTCAATACCCACTGAAATCGAATTTGGCATTGGCGTGGGACTATTGGAAAACCGCCATTTCGGCCAAAAAGACATGGGCTCTAAGTTTCAGTTTGAAGACCGTCTGGGGTTACGTATGCAGTTAACTGAAGGACTGGCAGTGTCGCTGCGCTATATGCATTATTCCAACGGCGGCATTACTGAGTCTAATCCCGGGCTGGATTTCATTAACGTATCGCTGATTTATCCGCTGTAAACGCCGCCCGGTGGGCGGCATTCGGTAGGCGTCAGGTCGATTATTTATTGCGTTTTACAGGCCAGAATTCGAACCCGCCAGAGACAAAGTTGATGATCGGAAAGGTGACACCCAGCATGGCACTGGCTATCCAGATTTCCTGCCCATACCCGGCTGAAGGACCGGCAGGTAAAGCGGTACCTGCCATCACAGGCAAAGCCCATAAATACAGCTGGTACATCAGTGCCGCGCATAATCCACAGAGCAGAATTTTCAACAAGCCTTTTTGGGGCTGCGGCACGCTGGCCAGCAACTGAAATTGCATCATGTTTTGCACCAGAAAGGTACCAAAGATAATACACACAGGGCCTTTCACCATAAATGCCATAGGGTCCATGCCCAGCCAGTGAACAAAGGTACCATAAACCATCAGGGCAACGGCAAGAATAGCCAGTATCGTCACAATCCCCATCAAAGGCTGTTTGGCGTTGTCGACCCATTTAGACATGGGCCAGAAATCCAGCATTGTCGCGAGCATCAGTATGGCAGCACAGGTAACTGCAAATGTCAGGGCGGTTACGCCATTGAAAAGCCCTGATGGCGCAAATACGTGAGCATAGAAGGGCAAGCCTTCGAACATCGCATAGTCGTAAAAGGTGCAAAATATCACCAGGTTAAGCAGGTAACAAAATACCAGGGTAGCAAGGCCGCAAATGCCTGGTGTACGACAAAAGCGAGATACTGGCCAGCAACCCAAAGCCAGAATAACAAATAGGGTAACCACCACAGACTGAATAACAAAATGCAGTAATATAGGCGTAAGTGCGCCTTGACCTACAGTAAAGTACAGCAGTGGCATAACAATGATACTTGCCAGTATAAAACAACCGACGATGGCGAGTCCTTTTACGGGTTGAGACAAGCCCGAAAGACGAGTCGGAATGCTGTTGTGCCAAACAACTGCCTGCATGATCTGAAACGGTGTTGCACACATAAACGCATAACTTACCCAGTGTACAAAATGGTCATGTCCCCACCATTGGTTGAATGCAAAAATAACCAACGCGGTCACTAATAGCACCCATGCAATCCCTGTTAAACCGACAACGACGATGTCGCGTTGTGACCCGGCATTGTGTGTTGCGCCTCCCATAACGACCTCCAGAAAGTAAAGCGCGAAAAAATTCAGGTCAGGCAAACTGAGCTACCTGACCTGTGGTTCAGTATGAGAAAAGCAGGATCAGAATCGCCACTTACCAATAACGCCGTACATGGGTGTACCTTCGTTGGCAATACAGTAGGCGGAGCCGCCGACGGCGGTTAATTCCCACTTATAAGTACAGCGTTTATCACCGGTAATATTGTTGCCGTAAACAGTGACTTCATATTCTTCAAAGTCGCCGAAGGTCCATACTGCGCGGGCGTTGATCTGATTGGTTTCCTCCAGTTCATCGATAAGCGCCCGCTCTGTGGCGTAAGCTTTCGGCGAACTGCGATACTGGTAGTCAATCTGGAAGTCGATGATACTGTTGTCCAGCACCAGTGACTTAGTCAGCATCAGGTTCGCCGAGGCGTCGGCAGCGAAGGGTAATTCGTGACCTACTTGTGCGGCGGCTTCGTCAGAGGATTTCGTGATCTCTGTATCCTGTAATCCTATGCCACCCTGCAGGCGGAATTCTGCCGGTAAAGCCCAGCGAAACTCCAGTTCCAGACCTTTTAGTTCAGACTCGTCGATGTTCACAAAATCCGGGCCGTTGGGGCCGACGAAGAACTGTTGCTGGTCTTCCCAGATATAATAGAACAGCGCACCGTTTAGCTGCAGCGTGCCTTCCAATAGGGTGGACTTGAAACCCACTTCCATTGCATCAAGAATTTCTACATCCACATTCTGGCGAGGAATGCCGGTATGAGGGCCGTGGATGAATTCGACATCACTTTTGCCCGAACGGAACCCCCGTGAGAAGCTGGCGTAGGCAAATAAATCCCGATTGAACTGGTAGTCCAGTCCAATTTTCCCGCCCAGCTCACTGAAGGTGAGATCTTCCTGTGGACCACCGATGTCCTGGCGGCACAACGTTCCCCGGTTGTCTGGGGTGCCGCCGCTGAACAGGTTGCCATCGCCATCCAAATCACACAGCGGGTATTCAGCAGAAACGGCAAGGGAGTTTTCTTTGTCCCAGAAAAAGCCATGCGGACGCAATGTATTGTCGAGGTTACCCACAATCAGACTGGGCAAGCGTTTTTCATCATGGGTGTAGCGCAAGCCGAACGTCAGATCGAGTTTGTCGGTCAGCTCAAATTCGGTATGCACATAAGGCGACCAAACGAAGTTCTCGACTTCCGCAACCGAGAATGACGTTTGATTACTGGCAGGATTGCCGCCAAATGCCAGGATAACCAAACCGCCCCCTGCTGGTGGTCCGCCATAGGGCAGGGCAGAGATACCAAAGTTAATGTTTTGACTCAGAGAGGCATCCTCGCCGAAGAAATACAGCCCGGCAATCCATTTAAAGGGCGCATCGTCGTCAGAAATCAGTCTGAACTCCTGGCTCCATTGCTCGTATTTCTGGTCCTGGTTAATTGCCTGAATAGCCTGGGGTGCCGGAGCGGGGCCGCCTAACTGTTCGTGAATAAACACGCTGAGGTTAGAGACATTACCCGGGTTAGCGTTACCGCCAACATCATAGCCCCAGCGTACATCCGTACTGTCGTAGGAGGTAATGGAAGAAAAAGAGGCCCAGTCCATGTCGTGGACAATTTTCAGGTAGCCACCGACATTATCCATTTCAAACGGCTGCGAATGGTTGACGTACACATCGTGCCAGTCGTCAGTAGACGGATTGTCGCCCTGATTGTTGAAGGTGTTGGGATAGTAGCGTTCGAAATTGATTTGCTCGCCCGCGGCAAAACGGGTTGTGGGCAGTGGCCCGCGCTCTGGCACACCATTCTCGATACGGGTGCCGACGGCGCGAACCGGATCCATCTGACTGTCTTCATTCGCGACATGAAGGTTCGCGGTGATTTGGGTGTTTTTCGAGGGCTCAACGAGTAGCGTAGCCCTGAACGACTGGCTTTCCTTGTCGCCAAATTCATCGTCACCACTGGACAGGTCATTCCATATACCGTCACGCTGATAGGACTTTGCGGCCAACCGCAAAGCGGCGTTATCTGACAGCGACAAGGTGCCTGCTGCTTCGAGATCGATTAGACCATAGTTGCCCACATTGACCGAGAGGTAGCCTTCCGCGTCGCCATCCAGCTTAGGCTGATTGGAAATGTAGTTCACCGCGCCACCTGTGGTGTTGCGGCCAAACAGGGAGTTTTGCGGGCCACGCAATATTTCGATGCGCTCCATATCAAACAGGCCGACCCCCGACAAATACGGGGCACTCATGGTGACCTCATCCATGTATATCCCCACCGCGCCGGTGGCTGTGCCAAAGAAGTCACTGGTGCCAACACCGCGAATATTGATTTGTTGGTTAGCGGCATTCTGCCCTGAAATATTCACGTTGGGCGAGATACGGGTGATGTCCGAGGCTTTCTGAATGCCCATCTTTTTTAGTTGGTCGCCATATAAAGCCTGCATGGCAATGGGGATTTCCTGAATAGACTCAGAACGTTTTTGTGCGGTGACGATAATGTTCTCCAGTGCGGGTTCATCGCTGTCGCTTTGTTCTGTTTGCGCCAAACTGGCCTGGCTGGACAAGATCAGTGCAATGGCCGCGCACAGCGGACGCACCCGCAACGACTTGTCGTGTTTTCCTGATTCAAGGTGTGTGTTCATCGTTACTCTCTTTAAGATTGTTTTTATGGTGTTTGTGTAAAGGCTAAAAATCACCTTAAAGAGGTTGGATTGTTGTCACCAATCAGAAAAAGTAACAAAGCTATCACTTTTAATTTACATGAATGGTTGTCTATGCCGGGACATGTTAGATTTACTGGGCGTTCATCATGAACTATCACAACGGAAAGCCGAAATGACGGCGCTCCTTTGTAAAAATAGTGTTATGGTGAACGGCGATAGTGTTTTTCATGGGTCACTAATTTCCATTCATTCAGCATTAATACAAAGCTGGCCGGCGTTAGGGGAAGGCGTCTGAATTAACGGTTACCGTTTTTCATGGCTGGTATGTGTTTCTTCATGCTGATTGGTGAGGTTAACATGACTTACATTGTGAGAAATGATGTACCGGCGCTGAGTTTGCGACAATTGAAAGCAGTAATTGTGGTAAACCGCACCAAAAATGTCACTAAGGCGGCAAAGGCGTTAAATCGCTCGCAAACAGCAGTAACCAAATCGATTAATGATTTGGAAGCGAGTTTGAATTGCCGTTTATTTGAACGTACACCAACCGGGATGAAACCCACGGTATACGGCAAAGCCGTGGCAAAACGGGCACAGTTGGCCCTGGATGAGCTACAAAAAGCGGGCGAGGTGTACAGTAGTTTTGTACGCGATGCGCGCCCGTATCAGCGCATTCCTATATTTTCTATGGACGTCAGTTACAAGCGTCTGGCGGCGTTTATTGCCTTGTTCGAAACCAAGCGGATCCAATGTGCGGCCGATATGTTGGGTAATTCAAAAGCGTCGGTTTACAGCTCGGTCAGGCAAATGGAAGAGTGGCTTAAACTGCGTCTGTTTGAGTCTGAACCGGATGGGGTGTCGCCCACGGCGTTTGGCAAAATTCTGGCTATGCATGTAAAAATGGCGTTCGCCGAGATACGCCGTTGTCTGGAAGATATTGAAAGTATCAATGGCGTCACGCAAGGCACAGTGAGTATAGGTACCTTACCTTATACCCGCACCTATATTACGCCCAAGGCCATTAATCAGGTGCTACGTGACCATCCCGAGTTACATGTGACAACCCAGGAAGGCTCTTACGAAACCATGGAAGCGGCGCTGCGAAGTGGTGACATCGATCTCATTGTGGGTGCTGTGCGTGAGCATGATGAAGAGGCCGACATCACCACTGAGATCCTATTCGAAGACAAGTTATCTGTTATTGCCAGACGAGATCATCCGCTCATGACACAGCGACAGATTACTTTGCAACAGCTACCCGAGTTAGCCTGGGTGTTGCCGGCGCGGTGTTCTCCAGCCTGGCATCTGTTTAATGAGCTGTTGCAGCGATATCGTTTGAGTATGCCGAAACAAGCTATTCACACCAGCTCATTGTCGATGGTCCGCGGTCTTCTGATCGACAGCGACAGAGTCGCATTGTTGTCTGAGCATCAGATCTATTATGAAAAGCAGTGTGGTCTGTTGGACGTGTTGCCGGTGGAGCTGCCCGAGACTTACCGGCCCATTGGGGTCACTATGCGCAAAGCATCGCAACCGTCGCCTGCTGCCCGGTTATTTCTGGACCAGCTTAGGGCCGTGGCGAAGTGTGTACAGGGTATTGCCGTTGCCAAGCAAGCGATGCGCGGACAGATTCGGGCTATCTTGCCAATTCTGGCATCGGCTTGAGTTGAATTACGCACGATATGTTTTTTTAGGCAGTATTAACGCGCACAGACCACCGGGTAATCCCGGTGGCCGTGGCGGGGCACAGCGGCTAGATAGGGTAATGACCTGGTTGGGTTTCCAGCGTGATCCAACGTAACTCCGTGAATTGATCAATCCCTGCTTTGCCACCAAATCGTCCGTAACCTGATGCGCCTACGCCGCCAAATGGCATTTGTGCCTCGTCGTGCACAGTCGGGCCATTAATGTGGCATATCCCCGACTTGATACGCTTAGCCAGGGTAAGTCCCTTGGCACTGTCGCGGGTAAAAATAGCAGCGCTCAGGCCATATTCACTGTCGTTTGCTATGCGGACAGCGTCTTCACTGTCTTGTGCGCGTATCACGGCAACAATGGGTCCAAAGCTTTCTTCCCGGTATATTTTCATTGCCGGTGTCACCCGGTCGAGCACGGTGGCTTGCATTAATACGCTGTCACTTTTACCACCAGATACCAGACGTGCGCCTTTGCTCACTGCATCGTCGATGAGGCTGTTCACCTTGGACACGGTGCGCTCGTCTACCACGGCGCCCAAGGGCGCTTTTCCTTCCCGGGGATCGCCGGTGGGCATAGTGTTGACCTTGGCCTGAAGTTTTTCCACAAAAGCGTCGGCAACGGTTTCGTTAACGATCAACCGTTCTGTAGACATACAAATTTGGCCCTGATTCATAAATGCGCCAAACGCAGCAGCTTTTACTGCTTCGTCGAGGTCTGCGTCGTCGAGCACCAGTAGTGGGGCTTTACCCCCAAGCTCCAGCAAGACGGGTTTTAAGTGCTCGGCAGCCCGTTTGGCAATAATGCGACCGACTGCGGTTGAACCGGTAAAATTGATGCGTTTTACTGCGGGGTGATCAATAAGTGCACCCACTACATCGGCTGCGTCTGCGCTAGCGTTGGTAACAATATTAACAGTGCCATCGGGGAAGCCAGCTTCAGCACAAGCTTCGATAATGAGGCTATGTGTGCGAGGACATAATTCAGACGCTTTTAAAATGACCGCGTTGCCACATGCTAGCGCTGTGGATATGGCCCTGACACCCAGAATAATAGGCGCATTCCAGGGGGCAATGCCCAATATCACACCTACGGGTTCCCTTACTGCCATGGCAAGACAGCCGGGTTTGTCAGAAGGGATGGTCTCGCCGCCAATTTGAGTGGTAAGGGCGGCGGCTTCTCTTAGCATAGATGCAGCCAGCGTTAAATTAAACATTGCCCAACCAGCCGTGGCGCCGACTTCGTTCATCATCGCATCAACAAATGCATCTTTTTTCGCTTCGAGTGCAGCTGCAGCTTTTGACAGTACAGCCCTGCGTGTATTCGGACCGGTTTGAGACCAGGCTTCAAACCCGGATTGCGCAGTATTGGCAATCGATGCCATATCGCCGGGCTGCATGGCAATTGACGTACTGGCACATTCACCCGTAAGCGGATTTATTCTTTCAAACTTCATCTTTTCCCCTGTATGTCGTCCTATTCGGCGACAGTCGTTACCCATCATTGCATTACTCTGCGCCAAGGTTTCCAACACAATTGAATAATGCAAGCAGGGTTAGGCATCGTGCTGACCGAACCGTCTGTCAGGTCAGCCCCCCAAGAAAATGAGCGCCATCTTTTACTTCTTCACGAGCATTGAGGTGGCACTCGGATCACGACCTTAAGTGACTTTGTCGTTCCTTTCCAATTACAAATAGTAACCAGCTCATTACTTTTGATTTACATTTGGCGTAATGATTAATGAATATTGCTCATGATTCTTTGCGGAATAATTCAATAGTGCTTATTCAAGGGGTTGCTATAGTGGTAGTTAGCAATTTTTATTGAAGCTGCCAGGAGTGCACACATGCCACGATATACGTTATCTGTGAATCAAATGTCCCATCAGGTGGATGTCGATGCTGACACCCCGTTATTGTGGGTGTTGCGCGATGAATTGGGACTGGTCGGCACCAAGTTCGGTTGCGGCGTAGCCATGTGTGGCGCATGCACAGTGCATGTGAATGGCAGTGCAATGCGTTCCTGTCAGCTGCCTGTCTCGGTGGTAGGAGAGAATGCAATTACGACCATTGAGGGACTATCGGAAAACGGTGAACACCCGGTGCAAAAAGCCTGGTTGGAGCACGACGTTGCGCAATGCGGTTACTGTCAGTCAGGTCAGATCATGTCGGCTGCGGCCTTACTTGCACAAAACCCTAACCCTGATGACAAGGCTATCGAGGCCAGTATGAGCGGGAATATCTGCCGCTGCGCGACCTACTATCGAATTAAAGCTGCCATCAAGTCTGCGTCAATTGACGTGGTAAACGTATAGGGAGCTACATCATGAAAACACCACATTCGACGCAAACGTTGCCGACTTCACTGGGTCGCCGACGCTTCTTGCAAGCGACTGCCGCAACCGGTGGTGGCTTGATGATCAATTTTTCCTGGCTTGGCGCAGCGCTGGCTGCACGCAGTGACGCAGATTCTCTCCCAGACAAACTGTTTAGCCTGAATGCATACATTCACATCGCCAGCAGCGGCACCATTACCGCAATGGTGCCAAATCCGGAGTTTGGCCAAAATCTGATGACCTCAATGCCAATGATCCTCGCAGAAGAACTCGATGCGGACTGGCAATCTGTCGTTGCGGAGCAGGCACCCTATGACCCGGCGTTATATGAACGACAATTCTCGGGTGGCAGCCAGTCAATTCGGCGCGCATGGAGCGGGTTGCGTATGGCAGGCGCAGCAGCGCGGCATATGTTAATGCAAGCTGCAGCAGGCAGTTGGAATGTGCCAATGGCATCGCTAACGACGCATCAGGGAATAGTAAAGCATGCGGCATCGGGCAAACAGGCGACGTACGGAGAATTGGCATCATTGGCGGCTACCTTGCCGGTACCTGAAAATGTAGCGGTAAAATCGGTCGATGATTTTAGTCTGATTGGGTCTGCTAAAAAGAATCTGGTAGGGCGGGAGATCGTAACCGGCAAACCTTTGTTTGGTATGGATACGCAAGTTGATGGCATGTTGATTGCCATGATCGTACATGCTCCAGCTTTCGGGCAAACCCTGGTCAGTGCTGATACAGATGCGATCAAAGCTATGCCGGGGATTCGCGATGCGTTTGTCTTTGAAGCGCTCGAGCCCGACTACACGAAGAATTACTTTGATGTGACCGCGTTTCCCACCATGGTGGCCATTGTGGGCGACTCCACATGGCAGGTGATGAAGGCCAAAAAAGCCCTCAATGCAAAATGGAAAACGTTTGATGGCTATGAAGAAACCATTGACCGATTTGGTTCGCCAGCAGTGATAAAAGTACCAGGTGGACTGGAAAATACCTCAGACCACAAGCAAGCCATGGCCGATGTGTTAAGCGGTAAACGTGAAGGACTGCGTGAATTGCGCCGCGATGGCGATCCGGAAGCCGCATTCGCTAACGCAGCACGCGTTGTCGAAAGTACTTACTACGCGCCTTATCTTGCGCATAACACCATGGAGCCGATGAACTTTTTTGCCGATGCAACCGGTGAGGTCGTTAATGTCTCCGGGCCGTTGCAAGGGCCGATTTTTATTCGCCAAACACTGGCAGAGCGTTTAAACATTTCACCGGACAACATTAATATAGACATGAAGCGAATGGGTGGTGGGTTTGGTCGCCGGGCGTATTCTCATTATCTGGTTGAAGCCGCGGTGATTTCGAAAAAAGTCAACAAACCGGTAAAGCTTATTTACACCCGCGAAGACGACATGACCATGGGGATATACCGACCGACCTACTCGGTAAAATTGCGAGCGGCGTTGAATGAGCAAAACGAACTCACTGCTTATCAGGTTAGCGGGGTGGGTGTGCCTGAACACTGTGTACATGAGCACCGTTTTCCGGCTGGCGCAATAGACAATTACCTTGCAGAGGGTGCCGAGATCGACTCCAACATTACGGTCGGGGCTTTCCGTGCACCGCGCTCCAATTTTATGGCGATGGCCGAACAGGCGTTTTTAGACGAAGTGGCAGAAGCAATGGGTCAGGACCCGATAGATTTACGCTTATCGTTGTTGAATTGGGCGCAACAAAACCCGGTGGGTAGCAATAACGATTACGACGCGGCACGTTATGCAGGGGTACTACATCAATTGCGGGAAACATCCGGTTGGGACAGCATACCCGCCACTACGCCCAAAGGTGTGGCGGTTTATTATTGTCACAACTCCTATGCCGCGCATGTAGTCACACTGGACGCCGAGGATCAACGCAATCCGAAAATTGATAATGTGTTTAGTGTGCTTGATTGCGGCATTGTTGTGAACACCGAAGGGGCGGTCAATATGGTGGAAGGGGCTGTCATTGATGGTATTGGCAATGCCATGTATGGCGAGATGACCTTTACCGATGGCAAACCCGACAAACAGAACTTCGACAGATACAGGATGATTCGCATGAACGAGATCCCCAAAAACATCAGCGTGAGTTTTGTTCAAAGTGATACCGATCCAACCGGCCTCGGCGAGCCGCCATTCCCGCCTATTTTTCCTGCGCTGGCTAACGCGCTTTATCAGGGGACGGGTAAGAGATTGTATGAGCAGCCATTTGCCCCGCAAATTGCAAAAGGCTAGCGTAAAGAAAGTTTGTGCCCAGAGGCAGCTTGTTCAATGCACCCAACGCATCGTCTCGCTGTCTCTCTTCCTCTACGTGAATAGCAGCATGTATGGGGTGTTTCTGATAAGGTAGTCGTCAAACAATAAGATCATGACCCATGAAAACCCGCTTAAACGATTTAATTGCCTTTATCGCTGTTGCAGAAGAAGAAAGCTTTACCCGGGCGGCCGCCCGATTGTCGGTATCCCAGTCGGCACTGAGTCATACCATTAAGGGCATGGAATCTCGCCTCGGTTTGCGCTTGTTGACCCGAACTACGCGCAGTGTGTCGTTAACCGAAGTCGGCCGTAAGCTCTACAGTTCGGTTGCGCCCCGGCTACAGGATATTGAAAACGAGCTCGATTCGTTGAACGCGTTAAAGGACAGTCCGTCTGGCACCATTCGCATTTCTACCGCAGAGCATGCTGCCCGCAATGTGTTGTGGCCAAAAATACTGACGTTCATGCAGGATTACCCGGACATTCACATCGAAATGTCGGTGGACTATGCCCTCACGGATATCGTAGCCGACAAATTTGATGCCGGTGTCAGGCTCGGTGAGAGCCTTGAAAAAGATATGATTGCCGTGAGTATTTCCCCGCCGCTGCGAATGGCTGTGGTTGGCTCCCCTGCGTATTTTGAAAAATATGGGATCCCGGAAAGTCCACGTGATCTGTCGGAACACCGCTGCATTAATTTGCGGTTACCCACCTATGGGCGATTACTGGTATGGGACTTTGAAAAAGACGGTCGCGAAGTGAACGTGCGCGTTGAGGGACAGCTTACCGTCAACAAGTCGTTCTTCATTCGGGACGCCGCATTGAAAGGCGTAGGGCTGGCTTATTTACCTCAGGATATGGTGAAAGACGCTGTTGCCGATGGCCGGTTAGTCCGCGTACTGGAACCCTGGTGTGATGAATTTCCAGGTTACTATTTGTATTATCCGAATCGCAGCCAGTATTCACCGGCTTTTTCGTTATTTGTCGAAGCCATGCGCCATCAGGATTAATGACTACGTCGATATCATGACAAATGTCATATCAAAGTAGTGACACTTGCTAGTTATCCTCACAAGCCGCTCCCGGCATACTGATTCTCATAGTAGGGAGAATCAATATGCACACACATCAACATCCACTGGTTAGTCTTCGCCAGCTGTCTAAACAGTTTGGTAAAGAAACGGCATTAGACGCCATCGATTTGCATATACAGCCGAACGAAGTCGTTGCGCTGTTAGGCGAAAACGGCGCGGGTAAAACGACCACCATAAGTACGCTGCTCGGTCAGCTAACACCCGATAAAGGTGAAGTGACGGTGCTTGGTTACCCGGCCGGACATTGGGCCGCCAAACAGCAAATGGGCGTGATGCTGCAAAGCGCCACCTTGCCGGATAACGTGACCGTGATAGAACAGCTGCGGTTATTTGCCAGCTATTATCCGCACAGCCTGCCGTTGGACTACGTGCTGAAAACGGCGCTGCTCACCGACCTGGTAAAACGCAAAGTGCAAACCTTATCGGGAGGGCAAAAACAACGCTTGTTGTTCGCCATGGCGATTATTGGTAATCCGCGACTGGTTATTCTGGACGAACCTACGGTTGGGCTTGATGCGACGGCTCGCCGCGAGTTCTGGTCCTGCATACGCGCGCTGGCTGCCAATGGCACGTCGGTGCTGCTGACTACTCATTATCTCGAAGAGGCCGATGCGTTGTCTGATCGCATTGTTGTACTGGCAAAGGGGCGGGTGGTAGCCGAAGGCGTGCCGGAAGCGATTAAAGCGCAGTTGGGCGGTAAGCGAATTCGTTTTCGCAGTAACGGCGGCGTTGGTGCCATTGAGCAAGCTATACCCGGATGCGCACCTCAGTGCCGGGGTGACTATATCGAGCTGCATTCGCAAACCCCCGAAGCACACCTGAAGACGTTATTCGACGCCGGCATTGTGTTACAGGACCTCACCGTAGCCGGCATTTCGCTGGAAGATGCCTTTTTACACCTAACCCAACCCACTCAGGAACACGCAGTACCTGCAAAGGAGATGTCAGCATGAGTCAATTTCAACCTATTCCCTTATCGTTGTCGAAGCGTTGGCAGATCCTGATGCTGGAGACCCAAACCGAGCTGCTGAAGACCTTTCGCAGCCCTGCTTTTGTGATCCCGAGTCTGGCGTTTCCGGTGATGTTTTACGTGTTCTTCGGCCTGTTGTTCAATGCCATAGGCGGAAACCCAGGCAATGCCGCCAAATACATGATGGCGACCTATGCCGTTTTCGGTGCAATAGGACCGGCATTGTTTTCCTTTGGCGCTGATGTGGCGACCGACAAAGACAAAGGGATCCTGAGTTTAAAATTAGTCAGCCCGATGCCCGTCAGCAGCTATTTTGCCGCCCGAATTGCTACAGCCATGTTGTTCGCCTTGCTGATTATTCTGAGTTTGTTTGCATTGGGCGCTGTGTTTGGTGATGTGGTGATGACACGAAGTCAGTGGGTACTTACACTGGTTGTGGTGCTTGCTGGTACACTACCTTTCTGTGCAATTGGCTTGTTCATCGGGTTGTCAGTATCGGCGAAAGCAGCGCCTGCTGTGGTGAATGTTATTTATCTGCCAATGGCCTTTTTGTCGGGGTTGTGGGTACCCATTCACTTGTTTCCTAATTCCATGGAAATGCTGGCAAATGCGTTTCCCGCCTACCACCTTGCACAACTGGCGTTGTTAGTTCAGGGTAATAATGCCGGTTCGCCATGGTACCTGCATGCCGGTGCGTTGTTGGCATTTACCCTGGTGTTTTTGGTGCTGTCAGTAAGACAGTTTAAACGTGTCGATAATCGTGGTTAAGTAAGGAGAGCAACATGCGATTTTCATTTATTGTCATAGCAGGTATCGCGCTGGTAGGGGTTTTTCTGAACGTGTTACCAACCCCTGAAGTGTCTCCGGTTCCAACGGACAACGATGCCCGGCTGGCAAGCTGGCCAGCGTCGGAGCGCTACCAAATCGTAAACGTCACTGTGTTTGATGGTCAGCAGTGGCATGAAAATGCCAGTCTGAGCATTGAGGATGGTCGTATTGCAGAGTCATTCGATACAACTAATACGTCTGATATCGAACAAATTGACGGACAAGGTGCTTATATCATTCCGGGATTAATCGACGCGCATACTCATAGCTGGGGCAATGCACTGAAACAATCCCTTGAGTACGGTGTTACCACCACACTGGATATGTTTACTGACCTGCGTTTTTTTACGCCCAAAAGCGCTGAGCGCAATGCGCTGTCGCGCCGTCAGGAAGCGGATTTGTTTTCATCGGGTGCGCTGGTAACTAGTGCGGGTGGCCACGGCACAGAATATGGCATAGAGATCCCGACTATTGCGTCTGCTGACGATGCAGATGCCTTCGTTGCAGCCAGACTGGCAGAGGGCAGTGACTATATCAAAATTGTGTATGACGCGTCAGCCAGTGATGCTGATCACAAAGGGCGTTTTACTTCCATTGATTACGCTACGTTAAGTGCGGTAGTCAAAGCGGCACATGCCAACAATGTATTGGCTGTCGTGCACGTTATGGATCTGGTATCGGCTGAGCATGCTGCTAAAGCCGGCGCCGACGGACTGGTACATACCTTTGGTGGTACACGTGCCAGCGACGAACTGATTGCACAAATGACCTCGCAAAATATGTTCGTGATACCGACCTTGTCGATTCTAGCTTCCATTGCTGGCGAGGGGCGAGGACGCGCATTGGTGAGTGATTCTGCATTCAACGGAAACATCAGCGCCGATGTTGAATATGCCATTGTCCATGACATTGCGTCGAGCCGGATATCAGATGACTACTTCGCTATTGCGCTGGACAATACGCGCCGCATGCATGAAGCCGGTATTCAGATTATGGCTGGCACGGATGCGCCGAATCAGGGAACCGCGCATGGAATCAGCCTGCACGATGAACTGGCGCTATTGGTCGACAGCGGGTTGTCGGCCACCGACGCCTTAAAGGCGGCCACGTATTTACCTTTTTCTCGTTTTGCTATAGGTAAGCGGGGTACGCTGCAACCGGGCGCCCGAGCCGATTTTATTCTGCTGGAACGCGATCCACGTGAAGATATTCGACATACCCAATCCATTCGCGCCATTGTGAAAAACGGGTTTAGGGTGCCGTCCTTATTCGAAACGGAAGTTGAAACTGGTGAAACCCCGGAATCGGGTTTGGTGAGTCAGTTTGAGAGTGATCTTTTACCGCAATTAGGCAATCAGTTTGTCGTATCCACTGACAACATTATGCAGGGAGACTCAACCGCTGCCATCACTCATGTGGAGGCAGGATGCGGCGGCAGTGGTGCTTTGCGGGTGGAAGGCCGAATAGGTCGGCAATTTCCGTACCCTTGGGCTGGCACATTTTTGATGTTCGGGGAATCCGTAAGTAGCGGCTACAATCTAAGTAATTTCAAGCGTATAGTGTTCGATGTGAAAGGCACACCTGGTCAGTTTCGTCTGATGGTGATGAACCCGCAAACGGCGCGTCCCAGTGAAGTGAGCTTTGACGTCACCGGTGAATGCCAAAGTGTGTCTATCGCACTCGCCGATATCGGCGGCGTTGACTGGCGCAATGTTGCAGGCATCGGCTGGGTGGCCGGCGGTTCAACGCCTGAGTTTGCCTTTGAACTCGACAATATCGAATTTGAGTAACCATGATTAAATCGTTAAGCCGCGTGGCAACCGCTTTGCATCGTAAGTTATTGCCCGCTGACAGTGAGGTAGGGGTTATGCCCTACCTGTGGCTGGTGTACCTGGGGATGTTCTTCGTCCACTTTTTCTTTTACGACCCGCCAGCCTGGCATATAGGGCTTACGCTATTTGGGGTTATGGCTTTTCTAGCCTGTTATTTTCGGGCTTATTGGGTGACCGGGCATCAAACCCTGAAATACATTGCTGGCATTTGTGTCATTGGTTCGATAATGACCCTGGTGAATCCGGGCGCTGGCGTGTTTTTTGTGTACGCCAGTGCATTTGCCTCCCATGTAGGGCCGCCAAAGCAAAGCATTGCTACCATCGGCGCTGTGTTGGTGTACATCGTGCTGCTGGCCTGGCTACGGGATTTACCTTCGTATTTCTATGCACCAGCGCTGATATTCTCTGTCATGATAGGTGGCGTGAATGTTTTCCAGCGCGAGATGGCTAAGAAGAATGCAGAGTTAAAGCTGACCCAGGAAGAAGTGAAGCGGCTGGCGACTACCGCTGAGCGAGAGCGTATCGCCCGGGACCTGCACGACTTGGTTGGCCACACGTTTTCAATGCTCACCATGAAAGCACAGCTGGCGCAAAAACTGTTTGACCACGATATTGACAAAGCCCGGCAGGAAATCGCCGAGCTGGAGCAAATAAGTCGCAGTGCGCTGTCTGACGTAAGGGAAGCGGTTACCGGGTACCGGCAAAAGGATCTGGCTTCGGAATTGGCCAATGCCAAAACCCTGCTTAATTCAGTGGACGTGGCATTTCACTATACCGTACAGGACCGCACACTGCCTACCCATGTAGACAGTGCACTTGCGTTTATTGTGCGGGAAGCCGTTACCAATCTGGTAAAACATGCCAATGCCAACCGCTGTCAGATTACCCTTGAAGTGGAAGGTAACCAGTTGACGTTGGCCATTAAAGACAATGGAAACAGTAAACAAGCGCCAGAGGGCAACGGCTTAAAAGGGATGCGGGAGCGCGTGTCACAGCTCAGCGGTGACATTTGTTTCGACTGTAAAGATGGATTTAATATTACTGTGAAGGTGCCATTATGACGACGGCGACAACCATTCTTATTGCAGAAGACCAGGGCATGCTGTTAGGGGCACTGTCTGCACTGCTGGATTTAGAGCCCGACATGCAGGTGGTAGGTAAAGCCAGTAATGGCAAGGAGGCCCTGGCGATGGCTGAAGCCCTGACGCCCGATATCGTGATAACCGATATTGAAATGCCGGAAATGACAGGGCTCGAACTGGCCCAGTGTATTCAACAGCGCCAGTTAACCAGTAAGGTCATTATCCTGACAACCTTTGCCCGCTCGGGGTATTTGCGCAGAGCCATGGATTACGGCGTTAAAGGGTACCTGTTAAAAGACGCGCCCAGCGATGATTTGGCCAATGCCATTCGACGGGTGATGCAAGGGCGAAAAATTATCGCACCGGAACTAATCGTGGATGCCTGGGAAGAAGCCGACCCGCTAAGCGACAAAGAACGCAGGGCGTTGAAACTGGCTGCCGATGGCAAACAAACCGAGCAAATTGCCAGTGAAATGCACCTTTCTCCGGGGACCGTTCGAAATTATCTCTCCAGCGCGTCCAGCAAGTTGAATGCCTCAAACCGCATTGAAGCCGCACGTATTGCCAGACAAAAGGGCTGGCTATAAGCGGCTTTTGGAAAACCAGCGGAATTAAACAACAGTAAATGCTTTACGCCGCCTCCATTTAGCGTTACAACATGCGCAATCTACCTTTTACATTGGTGCCGTCATGGACACGCTGATTGCGGAAATCAAACAACAGTTTCAGTTGTTTCAGGACGCGGTTGTAAGCCCGACGTTTATTTATCAGGCCGGAGCAATCCTGCTTATCTATTTGTTTGCCTGGTTAATTTCAGCCAAAGTCAGAAAACAATTTACCCTCACGCGGGAGAAGCCGCAGGAAGGCGCGCACTCGCTGCAGGTTCTGGGGTATCGCGCAGGTGGGACATTCTTCCCGATATTCACCATTACCCTGTTAAAGCTTACATCCGTGCTGGGTAAGCAGTATCAGCTTGATGCTTGGCTGTTGGAAATCGCTGTCGTTATCGCGGTGATGATCTTCCTCAATTCCTTTATTCGTGCGTTTGTTAGCAGTACCGGTATCGCTAATTTTTTGCGCTGGGTAGGGCTGCCGATTGTCTTTCTGCATTTGATAAACGTGTTGCCAAACGTTATCCATGCACTGGAGTCGATTTCCTTCAATGTAGGTAACGTCGACATTTCTGCTTATGGCATCGCACGCGTGCTGATTTTCGGCGTACTGCTGTTTTGGCTGGGCAGGGCGTCCAACTCCATTGGTAAAGACATAATTCGCAATCACAAAGAGTTCGATGTCTCGACCAAAGAAGTGTTTGCCAAACTCTTTGAAGTTGCCATGTTCTGCGTGATTTTCCTGCTGTTGCTGAACATCATGGGTATCAATCTAACGGCGCTGGCGGTATTCGGTGGTGCGCTGGGTGTCGGCCTCGGTCTTGGTTTGCAAACAATCGCCTCAAACTTTATTTCAGGCATCATTATTTTACTCGACCGTTCGCTGACAGTGGGGGATTTTGTTGAACTAGACGATGGCAGCAAAGGCTTCGTGCGCGAATTTAAAATGCGTTATGCCGTGCTGGAAACCTACGACGGCAAAGACATCCTGGTGCCCAACGAGAAGTTCATTAATTCACTGCTAATCAATTGGACGCACAAGGACCCGAAACAGCGCTATCGCATCGATTTCTCAGTGGCTTACAAAACGGATATTCGCGCTATGGTGGAAATTATTAAAGAAGCGGTGTCTGAACATCCTCAGGTGATCAGTGGTGATGACATTCCCTTTGAGGAACGCCCGGACTGCGAAATTGACAGCTTTGGTGATTCTGGTGTGAACATGTTTGTCGAGTTCTGGATGGAAGGCGTCGATGACGGTAAAAACCGCGTCGGTGGGGACTTACTGCTCATTGTGTTTGAAACGCTGCGAGAACACGACATTGAAATCCCGTTCCCACAACGCGAAGTACGTGTCATAAACGACGAGGCGATTAAACTGAGTAATACAACGCCTAAGTAAAGTGTCATGCCTACGAATGCGGCGGATGAGGTGACTTCATCCGCCGCCTGACCTGCATGGCGTGCCAGGCCGCAGGGACAATAACCAGTACCGCAATGGCGGCCAATACCCACTGATAGACATTACTAAATTCAGTTAAATGTGTAAGGACAGCGGCCTGGTCATCGTTCACATAGTTAGCAACTGCAACGGGCCCTACCGCGGCCTCTTTGGCCAGTGAAAGGCCACCGCTGAAGGCGCTTTCCCACCCTGTTGCAGACAAGGACGCATAGGCTTTGTAGCCTACCGCCGAGGCGCCGAAGGCGAGTAACCCTATTGCTATGGTGCCGGTGCTAATGATACCAAATCCCACGGCGCCAACCGTAATTACACCCATTGCAACAATGCCAACACTTATTGGGGCGACTGCAACGCCGCCCCAGGCAAAGAGTAATCCATAAGCATGGCTACCTCCGGCAATCCAACCGTAGGCCGGTGTGTCGGTATGTTCGGGCATGCCAAACTGAAAATGTACCAGTGGCACGCCGAACAGCTGTAGCCTGCTGATGTATTCCCGCCGCTTCGAGCCGGGTTGGTCGGCGTTATGCCTGAATGCCTCGGGGTTAAAAATACGTTCGTGGGCGCGCAGGGTGCGCATCGCATAGAGCATGCGTTGAGTAAGCCAAACAAAACTACAGGCGATAACCAGTATCAGAAGTTGTGCGCCATAGGTAATAGGTGTGATCAGGCTCGGATTATTAACGGCTATCGCTTTTAAACCGAACATAGCAGCTATATACACAAAGGTGACTACAAAGAACAATACGACAGATTTAATGGTGAGCCGGCGCTCTTGTTGGGTACGGGATTGATCCAGACCGGCGCGCAAGCCAAAGAAAGAGCTAATAAAACCTGAAAAGACGGCTAACACCGTAAGCAGTGTCGCGAGTTTGAAAGCACTGCCAAGTTTGGCTGTCCCGGTACCAATTGCTGCCGCTTTCGCAGGAGGCGAAATACCGCTGATGAGGGTCATGACTGATACGGTAAACGCGGCCCCCGGCTTACTGTGCTTCAACCCTTCCTCAACCACATGGCTCATGGCTTGTTTCAGCAGGTTTCTGCCCCGTGACAGACGCTGTTTAACGGTATCGGTGGTCAGTTCCAGTTCAACCGCGACGCGTTCTACCGATTGTTGTTCACGGTAGAAAAGAATCAATGGCTCGCGATAAGTTTCATCCATGCTATTTAACACCTGCCACATAAGGGCGTGCTGTTGGCGGGACATAGCCTGTGCTTCAGGCTCTTCGTTTTCTGCCGGGTGGCCTGCGAGCAGCTCAGGGTCGTCGACAGTCTGCTCTTTGGTAGGTTGCTGACGTCTGAAGCGACTTATTTTGAATCGCACAATACCGCATAACCAGGATTTGAGCTTTTCCGGATTGTGCAGAGTATCGAGCTTTTTCCAGGCCTCTACAAACGCTTCCTGAGCGACGTCTTCACTGTGTTTAATATCACCCAGCGCAGAATAGGCAATCGTGCAAAGCAGGGTCTGATACCGCTTTACAATCTGGCAGAACGCTTCTCTGTTGCCGCCCAATGCAAGCATTACCAGGTAGGCATCCTGTTCGTTATCGAATGACGTTCGCTGTGAAAACATATTTAACACTCTGGCTGTTTTTTTATAGGTGCCAACTCAGCAACAAAAGGTGACAGAAAAAAATAAAAAAATTTTCTGTCACCTAATTTCGTGTTGCAGGCACTTATAGGTACCTACCCACAACAGCGTGGTGCTTGTTGCGGGATCTACCTTAAACCGGAGAGAAAGAAATGAAAACAAATAGCAATAATCAAAAAATGATGTTGATGGCTGGCTTAGTCGCGTTATCCAGCAGTGTGTTTTCGCTTAGTGCCGATGCCACTGCGATGATTGATGATTTTACCGCCCCGGCAAATACGCACTTCGGCCAGCCGCGCCAGTATTTGAACGATTCTATGGCAGGCGGCGCAACACAAGACACGCACTCAGTGAAAAACGGTATTTTGCAGGTCACCGGTACTATTACCCCGCCACGGGGGCAGCCCGGCTGGTCGAGCACGGTATTACCTCTGGCCGCATTGGGGCAGGCAAAGGATGTCAGTGAGTTTGAAGGAATTAAACTGCGCGTGCGTATTAGCCAGGGAAATATCAACCTGTCGGCCAACAGTCTGGATATCACCAATTTTGATTTTCACGCGTCACCGGTTGTGGTGAAAACAGACGGAAAGTTTCATGAAGTTAAGATCCCATTCAAGGAAATGAAACGCGCCTGGTCAGCACAAACACCACTGAATACCACCAACTTAACCAGCCTGAGTATAGTGGCATACAGCCTTCAGCCCGCCGCATTTGACTACGAAATTGACGCAGTGAGTTTTTACTAAGAGTATACATCCAGAAGGAGCCAGCCATGAATACGAGTCCATCAACCCGACTGCATTATTTGGATGCCACCCGGGCGTTTGCCCTGCTACTGGGGATTGTGTTTCACGCCAGCTTGTCGTTTATGCCGGTATTCATTGGCTGGGCGGTGATGGATGTATCAACCAGCTATATCGCGGGGGGATTTGCACTCATCAGCCACACCTTTCGAATGGCCTTATTCTTTCTGATTGCCGGCTTTTTCAGCGCTATGGTACTGAACAAAACCCGCACCCGTGATTTCCTGCAATCCAGAGCTGTGCGGTTAGGCGTGCCGTTTATTGTTGGGTGGTTTTTGCTCCGCCCATTGCTGGTAAGCGGCTGGATTGCGGGCGGGCAAAGCATGCGCGGGGATGTGGACATATCTGCGTCCCTCTCACAAGGGTTTGCCTCTCTTACCAACCTGCCCAATGAGTTATTTGTCGGCACGCACTTATGGTTTTTATATTACCTGATACTTTTCACTCTAAGCGCAATTGTGTTGCGGTCTTGTGTGCTCAGTCGTCCCGGGCTTTACAAAGCTACGATGGCACTGGGAAACAAACTGGTGCGTTTTCTGGCTGGTGCGAAAAGTGCGCCGTTACTTCTGGCCGTTCCCACAGCTTGTTGCTTGTGGTGGATGAACCATTGGGGCATCGACACGCCAGACAAATCCCTTGTGCCTCTGTGGCCGGTGTTTTGTTTATATTTCGGGTGTTTCCTGATTGGCTGGGCCTTTCAGCATAACCGCGAACGGTTTCAGGTATACAGCTGCCTTTCGCTCTTCAATGGCGTACTTGCGTTGATCAGTATTTCCGTATTGATTGCACTTACGCCCTATGAATCACAGCCAGGATACGAGTGTTACTTGTGGGTTAAAGCCTTATTTTGCCTCGCCTACGGCATAACAATGTGGACGTTGATTCCCCTCACGCTAGGGCTGTGTAAAAAGTTATTTAGCAGCCCTAAAGCCTGGATAAGCTATTTGTCTAATGCGTCTTACTGGCTTTATTTAATTCATTTGCCGCTGGTGGTTGCCCTGCAAATCGCGGTTGCTGAATTGTCGTTTCACTGGGTTATTAAGTGGGTCATAGTGTGTGCAAGTACACTGGGTATCGGACTTATACTATACGAATCCCTGGTGAAGCATTCCTGGGTGGGAAGGATACTAAACGGCTGGCGGAAACCAGAAAAAGTATACGCGGCAAAATTAAGTAATTGATTAATTAAAATCAATAAAGGTAAAGCTATTGGTAAATGCGCAACCTAGACAGTTAGATTGTAAGAATGGTTGTTAAGGCGTATGAAATTACATTGTGTACCAGCAATTAAGCCAGTGTTGATATTGCTTGTGAGTATGTTCTTTTACTCATACTCATTTGCAGAGCCGCAGGTTGAAGAAAAAAGCCGTGTGTTTGTACTTACAGATATTGAGGCTGATCCTGATGATGCTCAGACGCTGGTAAGATTTTTACTGTATTCAAATCAGTTTGATGTTGAAGGGTTGGTCGCGACGACATCGGTACACCAGAAGGGGATGGTTGCACCTGAAACCATTCACCAAATTATAGACGCTTACGCCAAAGTACATAGTAATCTGTTATTGCATGAACCTGGTTTTCCGACAGCTGATTACTTGCGCAGCATTGTGCGGGCTGGGTTGCCAGTATATGGCATGAAGGGCGTCGGAGAAGATAAGGAGTCAGAAGGTGCCCGGCTGCTGATCAAAGCAATTGAAAAAGATGATCCCAGGCCGCTTTGGGTGAGTGTGTGGGGAGGCCCTAATACACTTGCTCAGGCGCTTTATACTCTACAAAAGCAAAAATCTCCCGATCAGCTAGCCCAATTGATTAGTAAACTACGTGTATACACCATTTCCGATCAGGATGACTCTGCTGCATGGATAAGAAAAACATTTCCTGACTTGTTTTATATCGTTAGTCCTGGCGGTTATGGCGCGGCTACCTGGCTTGGTATAAACATGGTTGTCGATGGAACAGACAATACAACTATCAGCAACACCTGGATTGCGAACAATATACAGCAAAATCATGGGCCTCTGGGGCAACAATACCCTGATGTTGCCTATGGTATGGAGGGTGATACACCTGCTTGGTTAAATTTAATTAGTAATGGTCTAAACGTGCCAGAACAACCTGCGCTTGGAGGGTGGGGCGGCCGCTACGAGCTCTACATACCAGATGTAAACACCACTGACCCGAATGGCTTTACCGGCGGTGTTCCCATTGAGCAGGAAACCCGCCCAATATGGACAAATGCCACAGACACATTCTTCCTGCTTAAGCGAAACGAATTTGGTCGCACGGTATCCATCAGTGACCAGCGTTTTTCCGGTTATCGGGAGACATTGTGGAGATGGCGCAACGATTTTCAGAATGATTTTGCAGCTCGCATGGATTGGACTTTATTTGATTACGCACATGCTAATCATCCTCCCCAGCCGTCACTGCGTCACGAGCAGCAACTAACAGTGAAAAGTGGTAGTTATTTTTCACTGGATGCCCGAGACTCGAAGGACCCCGACGGAGACAGTCTCGAATATTATTGGTTTAACTATGCAGAAGCCGGTACGTTATCAGCGTCGCCTGTTGCTATTCAAAGCGCAGAAAATATGGCGCGGGTAGCTATTGTTGCGCCTGAAGTCACGAAACCGGAAACGCTGCATTTTATATTGCGAGTAACTGATAGAGGCACGCCTGCACTGACTCGTTATAAACGCGTTTTAGTAAGGGTTGTGCCAAATTAACAAACGACTGGCGGTTGGTCTAACGCCAGTATAATCGCATCGCTTTTACAAAGGGATAATACAGTTGTCGCGTGATTATCCAGGGGAGCTTATACCATTTTTGGCCTTTCTCTTCCGGGAAGTCGGGGTCGTTGATACCGGTTTTTGGGTACACAAAATCAGACGGCGAATGCGTACCGAACAACCGGTCCCACACACACAAGGTGACACCGTAATTCATGTCGAAATACTCGGTTTCTGACGAGTGATGTACACGATGCGATTGTGGGGTCACAAAAATATACCGCAACGGCCCAAGGTTTGTTCGTATGTTGCTATGGGTTAATGCGTCGTGCAAACGAGAAATAATCAGATAGCTGAGTACAATACCCAGTGTTTCTTCAAACAAAAGCGCGGGCAGAAAAATAATAAATTCCGCGAACAAATAGTCCATGGGGTGCACGCGAAATAACGTAAATGGGTTCATCTGACTTTGCGAATGGTGTACCTCGTGAAATACCCATAATACTCGCACCTTGTGACGCAGCATGTGGCTGAACCAGCCCACCAGTTCAACCGCGAGGTAACCAAGTACAATCTCAAGCCAGGCGGGCACATTGCTGAAAACGCCGACTTTTAAACTGCTGGTCCAGGGCATAAGAACCTGGTTCAATGCCGCAATGGTGATGAGTACAAAGCCTGTTACCATAAAGCCATGAATGAATACCCACACCATATCCACCAAAATACCGGTATTAAATGGCTTTTGTGAACGAATGGCCGGAAACAAAGCCTGAATGCAAAGCAAAGCCGGAATGCCCAGGTAGAGCTGAGGGTCAGCACCAAAAGGCACAATGACATCGTGATGGATATGCCAATAGATCTGCTTAATACCGTGCCAGGGGATGCTACTGGCTTGAGCAAGTTGATAATAGTGATTAACAACCACACCTATACTGGTCAGTGATGCCAAAATCAAAAAAAGCAGAATGATGCCATTGGCCAATTTTGACTCGATGGCCCAGATTTTTCTGCCGCCGTTGGCGGTATTATTTTCCGGATAAGCGTTTTGCATGGTCAAGTAACTGTTGCTGAATAAATGTGGCCTGGCGAACATCTTGCTGTGATGTCGCGAGTGCCTGTTGTTTTAGGTTACGGTAAAGGTCAGAGTTGTTAAAAAGGTTTTCCAGATGCGTTGTCCATTCGGTAACCGGAGCTTCAATGTCAATAATGATGCCGCCGTCGCCCACGGTTTCAGGCAATGCACCCTGGTTTGATGCCACTACGGGAATACCGGCAATTAATGCCTCGGCGGCGGTTCTGCCGTAAGCTTCCGCCACGACACAGGGCATAAGTAAACAATGAGCCTGTTTGAAGACTGTTCGCATATCTTCTACGTGCGCCTGACGTGTCACATTGGGCAATTGTGTAAGCGCCTGTTCGATCTCCACAACCTCAGGGTCGTGTAGAGTATTGGCCCAGCCGCCTACTATCAAAAAGCGACGGTGAGGCAATTGACGCGCAGCCTCTACAATCAACTTTCCACCCTTTTTAGGGTGAGGATTGATCACTAGAATCGCGTCGCCAGTGTCACTCACCTGAAATTTTTGCGGTGGCAAAATAGGGCGAATCACGTCAATGTGCGCCTCGCTTATCTGTTGGAATTGTTTTTTTATAAAGGTCGACTCGCAGGCAAACGCAAACTTGTGATCAGCGGGTAATGTTCCAAATAACGGAGAGATTTCCCGGCTGTGAATGTAAAACAAAGTGGGGTAATTCAGCGCGATGAGTTTTTGCAGCAGGTCGTCGCACATAGACACATGGCAAACAACAAAATCGGGCTTAAGCTTGTCGAATAAGGAACCTAGCGCATTAGGATGCCAGTAGTCGGTATAAACCTGATGGCGTTTGACGGTGTGGATTGTTGAGAATGGCCCTTTGAATTTTCGGCTCAGGCGGGCGGCTAGTTTGCCTCGAAATGTCTGAGGGCATTTGGCTGCAACGGCACCGCTGTATCCTTGCTCAATGAAAAACTCGATGGTTTCCATTGCGCAAATTTCAAGTCCACCGGCGAGCTCTGGTAAATAGCCTCTGGGGACAATGGAAAGCACGCAACCTTGCATAGAAATTCAACCCTGAAAAATGTGCTAGAAATCATACCACTCTTGTCTTTATTCACAAATGGGGGTAAAGCCGTTTTTAGTATTTTTATATTTTGTTAACATCTTCAGCAAAATAAAGTAATATTGTATTACATAAAGTGATTTTGAATACTGCACGGTTTAGGGAGAAATGAATGAGGTCAGCCGCTTTTATGGCCAGAGTAGTTGCGTTTTTAGTGTTAATTATTGGGGTATTGGCATGCTCTACACAAGTGCAACAAATTCGACTGGATAGTACTTTACTTACAGAAGTCGTAATGTTGAGTGGCACCGGCAGTGATGATGCGGTCGAGTGGGAATTCTATTGTGATAAGGGACGTAATTGCGGCGAGTGGAAAACCATCGCTGTACCGTCTAATTGGGAGCTACAGGGCTTTGGTGGATATGACTACGGGCACATCCGCGAAAAACATGATGAGCAAGGCATTTATCGGCGTCAGTTTGATGTGCCTGTTGATTGGCAGGGGCAAACCGTTAACGTTGTCTTCGACGGAGTTATGACTGACGCGACGGTAATGGTAAACAACAAGCAGGTTGGTCCCACACATCAAGGGGGCTTTTACCGTTTTAGTTATGACATTACGTCTTTTCTGGAATTTGGCAAAGCGAATGAAATAAAAGTCATCGTTGACAAAATCTCTGCGGATACCAGTATCGAAGCGGCCGAAAGACAGGCCGATTATTGGGTCTTTGGTGGTATTTTCCGTCAGGTGTTTCTGGAAATTTTGCCAAAATCACACATCGATTGGGTAAACCTGGACGCGAAAGCCAGCGGAAAGTTTGACGCAGAAGTGTATATCGAAGACGAGCGTCAGTCGGTTACGTCAGTGAGTGGTCAGATACTGACTATGAAAGGCGAGCCAGTTGGCGACGCTTTTACCGCAGAAGTTGTTGGCGACAAAGCCGTGCTCTCAGCAGCTGTTAAGCAGCCTTTATTGTGGACTGCGGAAACACCAAACCTGTATCAGGTAAAGCTCACCTTGTATTCGGCAAACACTGCGGTTCATTCCATGCTGAAGACCTTTGGCTTCAGAACATTTGAACTTAAGCCTCATGACGGTTTGTACTTGAATGGTGAAAAAATCATTTTAAAAGGCGTTAACCGGCATAGCTTCCGACCTGACACGGGGCGCACAACATCAAAACAAGACAGTATCGATGATATCAAGCTGATTAAAAGTATGAACATGAACGCGGTGAGAATGTCGCATTATCCACCTGACGTTCATTTCTTAGAGGCGGCTGACCGACTAGGTATTTACGTTATCAATGAGCTGACTACCTGGCAAAAGCCCGTTTTGGATACCGAGCCCGCCAGACGTTTAGTGGCTCAATTAGTGAAGCGCGATCAAACCCACCCTAGCATTCTTATGTGGGCAAATGGCAATGAGGGTGGTTGGAATACCGAGGTTGACGATGACTATGCGTTGTACGACCTGCAAAATCGTCCGGTGCTTCACCCATGGGAACTATTTAGAAATATCGATACCGATCACTATCCAACTTATGCAGAGCTACTGGCTAAAGGGCCGCAAAATGAAGTGTTCTTCCCCACTGAGTTTTTACATGGCTTGTATGACGGCGGTCATGGTGCGGGATTACGTGATTTTTGGGATTTCATTACTTCTCAACCGTTTGGTGCGGGCGGTTTCTTATGGGTGCTGGCTGATGAGGGGGTCATACGGACCGATAAAGACGGCGTGATTGATACTGATGGCAATCATGCGCCGGACGGCATCGTCGGTCCTTATGGCGAGCCAGAGGGCAGTTTCTTCACCATAAAAGAAATCTGGTCACCGGTTCAACTTAAAGGGCTGGAAAATGGTCAACTGCTGCCAGCGAAGTTCGATGGCACACTGACGTTTGAAAATCTTTATGATTTCACCGATCTATCCACACATGCGCTAACCTGGTCATTGTATGCCCCCGTTACCGTATTTGACTCAGAAGCACAGGTGATAGATTCAGGCACATTGCAAATGCCATCAATTGCGCCGAATCAAACTGGCAGTGTGGCGATTGCACTGCCCGATAATTGGCAGAACAGTGGCTGGCTTGAAGTCACGGTAACGAATGGCCATAACGAAGACGTTATGACTTACAGCTGGCCGGTACAAAGTGCAGAACAGTTAAATGCGCTAACTGTCACTCGGATGGCCGAATCAACTACCACCAGTAAGCCTGAGATTATTAAGCAAACTGCCAGTGAGTTGGTGGTGAGCGTAGGTAGCAAGCAGGTTATTTTTGATGGCAAGAGTGGTCGGTTGGTTTCTTTTGCTGAGCGCGGAAAAGCAGTAACCTTAACAAATGGCCCACGTTTACTGCGCTCTGATAACAGCCTGTACAAAGGGCAATACAATGCAATGGGTACATGGATGTTGCACGATCCCGGGGCTGACAATGCCGTTGGTAAGCCAACACGGCTGATCACAAAAGAACAAGGTGACACCCTGATTGTTGATGTCGAAAACCCACCAACGGGTATCTCTCGTCAACGCTGGATTATTCACCCTGAAGGTTATTTGTCTTTGGATCTGGATTATCAGTTAGACGGCGAATACATCATACATGGCATCGGTTTTAACTATCCGCAATCAGCGATTGCTGGTAAGCGTTGGTTGGGCGACGGACCTTATCGGGTATGGGCAAACCGGCTGGAAGGTGTTAGTTATGCTGTTTGGCAGAATGACTACAACGAAGGTGTTGCTGGCGAAGACTGGCAGTTGCCTGAGTTTAAAGGATATTTTTCTGACATACAGTGGTTAACACTGGAAGGTGAAGAGCAACGGATTCATTTTTCAACGCCAACTCAAAACCTGTTTGTTCGCGTAATGCAACCCGAAGATGGCAAGCGACCAGATAATACACTGGCGTTAACATACGATGGGGAGATCAGTTTCCTTCATAGAATCAGTGCTATTGGTACCAAATTTCACGCTGCTCATAACATGGGGCCACAAGGCCAGCCTGTTAAAGAGAGTGGTACTCGGAACATTAAGCTAACAATCTTCCAGTAAGCTCGTGCAGGACGTATCTTAAGAGATGCGTCCGAGTTTCCAGGCAGATTTTAAGATGACGAACTTTCTCAAACGAACAAATTAGGTCCAGTCCAATTTTAATCTGATGAAGTTATGTCCTCAATCTACTCTTTGATAAACGAGATGACATGCTGAACCGGAGAGTGAACTGCGTATACCCCCAACCGGTATACGCAATCCCAATCAACTGGTTGAATCCAGTACTATCCCGTCAACATAATTTCTGGGGTACAACGACTCTACAACAAACTGTGGTACAAACCCTTTCGAGGAAGCCACCACCACTTTGCTGTTGATGTCGACCATTCTGACGTTTAAGATCACACCTCTGTCGTTGTAGGTCATCGTGCCCGACAAAATATACTTAATGTGCGGATTACGGGCTAATTCCCCCAGTTTACGGCTGAATACAAAATCGCCGCTATCCCCAACGTGAATGACGCCTGTGGTTTTAAAGTCGACCACAGGGACACCAAATTCCTGCAGTTCGGTGATGAAGCTTTCAGCCAACTGGTTGCCCAGGATATTCGTTCTCCCCAAAGAACTATCCAGGTCAACAAACGATGCTACCGCCACCGGCGTATTCACCGTAACGTAACGCATGTTCTCAACCAGTTTCATGGTGATCTGTTCAGCATAGTCACCCAATAATTTATGGGTGTACACCGGCCTGTAGGTGTGCACCGGCGGCTGCCAGCCATTGATTTGCATTGGTCTGCTTTGCATTTGATGAGCCTGTTGCAGGGTATCATCTACGTGCACATATTGCGGGGTGTGATGCCGGTTTTGTGGTGGCTTTCGCGTACCGTAATGGCTCGGGTGGTTGCAATACTGGGTTTGCTGCTGCGGCACAACCTGTTGATGATGTGAATGCTCGTTATACACATCACGGTGGTGAGGGCTGCTGCATGCACTAAGCGCCGCTAAGGCCACTCCCGCCAAAATACACTGTTTTACTCTCATACTACCTCCATTTATCCTCTTGGGTAGTTATCATATTTTTCAATGACTTAAGCTATAGGGATTATTCCTAGCTCAGCTAAGAAAAATTCTTACTGCATTTCGTCGGGCGGCTTCTCTGCAGTGTTGTGAAAGACAATACAGATTTAACCGTGAGGAAAGCGTAAGATAGCGGCAAATTGGTTTTGTAAAAAAAGACACATCATGACTAAGCATCTTGTTTTAACCGGCGCCTCTTCAGGAATTGGTCGGGAACTGGCTGTACTGGCTGAAAAAGCCGGCTTTCACTTGAGCATTTGTGGCAGAAATGCGCAAAAACTCGCCACTACCATCGGGCAGCTCGACAACCAGGCCGCCACATTCAATCAGGCATTTTGCATGACTGATGAAAGCGCAGTCACAGCATTTTTTAAAGGTGCGGAGCAGGCCAACGGACCGGTCGACGTGTTAATAAACTGTGCAGGTCTGAACAATGTGCGTCTGCCTGCAGATGCCACTCCGATTGAACAACTGGATTGGTTGATGCGGATAAACTGTTACGCTCCTATTGAGTGTATGAAAGCCGTGATACCGGGCATGAAGCAATGTGGAGGCGGTACCATTATTAACGTGCTCTCAACGGTTTGTTTATTCTCGAATCCCGGAATCGCGGCGTACACGGCGAGCAAAGCTGCTCTGGATGCCTATACAAAAGTTATGCGCAAAGAGTTGGCTGCCGAACATATCAAACTGTTGTCAGTGTATCCGGGGGGCGTTGATACGGATTTCCGGGAAGCGTCCCGCCCCGAGTACTTAACGGCCAAAGACGTCGCCGAGGCGATCATGGCAATGCTAAACACCGGACCCAGCGCGCATATCCACGAATTGGTAATTCGACCTGAGAGCGAGCGGAACTTCTAAAAACTAGTTTGCACAGCGGGTTATCTTTCCAACGGAATGGAAGACTTTGCAAAAATTGATCAGGTAGGATAGGTTAGTTTTTCATCAGGTGGTTATTCAATACCTGTAGCGAGTCATCGATTCCGAGAGGAGTGTGAGCGAAAGCGAGTCAATTGCCAACGCTCTCACTGGTAGTAACGAAGTCAGGGATGGTCTGAGTTATGTGGCGAGCCGTAAAACCCACAAAGCGTTTGATTGTATTTGCTATCGCAAGGCTGTTGTTGCTCCTCAGTGGTGTCTGCTCGTTTCACGCATTCGGCGTAGTGAATTTAGGTATCGAGCAAGGCCTGCCTCAAAGCAGTGTTGGCGATATTATTCAGGGACCACAGGGTTTTATGTGGTTTGCCACCAACGATGGTGTGGCGAGATATGACGGCTCACGGTTTAAAACCTATCAAGCTACTTCTGAGAACCAACGGCCAGTTAAGCGATTTACACAGTTGCTGGTTTCTCATGACGGCGTGTTGTTCGCGATGGGTGAGAACAAGTTGTTTTATTACGATGTATCTCTGGATTCACTACAACCGGTATTGCACACTGAAAGCCAAAAGCCGATTAAGGTTCAGCAAAACGGCGGTGTATCTGTATGGCAAAATACCCTTATTATTCTGCAGCGCGGCCAGATCAATCAGTTGAGTATTTTTTCTCTGTCCGGAGTTCAGGTAACACAAAGGCAAACGATCCCGTTAGCGAAAACGCAATACACGCAAAGTGTATTGGTTAACCCGGATGGCGATGTGTATCTCGTCTCGAAAGAGGCAATATTGTGGGTATCTATAGAGGAAGGCGAGGTTAAGGATATTACACCTACGCTGACGGCGCCGTATGTTGTATTTGAGCGTTTGTACTCAGGCGCAATAACCTTGCTAGGACGGTCTGCTCGCTGGTGTATTAAGGGACCGGCATTGATTAACTGTGGAGGGCATAATTTTGATTTCTCACCGAAATATTACTCCGCCGTTTCTGACGCTCCTGTCATTATTGAGCCCTACGATAAACAAACCCGATGTTTAATTAGTTATGGTCGTGCTTTATACATGCTGGATGCGAATTATAAACGCGTACGCGAGTATAGTTCAGAGCAAGATGAAGACACTTATCTGCCCAATAATGACATTGGTAAGTTGTATATAGATAACCAAAACAATATTTGGATATCTACCTATGGCGCGGGCGTGAATCTAATTGAATCTGAACCAGGCCTTATTGTGACTGTTTCGAAACAAGGCGATAAGTCTGGACTAAGTCACAATCATGTCAGATCGTTTTGGGAAGACAGGCAAGCTAATGCACTGTGGGTAGGGACATTCGACGGTTTGAATAGGGTTGACCTTTTAACGCAGTCTGTTGAGCGGTACTTTCCGCCGTTTGATACGTCAGGTCGTTTCTTTATCAGAGGCATATACGGTTATCAGGGCCGGCTACTGTTGATGCTGTCACAGTCTTTTCAGGGCTCCATGTTTTGGCTGTTTGAGCCGAAAACGCGTGAATGGGAAGCGTTGTCTTCTCCAGCCGGACTGGTTGAAACAGACGGCGTATTCACCAGTCTTGTGCATCAGGATAAACTCTGGGTCGCCTTTGTATCCTCAGGGCTGCATTACCTCAACCTAACCGATCAAACCTGGCACATCGCGGATGTTTTTGACAAGGCTAATCAGCCTTCGTACATGCAGTCGCTGTTCATCGACCGGGATGATAATTTTTACATAGGCAGTACGAAAGCGGCTTATGTCTATCATTCTCAGTCCCGCCAATTACTCACATTCAGCGAAGATACAACGGGTTCACTGAGTAACAATTGGGTTCGAAGCTTTTTGCGAACCAATGGTGGGACACTGTGGGTTGGAACCAATGCCGGCCTTAATCAGGTAACGGTTAGCGAGGCCGGTGTAAGGGTAGAAAACGCCTATTTTCTGTCTGATACCATTTACGGCATTGTTGAGGATGCGAAGCAGCGACTGTGGTTAAGCACTAACGATGGGCTTATCGCGTACACCCCGTTAACCGGGAAAGCGGTGCGTTTTAGGCAGGCCGATGGTTTGCAGAGTAATGAGTTTAATACCGGGGCATATGTAAAACTGGCTAACGGCAGTATGGCTTTTGGTGGTGTAGCTGGACTGAACCTGTTCGACCCAGACATCTTACTTAACTATGAGCCACAACGGTTGCCCTTACAGGTAGTCGGTTTGAAAGTACTCAATGAACACATTTCCTATGCCAGCCCTATTGATGGTGTAACACTGAATGGACCGTTAAGCCAGTTCTCTGAATTGTCTGTAAGACAGGATTTACCCGCGTTTTCCATTGACCTTGCGCTTTTGCAGTTTAGTGAGAAGCGCAGCATAACCTATGAATACAAAGTGAAAGAGTTAGGTGACATTTGGTTGTCGTTAGATGGAGAGCGCGCCTTTTTTACCGGTTTACCCACAGGTACATTTCATGTCACCTTTCGCGCACTATCTTCTGGCGGTGCTGAAGTTGGGAGTAAGTCCATTGTGTTATCGGTTATTCCTCCATTCTGGCGAAGCGTGCCCGCGTTGACATTGTACTTGCTGGTGGCGCTTCTTCTTGCATTTGTACTGTATCGAAGACGGATTAACTTTCATAAACGTCAAACACTCAGGTTACAACAAGCCGTTGCAGAACGAACCAAAGCGCTGAATAACGCGCTAACCGAGAAAAACTCGATTTTTAATCATATTTCTCATGAATTCCGAACGCCGCTGACGCTCATTAATGGGCTGGTTCGGGAAATTCAGGAAACATCACACACCAGCGAGCATACAAATGCTTTGTCCGGTATTAAGCGACAAGGAAACCGGCTGCTGATACTGGTTAATCAACTTTTGGCGCTCAACTCAAAACACCCACCTGAAGCATTACCTGCATTATGCGATGTGAACCATACTCTTCAACCGGTAGTTGATGTTTTCCAGGTACTGGCTCGCCAGCAAGGCCTGACCCTGAACGCTGTTATAGCGCCAGGCGTGTGGTGTCGAATATCCGCCGTAGATCTGGAAACCATCGTCAACAACCTGCTATCAAATGCCCTGAAGTACAGTGTGGTAGCACAGCTATACAAGCGAATCGCTGCGGTTCAGTTGACTATCTGCAAACATAACGAGCAGGTCATTATTCAGGTGTTGGATGCAGGAGAAGGTATTCCTCAAAGTGAGTTGCCTCTTATCTGGCAGCCTTTTTATCGTAGCAGGCAACATGAACATATTGCTGGAACCGGGTTGGGCTTGCCGTTAGTAAAAAGCCTGGCAGAGAAATACCAAGGCACAGCCCGAGCTTATAATTTGCCAGACAGCGGTGCGTGTTTTGAAATTACGCTACCCGCAGTTTCGCCTGAAAATATGCCGGCTCAGTCAACGATCTCGAAGACGGTAGCAGTTGAGCTTGAACAGGCTCTGACGGGGCTGCACTCTTCTGAACCATTGAGTGTGCAACACGCAGGACAGGATACATTACCGCAGGTGCTCATTGTGGAAGATAACAAGGAGTTAGGTGAATACTTATTGCGAACGTTATCCCGTAGCTATCAATGCACACTGGCTGAAAACGGTGTTGTCGCGCTCGATACCATCTCTGACTGTCAGCCCGACGTGATAGTGTCAGATGTGATGATGCCTGAAATGGACGGTTTTAGCTTATGTCAGGCAGTGAAAGCTGAGCCGGCAACGTCCCACATTCCGTTTATTCTATTAACCGCAAAAAGTGACTATGACAGCCGCATTGAAGGGCTGTCCCATAAGGCAAACGTTTACTTGAGTAAGCCGTTTGAAGCCGATGAACTGCTTCTTCACATTCGCAACTTAACGGAGCAACTGGAAAAACTGAAATTGCATTACCAACAGGATCTGAAAGTGTCCATGGGGATTGATTCTGCTTTACAGGTGAGTGAACGGGCTTTCTCAGAAAAGCTCAATGCCATTTTGGATACGCACTTCGCATCAGCAGATTTTGACGCGCCAGCATTGGCTGATGCAATGGCACTAAGCGAGCGCCAGTTGCAACGAAAATTAAAAGCCCTGGCAAACTGCACGCCGTCACAATTTATCCGTACACGCCGGCTGGAAAAAAGTAAATTGATGCTGCTTTCCGGCGTGCCTGTTGGCAATGTCGCTTTCGATTGTGGCTTTTCGAGTCAGGCGTATTTTACGAAGTGCTTTAGAGAAACGTTTAATATTACCCCTTCCCAATTTATTGAAGGCTACATGGAAAATTCACAGTAAAACAACGGGTTAAATTCAATGTCGTCGTTGTGATAACAGATGTCGTTTATGTAATAACCCTTCTCAATATTCTCCTTCACACTCCAACGTGAGCAAGGGTTACATAAAGCAATGTAGCCATGCAGAGAGCTCGTGTTTATTACATTACAATCAGTTTGATTCATGGAGATGAAAAATGGAAACGGTTTACGGTGCAATTCTAGTTGTAATATCCCTCTTTATTTACTTCCTGCCTACCTTTGTCGCGAAAGGTAAGGAACATCCCAATTTTATGTCGATATTTTTGCTGAATTTCTTTTTGGGTTGGAGTTTACTGGGCTGGGTGATTGCGTTGGTGTGGGCAGTGAAAAATGAAAAATCTTCTCAACCAACGCCAGTTACTCATGTATCAGCCGGTGATGAAATCGCCAAGTTAAAAGCGTTAATGGAAGACGGAGCCATTACGTACGACGAGTTTGAAGCTAAAAAGAAATCCATCCTGAGTACGATTTAAGGCTTTTAACAAGGAGAAGTATGATGAAGTTTGTTAAATATGCCATTCTCGGTTTTTTAGCAGGTGCTTGTTCTTGCGCGTTTGCGACTGAAATTACTGTAAGTGCCGGTAGTTTTTTGAATAACAGATACGGCGAGGTCCTAACTCAAGGCAAAGCTTACGCGTTTAAGGGAAATCTGACTGAGTTCACCAACGATATCATTCGTTCCGGCGTGCCTCGCACAAATGATGAGTTGATAGCGATTCTCGAAAGAGGCACATTTTCGGGTGTTAATGCCAGATATGGCAATATTCAAACTTTGAATGAGCGTATAGCTGGTTTTCAGCCAATGTACACTGCGATTAAAAACGCATGGATAAAAGACACGAATACGAATGCAGAGAGTCGTATAAAGCAGTCCAGAGACTATCAAAATGATATGCGTGCATATGAAGAAGTAAATGCGTTAAAAGTTAACTTTAATCAGGAGTTGGGCCCACTCGTTGAGGAACTTGAAACGCTGCAGAATAAAGCCTCAGAAATAGAGGCCAAACTGGTCGCGATGGACGATGAATTTATCCAACGGGCCAACGCTATTCTGGCAGCGAATTCGGCCAGTCCTCGATTAATATCAAAAAGTAGTGGCTCGATTAAACTGTTAAAATTCCGAGAAGCGGGAAGAGACCGAAAATCGGGAGAATGCAGAGTATCCAAGCGGTGGTACTCCATCGATAAACGAAGCGAAGTTGATAAGTGTTTCGACTGGACAACGGCACAAGCTTGGCAGGAACATCTTGACGAGTTTGGCGCGATCGCAGAATCCTATGTTTTACACTATTACGAGCTAGAAAAATCTCTTGGACGGTCACTACGTGACAAGGGCTCATTAAAACATCAAGTAAAGCAAAAAGAGAGTGAGCTTAAATCTGCGTTTGGTGCATTCAAGAAAAGACACGGCGTTGGCAGGGATTCATTGTCTGGCTTACAACAAAGGTTCAGGCACAACGATGCAATCCCTGTTCGCTGGGAGAATGCCATAGAAAGGGCTAAAAATGCGCGGTTTGACCCGAACCAATCTGGCGATTTTCAATATCAAATCATGGACCCTTATCTGGTGTCTTTGCGGCAGTACTATAACTCGGTTGCCGAAGAGATACTGGACAAGTCACTTGTCGAATCGATCAGTATCAATGACTATAAGTTCGATATCGATGCCGGCAGTTTCTACACTATTTTCATAGATTTGCAGTCGCCAGGACAAAAAGCCAATTTTGGTATTTTGGTTAAGTCATCCGGGATGAATAAACTAATGGCAGAACAATACCGAAACAATACCATGGTAGTAGGGTTTGATCCCGGCACCAGTGATCGCGATTATGTGCTTGCTGCCATGATTCTCTTAATGGATTAATAAGCCGGAAATCATATCTACGGGCGTGAAGTTGCCTTCACGTCCGATTTTGCTTCATTTCATACCGCAATCACGTTTGAGGTTTCGGGATAATGCCTGTTTATCCCCATGAGTTGATGTACAATACAGAACATTCTATTTTTATGGTTTGACGAGCCGCGACGAGCAGGCTCATTTACCCAACATGAAAGGACATGCCTCATGCCATTACTAGACAGTTTCCGTGTTGATCACACACGTATGCATGCACCTGCAGTGCGTATTGCAAAGAAAATGAATACGCCGAAAGGCGATCCTATTACGGTTTATGATTTGCGTTTTTGTATCCCTAATCAGGAAGCGCTGTCAGAAAAAGGCATCCATACCCTGGAGCATTTATTTGCTGGCTTTATGCGAGATCACCTTAATGCCGACGATGTGGAAATTATCGATATTTCGCCCATGGGCTGCCGCACCGGCTTTTACATGAGCCTGATCGGTACGCCGGATGAAGAGCGCGTAGCCAAGGCCTGGTTAGCGGCCATGAATGACGTGCTGAAAGTACAAACCGAATCAGATATTCCTGAGTTAAACGAATATCAGTGCGGTACTTACAAGATGCACTCATTAAAAGAAGCGCAGGAAATCGCGCAAGATGTACTGAACCGCAAAGTTGCCATTAACAGCAATGACGAGCTGTATTTGAGCGACGAGTTTTTAGAGCAATAACCACAATTCACTGCGCAGTCTGTTCAGGCTGCGCAGTGAAATTTTCCTCTCAGAAAGCACTTCACTAAAACGGCATAACAATAGCAATACCAATGGCAACGGACGTGTCACCATTCATAACATCGAAATCCACAGTGGGTTCGATTTCAAATGGCTCGACATGATACTCATACGCTGCTGATAAGCGATAAAAGGTGTCGTTTCGGGCGTGATGACCGCCAATCCTTTCCTGACCAAACCCCAGGCCAAGTTTGATGTGCGTGTTTGGGTGGTAAAATAGCTGCAGCGCCAGTAAATCGGCCCCAGCTCCGTCGTGATAGTCACTGATGTGTTCGTAGGCCAGACCGACGCCGCTAGACGAAGATGTACGATATTCATATTCCAGTCCAACGGTGGTGAAGAAAGTATTGTTATTGTGTGTAGTCCCGACAAACACGCCCGGGTAGTGATGATAAGCGTCGTTAGCAAACACCGGCAATACGTAGATCGCACAAATAAAACACAGCAATAATTTCTTCTGCATAATGCACTCGCTATGAAACTCGCCCATACTTTACTCATAGCCTATGCCCGGGTGTTTCACGAAGAAATGCGGTATACGTAGTTATTAAAAAATATACGTAACACTGAGCTGAAGGGGAATATTTGTCTATGGAATCAATCAGCTCTCAGCTGATAGTCATCTCCACTGCATGCTAAGTTTTTTTGAGGTTATCCTGAGGAAACGCTCGTTTTGCTCAAGCGCATCTGCAGGTAAAGACTCTTACGTCAACGTCGACTTAAACACGTTTTAAGACAAGGCAGAGTGATCATGGTTGAGGTCAATGAGGTCGTCGCTGTTAATCAATCCCGCACGCAAGGCGAGCTGAGTAAGCTCGAAACTACTGGTGCAGTTTAACTTCTCAAAGATGTTGCGGCGGTGAGAGTGGGCGGTCTTAGGCATTATGCGCAGTGTCTGTGCGACTTCCTTCACCAGCTTACCTTTGGCCAACAACATAAAGATTTCGCGTTCCCGGGATGTTAATACATCCAGATTTACGGTACTTTTGCCTTTTACGCTGTTGCTCAGGTTTACCAGGACATCCTGGCTTAGAAACGCATTGTTATTCATTACCTGATGAATAGCATTGATTATTTCGTCCGATGCTGTTCTTTTAGATAAGTAACCGTTTGCTCCGGCATTCAACGCTTCGGAAATATAAGGTTCCCGATCGTAAATACTGAATACAATGGACTTGATTGGCAGCGAGCGCTCAGACAGGTATCGAAGAATGTCAGTGCCGCTGCCATCCGGAAGGGAAAGATCAGTGATGATCAAATCAAATTGCTGGCTGTCCAGAACGCTTTTGGCTTCAAATACATTGGCGGCTTCTGCGCTGACTTCCAATGCATCTTCCACATTAATGAGCGCCTTGAACCCGCGTCTGACGATTTCGTGATCATCAACGAGCAGAACTCTTATGTTGTTATTATCCAAATTTTTCCATCCTGGTACTGCCTACACCTCTGGCGAAGGAAAACTGACTTCGTTCCTGCATGCTAGCTTAAAGCAAGTAGCGGCGTGTGTCATTTTCGCATTGGCCATGACCGTCAGTTATTTTATTTCAATAAGTATGGAGGCCATCGATAACACGACTAGCTGGTTTTTGCCGGCAGGTGTTCGTGTCTACGCATTTTTGCTACTCGATAAACGTTTCTGGCCCGCGCTGCTGGTTGGTGAGTTCACGCTATTCGGTATGTCTGTTGACTATATTCATCACGGAAGTGCGGTGGTATCCGTTTCCGGTATGGTGGAGTATTTAACCGACCCATTAAGGGTCATTCCGCCACTAGGCGCTATGTTGGGCGTCGCCTACCTGCGCCATAAAAAGCCAAATCAGAATGCCATAGAAGTGAAGTGGTGGCTTATGGCAATAATGGTGTGTATTACGTTTATCCAGGGGGTACTGCGCGCGCTTACCCATGCTGCGGAAGATGCACTGTCATTGTTACAAACGGCAGAATTGACAATCGGCTACTGGATTGGCGATTTGATTGGTTGTTTTCTGGTGTTGTCAGTCGTGCTTATCGTTTCGCAATCCCGTGGCCTCAGGTTGCTGCAAAAAGGCATAGTACTGGCTTTGTTAATAGCCGGGCTGGTGGCGTTGTGTGAGCTGTTCGTCTGGTTAACCGGCGCATCGAATCCGTTCTATCTATTTAAACTGCTCACCTTACTGGCTTTGCCGATATGCATTTATTACTACAATTTGCAGGGGGCGATGCTCGTTTTATTAGGCGTATGTATTTCGTTGGTACTGCTCAAACCCCAGGCGGTAGTGTTCTGGGAATTGCAGGTTTTCGTATTGTCGCTGGCTATCAGCGGCTTTTTAACGGGAAGTGCGTTTGAATTGGTTAAAGAAAAAACCAATAAACTGCGTGAAAGTGTCATGACGCTCGAAAAAAACAACCGCGAAATTAAACGTCTGACCAAACAGTTGGCAACGGCGACTGACAAAGAAAGAGAGCGACTCGCGCAGGAGCTTCACGATGATGTGGGTCAGTCCATCATTGGTTTGAAAACAGAAGTGAAGCTGGGTGAAAGGCTTGGTTTACCTGACGCGTTTTTGCAATCGCTGCGTAGCCAGATTGATTATATTTATACCAGCGTGTATGAGATCCTGTTTCAACTGCGTCCGAAAGAACTGGAGGATGTAGGACTGACAGGTATTCTGACCGGTGAAAAGTTTTATCTGTTACTCAATAAAAACGGCATAACGTTTATGCCTGATGTTCACTTACAGCATACGCCAGACAAGGCGGTCGAAGCTGACTTGTTCCGCATTGCACAAGAAGCCATTAGTAACGTGATAAAACACAGTGGAGCATCCCGGTGTGCTGTTCAGTTCAAAGAAACGGATACACACTGGCGTCTGGTAATTAAAGACAATGGCCGGGGTTTTGATCCAGCGGTGTGTAAGGCCGGACACGGCTTGCAAAGCATGCGAGACCGGTCGGCCCAGCACAATGCTGAATTGACTATAGAACGCCGAAACGGATGGACCCAAGTTCAGCTGTGTGTTGAGAAAAACCTCATCACGGATTAAAACGTTTTGCTCGACAAGGAGGGGGAGCATAGCGCGCGTGAGCGCGCTATGGTGATGAGTGAGTGGCTATAAAATCGTCACAACTGCCAGTAAACACGTTGTCGATGAGATAGTGTATTTTCCAGCCTTCGGCAGTGTGGACCAGCTGAAAGCTGTTCACTCCACAGTGGCTAAATTCGCTATCCCGGTAGAAGACATAGGGCGTCCACACTGAGGCCAGGTTGCCACTTTGATGCACACTGACAGACAGTAATTTTTCATCCAGAAAGGCGTTCGCCTGACCGATGGCTTTTGCAAACTTCCGGATGTCAGTGGTCTGCGTACTGCCGTCATTTTTGGCACGTTGCAGTACGGCATCGGCCGTGAACTGCAACAGCAACTTTTGTTCATCATGGGCGCGCATCGCGTCGAACAGGTTGTCGACCGGGGCGATTGCATTATTCGCTAGCGCGCTACCAGCAACAACCCCCATCAGTGCAACAATGCTCTTTTTCATTGCCATCTTCACCCCGATCAGTCCAGCGTAGAAAAGTGGATTGCGCTAGGGTAATCCGCATTGTGATAAATAGTGTGAAACGCTTTTACAAAGTCCTTTTCCTCGGCATGAAAAATGTTTTCAACATAGTTCTGCGGGTTAATATCCAGGAACGGAAACATACTGCTTTGAATCTGTATTTGTACTTTGTGACCGCGTTTAAAGGTGTGCAGCACATCGTACAGGTCAAAGCGCACTTTGGTCGGTTTATTCGGCTCAAAAGGCTTTGGATCTGACATGCTGTCTCTGAATCTGCCGCGTAGAGAACCCCAGCGAACCAGCTCATGGCGATTACCTGTTTTCGCATCGACTTTGTCGGTGTTTTCATCTTTCCCCGGGAACACATCCACCAGTTTTACAATGATGTCTGCAGCCGTTTTATTCGTTGAGAACCATAAGTCCAAATCAATGGCACCGGCGATAGTCAGGTCGTTTTCCAGCACGTCGGTTTCGAACACCAGTACATCCGGACGACGCGCAGCATAACGCTGGTCCTCAACCATGTATGGGCGATCCCAGCCGCGACTTACCTTGGCGGAGTGTGGAACCGGTTTGTTCGGGTCGCTGATATATTCGCTGCTACCAGTGTTGACCGCAGTGCTGACCAGTGATTCCTGACTACCAAGGTACAATGTGTGTTCCTTCGCATCCTTAGGTGGCCACTGGTCGAATTTACGCCAGCGATTGCTACCGGTTTCAAACATGGTGGCTGTGGCAAGTTTGGCGTCGTCAGCTTTTTTCAGATGCTGTTTAAAGAAGGGTAACAAGACTTCTTCCTGAAACCAGGCGCTGGTGTCGAAACCAAAGTCAGCTTCACCCAGCGACTTACCGCCACTGGTGCTGTTCCACTGTCCGTGATACCAGGGGCCCATTACCATTTTAATGTGCGACTTTTTGTTGTTATTGGACATGGTCTGATAGGTATACAGCGGGCCGTAAAGGTCTTCTGTGTCGTACCAACCGCCTACAACCAGTGTCGCCGGCTTAGTTTTGTTCAGATGCTGTAGTACATCGCGAGCCTGCCAGTATTCATCGTAGTTAGGGTGCTCGGTCAGTTCATTCCAAAACGGTCGCTCGCCGTGAAAGTAGTGCTTGTTCACATTCGACAACGGCCCCAGATCTTTAAAGAACTGATAACCATCAGGCGTAATGGAATCTCTGCCTTTCTCGCGATGGGCCTGCGGTCCGTCCAGTTGCTTATCGAAGGAATCGAAAAAGATAAACGCCATGGGAGTAACAAACGCCCCATTGCGATGGAAATCGTCGAAGAACCAGTCAGCGATAGGCGCCTGAGGTGAAATGGCTTTCAGTGCGGAATGGCTGTTAATGGAGCCAACTGACGTATAATAACCGGGGTAAGACGTGCCCCACATGCCTACGCGGCCATTGTTATTTGGCAGGTTGTTGACCAACCACTCTATGGTGTCGTAGGTATCCGTGGCGTCGTCAGTGGCTTTCTTGCCACGCTTATAGGCATCCTGAGGGCGCATGTTTACAAACTCGCCTTCAGACATAGATTTACCGCGAACGTCCTGGAAAACAAAAATAAATTTTTCTTTTTCAAAGCGCTCACTTGGCCCTAAACGCGTCTTGTACTTGCTGACACCATAGGGCGCGACCCGGTAAGGGGTGCGTTGCAACATAATCGGGTATGTCTGGCTATCGTCGTTAGGCAGGTATACAGAAGTAAATAGCTTGATGCCATCCCGCATCGGGATCTGATATTCAAACTTGGTGTAGTTGGCCCTAATGTATTCCGCGCGTTTCTCGGCGGCATCGTCGGCTAGTGTTGTATTGGCAAAAGCCATGGGACTGACAGTAAAAATCAGCACGGCAAGGTGGATAATTAAAAAGCGCATAGGCATTTATCTCTTAGTGTCTGTTGGTTTGTGTCGTGTAGGTTTCAACACAGTATAAAACCAAACTGACAGGCCCGGCATGTAATGTGATTTGAATGGCTGGAAAAATAAGAGGAATCACTGAACTGTTATGCGGTATTTGCTTGTACAAACTGCAGAGCAGCTGCCCAGCGTTGTTATTCGCATAAGATATTCAGATAACGTTTGAGACAACAGCTTTAATTTCCGGCCTGTATACCAATGTAATGTGTGTGGGTTTGCAAAATATCGCAGGCCCTACCGACAGTAACAAATAAAAGGAAGCTAACCTATGACAGACAATTCGCAATATACGCCCCCTGACGTGTGGCAACCACCAAAGGATGACGGCAATAAGTGGGCGAGTATAAACCGACCGGTCTCCGGTGCCACCCATGAAAAAGCCAGGCAAACGGGTAGTCATGGTCTTCAGCTGTATTCACTGGCGACGCCAAACGGGCAAAAAGTCACTATTATGCTGGAGGAATTACTGGCGGCGGGCATATCGGACGCTGAATACGACGCCTGGCTGGTGGATATCAGCGCTGGCGATCAGTTCTCGTCCGGGTTTGTTGAGGTGAACCCCAACTCGAAAATACCCGCTATGGTTGATACCACCACAACGCCTGAAACCAAATTGTTCGAATCGGGTGCTATATTGCAGTATTTGGCTACGAAATTTAATACGCTGATCCCTACCGATCCGCAGGAAAAAGTCGCCTGCAATAACTGGTTGTTTTGGCAGATGGGGTCCGCGCCGTATTTGGGAGGCGGGTTTGGTCACTTTTACAGCTATGCCCCATACCCAATGGAATATCCGATTAATCGTTTTACTATGGAGACAAAGCGGCAGTTGGACGTACTGGACAAACATTTGGCGAACAACACTTACATGGCGGGTGAGACGTACTCCATTGCTGATATTGCCATATGGCCATGGTACGGCCAATTAGTGCTGGGGCGTCTGTATGACGCGGCGAACTTCTTGCAGGTCGATGAATACACGCATATACAACGCTGGGCGAAAAGTATAGACGCCAGGCCCGCCGTTCGCCGGGGCCGGATTGTCAATCGTACCTGGGGCGACGACGGGCAAGTACCCAATCGGCACAGCGCTAAAGATATCGACGAGGCATTAAAGAACCTGTGAGGAGATGCCACCATTAGTTACATCGATGTCTCCTAAACAGTAGTGCCGGGCGTATCCTGCCCGGTTACTTTTTCTGCATTCTGATTCTCCTTTTTGCCAACATTTCTGATATCCCGCGGTTAGCGCCGCGTTGACACCTTCGATGACAATAATTGTGTTGAAAAATATGAAATTTCTCTGGCTCTGTAGTAGCGTTGCGGTATTGGACTTTACGTAACGACTTATCAGCAGATGCACAGGTAAGTCGATGTTTAACATTTACCAGTGAGGGTAATCGCGATATGACCCGTGTTTTTCAGATGGTAGGGACTGGCAGTTCGGACTCAGCCACTATGTTTAATACCAGTGCCGCGGTCGTCAGTGAGTCAGGCGCCTTTTTAATCGATTGTGGTCATACAATAAAACATGCCCTCAACGACAGTGGCATCGGTTTTGACAACATTTCGGGCATTTTTATCAGTCATGTGCATGGCGATCATGTTTTCGGGCTGGAGCGCGTAGGCTACGAGTATCTATTTCGTCTGAATCGCAAGGTGCCATTGTTTATTAAACGGGAAATTTATACTGAACTTTGGGATCAGACGCTGAAAGGCTCGATGGGACGAATTGGTGAAGGCGAGGCGACGCTGGAAGATTTCTTCGATGTCCGTTTTATTACCGACAACCAGTTTGAGTTTGACGGCGTCAGCTATGATGTTTTCGCTGTCGATCACACGCCGGGTAAGCCCTGTTTTGGGATCTGCATTAACCGAAAAATACTTTACACCGCAGATACCCTGGCCATTCCGTCAATTGTTACTGACTACACTTATGATTACTGTTTTCACGATGTGTCGCTGCACGAGGGGAACCCGGTACATGCCAATCTGAGTTCACTATTGGCATACCCGCCGAATGTGAAGCAAAAGCTATATCTCATGAGTTATGGGGATGACTGGCAGGCGTTCGATAACACCGTGACTACGCATTTTGCAGGTTTTGCAAAACAGGGTATGACCATTGAGCTATAAAACGTTTCACTGCATTTTTACCGAGCCTAAGCATTCGCGTTTTTCTGTGTTACTCAATGAAAATAATGGGCTTCAATTCGTTTATTGGCTGGAATTAAAAAAGTTAGGCATTCGTCATCTCAGCCACGGTGAAGAGTTGTGTGCGCAGGCTTCACTAAAGCCACAGGACACCATTGAGCGCGGGTTGTTAATGAGTGCTGCAGTGTGTTTCGAGGCACCAGCCGCTGCCCCGGACATGTTGCTATTTGAGAATGAATCTTTTGATCAGCAGCGATTAGCGGATGCGTTGCAACAAAAAGCTGCACTCATCGTTTTCCGCCAATGTCGATTTGGCCTGGTGAATTTAGAAGGATTAACACTGGATACGACCTGCGCTTTCTTTGACTGTGATTTTGCGGAAGACTTCAGGCTCATTAGTTGCCGATTCCCCGGAAACTTGTGGTTTTGCAGCAGCCGTTTTAACAAACATTTCAGTCTGAAGTCGTCGCATATTGAAGCCAGTCTGCATTTGGAATCATGTGATTTTGGCGGTCCGGGCGGCGTGTCTTTACGAGGCCTTGAAGCCGAAAATGTATATATGGACTTCGGCGTTCAGGGGTGTGAAGACATAGTCTGGCTTAACGAGATCACGGTGCAAGGCGTGGTTTCCATTGGCGGCACTTTTTACAACGACATTGAAGTCATAGGCAATCAGGATGATGAGACGGATATTCAACGAGGCCGAATTGGGGCGATGTATATCGGTTGTGAGCTTTACGCGTCTGAAACGGCCAACACCACCTCGATTCAGGCAAAACTCGCGATTAAAAATTGCGATGTTGGCAGGCTAATCATAAATAATACTGCCATTAAAAACATGGCGCTGTCACAGTGTGAAACGGAAACAATTGGCCTTGTTGACTCGACGATTGAAAAGGACTTCAGCCTTTCGCAGGTAGAATTTTCACAGCCAGAATCCGCGTCGTTGTCTATGCAACGCTCCTCGGTTGAACGACACATGCGGGTGTTCAACAACCGCGTTGTCGGCAATATTGTTCTGCAAAATTCAACTATCGATGGTAACGCTTACTTTGAAGATAACGAACTCGATAGGTGTAAACTGCAACTAAACCGACTGAGCGCTTCGCGTCTGGTGTTTTTGCCAATTCAGGAAATGTATGTCAAACAGCGCTACTTTCCTTTGTCACTGACCCCCAAGCAATTCATTGTGGAGGAACAGGAGAACGCTGATAAAACGGCAGAAATCTATTGTTCTCTGAAGAACTGGTTTAGCGATACCGGCCAACTGGATGCAGAAGATGATGCCTATTTCTTTATGCGCCAAAATCAGCCGCATTACGCTATTACGCGACTGTTATTCGGTCATATATTCGGGTGGGGCGTCAGGCTAAGGAATATTGCAATTTCCTCAACGGCAATAATTTTATTGTTTGTCGCGTTGTTTAAATTGTGCCAGCCTGACATGAGTTGGTTGGCGTCGTTTGCATTAAGTATTCAGGGATTTACTGGCAATTTCTTCGGCAAATGGCCGGATTACGAACCCAGCGGTTTAATTGCTGCTCTCACCGTGTTGGAGTCGGCACTGGGGATTGTTTTTATTACGGTTTTTATTGGTGCCTATATCAGAAAATTACTTCGCTAATGGTGATGTGAATTCGAATGAAGGGTGCCTTCTCTAGCTACTTCACCGACGAATTTAAATGAGTCTTATCAAGTCAGGCGTCAATTGACTCCTGGCTTGAGGAGCCTCAAGCACACACTTTGTGTTGCCCACACAATGGCCGGGCGCGCATTCGCTGCGCTAATATGTCTCGTAGACTACTAATATTCACAGTCAAAATAAGTTTTTTCAACCTTGCTTACGATAACGATGTCAGCCTGGTAAGCGATATTCGTGCTACTGCATTTCAAGTTAAACCTTGAGCTACCTTGTCATGCGACAAATGACAATGGCTTATCGTTGACAACGATGTCTATTGTGTTTTATTTTTCAACTCTATTTATACATTTCGTTAACAATGTTGCGGTATGGCGTAACGCGGTTTGGTCTGTTTGGCAAAACACAGGTGCAGATCGTTTTAACTTAAACAGAGTCGAGAATGTCAAAAAATACATATGATGCCATTGTAGTTGGCTCGGGTATCAGCGGGGGCTGGGCAGCAAAAGAGCTGACCGAAAAGGGTCTCAAGGTACTCATGCTTGAGCGAGGCGAAAACGTCGAGCACATTAAAGACTACACGAACATGAATAAGAACCTGTGGGACTATCCGCATCATGGCCGGCCGAGTCTTGAGGCCCTGGCGACAGAGCCCAATATGGCGCGAGGTAAAGGGTACCCCTTCAATGAGCCTACAATGGGAGCCTGGGCCAGTGCAACCACAGCACCGTACGTAGAGAAAGAGCCCTTTCAGTGGTTTCGAGCCTACCAGGTCGGTGGCCGTTCCTTGTTGTGGGGGCGTCAGTCTTACCGGTTAAATCCCGAAGACTTTGAAGCTAACGGCAAAGAAGGTATAGCGGTGGACTGGCCTATTCGCTATGAAGACGTTGCCCCTTGGTATTCCTATGTCGAAAAATTTGCCGGGATCTCGGGTAATCGCGACGGCTTAGACGTACTCCCTGACGGCGAATTCCTGCCCGCATTTGCGTTCAATGCGGTAGAAAAAGATCTGCAGGCACGCCTGAAAAAGCAGTACAAAGGCGCGCGTCACATCATTATGGGACGCACCGCACACATTACTGAATCACGCCCTGAGCAGGGGCGGGTAAAATGTCAGCACCGCGACAAATGCTGGACCGGTTGCCCATTCGGCGGCTACTTCAGTACGCAGTCAGCTACGCTACCGGCGGCACTTAAAACCGGCAACCTGACCCTGCGACCGCTTTCAATTGTGAAAGAGCTGATTTACGACAAAGACAAAAAGCGCGTAACCGGCGTTGAAATTATCGACTCAGAAACAGGATTAACGGAAGTCTTTCACAGCAAAATTGTGTTCTTGAATGCCTCGGCGCTGAACTCAGCCTGGTTGTTGATGAATTCTGCACGGGATGTGTGGGACAACGGTCTGGGTTCCAGTTCTGGGGAGCTGGGCCATAACGTAATGGATCACCATTACATGCTGGGCGGTATGGCTGAAATTGACGGGCATCTCGACAAATATGTGTATGGCCGCAGGCCAACCGGCTTTTACATTCCCCGGTTTGCCAACTGGGGCAACGACAAGCGGGACTTCCTGCGTGGCTTTGGTTTCCAGGGTAATGCGTCGCGTTCTGATTTCAGCCGTAATGCTGACCAGCTAGGTATTGGCGCCAGCCTGAAAGACGGGTTGAGCGAGCCGGGTCCATGGAGTGTGAGTACCGTGGGCTTTGGTGAAATCCTGCCGGATCACCGCAACAAGGTTACACTGAATCATGATGTGAGAGACGCGTGGGGTCTGCCCGTGCTGGAAATGGATGCCAAAATCCGCAACAACGAACTGAAAATGCGTAAAGCCATGAAAGAAGACATTGTGGAGATGTTTGATAGCATTGGGTTAAAAAATGCCACGGCCTGGGAGTCGACTTATCACATGGGTAAGGGGATCCACGAAATGGGCACAGCGCGCATGGGCCGCGATCCGAAAACCTCAGTGCTCAACAAGCACAATCAGGTATGGGATGCGCCAAACGTATTTGTTACCGACGGTGCCTGTATGACGTCCTCTTCCTGTGTGAATCCGTCTCTTACCTATATGGCACTAACTGCCCGGGCAGCTGACTTTGCTGTGGAAGAACTGAAGCGGGGGAACTTGTAATGGATCGCCGTGACTTACTCAAATTCATCGCTACAGCAACGGGCACCAGTTTCATTGCGTCTCCTTCTTTTGCGGTGTGGCAAACACAGCCCGCGTTAACACCAGTGAAAGACGCCGGGTTCGATGACAATACCGTCGCGTTGATCACGGAATTATGCGAAACCGTGTTACCTCGCACCGACACGCCGGGCGCTAAGGATGCAGGCCTGCCAGCTTTCTTCATTGGTATGGTCCGGGAGTGCTACACGCCGGAGCAACAGCACTTAATGGAAGCCGGGTTTAAAGACATCGATACCCGAAGTCAGCAGCAGTTTGGCAAAAGGTTTGTTGGTTTAACCGCGTCACAAAAGAACGAATTGGTGTCGTCTCTCGATACGGAAGCGCTGGCATTTAATAACAGTGAAGAAACCCCTTGGCGTGGTGAAGGGCACGAAGGTCTGCCCCATTATTTTACGCTGTACAAACAGCTAATGATTTTTGGCTTTTTCACGTCAGACGTGGGAGCAACCCAGGTACTGCGCTTTGCCGAAGTACCAGGCGATTACAGAGATATTCCCTACAAAAAAGGGGATAAAGCGTGGATGACGGTGTGGCCGTTGTAAGGAACTAAAAAATGACAAAAAACAAAATGTTAAAACCAGTAATGGCTGCCACCCTGTCGCTTGGCGCTCTGCTTGTATCAGGTCATGCAGCAGCAAGCGAGGCGCTTACGGATTGTTCGCTGCGTGACGTGCCGTTCTCCAGCTCGTTGCCAGCCTACGATGTGGTAATGCGACCCAAAGCCAGGGCCATTGTCGATAAGCATTATCCAGGTGTGTTGGCTGCAATGCCTGCCTGGATTTTGAGTGAATCCATGCCATCATTCAGTACGCTGATTACATTGGACCAGATGTTAGCAAGAGCCGGTATAGAGGATGACGACACTGCCGCGGCAATGCGTAAAGAACTGTCAGCGCTTCCGGTTACCCGGGAAGATAAAATCGCCCGTTGTGCCCGCTTTGATGCCGACCCCGTGCAATTCGATTTGGGCGAGGAGCCGGTACAGGTACTGATTTATCAGAAGATCAATGGCTATGATCACGGTGACTCTGTTACTACCGCAACAGAAAACCTCACCAAACTGGCCCGTGAGATGGGCTACGGTGTATCCGTAAGTGCCAAAGGCAGCGCATTTACGCCAGACAACCTGGCTGAGTTTGATGTAGTGATATGGAACAACGTGAGCGGTGACACGCTGACGTTGTCGCAGCGCAAAGCCTTTGAAGATTATATGAATAACGGCGGTGGCTTCCTGGGAATTCACGCATCCGGTGGTGATTCCGTGTATTTTTGGGACTGGTACCGCGATGTATTAGTGGGCGCTCAGTTTATCGGCCACCCTCTTGGCGACAACTGGTTCCAGGATGCGGCACTGGACGTTACGCACCACGACACGGGTGTTGCAGAAGGTATTCCGTCGCGTTGGGTACTCAATGACGAGTGGTATTCCTTCTCAGACAGCGTTTCTGGCAAAGGGTATGACATTGTTATGTCAATTGACGAAAGTACCTACACGCCCGGCAAAGAGCTGGAAATGGGTGAGGACCACCCGTTGGTGTGGACACATTGCGTAGGTAAGGGCAGAGCCATGTACAGCGCCATTGGCCATCGCAAAGAAGTGTACAACGCCCCGCACAATATTACGCTGTTGAAAAACGGGATGAAGTGGGCATCCGGGCAGGGCAACGATACCTGCAAATAGGTGAAATCCGCGTTAAGAATGTGTGGAAAGTAAGCTTGTTACTCCCACACATTCTCGACTTGGGGCCTAGCTATTTTTACTTCGCTGACACTTTTATTTTTTCAATGTCAGTGCTCGATTTCAATGAATCTTCATCCAATCGATAGTCAAGCTGAACACGCAGAGCCGTTTGACGCTGTGCGACGCCACCCTGAATACGAGGTTTGTATTGCCACTGGCTGAGTGCATTTATTGCACTTTTGTCAAAGGTGCCTTCGGGGAAGGAATCGACAATGTTGATGTTGTCGGTTTCACCACTTTCAGTGATATCAAATTGTAAAACCACGGAACCTTCGATTCCCTGTTTTGCTGCTTCCATAGGATATACCGGGTCTACCCGCATTACGGGGGTAGCCTGGTTAACTTCGTTCTTCGGTGGTGGTGGCGGCACCAAGCTTGCTAATGCCGTGTTAGCGGTAAAAATACTGCCGATAAGTAAGGCGGCAATACCAATTGCTTTGCTCGTGGCCACTGGCTGCTTGATTAAATTAATACGTTTTATCATGGTCGATTTGTCTCCAAAAGTGGGGTACAGCGTGATGTTGCGTAGAGAGTGTTCAGCGCACTGCACAAGCGCTGTGGCATATAACACTTTTTCGGTTTTTGTTTTGTGTCTGAGTACTGTCGCATCGCAGGCCAGCTCCTGATTTATGCGGAAAGCACGCAAGGCAATCCACACCAGGGGGTTGAACCAGAATGTCAACGCCAAGGCGAGAGCAAGTAAATTCCACAAATGGTCGCGGTGCTGATAGTGCACATACTCGTGCTCCAGGATCATTGATTGTTGTATTGTGGTGAACTTGCGCTCGAAATCGTTGGGCAACAAAATTCGCGGTGTAGCAAAGCCAAATAGCATCGGTGTGGTTGCCACGCTGGAGGTATAGGCTTTTTTATTGGCAAATTGAAACGACGGGGAATGTGCCACAGAAGTAAGTAGTCTTACGTAGTGAAATACGACGTAGGTGAAGATCACGGCCGCGCCCATTCCCCACGCTGCAAACAGCAAGTCGAACGAAGGTAGGTTGTTGGCCGGGCTCATAGTTACGATATAGCGCGTGAAGCTATCAGACACCGCGAGCAGCATCGTGTTCGGCAAGTTGTTCATAACCAGAACCAGCGGAACAAACAGCCAAAGCTGATAAGCGAGCTTCGCCCCTAGTTTTTCAGTTAAACACTTTTCCGAGAACAACATCAGAAGCAGGGTTACAGACAATACGCCTTGCTGCTGGAGCAACCAATCAGTCATTGTCTTTCTCCCATTGCTGGATAAGCGCTTTAAGTTCTTCTACATCTTGTTTAGACAAGGTGTTCTGGTTGGCAAAGCCGGCAACCATTGGCGCGATTTTTCCTTTGAACAGGCGGCTTACAAAACTACTGGTTTCTTTTTTTGTGTATTCTTCACGCGCAATCAATGGGCTGTATAAGTACTGACGCTGTTGCTTTTCAAATCCAAGGACTTCTTTTTTCACCAGACGTCCCAACAGGGTTTTAACAGTCTTTTCATGCCATTCTTTACGTTGGTTAAGTCGTGCAATAACGTCATTCGACGTAACAGGGTAGTCGTCCCAAATGACATCGAGTACATCAAATTCTGCATTAGAAATATCGGGGCGTTGATTGGTCACGTTGCTCACTCACTTAAGGATTACAATTGTAGTCTGTATTTAGATTACATGTGTAATCTTATAATGCAAGTGTTTATTGTTCAGTGACGAATAGTAAATGGCTGTGTATCTAAAATCGGTTAGCCGCCGTAGTAAGGTATATTTGCCAAACGTGATAGTGCGGTTTCTCTAATGCAAATGGATAAGCAACATGACATCTATCAACCTGAATACGGTATCCACTCACTCAGTGAAGATGGCCATTCAAAGGAAAGAATATTGAAAAAGTTAAATTTTATTATGTGTTTATTGGCTTTTGCACTTGGCAGTGCGAGTTCCAGAGCAGATGCCGATGTGAGCGACTCACCCAACCGAAACCTAACCGGTTTTGAAGGGCTCAATGAACAACAGCCGCTTTGGGAAGTAGGTGTCGGCGGAGGCATGGTTGAGGTGCCCAACTACCCGGCATCTGGCGAAACCAACTCTGTGGCATTAGCTCTCCCCTATGTCATATATCGGGGCGACATATTCCGGTTAGGAGGGCAGGGTGGTGCAAGAGCGGTATTCTTTGAAAAGAGTGACTTTGAAGTCGACTTGAGTGTAAGCGGGGCGTTTTCCGCAGAAAGCGAAGCAGGCAGCGCGCGTGAGGGCATGCCTGAACTCGATTTCATGTTCGAAATAGGCCCGCAACTTATTTATAAAATAAAAGACTACACCTTTAGCGGCGGAGGTAAGGCCAGGCTCAATGCACGCATGCAGGCCAGGGCTGTTTTCTCAACTGATTTTGGCAGAATTGACAGCAGGGGTTACGTTTTTGAGCCAACCATAAGGTATCAACAGCGCGGTGTATTTTTGCCAGATACCGGATTCAGCCTCGCGGCGCGCATGACCTGGGGTACCGAGAAGTTACATGATTACTTTTACCAGGTGTCGCCTGAATATGTAACCGTGTTGCGGCCTGCTTACGATGCCCGAGGTGGTTACCTGGGAGCTGAAATTTCCACCTCGCTGGCGTTTCCCATAGCAAAAAACTTGCGTGGCTTTTTGGGGGCGTCGGTGCAACTACATCATGGCTCCGCCAATGAGGGCAGTCCGCTTTACGAAGAAGACATTACTTACAGCTTTGGTGTGGGGTTCGTCTGGCGCGCTTACCAGAGTGAAGCTAAGTCGAACTGGTAGAAAGTCAAAGGCCCCCTCTCAGAAGTAGAGCGTCGTGTAAGTCTGCCTGTGTCATTAGCCTCGCCCGAGCACTGTTGACTCAAGGCCGGAATTTTCGTGCTGAATAGCCGGTATTGGGTGGAATTCGGGTCTGAGATATTCAAAGTATTGTTAAAACACGCTATCTATAGTGCTCTGTGATAAACGGCTTGGTAACACTTCGGGAGAGTATTAATGGCATCAGACAATCCAAAATATCAACAAGGCATGGCGGTCAGACGCGAAGTGATGGGGGATGAATTTGTTGACAGGGCATTAAATTCAGCAAGTGATTTTATTCAGCCAATGCAGGAGCTTGCTACCTCAAATGCCTGGGGAGAAGTGTGGGTAAGGGAAGGCATTAGTAAGAAAACCCGAAGTCTGGTAACCATTGCCACACTAGCGGCGCTTAAAGCCTCAAATGAATTAAAAGGGCATGTGCGAGGCGCCCTTCGAAACGGTTGCACGGTGCAGGAAATTCAGGAAGTGCTGTTGCACTCAGCCGTGTATTGTGGAATGCCTTCAGGTCTGGAAGCATTCCGCGCCGCTGACGAGGTTATTCAGGCCTGGATAGCGGATAATCCATAGCCAAGCCTGATGTTGATTACGTTTTTTAGCGGCGTCATTCGTTACTGAGCCCCGGCAGTCACTTTCAGGATCAACGCTGCGTCCTGACTAAAATCAAACAAGTACGGTTTTTGTGTGGCTACGGCCGGTTTGTTTTCCTTTTTCTTCAGGCTGAAGCCCCGACTGCCAGCGTTAAATTCACCTTTCGACAGGGCAACACTGATTTGCGGCACCCGCTGTGCGCCATATTGCAACCACTCCAGGGCGCCGACTTGCTTGTCCTGTGGCAAAAAGTCAGCCTGATCGTCTTGTAAGCCTTCAACCAACAGGGCGTAACTCAAAAATCCGTGCTGCAGATTATCGCTTTCCATGGCGAATTGTTCTGCCTGGCTTGCGGTTAAAAACAGCATGGCTTTATCGTAGGCGAGTTGCCCTAATCCGCGGCTGCCCATTGGGCCGGGCTTAAAATCACTCGAGGCGATACTGGCGGCAGAATGACAGGCATCTACCACCATGACCATTTGTTGCACATCCAACGGCCTGAGCCAGTGAGACAGTTCGTCGCTCGACAACGCGTTATTGAGGACCTGTTGATTTATTTGCCGCTGTGAACCGCTGCCAATATCTTCCAGTAAAAAGTAAAACTGACCATTGTCGTGCACGTATCCGTGCCCGCTAAAGGTAACAAACAGCACATCGTTAATGTCTGCTTTTATTGGTTGGCCATCGGCATCCATAAACGTGCCGGCGTGCAATTGTTCAACAACCTGATGAAGTTGTTTTTTAGTTGCACGTCGGTCCTGCCCCGGCGCGGAAATAAGGGGGATGCGGATCACGTCATCAAACTCATTCAACGCCTGCATAGACGCACCCAGGGTTTGTTCCATCACGAGGGCGTCATTGGCGGCATATCGCAAGTTCCAACTTGGATTTTCGTATTCGTTTACGCCGATGCTGATCACAATCGCCAGACGGGGAGAGTACCGCTGTGAGTCACTGGGTTTGTAGGTCACAACACTCCGCTCGCTGCGTACCCCGTCCTTGTTAAAGGCATAGGCGCTGAAGACGAGCTCGGACGCATTGGGGGGAATGGCGATATCGTCAAAGGTAATGGTTGTTTGTGTTTTATCCGCCAGCGCATCACCGTCATTTTCGGGATAAAATCCTACCAACTGACCATTGCGGAAAACCCGAACGTCCTCGGCGCCAGAGTGCGCGCTAGCGCCTTGCACATCTTCCACTTTGACGGTGATACGTGCCTTACCATTAGACTGGGTTTCTACCGAAACAATGTCCACTTTGGGGGGGACCCGATTCAAATCAGACAGCGTGGTGGGCAGTTGAAGTATTTCTCCAGCCAGCAATCGGCCAAACAAACCGGGCTGATAAAAGTCGCGCATAAAGGCTTCCAGCGGCAATGCCTTGCGAGGCTCGTCAGCCATCACCCAACTTACTGCCGGGATATCACCGGGGCGATTACTGTCGTAAAAACCGCGCTGATCCACTACCAGAAAGCCGCTGTCGGCCAGATGCATCAGAGATAACAGAGGGGCGTTTTGTTGTGTCGGCCACCACAATATGCGTCCATCAACGGTAGCCATTAATAGCGTGCGATTATTGGCCGTTTGAACTAATTGCATCAGTTGACCTGATGTGACCCAATGCTGTTCTACCTGTCCGTCTGTCAAACGAATACGATAAATAAAACTGGACTCCTCGCCATCCACTTCCACCAATACTGCGAGCTTATCCGGAGTCATGTTTAGCGAAGAAATATCTCCAACGGTAGAATCCCACTGCCAGGCCACACTGCCGTCAGGTGCATAGCCACGCAGCTTTTCATACCGGCCTTGTACCCTTTGTAATGTGGCAGGTAAATCGCTCAACAACGTGAGTGCTGGGGTGGGGGAAGACATCTCGTAGTCAACATCGAGGGTATTGAGTTGTTCTCCCGTGGCAGCGTCAACATATATCAGTTGCCCGGGGTTGTCATAGCCGTTGGATTTCACAAAAACCAACCGGTTGTGTTGGGTATCCGGTGCTAACCAGCTGTCCTGGCTGTGCACATCTACCAGGGACAGTGTATCAAGTGACCCCGGGTTCATTTGACGCACTTTATAAACCCGCTCATCGCCATAGTAACCGTTTGTTTCTAATGCCCACAGTGAGTCTTCATACCACCACAAGGTTTCCACGTCCGGCGAGGTTCCATCAGGCCAATCGGGTAGTCTGACTTCCTTGGTATACGGCTGTTGCGACAACTCTGTTACCTGAATACGCTCTCCCAAAACTTGCCATAAATAGCCATTCTGACTGAGCATGTGGTCCAAACTGGGTAGATTCAGCAAGGTTTCGCTGCGACCGGATTGCAAATCCCATCGATTCAATTGCCATTCTACATCCCACGTGTTTTTAGTCCGGGCTCCTTGCGTTATTGTCCAAAGCCACTGGTTTTCTTCATCCAGCATAATGTGTTTGACCGCATCGGTGTCCAGCCGGTATTCCTCTTGTGGACTGCCATCACGGCTCACTTGCAACTGGTTTTCACTGGATTGAACAACAATCTTGCCGGTCAGATCCTCGGCGTATAGCACTCTGTTAGATTGAGTAGACTGGGCGTAATCAATACAGGAAATACGGCACTCAGCGAGCTCGCTGCCGATGTTGGAATTGAATTCAGTCTCAGTCATCCAATCAACCACCTTGGTTAACTGATCGGTTATTGGTGACCAACGATAAGCGGTGAATTCCTTTGACTCTGCTTCGCCGCGATAAAATGTCAGCAGAAATTCATCGCTGTGTTTTCCTGCTGTTATTTCCGGCAACATATTGAATTCAGAGGTTTGCACGGAAAGGTAATCAGACTGTCTGTAAATCAAAGGCTGGCCGGTTGCGGTGTCCCATACTGCCACGCCGCCGTCACCTGTCATGGCCAGGTAGCGGCCACTGGTGGTGAGTGCCATACCAGTCCGACCGTTGGAAGGGCCGGGGTAATAGGTTGCCAGCAGTCTGCCGGTGTCAATGTCCCACTGGCGTACTTTTTGTTCAAGCTGTCCCGATACAGTAAAAAATGACTTACCATCGGCCGGAATACGTAACCATTGCACCACTTCACTGCCGACTTGGACATCGCGGAGCGTTCGGCCGTTTTGCGTTTGCCATAAAGTACAACGGCCGCTGGATAAACAATGAATGGCTACTTGCCCGTCCGGTGTGACGGCCAGTTGGTTGATTGCACGTAACCAGCTTTGCTGGCCTTTGAGGTGTTTACCTACAGTCAGTGCCGGGAGTGGATTCTTGCCTTGAGCCGTTGTACTTACAAGGTACACACTGCTGTCTTGTAGTCCATTTAACCGACCGGAAAAATAGTCAGTATGAAAGGTATCGAAGAATTTAGGGCGCAGCATGGAACGGTTAATTTGCAACGCAAAGTCCGGACTGGTTTCGCTGGCCTCAATGGCTTTACTGGACAGTTTGACCATTTCGTCGTCGACCTTAAACCCTTTTTCAACCCACGAGAGGTTTTGCTTCGCTTCTGCGATTTGCTGATGTGTTGCTTGCCATAGGGCCAGATAGTAGTGATATAAACCTGCCGACTCTTTGTCGCTATTACTGCCTAATTCATCGTCGGCGAGCATGGGAAGCCATTCACCTAATGCTTGTTGGTCAGCGTTCAGCTCGGCAACATAGGCCAGGTTCTCGCGTATACGAAAAGCGCTAAAATTGAATCCGGAGTGGTAGCGTGTAGCCCATTCTTCGTTGTTGGCTTGTTGGTGCAGAGTCAGCAAGTTTTGATAAACGCTTGTTGGGTCTGATTGCGGCAGTCGTAATAACTGTAGGTTCACTTTCCAGTTGAGTAGCTGTTGTTCATTACCGTAGCGTTCTATAAAGGGCTGCATCTCTTCATACACTTTGGCGGCTTTGGCTGAGTTACCCCGGTTAAACTCATAAATGGCATATTTTTCATAGAGCACCGCCATTTCTTGCCAGGTTAATTCTTGCCCGCCTTGCTCAGCATACGTTTTAATTCTTTGTTCAAATTGCCGTTCGGCCTCTCTAATACCTTTATCCAATCCGGCTTTTAGTGCCACGGTGAAGCGCTGTAAAGCAATGTCTAAAAGAAGTTTTGCATCGCCGTTGGCGAGGTTCTCGGCTTGAGTGAAGTTTTGATAAGCCTTGATCACGTCCGGATGTCCCGGCGCATTAGGCAAATTAACCGTGCTGTCTTCAAGTAACAATTGCACAGCCTGTTTATACAATCCGTGTTCAATGGCAAGCTCGCGAGCGGCCAGTTTGTCTGCAAAAAACTGTGATGTGTCTAAGTTGTCTCCTTGCACACATTCATCACCACCGGCATAGATACGAAGAAAATTGACCCATTGCGGCCATAATTCACGGGACTTAGCATATTCTTCCAACTGCTTGCGGGTTTGAAGACGAGCCTCAAGCTGCTGTGGATCGCATTGTCGCTGCTCCCGGGGCAGACTAAACTGCGCATTCCTCTCGTTGTTGCGCAAAGTCAGCAATATGCCAAACTTCTGTTCTAACAACTTAAATTTGGTAATAGGGGCTACTTCGGGAAGTTGTCCAAATACGTTGTCTATAACAGTAATGACCTGGTTTAGTACTTCCGGATTAAAGGTGTTGGCCATTACTGTTGCTTCAACCCGGGCCAGCAACATAGCCCACTTCCGGGGATTATGGTCTGCGGCCATGTAGCTCTCCAAGGCCATATTAACCAGTACGTTGAAACTATTTACTCGAACATAATACTCTCGGTCTGAAGGGCTACTCTGGCTTATCAGATTTCGTAGCAATAAAGCGCCTGCTTCCGCCAGGTAACCTTTTTTGAGCATGAACTCTTTTTGTTCTTGCTCTGTGGTTGGTAAAGGTGACTGCGCCATATTGATAAGTTGATCAGAGAGCACTCCGACACAGTCAGTGACGCTTAATTGTTTGCTGTCACACTGTTCGGATAGTAGTTGGGTTATCTCGGGCGGTGGGGTGTCGTAGTCGGGGTCGGGCGTACGGTTATCAGCGTCTTGTGACAGCGACGGTAAACTGAAAAAGCACACAAAGATGAACAAACCGAGCCTGATTTTTTTACTCATAGTAATCACATGTCAACACTACCCAATTCACGGTAACATAAAACAAAGGGAGTAAACATGCTTCGACAAAGCGCTGATTGTGCATACAACGGCTAATGTAATGTGGCACATTCAGGTAGCGGTTTAATTTCTTGTTTACATGCGGTAATCAGGCAGATATGTTGCCATACTGGCATAGATATCAAGCATGTACTGATAGCAACTGCGAATTCTTGAACAAAGCTGGGCGAGGTGCATGGTTATGTTCATTTGCAGACAGAGTAGGAGAAACTGTTGTTTCATAGGATTGAATCGTCGGGAAGACGTCTCTGGCGTTCCTCGTGGCAGCCCGTTATAACCTGGCTGTTGCTGCTACTGCTAGGGTATTGGCTTATTTTTTCCGACCCCTTTGGCTTGGGCGGGATCAGTGACGATGCTTCGCAAAAAACTATTTACCGCCTTAGCGCCAATCTTTATGACCATTCGAAAGGTCAGGAAAATATTGTGGTCGTCGTGTTTAATGACCGCAGCATTGAGAATCTCTACCCCGCATTTCTGCAATCGAATGACTGGCCTTTGAGCTATCAGGACCAGGTCGGTTTGCTTACCACTGTCATGGCACAAGCACCTTCAGCCATTTTTTATGACGTGATGTGGATGAAACGCCGGTCTATGGACCCAGGGTTTGAACGCGCCATTACAGCCTTGAAACTGAATCAGCAAGCGACCGGTGTACCCCTTTTTTTCGCAGCGGGCACGGCGACCGATCTACAGAAAAACAACGTCATTACACAGCTTGAGGAAACGGTAACGCCGGTGATCACGGCCTGGGATGACGCTGGTGATGACTATCCATTACTGTCTGGCACTGAACCCTCAGCAGGGTTCGCTTTGTATCAGCACTACTGCAAGCAGCAGAACTGCGAAACGACACCTGGACTGTTCGAAGACAGAATGAGTGTGCGTTGGAGTAGCTATGTCGCCCCGGCACTGCCTCATCGCCAAAACCAATGTGAAGAACCTCAGCAAAGCATGATTGCCAGCGCTATTTCAATTGGCAGTGACATTGTTAGCAGCGCTTTTCATCAGGATTGGATGGAGAGTGAACACAAGCCAGTGTGTCTGTCACATCAAATACTGTTTTGGGACGAAGTGGTTGCCATGGCAAGGTCAGAAGAAGACAGTGTTCGGCAGCAACTTAAATCACTGCTGGCAGGTAAGCTAGTGTTGGTCGGCGGGCAAATTGAGGGAGTGTATGACTTTGCTGAGTCACCCGTGCATGGCACGGTGCCCGGGGTAATGATGCACGCGATGGCACTGGATAACCTGCTGAATTACGGCCCGGAATACCTGCGAAACAGTGATTTGGCTGGCTGGTGGCTATTGGCCTACTGGGGCGTATTTGCGCTATTTTTAACGTCGATTAACTACCCCGGCTTAACTCATCCATTGTTAGTGCGTGCAAAGGACCATTATCGGGTAGTAGGGCTGTTGTTCGCATTGACGCTTATTTTGCTTAATATGAAGCTCTGGCATTTCGCGCCATCGGGTTGGATATCGCTGTTGGCCCTTGGGTTTGCAGGGCAAAAATTCCTGCAGGGAATGTCTGAACGCTTTTCTACGGTAGAGAAAACAGATGCGAGCTAGGATAGTGAAATGGTTGGTAGCGCTCACGTTTGTTTGTTGTTGCACACAAACGCATGCAGAGGAAGAAAGTCAGCCTTTACTGATTTCTGAGTGGCTGTTGCCGGTCATTGATGCTGAGATGAATAATGGTGTGGTAAAGTTCCTGAAGCGCAGCGAGCTGCCGTCGCCACCGATTATGGTGCGGGCCGAGGATAAGAATCGTATTCAGGTATTATTGCGAAAACCCAGGGGGTGGTATTGGATCCCTCGGCATGCGGTTCGCTTAAATACTGAAACAGTATTGCAACTGGTCTGCCAGGACAATTTAAAGAGCAAACAACAGGAATACCGCGGCTACGCTATGCGCGGAAACGAAGCAGACGTGCCCGTGATTGCTTGTATTAGCACCGAAGAAGAAAACTAGAGCCTGGGAGCCAACATGGTAAAGCGAATCTGTGTATTATTATTCACCTTCCTGTTGGCGAGATCTGCGCTGTCGGCACAACAATACGCTTTACTGGTGGGGGTTTCAGAATATCCCAATCTCTCCCCTGAACTCTCGTTGCGCGGTCCGGCTAACGACATGCTGGTGGCGAAGCACATGTTGTTAGGGCAGCAGTTCAGCGAAAATAACATAACGCTGTTGGCTGACGGTATTGAGTCTGATGGACTCCCTACGAAAGCCAAAATTATGCAAGCACTCGCGTCTCTGGCCGGCAAAGTGAAGGCCGGTGACTTTGTGTATTTGCATTTTTCCGGGCATGGTAGCCAGCAGCCATCTGATGATTTTCGAACGGAAACGGATGGATTAGACGAGATATTTTTGCCGCGAGATGTGACCAACTGGGATATGCAAACCTCACAGGTGCCCAACGCATTAACCGACGATGAAGTGGGTAGGGCACTGGATGCTATTCGCAATAAAGGCGCCGATGTCTGGCTTATTTTTGATTCTTGTCATTCTGGCACAATGTCGCGCAGTTTAACCAATGACAGTGTGAAAATGCGCAACGTTAACCCCGCGTCGTTGGGGATTCCTGACGGGGTTACAAAGCCCAATGCGCCGCAGAGTACCTTCAGTTCAGCTGTTGTGTCGAATCAACCTGAACCGGGCGGTAACAAAGGCGCGCTTGTCGCTTTCTACGCCGCACAAAATACCGAAGAAGCGCCTGAGATGAATTTGCCACAAGGCGATACTCAGGCCGCACAGGGTTTATTCAGTTTTTCTATTAGTCGTTTGGTGAGTCGATTCCCCAACGCCACTTACCGGCAATTAGCGCAAATGGTGTTAGCAAGTTATAACAGTATGCCCTGGTTCAGAACGACCCCATTGTTCGAAGGGGAAAGTCTGGACAGACCGTTATTTCATCGCGAAGGACCAGTACAGCAGCGCTTTGCCGTGAGCGTAAAAGGTCAGACTTTTCATATGCAGGCCGGGTCGTTACAAGGATTTGAAACCGGCGCGCAGGTGGCGTTATACGAAGAAATTACCGGTGCCGAGATGATTAGCCAGGCAAGTGTTGAGCATGCACAACTTACCCAGTCAACACTCGCTATACCCACTTCTTTGACCAGCGGAACCTATTATGCTGAGTTGAGTCGCCCGGCTTTTCCCGCGCCGTTGCGAGTAAAGTGGCTGACGCCGCCAAGCGATGCCTGGATTCAAGCTCAGCAATCACTGGTAAACAATGCGTTGTTGTCACGAACATTGAATTGGGTAGGCGTAGAGGATGATGCGGATATTAGCTTGTATCCGGGTAGCAAAGCACTTTATTTACTGACGCTGCAAGACCAATTGCCCTGTGAGCTTAACATGACCCCGACGGATAACTGCGCCGCTGCGGATACGCGTTTTAAAAGTCACCCTCTCGGGCAGGCGTCAGGTTATGCCGGTTTACTCTCGAATATGCTGACTCGTACGGTAAGGGCTTTAAACTTGATGCGCTTGTCAGACAGTCTGATTGGCACCGATGGGGTAAACAGTTTCGTTGAACGCAAGCGCCCCGGCCAGGCATTTGAGCTCATGTCGCCGGAACGGGGCCTGGTACTTCAAGACGGCGACGAATTGCGCGTTGAGTTTGTAAACAGCACAGTTCGAGCGCTAGACGTGACGATTTTGTTTATTGATAGCCTGTTTGGGATAACCCAAATTTACCCTGAACCGGGCACCAGCGGTCGTTTACAGCCTGGCGAAGCCACTGATTTCGAGGGGACCATTGATGCCTCAACGCTGGGCACCGAGCAGTTTATGATCATTGCCACACCGGTCAACCGGCAAGATCCGCCAACCAACCTGATGCATTTACAGCAACCTCCATTAAACGCAAATGTGTTCAGCCGAGGGGCCAGCGGGATTGATTTCTTTGCGCAGGCTTTGGGCGATGCGCCCCAGTCTCGTGGCTTTACTAAGTCGAGCGCAACTAATCAGGCAACCATATCTGTCATTCGCTGGCAAACCGCAAAAGGCAATTACTAATCAGTTGCACCGCTATTTCCTCGTCCCTTTCTTCCTGACGCACGGCGATTAATGCTGTAGCTTGAGATAGTGTGAATACCTGAAACCTCACTAAAGACGTTTTCATTGGCAGTGCATTTATGCACTAAGCCGCTTTTTTTAAGTATTTTAAAAAATAGTGTGAGATTTTTTCTCGGGCTGCGAATCATTCATAAAGTACCTCTTTTTTTGAGGGAACAGACGGCTTTATGGGGTTTGCTGTGCCAAGCCTCTATAAACAAAGTTGGGCATGTAATTTTGGATGCGGGGAGAATTAAACCATTGAGAAACGTGAAATGAGCGTCGAACGGCATCAGCTGTACTTAGACATCTTAGAAAAACACAAAGGCATTGTGTTTAAAGTCGCGCGTTCCTACTGCAGTAATGAGTTTGATCGGGAAGACTTAGTTCAGGAGATCCTGGCTCAAATCTGGTGTTCTCTAGACACGTACAATGACGCGTTCAAAGTCACAACATGGATGTATCGGGTGGCGCTGAATGTCGCCATTTCGTTCTACCGCAAAGACAAGTCGGCCGCCTACAAACACACAGAAATAGAAGACAGGTTGCTCACTTACGACATGGTTCAAGAGAGCGAAAATGAACAAAACTTGAGTGCGTTATACGCGTTCATAAACGAACTGAACGACATAGATAAAGCGGTATTGCTGATGTATTTAGAAGGCGAAAACCAGGCTGAAATTGCGGCCAATTTAAATATCACGATTTCAAATGTTTCTACCAAAATCAGTCGTATTAAACAGAAGTTAAAGTTGAAAACGGCGTAAACCGAAGGGGTAATCAGGATGAATTTAGATCAAATGCAATCCATGTGGCAGGCACACAGTGAAAAGCTGGACGAGTGTATGAGCCTGAACAAAACACTGCTTCAGAAAATACAATCGGAAGGTCATAAAAGTGAGTTAAATAAGCTCATTTGGGCAAGGGCGCTAGAAGGCTTTCTGTTTCTTATTATTGTTGTGGGTCTTTGGCATTACGTGGTGTCGTCCTGGAGTTTGACGGCACCTGTTGTGTCCGCCTTAGTGCTCAATGTCTTTGCGACATTGGGGTTAGCGGGAAGCATTGGCCAGGTTGTGCTATTGAGCAAAATTGACTTTTCTCAGCCGGTTAGAGAAACGCTGTCTGGCCTCATTGCTGTGAGAGCACACGGCATGACCATATTTAAACTATTGTTGCTATCCGCACCTTTCTACATGGCTTATGTATTTCTGGGGTACGAGCTGGTGGCCGGCATTGATTTATTCTCATTAATGCCTGCGGAAACAAAGGTAATATTTGCCATTATTTCTGCTGTATTTGGTGTGTTAGTTGCGCTGCTTATCAACCAGCTTAAACCTGAAAACAGAAGTAAAAAGCTGATTGGGTGGCTGTATCGGGAAGTGTCAGGCAGCAGGTTAACGCATCTGTTAGATCAGTTCGATAATATGGAAAAAGCCTGAGTGTGGGATGGCCCAGTCTTCCCAGTGCAACAGGCGGTAAATGGTTACTTGACGCTATTTTCGCCTGAAATCTAGTAGTTTGTATTAAAGGAGCTCATTATGAGTAGTTCAGTCATTGGCGCTGTGGTTGTCGTCGTTATTGTGGTTATCATTGCAATCGCAGCGTCAAAGCACAAAGAATGATCGTTGGCATATAGTGTTAAGTTAAAAATCAACCAGCAAGCAAAGCGAAGAAATACGTTTAGCTTGGCTTTGCGCTTGGGAGCGCGGATGTTTGCTGATATGACTCGGTTTGGCCCGTTAACCGGGATTATCTAATCAACGGCGTTGCTTTACGTAAAAGACAGGGAGGTTGGTAAATGTTGACTAACAGTGTAATAAATTGGGTGGGCTTTACGATACAGGTCATCGGCTTATTGTTGATTACCATTGAGCTCTATTTGCCGCCGCTAGCGGAGCGCCTCAAAACCTTCCTGGAGAGTATCCAGTTTCGTCTGGCTGGCAAGCCAGCGACTAAGCAATACTGGAATTGGGTAGCAATCGTCGCTTACATCGTCATATGGGTCATTTCCGTAGCCGTAGTGTCCATTATGGACCCGCCAATGAGTATTGTTGCCAACGCGGCGTTTACTCTCTTTACCGTGTTCCTTGGCGTAGTGATTTTTGTGAGTAAAGTGTTTGTCAGACTCGGTATTGTGCTGGGCAGGGGCAATGTGATTGGTGGTGTTGGGCTCGTACTGGCCTTAATTGGTTTCACCATAGAAATATCGAAGATGGTTTTTTCTTAGTAGACGGAACACGCAGATAGGTTTACGCCAATCGATTCCATGTTCTCACCAGTAGATTTCACATTGAACAATTATAGGTTAGATAAGTTTCAATTTAGTTGATTATGAATTACGCTTGAGTTGGTTGAAATTTAATCTATAAGGACGTAGATCATGTTCACACTTGTTTCTGTCAGATCGTTTTATCTTGTATTTCTCATCAGCTGCAGTCTTCTTTGCAATTCGGTACTAGCAGCACAATTAACCGCTAACAGCTTTAACCACGCAGATTTAAACCTGGAGTCTGAATTAACAGCGATTTATTTAGGCGACTTTGAACACGCCAAATTAGACCGCAATGGTGTAGCGTTTAACACCATATTTGGAAATTACCTTTTTGCTTTTGGTAGGCAATGCGCTGCATATTTACCCGCAAACAAAGTGGAAATGACTGAGAGAAAGTGCGTACGAGAGCAATACGAAGTTAATATGTATGGTGGGCGCACGGGGGCGAGTCAATGCATTGAGTATCAAGACTTCGGCACAGGTGTATATGCTGACCCGGCACTCTATTCAACCAGTGAAGCCATGAAGGGGGAATTGGGTAATGCCTTGTTTGGACAATTGTTTACTAATCCGGATCCGTTAGCTTCGAGGAGTATTGTTGATGAAGCGGTTAGCGTTCAGGACGATATGAGTAAGCTGGTAGCGCAAAATGCTTGCGATGGCCCTGCGCTAAAACGTTTTGAGACTAACATGCACCTATTCGCAAAGGGACAGGCTGGCTTGACACTAGAATCCGGTGAGCGTTTGAACGATGTCATTGTGAGTAAAGCGGCCGAGTTGAAGGCCGAAGACATCAATCTGGTTAAACTGATTGACGATCTGATTATAGAAAATTCAAAAGGTTGGATGATGAATCGTTATTCGCAGGGCAATGTATATGGCGTAAAGGTGGTCTCAGCGGATAGTGCGGGTCGTCCTAAAGTCGTGTTTGCGAATTATCGGTTTAACTCGTTAGGTGGTGCAATGACGGGGGCTGTGCAATTGACTTTCGAAGATCATACTCCCAAGTGTATGTTTTTCTTAGACGCTCCAAAAACCTGCCGTGTTCCTAGTCGCGGTATTGTGAATTCATTTGATCGAGGTAAATATGTGGCCTCTTCCAGATAGGCTGGACTTTTTGCGACACACTCGTCCGCAAGCGCTATTTGCATTGTTGTTATATTTATACTGGCATAAAAAAGCCGAATGTTAGCACTGTAACATTCGGCTTGTCGCTTCTGACTAATCAGTTACTGAGGGCGGCCCAACCAGTACATGGCGCGGGCGGTAGCCATCATGACTTCGAGGTTGCCTTGCGCAGATTTTCTTGCATGCATAGAATAACTACGAGGGGAACCAATTAATGCCGGGCTCTGCCAAATCATGCTGCCTTCAACAGTCATTTCACCGAGGCGCGATGAACCATAATTTTCCCAGTATTGCTCGTCATTTTCCCCGGTTACCAGAAGAGTCTGTTCACTGTTTGTTAAAGGGTTGGCTACCATATCGACAATCTCCATTTCCAGCGAAACCTCGGACGTTTGATTAAGACTATCGTCGGTGACATCAAATAAAACCAGTGATCGCCCACTTCTCTTGTAGCAAGCTAACTCTGCAGCAGGATCACTATCAGCATTAATAAATGCTAAACGTGCGCAGGAAGTATTTGTACTTGTCTGAATGGAAAAGCCTGAAGCTGTTGGTTTGAGTAGCTGTGTTGAGTCATCACCTGTTGAGAGCGCAACATACACATTGCCATCCATGTTTACAATGTCAAAGTCACGGAAGTACTGCGGCATGGTGTACGTTGCCAACATGACCTGATTGTTCACGTCGACAGCTTTTAATGTGCGATCATCGACAAAGATGGCATCGTCAAAGCCGTCATTGTTAAAGTCGAAGGACTTGATTACTGAAATATCGTTCGAGTATTCACCGGTAATTTCATACTGAATGGAGAAATCATTCAACTGCATTGCTGCAAAAGAACCATCGTAGGTTTCAGCTGACGGAAGGAATAAATCACCTGCGCCGTCATTATTGTAATCGTTGGTTACAGCAATGCGGGAGTTGTCCCAGTTGGAGGAGATCTCCTCGCTGGTGGTGTAACTCCCCGTACTGTCCATCAATAAAACTTTAGAGCCATCGTAGCCACTCCCCGTACTGGGAACAAAGAACACGGCTCGCTCATCACCTGGATACAAGTCCGCCCAACCTGCCGCATTAAAGCTATCAAGCTGCTCTGTTGTTGCCGTTGTCTTTACTGTCGCAGACGTGGCAGTAACATCAGCAGTGACTAGTAAATCCTCGCCCGAACTCGTCACTCCCGTGGCCCATAATAGCTCATTCAAGCCATCATTATCTGCATCACCAAGGGTTAATGAAGCAGAACCGTGATCAACCATATCCACCGTAAATACAGAGGAGAGTGTGTTGTTAGTTAGCTTCATAGCGTGAATATTGCCCCATTGGCAATCACCAACAAGCAACACGGGAGCGCTATCTGCTGTAAGCTTGCCTGCGCTAATATCACAAGTATTAAAATTCTCGATGCTGGTGATCTGAGATTTGTCTTGTGCGGAGTACACGTATATGTAATCCCAATTGTCTGCGCCGACAATTTCGTCAACACCATCGTCATTTATATCAGCTACGGCGATATAACTACTGCCAAAACCTGAGCCAAGAAACCACTGGTTAGCACCAGATTCAAGGTCGTAAACCAGTCCGGAGTTGGTCACTAATTCCAGTTGAGGATCATCATCTACATTACCTAAGGCAATTTCGGCGATCCCATCTGCGGTAAAAGTAAATAAAGGTGCTTCTGGTGAGGCGATATCTATTACAACAATGTTGTCGGCATCTCTATAGTCACTGTTTGAATAAAGGTAAGCCAGCTCGTCATCACCGTCGTTGTCGATGTCACCAAGAATGGCGCTGTGTATGTAACTGTCTGTCTCCATCAGCGTGGTAGCTGCTTCATTAATGTTGGTAATCAAAGAGATGGTATGACTGGAAATCACGAGAATATCGAGATAGCCGTCATCATTGACATCGGTACTAAGCACTTGCTTGACGTTTCCGCCCTGCTCAAATATGTAGGGATACATCCAGGACTGGCTATAACTGCCGTTTTGATACGAAAGCAGGAACACACGGTTTTGTGAATCAGTAGTAAGGACTTCGTTGTCGCCGTCGTGGTCAAAATCACCAATCGCCATGGCATTGTTTAATTTGGGCACTTCAATTCCTGAGCGAGCTAACTCTTGTACTTCGTTGTTAGTCACTGAAACATAGGTACCAACGACGTCTGCATCATCTTCACCAGTCGAGAAGTTGAAAGCGAAACGCTGGGTTTTAAACAATTGACTGCCCGGCACTTGCCAGGAAATCAATCCATTCTCATTAATGGTCGCGCCTGAGGGCGCTGAGACTAATGTAGCGACACCCTGATTGTCTCCAAGGTCTGGGTCAGAAATTATCGCGTTAAACTCAACATAGTCGCCCGGCAGCACGGATTCAGGTAAATTTTCGAACACCACCTGGGCTGGTGCATCTGAAAGTACAATGGTCGTCCTATCAGATTCTACAGTATTGGCACTGTCTGATACCACCAAAGCCACTTCCACCAAGTCGTTAACGGTTGCACGGTAAGCGGGTAGTGTATCGCCTGAAACGTCTTCTACGAGGTTACCATTAATATACCAACGATAGCTGATAGCTAAGTCTTCATAGGAAGTGTCTTCATCATAATAATAGACAGAACTGACGGTAATGGGGGTGGTGGCATCCACTGTTTCCCATGAATAATAATCGGGTGCATACACCATGGGAGGGAGTGACATATCGCTAACAGCGACAAGGGTTTTGTCTGTCAGCGAACCATCCAGCAAGTCATAGATATTACTTATGTAAGTACCTACATCATAGTTACCGTCGTTATCGGTATCTTCCATATAGCGAATAGGGCCTTGCTCAAACAGTAAGGCTGCGGTTTTATCACCCGAGACAGTCATTTCTCCACTGTACATATAGGGCGGGAAGTCATCAGCACTATCCAGCTCGATAACCAGTTTACCTGCAGAGCCGATATACACATCAACTTCAACATGGCTAATTGAGTCACCAGAATACGGTGACATATCAAAGTCACCTTCTAATTTGTATTGTTCAGAGCCAATATTAAATGCAACATTTTGGTAGGTTTCTACCTGGTAATTTCCGCTAGTGGCGTCGAAACCTTCTTTAAATGACACTAAACCCGACAGCGTGTATGGAGTCCCTTCATATGTCCATTTGAGATTGTCGAAATACATACTGTATTCCACATTGCTGTCTGACACACTTTCGATCGCAATGGCCGTTGCGCCAGAGATTGCAACACCATTACTGTAAAGCCAACAGTTCTGATAGCTCATTGCAATGATACCCGTTGAGTCGCCAGATATCTTGCCGTCGTAAGAAACGTTTCCGCCTTGGTCGCAAGCGTAAGTCTTTTTAATCGCGCCGTTTTTCACATCATCACTGAAGTCTTGTTCTGCCAGTTCAGGCAGTGCCATACCAGAATCGCTAAACAGTAAGTTAAATGCGTGTTGGACTAATTCCAAATCGACTTCTGCATTGGTAGTTTTGCCTTTGTATTGCGCGTTTGCGATAGACGATGCTGCAGTATTGAGGCGTGCTGGACTGTAGTCTTTAGCGTTTTTAATGATGGTAGATGATGTGACAGGTGAAGAGCCTCCGCCCCCTGTACCAGAGTCTGAACCGCCGCCTCCACAAGCTGAAAGTGACAACGCGATTACACTGATCACGCCAAGACGAATACTAGCAGTCATAGCTCTTCCTTGATGTATTGTTATTGGATTTTTCCGAGCAGTAAATTTAGCGTAAAGACAAACAAGAAACAACGGCTTATCTGCTGGAATGAGAGCAGAAAAATCGAAGCTGTATTTTCCTGAACAAAGAAAGCAAGTTGTAGGCAACTTGTTAGTTTTATGCGCTTTGAGAGAAACCGGTGATGCGATAGCAAATCAGACATAAAAAATTCACGTGGGTTTATCGATCGCAATGGAAAAGTGTTCCTTTGCAGATGCCTGGCATGAGGAAGCGCGACACGGCCAGCATAGCGCCACTGATGACGGATTATGAAAAGTTTATACATGAAATCATGTTCTGAAAGTAACGGGCAAGAACAACCCGAAAGTGCATTGCAAATACTTCGCACAATTAAAAATCTTGTTGAAATAATGGGGCCGGACCAGGTGAGTCTTTATAGCAAAGACAATGCAATACTTGATGAAATGTAAGAGTTATTTCTATTTATTAAACGTTTACAGATAGTTGCCGATAACAACCTGCGCGTTCAATTTATGAAAGTTGTTATTGTTCCGTCTGTAATGTTGGAAAGTTTCTAAAGGAGTAGTAGGAAACCTGATGCCAGGTTTCTTTTAAGGAAGCATGGGCCTATATGTCAATACTAATAATAGTTCGCTGTATGCTCAACGGCAGCTTTTAAAGTCTGGTTCCCAATTAACCGTTTCTTTAGAGCGACTTTCTTCCGGCTTCAGAATTAACGCGGCTGCAGACGATGCGGCGGGCCTGCAAATATCTGATCGCATGACATCACAAATCCTTGGGTTGGAACAAGCTGTCAGAAATGCTAACGATGGGATATCGTTGGTCCAAACTGCAGATAGCGCTCTGGCTGAGAGCACAACAATCATTCAGAGAATGCGGCAACTGGCAATTCAATCACAAAATGGCATCAATAGCGTCGCTGATAATGCCGCGATACAGAAAGAAATTAGTCAGCTATCTACCGAACTAAATCGCATTGCTAATGATACACAATTCGCAGGACGAAATTTGCTCGATGGAACGTTTAGTGCAACTTTTCTTGTTGGTGCTAATTCCGGGCAAACTATAGATGTATCACTTTCGGGTAGTTCAGCCAGGCTATCATCCCAAGGGCTCGGGATTGGTTATGATGGTGACGATGTAAGTGGGGCCTACCGAGATCTGGGAAGTGGGCAGCTAATTCTTAATACCGGGTTGGCACCTGCAGGTACGTATAAATTCGCAACTTCCGTTGATGGTGGTAATACCTACAGCGAAATTACCGTTGCACTGGGTGGAAATTCAACCTCTGACGCACAAACGATCGTCGATACAATAAATGAGCAACTATCCTTTCGCGGATTTGATTCGTTAATTACAGTAGGTAGTCAGGTTGTATCGAATACCAATGAACCATTACGTGTTGCACAGGCTTCTTCAAACCCGATGGATCTTGGCAATAATTTCAATCCTACCGGCACCTACGATGCACTGTTTTTGGATATCGACAGCCTGGATAAGGCATTATCCACTGTGGATAGTATCCGTGCCGAATTAGGAGCCAAACAAAACCGCTTTCAATCCACTTTAAGAAACTTATCCAGCATTAGAGAAAACGTAGCAGCGGCCAAAAGCAGAATTAAAGACACGGATTTTGCAGTAGAAACCGCTAACCTGACTCGTAATCAAATTATTCAGCAAGCCAGTACATCGGTTCTATCGCAGGCCAATCAAAGTCCACAACTTGCCTTGTCGTTACTAAACTAATATTGCAATGGATGCAAAGAATGTCTGGATTTCAAAACTTGCAAGGGCTGCTTCCGATTGAAGTTGCTTTGTATATTTACCAGATATAGGAGCGTAACTTTCTGCACTACTGGCAAGCGCCAAACGTTTTTACCATTCAAATTTCCAGCGACTGAACCTGCCAATTCAAAAGCTGTAAAGCGTAATTAAGAATTAACGCCATTATTTACAGGAGATT
>CERD01050417.1_pt1 | contig 119795 bp, 98 predicted proteins | sample 530931 | NCBI WGS metagenome assembly CERD01 (sample SAMEA2621101, study PRJEB7988) | marine metagenome | isolation source: saline water (ENVO:00002010), including
ACTTGGGTGGCATTCTCAGTGCGCCATCAAGACGAATAGTTTCGCCATTGATGTACCCGTTCTGAATGATATGCAACGCCAGACTGGCGAACTCTTCCGGAAAACCCAGTCGTTTAGGATTGGGCACATTTGCACTTAATGCGTCCTGCACGTTCTGTGGCATAGCCATGAGCAATGGGGTGCCCATAACGCCTGGGGCAATACTGTTCACCCTAATGCCGAGCGGTGCCAGGTCGCGTGCCATAGGCAGTGTTAACCCAATAATACCGGCTTTACTTGCAGCATAGGCAGTTTGACCAATTTGACCTTCATAACCGGCAATTGAAGCGGTGTTGATAATCACACCACGCGATTCGTCATTCAGATCATTACCCGCCATGCTGGCCGCCACCAATCGGCACACGTTAAAGGTACCGATCAGGTTAATATTGATGGTTTTGCTGAAGTCTTCCAGGCTGGCTGGATTCCCGGCTCTGTCGAGCATTCGGCCTGCCGGTGCGATGCCTGCACAATTTACACAGACAGTAATTGCACCGAATCTGGCATAGCCCTTGTCTAATGCTGCTTCTACATCGAGTTGCTGAGTGACATCAGTGCGTACAAACAAAGTATTGTCTTCGCCTAGTTCTGCTACGCGCTGGGCGCCAAGGCTCTCGTTTAAATCCAGCAACACAACATTAGCGCCGGCTGCAACCAAGGCCTTGGCCGTTGCGTGGCCCAGGCCGGAGCATCCACCGGTAATCAGTGCGGTTTGATTTGATAACTGCATGCAGGGGTTTCCGTTGTTATGGTAATGTAAATTTAGTTTACCTTACGTTAACGGAAAGGGAAGGTTGCGGCGGCAACAGCCAGTTTTATTTTGGCAACTGAATTTTACGCTCTTCGCTTGGCTTGTATAAAACCAGGGTGTGACCGATTACCTGAAGCTTTTCGGCGTTTGTTTCACGCACAATCGCATCCATAATGAGGGCTTTTTCTTCGCGGTCGTCTGTTGGCACTTTCACTTTGATCAGCTCGTGATAGTTCAATGCGTTGTCTATCTCCGCTAATACGCCTTCAGTTAGTCCATTTGCGCCTAGCTGAACTACCGGTTTCAGTGGGTGTGCAAGGCCTTTTAAGAATTGTTTTTGCTTATTTGATAATTTCATCTGTGGGTTTTTCTTACAATTTAAATGTAAAGTCTGTCTTGAAAACGCGTATTCTAACGCCATCTTGACTACAATCCTAATGACATTGTGACGTAAACACAAAAAAGACCTGTGAAAAGGTGGGCAGGTGTTTATATTCGCGACGTATATCGGCGCTTTTGGGGTTTTGGCATAACAATTGAACAGAATGTTGTGTTAGACCGTAGAAATGCATAGCAGTGGTTTCTGGCTGCATCGCGTTTCCGTGATTCCGCTCAGTACAACTGCAGGTTGTATTGATGTTGTGGCCGGGGCAAACGCTCTGTAAAGCAATAGCTTAAGGCGGGCGCAGTTTGCGAGGTCTATTTGGTAGCAAGCGGTTATAAAGTGTAGTACCCTTGAGGTATCGCATTTTTTGTGACACTCACCGGTTAGCAAGGTGGCGCAAATCGGCGCCATTATTGAACCGGAGGTTTTTTACAGAGGTTAGTAGCATTGAGCGACATGGCAAAAAACTTAATCTTGTGGTTGATTATTGCAGTGGTGTTGATGGCTGTTTTTCAGAGCTTTTCACCAGGCGAATCAAGCCGCGCACAAACTGATTACACAACGTTTCTAAAGGAAGTGAAGCAAGGGCAAATTCGCGAAGTGCGAATTAACAGTGAAGCGCGCGAAATCCGCGGCGTGAAGCGCTCAGGCGACGCCTTTAAAACCTACATTCCCTATTTTGATGACCAGTTGATTTCCGATCTGGTAAAACAAGACGTTCGCGTGTTGGGTGAGCCACCTGAACAGCCGTCCATTTTTGCCTCTATTTTCATTTCCTGGTTCCCTATGTTGCTGTTGATAGCAGTATGGATTTTCTTTATGCGACAAATGCAAGGCGGCGGTGGTCGTGGTGCAATGTCGTTTGGTAAGAGTAAAGCTCGTCTGTTGAGTGAAGACCAGATTAAAACGACGTTTGCAGACGTTGCAGGCTGTGACGAAGCAAAAGAAGATGTGTCTGAGCTGGTGGATTTCCTGCGCGACCCGTCTAAATTCCAGAAGCTTGGCGGTAAAATTCCAAAAGGCGTGCTGATGGTAGGCCCGCCCGGAACAGGTAAAACCTTGCTGGCAAAAGCCATTGCCGGTGAAGCTAAAGTGCCGTTCTTTACTATCTCTGGTTCAGATTTCGTTGAGATGTTTGTCGGTGTGGGTGCATCCCGTGTTCGCGACATGTTTGAACAAGCGCGCAAAGCGGCGCCATGTATTATCTTCATCGATGAAATCGATGCCGTAGGTCGTCAGCGTGGTGCTGGTCTAGGCGGTGGTCACGATGAGCGTGAACAAACCCTTAACCAAATGCTGGTAGAAATGGATGGTTTTGAAGGTCACGAAGGCATTATCGTTATTGCGGCCACCAACCGTCCTGACGTACTTGACCCTGCATTGTTGCGCCCTGGTCGTTTCGACCGTCAGGTAGTCGTAGGCTTGCCGGATATTCGCGGTCGTGAGCAAATCCTGAAAGTACATATCCGCAAAGTGCCTGTCGCTGATGATGTGAAGCCATCGGTTATCGCGCGGGGTACACCAGGCTTCTCAGGCGCCGACCTGGCAAACCTGGTTAACGAAGCCGCGTTGTTTGCTGCTCGTGCAAACCGTCGCTTGGTATCGATGGAAGAGTTCGAAAAAGCGAAAGACAAAATCATGATGGGTTCTGAGCGTAAGTCGATGGTGATGTCGGAAGAAGAGAAAACCATGACAGCTTACCACGAAGCAGGTCACGCCATTGTAGGTCGCCTGGTTCCAGAACATGATCCGGTTTACAAAGTGTCTATCATTCCTCGCGGACGTGCGCTGGGTGTGACCATGTATCTGCCGGAACAGGACAGGGTCAGCCACACCAAGCAGCACCTTGAAAGCATGATCTCCAGCTTGTTTGGTGGTCGACTGGCTGAGTCTATTATCTATGGTGATGACAAGGTAACCACCGGGGCTTCTAACGACATCGAACGTGCAACTGATATTGCTCGCAAGATGGTTACCCAGTGGGGTCTGTCAGATAAAATGGGCCCAATGCTGTATGCAGAAGACGAAGGTGAAGTATTCCTGGGTAAATCCATGTCAAAAGCTTCCCACATGTCTGACGATACCGCTCGAGCTATCGACGCAGAAATTAAGTCTGTGATCGACCGTAACTATGATCGGGCGAAGAAAATCCTGGAAGACAACATTGACATCCTTCACACCATGAAAGATGCGCTAATGAAATATGAAACCATCGATGCGCTGCAAATCGACGACCTGATGGCCCGCCGCGAAGTGCGTCCGCCAGCAGGCTGGGATGATCGCTCATCTGATGGCGACAAGCCGAGTGGTGGTGCACCGTCTAAAGAAGGCGAAATTACTAGCGATGGCGTTGACAAGCCTACCGTAGGTAAGCCTGGCGACATTCCTGGATAGGAATAAGGTTGCCTGAAAAAAGCGCCGTTACCGGCGCTTTTTTGTATGTTCAATATTCTCAGGACACGAGTGGAATTCGTGTTTTGTAAATCAAATAGCATGAATTATCGATATGCAAATAAGACAACTTTTGCTTAGCCAATCGTCTCCCCAGGTAATGGGGATTTTAAATGTCACACCCGATTCTTTTTCAGACGGAGGGCGTCATAACGCGCTAAATGATGCGGTAAAGCAAGCCCTGGCTATGGAGGCTGCCGGTGCTTCTATTATTGACATCGGCGGTGAATCTACTCGCCCTGGTGCACCAGAAGTCAGTGTTGATGAAGAGTTACGCAGAGTCGTTCCTGTGGTTGAAGCGATTCGCCGGGAATCAAATGTGGTCATCTCTATCGACACCAGTAAACCTGAAGTGATGGAAGCGGCATTATCAGCGGGGGCGGATTTCATTAATGACGTCAGGGCACTTCAGTTACCCGGCGCATTAGAAGTGATCGCCAAATACAAAGCACCAGTGTGTTTAATGCACATGCAAGGTGATCCAGCCAGTATGCAGGACAAACCGCGTTATAGTGACGTGACTGATGAGGTTAAAGCGTTTCTCTTGGCCAGAATCAAAGCTTGTTCAGACGCAGGTATCGAAGAAAGTAAAATCATGCTTGACCCGGGTTTTGGCTTCGGTAAAACTCTTGAGCACAATTATCAGCTGTTAGCAGATTTACCTAAGTTTCATCGCCTGAACAAGCCTTTGCTCATTGGCATGTCTCGTAAAACCATGATTGGGCAGGTAGTAAACAAACCGGTTGACCAAAGGCTGGCAGGTAGTCTGGCTCTGGCAACGATTGCAGCACAGATGGGCGCACACATATTGCGAGTACACGATGTGAGTGAAACTCGGGATGTGGTTGATATCGTTAACGCGTTAAATAAATACAAAAAGTAAAAAAGGGGTTCCAATGGGGGAAAGGAAGTATTTTGGTACCGATGGTATTCGGGGCAAAGTAGGTGAGAGCGCTATTAATCCGGAGTTTGTCACTAAGTTAGGCTGGGCCGCGGGCAAAGTACTGGCTGGACATGGCACCAATAAGGTATTGATCGGCAAAGATACGCGTATTTCAGGTTATATGCTGGAGTCTGCACTAGAAGCTGGCTTGTCTGCTGCAGGGATTAACATTGGTTTACTTGGACCCATGCCAACCCCCGCCATCGCCTATTTAACCAAAACGTTTCGCTCTGAAGCGGGCATTGTGATCAGTGCATCGCATAACCCATATTACGATAACGGCATTAAGTTCTTTTCTGCAGACGGGTTCAAGCTGGACGACGATATTGAAATTGCTATCGAAGCGATGATGGATGAGCCAATGACGTGTGTCGCGTCGAACAAGTTGGGCAAAGCCACTCGCATTAATGATGCGGCGGGCCGTTATATCGAGTTTTGTAAAGGCACGTTCCCGTCAGATTTATCGCTTAAGGGTATGAAGATTGTGGTGGATTGTGCCCATGGTGCTACCTACCATATTGCCCCGTTAGTCTTGTCTGAGCTGGGCGCTGAAGTGATTGAAATAGGGACTTCACCGAATGGTTTAAACATCAATGACCGCGTGGGAGCCACGTCAATGCGGGCCATTGTTGACCAGGTATTGGAATCTGGAGCCGATTTGGGCTTTGCGCTTGACGGTGATGGCGACCGAATCATGATGGTCGACAACCTTGGAAATGTCATTGATGGCGATCAAATCCTGTATATCATTGCCCGTGATGCATTGAAATCGGGTCGTCTTAATGGTGGGGTAGTGGGTACCCTGATGAGCAATCTAGGACTGGAGGTTGCGTTGAGCAAGCTTGGTGTGCCTTTTGTTCGCTCTAAAGTCGGCGACCGCTATGTAATGGAATTGCTGCAACAAAAAGGCTGGAGCATCGGCGGCGAGAATTCGGGCCATGTATTAAACCTGAGTCTGGCGTCTACCGGAGATGGTATTGTTGCCGGTTTACAAGTACTTACCGCGATGTTGCGCTCAAGCATGTCATTGAATGAATTGGCAGGCGGGTTTGAGAAATTCCCTCAGACGCTGGTTAATGTTCGGTTTGAAGACACGGGTGTCGATCCATTGGAAAGTGAAGCCGTTTTGCAGGCAAAACAAGAGGCTGAAAAGACGCTTGGCAAGCATGGGCGCGTATTGCTTCGCAAAAGTGGCACTGAACCCCTGATTCGGGTCATGGTGGAATCTGACGATGAACTGGCTTCAACAACGCTGGCAGAAAAAATTGCCGATGCTGTTCGTAATGTCGCCAGTTGATTGTTTTTAGGCGCAGAAATTAGTTTTTCCACTTGTATAATGTGGTGGGAATAGTTAATATCACGCCCGCTCCGACACTGGGATAGCGTCAATAAGAGAGACCGATAAGCATGAGAAAGCCAATCGTTGCAGGAAACTGGAAAATGAACGGGAGCCGTTCATTGGTGAGTGACTTTAGTGCATTAACCGACGGTGTTAACACCGACACGGTTGATGTTGTAATTTGTCCTCCAGCTTGTTACCTGCCTGCGTTTGAAAACGCCGGTTTTGCACTGGGTGGTCAGACGTTAAGCGAATTGGATAACGGCGCGCACACGGGCGATATTTCGGCAGATATGCTGAAAGAATTCGGTTGCCAGTATGTGATTGTCGGTCACTCAGAACGCCGTGATGACCACGGTGAAAGTAATGAGTTAGTTGCGAAGAAAGCGCTTAAGGCTATCGAAAATGATCTTGTGCCTATTGTTTGCGTTGGTGAGAGCCTTGCAACAAGAGAAGCCGGCGAGTTAGAAGACTTCCTGGCCGCGCAATTAGATGCACTAACTGCGACGCTATCAGCACAGCAATTGGCTAAGGCAGTCATTGCTTACGAGCCTATCTGGGCCATCGGTACAGGCGTAACTGCCTCACCACAACAAGCTCAGGAAGCACACGCTTTTATACGTGCTCATTTAGCGAAGTTTGATGCTGATGTAGCCAGTGGCTTACAGTTATTATATGGCGGCAGTGTTAAGGCAGATAATGCTGCTGAGCTGTTTGCACAACCAGATATCGATGGCGGCCTGATTGGTGGCGCGAGTCTGAAAGTTGACGATTTTAGAAAGATTTGCCAGGCGGCAGGTTAAGAGGATAAAGCATGTTTTATCAAGTATTGTTAGTTGCATACCTTGTTGTTGCACTCCTATTAATTGGGTTTGTATTAATTCAACAGGGTAAAGGTGCTGACATGGGTGCGTCATTTGGTGCCGGCGGTGCAAATACCGTTTTCGGTTCATCGGGTTCAGGTAACTTTATGACTCGCACGACGGGTATTTTGGCGACGTTGTTTTTCGCTATCAGTTTGTTTTTAGGGGCGCTGACCTCTCAACGTGAGAGCGTGACTGATGAGTGGGAAAATCTGGAAGTGCCTGCTGCGGTTGAACAGGTTCAGCCAGCTGATTCTGATGTGCCGGTAACACCAGCACAGGACGATAACTCAGACGTACCTAACTAAAATGTTTTTCGCGGAAGTGGTGGAATTGGTAGACACGCCATCTTGAGGGGGTGGTGGCTTCGGCCGTGCGGGTTCAAGTCCCGCTTTCCGCACCAAATTTAAAGCCACCATTACGGTGGCTTTTTTTATGCCCCGGACAACGACAGCGTTTAAAATTGTTTCTATACTACAAACGTGTCAGTTTTATCAAGGTAACAGACATACAGAGAACCGGGGCGGCCTCGTCGCGGCTAAACAGACTCAGAGGGATTGATGGGAATTATAAAGCTGTTGGCGTCATTAATACTGCCGCCGTTAGGTGTCTATTTAAAAGTTGGTGTGTGTGGGACTTTTTGGCTCAATATTCTGTTAACTATCCTGGGATATTTGCCGGGTGTCATACATGCGTTTTTTGTGTTGATCAGTAATAAAGGTAGTAACGATGTTTAAGCGTGTTTTAATGGTTATGTGTATAGCATGTTTGTCTGTGGGCTGTGCCACGCTGGAAGGTGCCGGGAAAGATATTGAAAAGGCCGGCAAAGCCATTCAGGATGCGGTAGACAGCGAATAATCAACGCTTCAGTGCACGGTGTACGAAAAGGCCAAAAACAAATAAGAGAGCCGCACCGGTCAGACAAAGAACAACGGCTTGTACGCCGAGTGAATGGCGTACTGCCGTGTCAGGTACCCACTCAAACGCCTGCACTGCAATTGGCAGTGCAAACGCAAGAACGATGAAAGCCTTGTGTAGTTGCTTCATGGTGACTCCCTACCTAATAAGACATTAAGCAGTGTCTGCCATTTCGTCTTGATACTCGCGTGCTAATTGCGCCTTCTGCTTAGCACTTAGTATTTTTCCAGCTACCGGGAAGAAATCCTGCTCTTCTTCACTTAAATGGTGCTCTACTTTTTCACGTAACTGCTTAAGCGTTCTTAGCCATACGGGGGAGCTCCAGTCGGTGTTATCAATTTTCTCTACCAGTTCGTCTATCTCATGATGTTCTGCAATGCCGTGTCTGGACAATTCTACGGCGCGATCATGCTGAAGCAATGGCGTATAAAAATGACGCTCCTCTGCGGTTGCATGCTCCTCAAGCGCTTGTTTCAATTCATCAAAGTATTCTCTGCGAGCAGGTGTGTCACCGTGTGTTTCACATAAAATCTTTAGTAACAGACGCTGTTTTTCATGGTCTTGTCTTAACGCTTCAAAAATCGTCATCGGTGACTCCTTAACGTAATGTAATAATCTGATTTTGCAGTTAATCTGAATTAAGTTTGTTCAGGTAACGTACTTCACTTACAGTGTTGCAATCACTATGCCTGCGATTAAGTTGTTGTTTAATATTTATAAATTTTATTTGTGTGAGTTTGAGGGTAAGGAGTGTTGTGAAAATCTTTACCGGTTCAGGCGAAAACTACACACCTGAACCGGCGCTAATGACGTGCTATTCAAATTTGCTCTGATCGACCAGTAGTGAAAGACTGCCCGGGGCTGTCTGAATATGCAGATGGTTATCCTCATACACCTCTCCATCAATAACATAACGCTGGGTGGAGGGGAGGGACACGGTTATATTTGAGACTTTTTTGTGTGAGATATTGTCTGATGCCGCTTTGCGCTGTTTGTTACTGAATACTAATTCGGCAAGACTTAACAGAGGTGTTTCCTGCTCTGCCTGTAGCCAGGTAACATCCAGTTTGCCATCTGTCATGTCTGGCTCATCGCCACCCTGGGCTAGCGCTGTGCTTTTAGGTGCGGCATTGGCAACAACCAAAGAAGGGGTGTTTAATTTGACCGGGTGAGCATCGTCAAACGCAACAGTAACGGTTAATGGTTCGTTTTGTCTGATGGCTTGCCACAAACCGGCCAGATACGCGAATTGTCCGCCTTCGTTTTTCTCTTCACGGTCTGCGTGCTCAATCATCTTAGACTCGAACCCTATGGCAGACACCAACAGCATTAACTTGTTATTACAGCTTGCGGTGTCTACCCGGGTTGCATACTGCTCACACAGAATTTCACAAGCCGTTTGAATCGGGTTCAGTACGCTGCGTTTGCCGTAGACCACCTGGCTAAGCGCATTCGCCGTGCCCAGTGGTATGATACCCAGTGTTTTATTTTGCTCTACTGCGATACCCGCGACTTCCGTTACGGTGCCGTCACCGCCACAGGCAACCAGAATGTTGTAGTTGTCTTCTACCGCTTGTTTAGCACAGTCTGCGGCTGAGTAGTCCTCCCGGGTTTGATAAACCCGTACTCGAAAATGAGCGTTCAGATAGGACAGAATTGTCTGTTGGTGGGTAGCCCATTTACCGCCTCCGGCCACGGGGTTAGCTATGAGTGCAAGTCGTTTATTTAATTGCAGCAAGCCTCCACGTTGAATGCGCTCCAATGCACGCAACTGATGCTTATTTAATCGTGCGGTTGTGCGAACTGACTGGATAAGTTGCATAGCATCTTTAATGCTGTTTGCTTGTTTACTCGCCAGCAGGAAGGCCGCCATGACAAAGACTGATCGCCCACGGCCCAGTGCACAGTGCACCAGTATTTTTCGCTCGGCTAACTGATGTTGTTCCAGCCAGTTAATGGCGGTTGTAAGTTGCGCCTCTGTAGGGGAAGTATGGTCGAGTACCGGAATGTTAAGGTAGGCTACATCGTAGCGGTATGACGTCCAGTCCAAACTGTCAAATTCTGCTGTTACATCCAGGATGCAGTCGATACCTTGAGATTTAAGTTTTTCAATGTCATTTGCCTTCAAGCGAGTGCCAAGGTAAAGCTGATCGGTTATTTGTTGAATATTGGGTACTTTATCAGTTTTGCGTGCATACAAGTTATAGAGTTGGACACCGACCAGGAAGGGAATAAACAACCAACGCACGTAAACCGGGATTCGGCCATCTTCCTGTTTGCGGAACACTTGTGGATAGCCCGAAATGTATGCTGCACTTACTGCAAATAAGGCGGCTGCACTCCAGAATAACACCAGGGCAAAAGGCCAGTACGGGATATAATAGGCGGCTAGTAACAGCACAACAGCCAATGCCAGATAATATTTAACCATTTTCATTGAGTTACCCTTCAATTAACAGTTGAACCCAGTTCGCAACAGCGAGTTGAACCAGCTATGGTTACCTTACGTAAAGTAGGTATGTGATGACGTACCTGAGAATGAAGCCATCACAGGGTCAATGGATAAGACAATTCAAAATACGTGCCGTAACAAAATCAGCGAAAGCCATAATGCTAACAATGAAGGATTTTCAAGCGTGAAAGTTGTAGTAAACCTCGTCGGATTTCAAATAATCTGGTGGTTGATGATCTTGTATCAGGACCAGTATGTGTCTATCGGTCTTTTGCTACTGATTGGCCACCTGATGTTGATAAAGGAGCATCGCTGTGAGTCTGTCACGTTGCTGGCCGTGGGCTTTATCGGCACGCTTGTCGACAGTGCGTTAACCTTAGGGGGGGTGTTTGAGTTTACGCAAAACAGTGCTGTAGGCGGCATCGTGCCGATACCATTGTGGCTGATCACGCTGTGGTTCGGGTTCGCCGCAACGCTGAGGCACAGTATGTCCTATCTCTCTGAACGGCTTCTGCTTGCAGGGATATTTGGTGGGATAGGCGGCCCGCTTAGCTATGTTGCCGGAGAGCGGTTAGGGGCTGTCAATTTCGGGTTTTCACTGCCTGTTGTTGTTGCATTGCTAGCTGCCATTTGGGCACTTTTGTTGCCGTTGGCATTTGTGCTCGTTCGTCGACTGGAAGGCCGCTTTTCCAGTGTGAAAATCTTTCACAATGAAGCGTAAAATTGGGTAACGAGGAGTTACCTGACCGACAATGAGTCAGTGGGCATACCGGACGTGAAAGGCCCAAACCTTTGTAACACGCGTGCTTACGCTTTTTCGCCTAGTATTTCAGCTATTGGCTCAGTGCTTGCAAATTCCCATTCATTACGTACAGGGTTTATTTACGAATGGAGGGGAGTGCAATGAACGTGACTTCACAGCAAGGACAGTTACCAAAGACGAATAGCAGACACAGTCGTGTGTTGCATCGGGCCTTCGTACCTGACTATGTATCTGTAGGGTTTATTGTTGATAGATGGGATGACGGTATCGATGCCGCTGCAGCAAATCTAGGTGCAGCGCTAGGTAACGCGGGAATTAAATTACAAATCATCAGTATTGATGACCTGCTAACTTCTGCTGAGTCCCTTTCCGGTCTGTCAGGTCTTATTATAGCAGTCCACGACAACACGCCTGACGATTACATCCGGTCACTTTCAGAGCGTATTGCCAATCAGCAAGTTACCCTGTTTCCCCATTGCGGTCTGCTGTCCTGCATTGATACCAGTAGCCTTCAACAACGGGCAAATCCAATGCGCAGTGTCGAAGCACAGCTTTTGGCTCGTCTCCAACAGTGGCAGTGGATTGGGATTCCTCAGGATAAACAAAGTGAAACCGAACTATCGTCGTGGTTACGCGCGGTCAGTATCCAGTGTCGATATCACGCTGAAAACCACCATTTTGCAATGTAAGCATGAAAATTATTTGAATCGTAATTATGTTGTCATGTTATTTGTATAAATAAAAGCATATAAAAATTGACTTCTATTTATTTTTATAGCCTGCATTCTGTGTTGAATTAGGTGGAAATCACATTTATACAACGATGTAAAGGTGTTGAGTTCATTATTTTCTTGTAATTTGAGTTCTAATCATTATAATTCGTGCACTAATTATTTGGTAAAGCACTTAAGCGTGAAAGAGGCATTATTCATTCATGGCGTTAGAAAGTTATATTTCGTTGGCAGTGTATTTCGTTGCCATGTTAGGCATTGGGTTGTTTGCTTATAAACAATCTACCAGTGATATTTCAGGGTACATTCTGGGCGGGCGTCAGGTCAGTCCTCAGGTAACTGCTTTATCAGCCGGCGCGTCAGATATGAGTGGATGGATGTTGATGGGATTGCCCGGCGCTATGTTCGTGGCAGGGTTTGATGCGCTCTACATTGCAATCGGTCTGGTATTAGGTGCATTGGCAAATTATTTTCTGGTGGCCCCCAAACTCCGGGTCTATACCGAGGTGGCAGATGATTCATTGACCGTCCCTGAGTTTTTTGCAAAGCGGTTTGGTCAGGCAAGTGCCAGTGTGCGAATGGTGTCTGCCGCTATTATAGTGCTGTTCTTTACGCTCTACACGTCAGCCGGACTGGTCGCAGGCGGCAAGCTGTTTGAAAGTGCGTTTTCGCTTAATTATCAGTTGGGGCTAATCATTACACTGGCAGTGGTTGTCTCGTACACCCTGTTGGGGGGATTTTTGGCGGTCAGCATGACGGATTTTGTGCAAGGTTGCATCATGTTCGTCGCGCTGGTGCTGGTGCCAATAGTTGCGTTTACTGAATTTGAAAGTGCGGCCCAGATGTCGGCATCTGCATTTGAGTCCATACCGAGTCTGTCAGCGTCATGGCAAAGTGTGACACTGGTTGGTCTGATCTCCAGTCTGGCCTGGGGATTAGGGTATTTCGGTCAGCCTCATATTATTGTGCGCTTTATGGCCATTCGTTCAGTAAGCGATGTAGGCACGGCAAGAAACATTGGGATGTCGTGGATGCTGGTCACGATTATTGGTGCATTAGCTACAGGGTTTGTCGGCATTGCTTATGCCAACCAGTTTGGTTTGGCCGTTGATGATCCCGAAACCATTTTTATTTTATTTTCTGAGATTTTGTTTCACCCGTTAATTAGCGGATTCTTAATGGCAGCGATACTGGCTGCGATTATGAGTACGATTTCTTCGCAGTTACTCGTTTCAGCGAGTTCATTGACCGAGGACATTTATCGGGTGGTGAGTAAAAAGACGCTCACCGAGGCCAAAACCGTTGCTATTGGCCGTTACGGGGTAGCGGGCGTTGCATTGGTTGCATTGTTACTGGCATGGGATGCCTCAAACACAATTTTGTCGCTGGTGAGTAATGCATGGGCTGGATTTGGTGCAGCATTCGGGCCGTTAGTATTGGCGTGTCTTTACCATCGTCAGCTAACGCATAGCGCCGCCTTGGCCGGGATTGTCAGTGGTGCTGCTACCGTGTTGTTTTGGATTTATGCCCCGGTGCTGGAGAACGGTGAGACACTGAGTTCAGTTATCTACGAAATCGTGCCTGGCTTTATTGTCAGCGCCGTCACTATTGCGGTGGTCACTATTTTCAGTGAATCGCCTGATGAACGTGTTCAGGCAAAGTTTAGAGAAACGAATCAAGTATTAGCAGATTTATCATAGGATTTATGAAAACAATGAGTCGTTCAAATTGGAAACGAATTGTCGTGAAGGTAGGCAGTGCATTAATTGCGCCTAACCGTCAGGGATGTAGCAGTCATTATCTATTGAGTATTGCTCAGTTCATCGTACGTTGTCGCGCCCAAGGTATTCAGGTGGTGTTGGTATCCTCTGGATCTGTTGCGGCGGGGGCACATATTTTTCCGGAACAGAGCAAAAAAGACATTGCTGTTAAAAAAGCCATGGCCGCTGCCGGTCAAACTGAGATGATGGCAACGTGGGATAAGTTATTTGATTTTCCCTCGGCGCAAATATTATTAACCCACGCTGATTTACGCGATCGTGAGCGCTATGTCAGCATTCGGGATACGACGTTTAGTCTGCTGGAGCATGGTGTGTTGCCGATCATTAACGAAAACGACACCGTCACCACAGACAAACTGAAAGTCGGTGATAACGATAACCTCTCAGCTATGGTCGCTGCGTGTGCAGATGCAGATGCACTGATAATATGCTCTGATGTAGACGGGCTTTACGACAAAAATCCGCACAAGCACGATGATGCAAAGCTGCTGTCGTGGGTAGATAACATCAATGCAGACATCTATGCTATGGCAGGAGGTGCTGCTGAAGATGGCGTCGGCACTGGCGGTATGAAAACCAAAATCGAAGCAGCTGAAAAAGCGGTTTCGCATGGTATAGATACATTTATTATTAATGGCTTTACCGAGTTATCGTTTAATCTATTGTTAGACGGAAAAAATCCGGGCACCCACTTCCAGGCGCATGAAAAACCAATGAAAGAGAATATACATTGGATGACACATACCTCGAATGCCCAGGGTGAGGTGGTAATAAACGAGGACTTTACTGATTCTCTTGACGACAATGTTGATGCTTTGACGAGCAAAGAAATCATTGATGTAAAAGGCGAGTTTTCAGTAGGTGATACCATCCTTGTGCGCCGCGAAGACGGCACCAAACTCGCGAAAGCAAAATCGAATTACAGTAGCTGTTTACTGAACTTTATTGCCAATCAGGACAATCAGGAGTTTGCCTCTGAATTTGAGGAGAAAACCGGTCCGATTATTTCAGAACAGCATATAGCAGTATTGGAGAACAAATGAGCTTAATTACAAACATTGCAAATGACACTGCGCGCGCCGCTAAAGTGCTGGCAGTGCTTGATGAACAAACAAAGAATAATGTTCTGGCTGATATGGCTGCCGCTATCCGCGGGGCCGCAGAGCACATTATTGAAGTAAATGCCGCTGAAGTGGCAGCGGGTAAAGCCGCAGGTCTCGATGAGGCTATGGAGGATCGACTGACCCTGACGCCAGCGCGTATCGAAGACATGGCACAGGGTATTGAGACGATTATTTCTCTGGACGACCCGGTTGGAAAGGAACGCCATATCACTGACCGTCCTAACGGGCTTAAGATTCAAAAAATGCGTGTGCCGCTTGGCGTGGTATGTATGATTTACGAAGCCCGTCCGAATGTAACTGCAGACGCGGGTGCATTGTGCTTTAAATCTGGAAACGGGGTTATTTTACGCGGTGGTAAAGAGGCGTTGAACACGAGCCTGGCTATTGCCGGCCTGTTACAGGAAGTATTACGTAAGCACCAGTTGCCAGAAGCGTTAATCAGCGTAATTCCGGATCCTGATCGCGGTTTAATGCAGGAGTTAATGGAACAAACAGAGACTATCGACGTGATTATTCCACGCGGTGGTGAAGGGTTAATCCGTTATGTCACTGACAACAGTAAAGTGCCGGTCATCCAGCACTTCAAGGGAGTGTGTCATTTGTACGTCGACAAAGACGCCGACTTAACGATGGCCATGGACTTGCTGGTTAATGGTAAAACCCAACGCACCGGTGTGTGTAATGCATTGGAAGGTCTGGTCGTGCATCAGGCCGTAGCCGGTGATTTTCTGCCTCAGGTTAGCGCCATGTGTCAGGAAAAAGGCGTAACCGTGCACGTCAATCAGGCGGGCGCAGCGTATTTTAGCGAGGCTGATGTCATTGCAGATGATGCATTCGGCGAAGAGTACTTAGGGCCAGAAATCGCTATTCGCGTTGTCGACGATTTTAATCAGGCCTTAGCGCACATTGATCAGTTTGGTAGCCACCACACAGAGGTGATTTGTACGCAAAACGCCGAGACCGCCCGATTGTTCCAGCGAGTAGTAGATGCTTCTGCGGTAATGGTAAACGCGTCTTCGCGCTTCAACGACGGCAGTCAGTTAGGCTTGGGTGCTGAAATCGGTATTGCAACCACCAAGTTGCATGCCTATGGCCCGATGGGACTGGAGTCACTGACAACAGAAAAATATGTGGTCTCCGGCACAGGTCAGGTTCGCGAATAAGCCATAATAACGACGCAGACTGCGTAATAACGAATTTCGTCGATAAACCAGATGATTACCGCTGGTGAGTCGGTTACAATTTGATTTTTAAAGTCACCGTGCTCAGTCACGGTGATTTTTTTCGTTATAGAGGCAAACTAACGTGAACGAAACTGTTGAGTACGGGTGGTCGCTCTTCCTGGCATTTACTCAATCCCATAAGCTCCTGACATCATTGTTTTTGGTGGTCATTTTCATGGCTGTCAAAAAAATGCTTATCAAAGTCCTGCGCCGTCAGAGTAAACGCCGGGGCGAGGATAAGCGCCATTCAATCAATACCATTGACCAATTAGGTAATGCATTGTTGTTGGTATTGTTGCTTACCTTGTGGGCCAATGAAGTGCAGAGTCTGGCACTGTCAATTGCTGCTTTTATGGTAGCGATCGTCTTTGCCACACGAGAGCTTATTCAGTGCTTCATTGGGTTTGTCTATTACATGACAACCCGCCCTTTCCGAGTCGGGAACTGGGTTCAACTGGGCACGCAGGTGGGCGAGGTGGTTGAACTGGATTGGGCGAAAACCACGCTGTTGGAAGTCGATCCTGACACGTATAATTACACCGGTAAACACGTATACGTGCCCAATAACCAACTGATGAATCAGGTGGTTAAAAACCTGAATTTCCTGCGAAGATACCGGCTGCACAGCTTCGAAATCACCAATGAGCCGTTTGCTGACCCCTATGTATTGCTGGAACCATTCGAAACCCTGGTTACTGAACATTGCGCACATTTCAGAGACGTGGCTGAGCGGTACAAAAGTTTAATTGAACGTAATCTGGACGCCGGGTTTATCAGTATTGACCCGGAAATTGATATTGAAACCAATCACCTGGCAAAAATAGTCGTCAAGATTGGCTTGTTTTGCCCCTCTGATGAAGCGTTCAAACTGGAACAGAAAATCCGGGCTGACTGGACTCGTTTATGGTTTGAAGAAATCAAGCGGCAACAAAAAGAGGGCGGCCTGGCGGCACCAATAATGCCAGGCTAAAGCCAATTGCGCTGGTCGCTGAAATGATGGCTTAAAAAGTCCATTTGATCGGCTAGTATGCGCCGGTTCATCAAATAAAAGCGTTCGTACAAATTTGGCCTGAAGGGGACAGCTAACAATGGCATATTGGCTTCTTCGGGCGTTCGCGCCCCTTTTTGATGGTTGCATCTTGAACAAGCAGTAGCCACATTCGTCCACTCATTATTCCCCCCACGGGAACGCGGAATAATATGGTCGCGGGTCAGCTGACCCGAACGAAATCGATTTCCACAGTACAAGCACAATTGATTATCGCGCCGAAACAAATATCGGTTAGTCAGGGCAATTTTGCCATGCGTGACCACTTTGCCATCACAGGCGATAATGGAGCTGAGTTGCAATCGGCTTTGTACACCGTAGCGATTGTGACCACCCAATAACGTATATTGCTGACTTCCAAGTTCAAACAGTACTTTACCTTGCGCGTAATAACGCGCTGCCTGATAGATATTTAGCCAGTCTTGAGGCGCACCGGCCTTGTTTAAACGCAAAATTAGCATGACCACTGATTCTCCGTGTAATACCTGTTTAATCTCCACATCGAACGCTAGCGTTAAAATGCACATCGCCGTGCGATGGGGACTGAAATCGCTGACTTTCCTTCCTTTTTCTGGTTACAGATATTACAGATGAGTATGACAGATGGATGAAAATTTAACCAATATTTTGAACTGGGAGGAATTAAGCCCGTAAAACGGCAAAAATTTGCAATTGAACGGATTAGTTATTGGTAAAGATATAGTATCGCCGCTATACTAAGCGCCGCGTTTAAAAGCGAAGAAATTGTAAAGAAAGAATTAAAGGACAAATAGTGACTCCTATTACAAAAACTTTCCAGTATGGTCAACATACTGTGACTCTAGAAACGGGCGTAATCGCTCGTCAGGCAACCGCTGCAGTAATGGCCAGCATGGACGATACTTCAGTACTGGTAACTGTAGTGGGCAAAAAAGAGGCGAAAGCCGATCAAGACTTTTTCCCTCTGACTGTTAACTATCAGGAAAAAACTTACGCTGCCGGTAAGATCCCTGGTGGATTCTTTAAGCGTGAAGGTCGCCCTTCAGAAGGTGAGACCCTGACTGCACGCCTTATCGACCGCCCAATTCGCCCTCTGTTCCCAGAAGGGTTTAAAAACGAAGTTCAGGTTGTTGTTACAGTTGTATCTTCTAACCCTGAAATCCCAACTGACATTATTTCAATGATCGGTACGTCTGCGGCACTTGCTATCTCTGGTATTCCATTTAACGGCCCAATTGGTGCGGCACGTGTTGGTTATACTGACGGTGAGTACATCCTTAATACCCGTAACAGTGAACAGGAAACCAGTCAGCTGGATCTGGTTGTTGCTGGTACAGAAGGCGCAGTACTGATGGTTGAATCAGAAGCCAGTGTATTGTCTGAAGACGTAATGCTGGGTGCCGTGATGTTTGGTCACGAGCAATTGCAAACGGTTATTGCTGCAGTTAACGAATTTGCCGCTGAAGTTGCCACGCCGAAGTGGGACTGGGTAGCACCTGCAGAAAACACCAGCCTGAAAGACAAAATTAAAGCGCTTGCCCTCGAGGGTATGACTGCGGCTTATCAGATTTCTGACAAGCTGGAGCGTAAAGACGCAGTGACCGCGGTAACTGAAAAAGCAGCGGCTGAAATTCTGGCGGCTGATGAAGAGCAAGATCCAAAAGAAGTACTGGACCTGTTACACGAGCTGGAAAGTGACGTGGTACGTTCACGCATTCTGGCAGGCGAGCCACGTATTGATGGCCGTGACCCAACAATGGTTCGTGCGCTTAACGTGTCTACTGGTGTATTACCACGTACTCACGGTTCAGCGGTATTTACCCGTGGTGAAACGCAGGCTCTGGTTGTTGCAACCTTAGGTACTGAGCGTGACGCGCAGATGATTGACGAACTGTCTGGTAAGAAAGACAGCCGCTTCATGCTGCACTACAACTTCCCTCCATACTGTGTGGGTGAAACTGGCATGATCGGTTCGCCAAAGCGTCGTGAAATTGGTCACGGTCGTTTGGCTAAGCGTGGTATTCAGGCAGTTATGCCTTCTGAAGAAGAATTCCCGTATGTTGTTCGTGTGGTTTCTGAAATCACTGAATCAAACGGTTCATCTTCAATGGCGTCTGTGTGTGGTACCTCTCTGGCTTTAATGGATGCGGGTGTACCAATCAAAGCGTCAGTTGCGGGTATCGCGATGGGTCTGGTTAAGAGTGACGATAACTTCGTGGTGCTTTCTGATATCCTGGGTGATGAAGATCACTTAGGCGACATGGACTTTAAAGTTGCTGGTACTACCGAAGGTATTACTGCACTGCAGATGGATATCAAAATTGAAGGTATCACTAAAGAAATCATGCAGATTGCCCTTAAGCAGGCAAAAGAAGCCCGCTTACACATTCTGGGTGTAATGGACCAGGCACTTGGCGGTCACCGCGAAGAAATGAGCGAATTTGCTCCGCGCATCTACACACTGAAGATTGATCAGGACAAGATCCGTGACGTCATCGGTAAAGGCGGCGCGATGATTCGTTCAATCACCGAAGAGTCTGACACTAACATCGAAATCGAAGACGATGGTACCGTGAAGATCTTCGCAACTGAGCGTGCTAAAGCTGAAATCGCGATTGCGAAAATCGAACAGGTTACTGCTGAAATCGAAGTAGGTAAGACCTACAACGGTAAAGTGACTCGTATCGTAGACTTCGGTGCATTTGTTGAAGTATTACCAGGTAAAGAAGGTCTGGTTCACATTTCACAAATCGCTCACGAGCGCGTGAACAAGGTGACTGATTACTTGTCTGAAGGTCAGATGGTTGACGTGAAAGTGATGGAAATCGACCGTCAGAACCGCGTACGTCTGAGCATTAAGGAATTGTTGGAAAAGCCAGCAAAGCCTGAGTCAAACGACGAATAATTGGTAAATTACCAATAAAAGGGGCATTTAATGCCCCTTTTTTGTAGGAGAAAATCATGGATAAAGCGACACAAAACGCCATTGAAGCAAAGGTATTGCAAACGCTGATCGACCATTTGGACGCCAATAAGGACGTTCAAAATATCGATTTGATGATCCTGGCGGACTTTTGCAGAAACTGCCTGGCAAAGTGGTATAGCAAAGCTGCGGCAGAAGAGGGGGTTGAGATTGATTATGACGCTGCTCGCGAGATAGTTTATAAAATGCCTTACAGTGAATGGAAAGAGCACCATCAGTTACCAGCTACCGACGAGCAAATGGCCGCGTTTAACGCCCGCCAGGCAAAGAAAAAGTCTTGATTGCTGTAGGCATACAAATTGATTAATTGAAATCAGTTTAACGAAAAGTACCAAGGCTGGTTGCAGGTATGCTTCCAGCCTTTTTGCTATTGCCGGGTACCGCGAATGCGGTTGTCCATGACCAGCGTCGTTATTTGTCCATCTTCATTACGCGCGAAGTGAATGGTACTGCCGTCCAAAGCAAAAAAGCGCCCATCGCCTTCATGCCAGTGCATTTCATTATCGATGTAGGGCAGCGCGGTTAGTCGGAATCCCTCGGGAGCCGGGCTCAATACTATATCGACCTCTACGGGCGTTGTAACGCGGTAGGTTCCAAGGTATTCTGCTATTATTTTGGCAGGCGTTTCCGGTATCGTTTTGTAGGTGGGTTCTTCATAACCAATGTCGAACGCTTCTTTTATGCGGATTTCCAGTTCTCGAATTAACCGCCTGCCATTATCGCCGTTGGTCATGATGGCGTAACCATTACCCGTTCCGATTTCCAGATAAAACTGCGACATGAACCCGGCATCGGCGCCGCCATGGGCAAATCCGATTAGATTGTTATCTTCTTTATATAAAAAATACCCAATACCCACATGGGGTGGTGATCCGGTTGGAGAATTGGATGTCAGCATGTCTGTTGCACTCGCCTGTGATAACCAGTTTTCCTTATCATCAGTGAGATAGCTTTGTCTTATTTCTGCGCCTAAACGCAACAAGTCACTAGGCGTGCTCCACATACCCGCTGCCGCCAATGTTGCGTAGGTATGGGCTCCACCTTCTACGGGATTGCCTGCGTCATCATAAGGTGTCGCCATATTGGTAGCCAATTCGGCTGAAATCGGCTGTGTAAATCCCGAACGCGTCATACCAAGAGGTGAAAACAGCAATTGTTCGGCCATCGCAGTGAGTGGCTCTGAAGACACGTCCTGCAGTAAAAGTTGGGCAATGGTAGTACCACCGCCAGAATAACGCATAGCACTGCCGGGCTTTATATTTACCACTACCGCTGCTGTGTTGGCGGGCGGGGCACCATCCAGCACTTGCACCAGAGTTGGAATAGCTTCACCTTTGGCATAACCGGGAAATCCATGCACTGTTGTGCCAGCTGAGTGACTTAATAGGCGACGCAACGTAACGGGCTCTTTATCGCTCCATGGGTGTTCCGGTACTTGCCAGCTTGTTAGCAGCCCGTTTACGTCAGCGTCTAAATCCAGTCCATGGGTTTCACGGTATTTCATTAGCACTGCGGCAAAAGTCGGTTTAGAAATGCTTCCAGCCTGAAAAACCGTGTCGCTGTCGACAGGTTGCCCGGTGGTGAGATCCTTAACGCCGTGCTCCAAAGTCCAGGCGATGCGACCGTTTTGCATGATGGCAATGGAAACTCCCGGTACCCGATGATGTTCAAGCCTCTGCGTCAAACTTTGTGTTTGTGCCGGTCGATTCATGATACGCACAGGCGGTGTCAGTCCGTTCAATAGCTGTGTATGTGCGGGTATCACTGTTTCGGCAGTCATTGATTGGCTGGATGGGCTAACGTCTGCGGGTTGGCAACCTGTGACGAGTAGCGACACTATGGCAATGGTCAGGGCAGGTGAAATCCGTTTCAACATTATTGTCCTTATAAAAAAAGCGGTATTGTAGGGTGTATACAACATACCGCTTTTGTTCATCTTCTTGTTTATGAGAGTATATGCCGCAACTAATCCTGCGGTGTGAGTGTAAAACCTTCTGGTAATAATTCACCCACGGTGGTTTCAGTACTATTGCCTTCTGGCGTAATCATTACAACAGGCGTGGATGCCTCTGCAAATTCTGCAATTTTCTGTCTGCATCCACCACAGGGATAACAAAAAGTCTCGGTAGGGCTGGCTATGACGATTTGCTTTATGGCAGAAGCGCCTTGCGCAATCATAGTGCCGATAGCGGTAGCCTCTGCACACTGCCCCAGGGGATAGGCTGCATTTTCTACGTTACACCCAAAATACACGTTCCCGTCGTTTGCTTCTAATGCGGCGCCAACTCTGAATTTGGAATAGGGCGCATAAGCATTCTTCTGCGCGTTTAGTGCCGCGCTTTTTAATTTTTCTAACAAATTTTATTTCCTGTTTTTGCTATTTTCCTGATCCGACAGTGCATTAACTGCGGTATCTTCTGTTATAGTAACTACAACTGGAATGGATTGGACAGAAAAATTTATCATATGCTGAGTCGTTTGAGTGCAATTTTATTGGTTATGGGTCTGGCAGGTTGTGCGCAAATACCTGAGACCGCAAAACAAACCGAAATGGGTAACCTGCTGGTGCCGGAGCCTGCACCTGTCAGCATCCGTTCGCAGGTGGCCATTGCCCGTTTCGAGCAGATTTTAAGTAATGTCCAACTCACCGACAGCGATAAAGCCCAAATCCACTTTCAACGCGGTATGCTTTACGACAGCGTGGGCCTAAGCGGGCTCGCGCAATTCGATTACAATCGCGCCATCAATTTTAAACCCGACATGGCAGAAGCCTATAACTCGTTGGGTGTACACCTGATTCAGCAACGCGAGTTTAGTCAGGCGTATGAAGCATTCGACTCCACGTTGGAAATCGACCCAGAATACGAGTTTGCGTTTTTGAATCGTGGTATTGCACTCTATTATGGCGGTCGTCCTGATCTTGCGGTAAAAGATTTAGCCACGTTTGCCGAGAAAGCGCCCAATGATCCCTTTCGGGCACTCTGGGCTTATTTTGCCGATAAGCAGGTGTCGCCTGAAACAGCAAAAGTAAAGTTGGCCAACCGGCGCGCTGAACTGGCAGAACAACACTGGGCCACAAAACTGGTAGACATGTTTCTGGGAACCGCCTCCGAAACCCAGCTACTCGACTCATTATTAACGGGTGTTACCAGCGAGAAAGAACTCACCGATCGCTTGTGCGAAGCCTATTTTTATTTAGGCAAGTATCACGAGGAAAAGGAACAGCCTGGTATCGCGTCAAACTATTTTAAATTCGCACTCAGTACCAACGTTTTTGAATACGTTGAGCATCGCTACGCACGCCTTGAGCTTGAACGCCTGCGTCAGAATTCCGTGTCTGAATAACGCGCTACATGTTTAGAGCCACTTGTCTGGTTGTATTTACGTCGCTGACGATAGCGGCTGATACCGGCCAGTTAAACACACAACTGCTAAGCAATGCTCAACACGCTGAGGAACCGGCGTCTCTACTTTGGATCGCGTCAGAGCAGGGCAGTCAACAAGCGCAACAGCAGTTGCACGATTTTGCTGAGCAAAAGCAAGATGGGTATTGGCTCGAAAAGCTCATTGGTCTTGGCTATGCACCTGCTGCATTAACACTTTCCCGCATTGAGGATAACCCCCGTATTTCCCAGCGTTTGGTTCGGTTAGCAGCAAGGGGCGGTGTAGCACAAGCCCAATATGAATTTGCCCTGAGCCGCGATGATTATTCCCATCGTGCCAGTTGGCTTACAGCGGCCGCCGAGCAAGGCTTGTTTGAAGCGCAAACCGCGTTGGCAGACTGGTATCTGTTGTATCAACAGCCCGAGTTAGCTGAGCCCTGGTTGGCACAAACTGCCGATACCGATCCGCAAAGCGCATTTCAGTTAGCGTATTTGCGTTGGCAGCACGGTGAACAAGAAGAAGCCAAGGCGTTGTTCGAGTTTGCAGCAGAACATGAGCACGAAGAAGCGGCCGAAGTGTTATCTGTGCTAAATCGTTATCAGCCCGTCTCGGTCTCAGCCCTGCGCAATCAATTAGCTTCTTCTTTACCTGATAACTGGCTGACCGCCCAATGTCGTCAACGTATGCAACCTTTGGCAACGGGGTTGGCAGAAATGGTTCAGGCAGATCGTATCTTTCGTCAATTTAAACGGGACCGACGACTGCAATCGCTGTCGTTGTGTGTGGCGACACCACAGTGGTTAGCAGACAACACAATGCGATGCGATGCTAATTGGCGTGGTCAGGGCAGGTTGGGCTGTGATATCAGGCCGCTGGCCGAAACGGTTGAGGCGAACAATATTACGCACCTTATGGTCTTGGCACAAAGTGGTAAGGCGAATGTCAACAATGGTGTTATGTATCTGGATGTAGGCGACACCTACAGTGTATTTGTACACGAATTAGCGCACTTTGTCGGGTTCGTCGATGAATATCCGCTTACTGCCGGATTGGCAAGAGAATACTGTAGTCGTAAAACCGCCCCCAACTTGGTGTTCCTGGGAGAAATTACCTATGCGCCATTGGACAACATAGCGCAATGGCAGGCCATTGAGTTCCCGGTGCGGTTATATCCAGCCAGAACCTGCCACAATATTCGTCAGCCAAGCTATAAACCCAGTGAGCGTATGACGTTTCTGGAAAATCATGATGCGAAGTACATCCCGCCGCTGTATTTAAGTATTTGGCAACAGCGTTTAAACGACCCCGGTGTACAGCGCACCGTGTCGATGAATTTATTTCAGGCGTTTCAACGCGCAAAGCAAACTGAACAAGCCGCGTTCTGGCTAGAGCGCGTGCGTCAGGAAAAGGCAGCGTTTTTACCACTGCCAGCAGAACCAGCGCCTGATGAGACGCTTATTGATCCCGATTTAACACCGTAGGCCGATATTCATTGACCCACATGGCGGTCGCACCACAAATGGCAACGGGCATTACCAAAAAGTTGATGATAGGGATCATCGCCATCACATTCACCGCAATGCCAAACGAGAAACTCAGACTTTTGCGATCGCCCAAATGCAGGCGCATGGTTTTAAAGGGGACCTTGTGGTTATCGAAAGGATAGTCACAGTACTGGATGGCCATCATCCAGGCGCCAAATAAAAACCACAGTATTTGGCCAATAACCGGTAAAAAGAAAAACAGTAACAGAAAACCCAGCGCCCTCGGCAAGTAGTAAATCAACTTAGTGACTTCACGGCCAAACGTACGCGGCAAGTCTTTGACGATGGCCATTAGCCCTTCATCACCCAGACTTTGCCCGGTTAAATGCCGCTCGACTTTTTCAGCCAACAGGCCGTTAAATGGCGCGGCGATCCAATTTGCCAGGGTGCCAAAAATCAATGCGAACGACAGTAAAATGCTGATCACGGCCAGCGGCCAGACGAAGAAGTTTATCGCGGTTTTTAACCAGCCCAGCCAGTCCGGGATCAGCCCGGTTATATAATCTATTCCGCCCTGAATTTCGCCCAGTAAGAAATAAAATGCCGTTGAGAACAACACCAGATTGATGAAAAGCGGGACAAAGACAAACCGTTTCAGGCCTTTTGTTGTGATCAGGTCAAACCCTGAACCAAAATAACCAAATCCACTTCGATGCGGCATAGTAACTCCAGATAATGCAAGAGAAATCAGTATAAAAGTGTTAGGGATAACAGTGAATTGTTAATTGTTACAGTTGATGAACTTTGTTACATTCAACTAATAATAACAACTCAACAGTGCGCACGTGAACCGTTCAACTCACGACAGAATCAGCCCAGGAATGCTTTATTCTTCGGCCATGTCCGCTGTCCGCTCGATGTCGTTTCGATGCGGAGGGTTATTATGCGCCTGAAAAAAATAAAGCTCGCCGGCTTCAAGTCGTTTGTTGACCCAACCAGTATCCCGTTTCCCGGTGATATGACCGCGATTGTCGGTCCTAACGGCTGTGGCAAATCGAATGTGATTGATGCGGTGCGTTGGGTACTGGGCGAAAGCTCTGCGAAAAATCTGCGTGGCGATGCCATGACAGACGTCATTTTTAACGGTTCATCTGCGCGTAAAGCGGTAGGTCAGTGCAGTGTTGAGCTGGTGTTTGACAACAGCAGTGGCAGGATCGCGGGCGAATACGCCAAGTACAATGAATTATCAATTAAACGCGTCGTTACCCGTGACGCCGTGTCCACTTATTATCTAAATGCCAGTAAATGTCGCCGCCGCGATGTGACCGATCTGTTTCTGGGCACCGGTTTAGGCCCGCGAAGCTATGCAATTATTGAGCAGGGAATGATTTCCCGATTAATCGAATCTAAGCCTCAGGAATTGCGTGTTTTTATTGAGGAAGCCGCTGGGATTTCGAAATACAAAGAGCGACGTCGCGAAACAGAAAACCGCATTCGCCATACCCAGGACAACCTTGAACGTCTGGAAGATGTTCGCAGTGAATTAGGTCGCCAACTCGACAAGTTGCAACGGCAGGCCGCCGCCGCAAGGCGCTACAAAACCCTCAAAACCCAGGAACGCCAACTTAAAGCTGAGCTGGCCGCCATTCGATGGTTAAAGCAGGATGATCAGCTACAAAAGCTGCAACAGCAACAAGAGCAGGTCAAAAATGATATCGAAGCACTTACCGCTAAACAGCGAGGTGATGAAGCCGGTATTGAAAAATACCGGGTAGCCGCTCAGGAAAATAAGCTGGCACTGGATACATTACAGCAGTCTTTGTTTACAGTAAGTGCCGCCATATCCCGTCTTGAGCAGTCTGCTCAGCACAATCAGCAGCGCCGACAGCAGATCCAGCAAGAATTATCGGCATTGGAAGCGCAGCTAGCACGCCTGGACGAGACCCGATCCCAGTTGGCTGTTCAACACGAGGAATTGTCTGAAAAACGGTTGTTGCTGGAGCCGGAATATGAAATGAAGCAAGCGTCCTGCGAGCAACTGGACATTGCGAGAGAGGAAGCTGAGCAGGCTTTGCAACAGCATGAGCGAGCATTTCAGCAAGCCGATCAGACCTACCACCAGCACAAACAGCAAGTGCATACGCATCACAGTAAAGTGCAAACATTAATGCAAATGCAGATGCGTACACAGCAGCGCATTGGTGAACTGGAACAGGAACTCAGGGAATACACGCAGGATGATTTCGAGAGTCGTCTACGGCAGTTAGAAGCCGAGAAACACGAGCTTGAAATGCAGGTGGAGGGCCTGACTGAGGCAGTGCTTGAAGTGGAAATTCAGGTATCAGAAGCGCAAAAGCACCTCGCTGACAGCAATGCAGCGTTACTTGAGGCGAAAGGCGAATTACAACGGTTGAAGTCTCAACATGCCGCTCTGGAAACCTTACAGAAAGCGTCAAGTCCTCAACAGCCGCAGCCTGAAGAGGCAGTGGCACTTTGGGAGTGGTTAACGCCGGCAAGGGGCAAGGCCGCATTAATCGAACATGTGTTGACACTGCTCGGTGATGCCCAGGTTTTACAAGGCTGTTCTTTGGAGAGTGGCTTAGCTTCGCAGCCTGAGTTTACCCCGGGCTTTCATTATTTTACTGAAGCGCAGTTTACTGACATTAAAGTGCCTGGTTCTGTTGCCGCATTTTTAGATAACCCTGCAGTCCCTGCTGTGTTTAATCGTATTGGCGTGGCCAATGATTTAACCGCAGCCAGAGCGTCGCTTGGCAACACGTCGTTTGACCTGTTTGTTACTGAGTCGGGAGAATGGCTGGCACAAGATTGGCTGCGCATGGGTAAGAAAGACGAACAGGCAGGGCAGTTACAACGAGCGCAAGCGCTCGCTGCGTTGGCTGGAGACATTACCGGTGCAGAGACCACAGTCAACGCGTTAACGGAACAAGTGTCGCAAGCCGAAGCCAGCCTTGCTCAGTGTCAGGAAACGCTTAAACAACATCAAAGCCGGTTGTCAGCCGAACAAAATGCACTGCAACAGCGCAGCCACCAAATCCAATGGCTTGGCGAACAGCAGCAACAACAGCAACAAAAGCAGCAGCGCTTACACGACGAGCTGGCACGTCAAAAAGACCAGTTCGAAGAAGAAGCCAATGAGCTGGCTATGTTAAATGAAAATTTAGCGGCGCTGGAAGAGCAGTTAGCAGAACAAGCGGCAGAGCAAGAGCAGTTAGCGTCAAAAAGGCAAAGCTTACAACAGCAGGTAGCCAGTCAGCGCGCTCAGTATGAACAGTATACCCGGGTGCTGCATGAGCAGGCATTGCAACTGCAGGACTTGAAGAATAAACAACAAAGTACGGCTGCTCAGCAGCTACAACTGGACAATCAGTCGCAAGACGCCAGGCGGCGCGAAGAAGCGCTGTCCCGGGAGCTGGAATCCCTGGCGAGTCCGGAAAACGAGCAGAAGGAGCAGTTGCAGGCGTATCTGGCGGACAAAGAACAGTTGGAAGAGCAGAAAAGTGAGCGTCAACACGCACTCGAACACGCTGAGTCGATGCTGGCAGAAGCCATGCAGGGCCAACAAGGTCAACTCGCTATGATCGCCAAACGGCAGCAGGAACTGGACAGCCTGAAGATTGAAGCTGAGGGTGTCAGAGTAAGAGGTGCGGCCATACTTGAACAGTTCAATGAACTTGATGTCACGCTGAAAACCATCCTTGAGAATTTACCCGCTGACGCAGAGGAGAAGCGCACACAGTCTGAACTTGAGCAAACGACTGCCGCCATCAGTCGACTGGGCGCAGTGAACCTTGCTGCGGTCGAAGAATACGATATCCAGGCCGAACGAAAGGCACATTTGGATGCACAATTTGACGATCTGAATGAAGCGCTGGACACCTTGCAAAATGCTATTCGCAAGATCGACCGCGAGACGCGTACCCGATTCAGTCACACCTTTGAACAAGTGAATGACGATCTGAAACAACTGTTTCCGAAAGTCTTTGGTGGAGGCTCTGCGTATCTGGCATTAACCGACGATGATTTGCTGGAAACCGGCGTGACCATCATGGCACGTCCACCTGGCAAGAAAAATAGTACAATTCATCTGCTTAGCGGTGGAGAAAAAGCGCTAACCGCTTTATCATTGGTATTTGCGATATTCAGACTGAATCCGGCACCGTTTTGCCTGCTCGATGAAGTGGATGCGCCGCTGGATGACGCAAACGTAGGGCGTTTTTGTAAGCTGGTTTCGGAAATGTCGAAATCAGTACAGTTTATTTATATTACCCATAATAAAATCGCGATGGAGATGGCCAGTCATTTAACCGGCGTGACCATGGCAGAACCAGGGGTTTCCCGTATGGTTGCCGTGGACGTTGACGAGGCCGTTTCATTGGTAGAAGCATAATGACACAGGGCATAGAAATCGATGGAAGATGAATTACGTTGGTCACTGTTGCTGCTTGGTGGTTTTTTTATCATCGGCGTATTAGCACATGGCTTATGGAATATTCGTAAAAACAATAAAGCCAAAAAGCCCCCGCGTATTGAACCTCAGGACTGGCAGGAAGATGATGCTGCAGACGACGAGAATTCAACAGAGCAATTTGATGAATACGGTATAGGCTCCGTTCGTGTTGTGAGCGGCCATACGCCCGATACCGACGATTCAGACGATGAAGAAAATATCGCGCAAGCCAGCGATGTATTGTCTGGTAAAAACGTTGAACCAGAATCTGAATTGCAATCGGAAGACGAGAGCAACGCACCTCCGTCAGAAACTAAGCAGCCTGAGGCTAAACAGCCAGTAGCTGAAAAACTGTATGCTTCTGTGGTGTCTAACCCTAAGCCGCAGTTTAGTACAAAAGAATCTGTTAGTGATGCGGGTGAAGCTATTCCGGCCCCGCCGTCGTTTTTGTTAAAAGACGAAGCGCCCACCGAACCACAAAAAGCAGAGGCGTCTTCTCAGGCAGAAAAAGAGCCGACGATTGATTTTTCCCTGGATGCACAAGAAGCGCCCGATACACTGAAAGACAAACCAGTGGAAGCGCCCAAAGCAGCACCGGCCGCAGTTGAAAAACCTGCACCCCGGAAGAAAACCCGACAACCGATTCGACGTCGCCAGGAACCCAATTTTGGTGATGACGAACAGATGCAAATTGATTTTGATGATTCGCAAAAAACAGCGCCTCCGAGCGATGCTGCACCCGAAAAACCGGCTGCAGACGCCGCCAGTGTTGGACAGGAAGTATTGATCCTGAACGTTCGAGCGCCAGAAGATGCACCAATAAGTGGAGCAGCTTTGTTGCCCATGTTGCTCACGCTGGGCTTCAAATTTGGCGACCAGGATATCTTCCATCGCCATGTAAATTCTAATGGTAAAGGCCCGGTGTTATTTAGTCTGGCAAATATGTTCAAGCCAGGTAACTTCGATATCGACAATCTGGAAAACTTTACTACCCGGGGTGTGTCGTTGTTTATGCTGTTGCCTATTGAAGGTGACCCGCATCAGGTGTTTAACATGATGCACAATGCCGCTCGCAAAATCGCCGATGAATTTAATGCACAGGTCCTTGACGGCCGTCGCAGCGTATTAACCAAACAAGGCATTCAGCAATACGTCGAAAAGATACGAGATTTCGAACGCAAGCGTATGATTGCCAAACACTAAATACTCCGAGGGCTGGCTAGCAAGCCCTGCTAACTTTCTTGTGCGCGCAGTCAGCGTGCTTAGTGAGACTGCTTCATGAATACACAATCCATCAGCGCGCAAATGGAAGCGTTGCGCGATACCATCAATGAATATAACTACCAGTACTATGTACTGGACAATCCTACTGTGCCGGACAGCGAGTACGATCGTGTTTTTCAGGCATTAAAAACCCTTGAGGCCGAAAATCCGGCACTGATAACGCCCGATTCACCCACACAAAAAGTAGGTGGTCAGCCGCTTGGGGCATTTGAACAAGTGACCCATGAAGTGCCGATGTTGTCACTGGATAATGCGTTCAGTGAAGATGAGTTAAATGCGTTTGAAAAGCGTGTGAAAGACCGCTTAAAAGACGACTCTGCATTGCCGTTCAGTTGCGAGCCGAAATTAGATGGTCTGGCTGTGTCTATTTTGTATGAACAGGGTCAACTGGTAAGAGCCGCAACGCGTGGTGATGGCCAGGTAGGTGAGAACATCACCGCAAATGTTCGTACCATTGGTAATGTGCCGCTGAAGCTTAGGGGGCAGGATATTCCCGAGCGCATTGAAGTGCGTGGCGAAGTGTTCATGCCCAAAGCCGGCTTCGAAAAATTGAACAATGCACAGCGAGAAGCCGGGTTAAAAGTATTTGCGAATCCTCGTAATGCCGCCGCGGGCAGCCTGCGTCAGTTGGACTCACGCATAACCGCTAAACGTCCGCTCATGTTTTATGCATATTCACTAGGTGTTGTTTCGCCCGACACGTTTGAATTACCAGATTCGCACCATGCCCGCCTTCGTCAACTGGCGGAGTGGGGACTTCCCATGTGTCCCGAAATCGATACCGCGACAGGTGCAAAGGGCTGCCAGGCCTATTACGAGCATATCTTACAACAGCGCGATTCTTTGCCATACGATATTGATGGCGTGGTGTTTAAGGTCGATACCATTGCACTGCAGGAGGCACTGGGTTTCGTAGCAAGAGCGCCGCGTTGGGCAATTGCACAGAAATTTCCTGCTCAGGAAGAAATGACCCGGCTACTGGATGTTGAATTTCAGGTTGGCCGCACAGGGGCAATTACCCCTGTAGCCAGGCTAGATCCCGTGTTTGTTGGCGGGGTTACGGTATCGAACGCCACCTTACACAACCAGGACGAGATTGATCGTCTGGGCGTAAAAGTAGGCGATACCGTCGTAATTCGCCGTGCTGGTGACGTAATTCCTCAGGTGGTCTCAGTAGTGGCCGCTAAGCGCCCTGAAGACGCCAGAGATATCGTCTTTCCGCTTGTGTGTCCGGTGTGTGATTCACACGTAGAAAAGCTCGAAGACGAAGCGGTTGCGCGCTGTACCGGCGGACTGATCTGTGGTGCGCAAAGAAAACAGGCGCTGAAACACTTTGCATCGCGCAAAGCAATGGATATCGATGGCCTGGGAGATAAGTTGATTGAACAACTGGTGGATGCCGATTTACTGAAAACACCGGTTGATATTTTCCATCTTACCTTGCCCGAACTTGTGCAACTAGAGCGTATGGGTGAGAAGTCAGCAGTAAACCTGCTCAACGCTATCGAGGCATCCAAGCAGACAACGCTGGCGAAATTTTTATATTCTCTGGGGATACGGGAAGTCGGCGAGGCCACAGCTCAAAACCTGGCCATGCATTTCACCAATCTCGATGCTATTCAGGCAGCAGATATTGAAGCATTGCAGTCAGTGCCTGATGTAGGCATTATCGTTGCCCAACACATTGCTAATTTCTTTGCAGAAGAACATAACCTGGATGTCTTGAAAGGGTTAATTGAAGCGGGTATTCAGTGGCCTGCCATAGAAGCGCCAAACGTTGACGAACAGGTATTGCAGGGTAAAACTGCAGTGGTAACAGGCACGCTCAGCGAGATGTCTCGTAGCGACGTTAAAGCGTTGCTTCAGCAAGCAGGCGCAAAAGTGGCAGGCAGTGTGTCGGCCAAAACAGATTTTCTGGTCGCCGGCGAAAAAGCGGGTTCTAAGTTAACCAAAGCGCAGGAGCTGGGTGTTGAGGTTTGGGACGAAGCAAAGCTAATGGCGTTCTTACGCGAACACAACCTGGTTTGAATAAAAGTGACAGTAGGTGCCGGTTAGGGCTGACACCTACTGTCGACGCGAGGGCCTGACAATGCGAATGCTTTACCGGCGAGCTCTCATTACGCTGATTGCGGTGGCCATGAGCAACATACCTAAAGCGGCCGGTGCGTTAACCGGTGCGGTGGGCATGCCGGTCATTTCCGCATAGCTGTGACCAATGATCAGCTCGCCATTGATCAGTCCATCTATGCCAGCATCAAGTAAACTAACGCCTTCAAAAGCAAATCGAAGTGCGTTTACTTCCATGCTACAAAAACCAGACATTGAGCATGTGCTGTTTTGTTCGTTTAAGATCAGGTCTAAACCTGCGATACCATTAAAATCAATGAGCTGAAAGTTTGGCGTCGAACCTGCCAGCACGTCAGCCGTAATGCCTTCAGAGAGCAGGTCTACCTGACTGCCCAAAAAGAAGATGCTCAAGTCTTCTATGATTGAACTACCCACCGCTGAAAATGATCCCCAATCTCCGGACACTTCAGCGTAACTGTTTAACGTTGTACTGTTGACCGACAGCAAGGCGCTCAGATCCAGCGGAACCGTGGTATCGAATACGTTACTACCTAAACCGTTCACTTCACTGTACCCAGTGGTTATTCTTGACCCGTTTCCACCATCGACATCTGAGGTGATCTGGCCGTTAAATACCCCTGTCGAAGCAAATACGTCGGCGTCCTGAAGCCCTGCAAACGTGGCACCTACACTGGCATCAACGGATATTGCCGTATTCGACATATCGTAAGCGCCGGGTGCAGTTTGTTGTAACATCGACGGCAGCGTTAAACTCGCCTGAGCGGCAGCCACATTATTGACCTCTACGCTTAAATCCACACCCAGTGCGTAAGCATTGCTTTCACTTGCAATCACCGTAGCTTGCGCACCGGTGGCAATCATTGAGAAACCCAATACCAAGCCGCAATAACCTGCGCTCTTTTTCATTAATCTGTTCATCATACCTTCTCCACAGCAACGTAAATAAATGTACGTAATGCAATCCAATGTGAGGTTGGCGACTATGCCTGAACAACTCCCCAAACTGGTACTATCGTCATGTAAATGACATGTAAAATTCTAGGTGATTATGTGAACAATGGTTATGAGGGTTTACCCCTAATTGATGGCATAGAAGTGATCCATCTTGCATCTTTTATAACTTATTTTTTAACTAAATAAATCACGACATAGACAGGTATGAGTAATTCCGATTAGACACTAGTGGTTATCGGTACTCACTGTTACAGAAAAAGGATTGGAGGTGTTAAGCGGCAGTTTGCCCACGCTTTTGCTTTCGCGCTTGCCAGGCCTTTCGAACAGAAAAGCGCCATAGCCAGTTCAGACTGTAGTAACCGGCAATGCCAAACACAATGGAGCAGATCCCGCAGCCTAATAAAAAGGCAGGACCTATTGTGGATAAGGAATTCACCACCCAGTCCCAGGTTGGTTCAAAATGAAAGGCCTGAGAATCGGTCCCCAGTACAGTAGAGCCTACAAGATAAGCACCGTAAAATATGGGCGGCATGGTGAACGGGTTTGTGATCCATACTGTGGCTATGGATAACGGTAAATTAACCCGGCACGGAATGGCGGTTGCGGCGGACAGCCACATCTGAAAGGGCACTGGCCAAAATGCAAAAAATAATCCAATGCCGAAAGCGCCGGCGGCAGACTTGCGGTTTAAATGCCAGAGATTGGGCTCGTGCAGAATAGTGCCGAAAATTTTTAACGCCCGGTTATTTTTAACTGACTGATGATCTGGCAAAAATCGCTTTATGAATTTTTTAGGCATACCTTTCAAACTATTTTGACAACTGAGTCATCGGGTGAACGGACGCATTCTAAGCAGTATTACAACAGGGTTTTGTTGCGCAGTGGTGTCTTCACAATGGTGGACATCCATGCCATCACACCCTTTGCAGGTTGCGTTGATTACCGTTGTTGGAATAGTACTCTTTGTTACGTTACAACGCAAAACCCGACCGTTCGTTTTGTTGACTAATGTCAAGCCAATCCTGACCGGACTCACAATAGGTGGGTGCGTGGGTATTCTCTGGGCTGCGAGTTTAGGCCAAAGATACCTGTACTGGCAACAGCTGGAGGGTGAAATTCAACAAGATGTCACAATTGAGGGACGAATTGCCGGGATTTCAAACAACACACGCAGTAGCAGGCTGATATTGGAACAGGTCAGAATAGGTGGCAAAGCCTGGCCTTCTGAGCTTAAGGCTGTCATATATTACTATGAGCCGGACAAGCATTTTATTGTGTCTCAACAGATTTCAGCGAAGGTCAGGCTTAAACCCGCTCGAGCCGTTGCTAATCCTGCCGGTTTTGACACGCAAAAATGGTATGTGAGTCAGCAGATAGTGCGCACCGGTTACGTAATAGGGCAGCAGGTTGCGCTGGTTAGCCCGTCACTCACACTAAGGTCACAACTTCAACAAACCTTATCCGCATTACAGGTAACGGGGGATAAGTGGTTGCAAGCGCTGATGTTTGGCGATCGAAGAGGTTTCACTGATGAAGACTGGACGCTCTTAAAAGCAACGGGTACCGCGCATTTGTTTGCTATATCCGGTTTACATCTCGCACTTGCAGGCGGTGTAGTGTTGATTTGCGTCCAGTGTGCGAGTGTGTTGTGTCGTGCCAGTCGTTTCCGTTTTGCGTCGTTATTGCCTTTGCAATGGGCATGCATGCTGCTAGGCAGCACGGCCTATGCATACTGTGCGAATTGGCAGGTGTCAGTGACTCGCGCGTATGTGGTGTTGTGTGTATGGATTTGCTTGTGGAGCTGGTCAAGGCGGCTTGGGCATAGCAACGTACTCTTGCTGACCGCTACCATTTGCCTGGTGATCCAGCCTGAAGCTGTGTACGGAATGGCGCTTTATTTAAGTTTGGGAGCAGTAGCCATTATCATGCTTATACATTGGCGCTGGCGAAGCTGTTTTCGTGCAGAAGTGCCCTGGTGGCGGAAGCTACTCATCATGCAGGGACTGATGAGTGTTGGCCTGATCCCAATGACGCTTGTTATGTTTCAGAGTGTCAGTTGGGTCGCCCCGGTTTTCAATCTTCTGCTCATTCCTCTCATGAGTCTTGCCATTGTTCCGGCATGTTTAGTTGGGCTTCTTTTGTTACTTTGCTGCGACGCTGATTCGGTGTTGTTACGAACTTATCTGAATCTGGTGGGGTCATGTCTAGACCGTATTCTTCAGTTCATGAAATGGGGAGCCTTACGTATCGAGGATGGTGTCGGTACTGCGCTTTTGAGTGGAAGTCAGTCCGTATTGTTAGCCATTACGGTAGTGATACTCGGCGTTCTAATGCTGTCTTTTACAGGAAAGCACAGACTCATGCTCGTTATTCTGTTTGTTTGCCTCTATCCCAAATTTTTACCAGGTTTTGCTAAAAAACCTGAGTTAATTCATTACTTTGATGTCGGACAAGGTAGCGCGTCCATGGTTACGCGTTACGGTAGGGCGGTGATTATTGATACCGGAGCCAGTTTTAGTGACACGGGCAGTTACGCAGAGTCGGTTTTACTGCCGTTTATTCAACAGCATGGTTTGACCGTAGACTTGTTAATTATAAGTCATGGCGATAACGACCATGCCGGCGGGCTCGAAGTCCTCAAGCGCACTTTCCCTGAACTGACGATGCTATCGCCCGACAACGGATGTGAAAGTGGAATGCAATGGATGTGGCAGGGGCTGCAGTTTGAAACCTTCTGGCCATTGGCTAATAGTGATATTACCGATTCAGATAACAATCGCTCTTGTGTTGTGAAAGTGTCAGGTCAATATCACTCTGCGCTTTTTCCCGGAGACATAGAGGCGAGTGCTGAACAGACATTGATTACCCAACTGAACCGACAAACCGAGCTAGGCTTACTCAATGCAGATGTGTTGTTGGCACCTCATCACGGCAGCGCAACGTCGTCCACGGAAGCCTTTATTAATGCAGTATCTCCCAGATATGCGATTTTCTCGCAAGGCTGGTTAAACCGTTGGGGCTTTCCCAATCCACAGGTTGTGGATCGCTACCAACGGCGCAATGTCACGACAATTAACACGAGTAAAACCGGGTATCTTCGCGTTGATATGGGTAAGTCACTGACAATTCAACAATACCGGCAAATTGGACCCTGGTACCATCATGCATTTTGAAATTAGTGAATTGCCCATATAACAGGTACAATACGCGCGATTCATTTAGATATTAGTGTGATATGCATTCAAACAGCCCTCAAGACTTGCCGGTAAAACGCTTTTTTTCTTATTTACGCGAATACAAGTTGGCGTTCGTCGCCGCTTTCATTGGCATGGTAGGTTATTCTGGCCTCGATACTTTCGTCATATCCCAAGTGCAACCTGTTATCGATCAGGCCTTAAATAAGCAGGATTACGATTATTTGCGGATGGCGGCTTATCTCGTTGTTCCGGTTTTTATATTACGCGGCATATTTAATTTCCTTGGAAGTTATGCGCTTAGCTGGATTGGTGCACAAGTTGTCATGAAAATGCGCCAGCAGTTGTTTGCCAAGTACATCAATCTGCCGGTCAGCTTTCACGACCAGCAGGCCAAGGGCAACCTGATCTCCAAAGTGATTTACGACACCGATCAAATTGCCAGAGCATCCAGTAAGTCACTGGCCATTCTGGTGCGGGAAGGGGCGTTGGTGATAGGTATTCTGATTTGGATGTTTTACCTGTCGTGGCAGCTTTCGTTGGTCTTTCTGTTCGTTGGGCCGGTTGTCGCGGTTATTGTTAGCTACGTCACAAAACGTTTCAGAAAAGTCAGCCGCAATATTCAGCAGTCCATGGGCAGCCTCACCAGTGCAGTAGAACAAGTGGTAAAAGGCCACAAAGTGGTGCTGATGTTTGGAGGTCAGGACAAAGAACAGCAGCGTTTCGCGCAAAAGAATAATAGTAACCGCCAGCAAAATATGAAACTGGCCGTGACGCAAACACTGAGCGTATCTACCATTCAGGTTATTGCGTCGATTGCTCTGGCAGTGGTGTTATACATAGCCAGTACGCCTGGATTATTAACCGATCTGACAGCCGGTACCTTTGTAACCATAGTGTTTTACATGGTGATGTTACTCAAACCGCTTAAACAGCTCACAACCGTAAACAGTGAATTTCAGAAAGGCATGGCGGCATGTCAAAGCATCTTTGCCATTCTCGACGAACAGGCGGAAACGGACACAGGTCAACAGGATGCAAGGCGCCTCGCCGGCGACATTCGCTTTAACGATGTGACCTTTACGTATCCGGGTAAATCGCAACCTGCGATCAATCAGATTAGCATGCATGTTCCAGCTGGCAGCAGTGTCGCGCTGGTGGGACGCTCAGGCAGTGGTAAGTCGACATTGTCGTCATTGATCACGCGGTTTTATTTACCTCAACAGGGCGATATTCAGGTTGATAACACTAATATTAACGCCTTTACGCTGGCCTCGCTGCGCAAAAATATTGCACTGGTGTCTCAGCAGGTAACCTTGTTTAACGACACCATTGCCAACAATATTGCCTATGGCGTAAGTGACAGCGTGAGTCGAAAAGACATCGAGCACGCGGCACGACTGGCGCATGTCATGGAATTTGCTGACGAGTTGGAACAGGGCCTGGATACCATGGTGGGTGAAGACGGCGCGAGTTTATCAGGCGGACAACGCCAGCGCGTTGCAATTGCCCGGGCACTGTTACTCGATGCGCCTATTTTGATTTTAGATGAAGCCACGTCAGCGTTGGATACCGAATCAGAGCGAATGATTCAGGATGCGCTGGAACGTCTGCAACAAAACCGTACCAGTATTATCATTGCTCACCGGTTATCGACCATTGAAAACGCTGACCAAATTCTGGTCATCGATCAGGGTAAAGTCGTCGAAAGCGGTAAACATCAGCAGCTACTCGAAGCCAATGGTGCCTATGCCCAACTCCATGCGTTGCAATTCGGAGAATAACGGGTGAACTGGGTAACCCGTATGTGGTATCAGGGGGCCTGGTATCAATGGTTGTTTTTGCCACTCAGTTTGCTGTTTGCTGCGCTGTCGGGTCTTCGCCGCTGGCTGTACAGAACCGGTTTGTCCAAGCAAACCGTAGTGTCTGCGCCGGTGATTGTGGTGGGGAATATCAGTGTGGGCGGCAATGGCAAAACGCCGGTGGTCGTTGCGCTCTGTGACGCGCTTAAACAAGCAGGTTTTCACGTTGGTGTTGTCAGCCGGGGTTACGGTAGTACAACTACACAATTTCCGTTTGATGTCACACCTGATTTAACACCAGATAAAACGGGTGATGAACCGCTCTTAATAGCCCGGCGCTGTCAGGTACCCGTGGTGATTGATCCAAAACGTCCGCGTGGCGCTCAGCATTTGATTACTCAACACCACTGTGATGTGATTATCAGCGATGATGGTTTGCAGCATTACGCATTAGGACGCGATATAGAGTTAGTCGTGGTAGATGGCCGGTTATTCGGCAATGGCCAATTGTTGCCTATGGGCCCGCTTCGTGAGGGCATGTGGCGACTGGAAACGGTAGACACGATTATCTTTAATCAGGGAACCGCGGATAGTCCGGTTCCGAAAAATCTGCAACCTTATAATCCTATTGAAATGCGGTTTGTACCGGGAGAATTGCACAACGTGGTAAACCCACAAATGCGTCTGGCTGTCAGTGATTTAGCCAATCAGGGCAAGCCGATTACGGCACTCGCCGGCATCGGAGACCCACAGCGTTTCTTTAAGCAGTTGCAACAACTCGGATTAACGTTAGAACACACGGTAGCATTACCTGATCATCACGCTATTAACGAAGATGATATACCGGCGCAAGCCGTAGTAATGACCGAAAAAGACGCAGTAAAAGCCGCTAAATTTGCACATGATGATTGCTGGTATCAGCCTATTTCAGCACAATTTTCGGCGCAATTTTTAGACAATATTATTGAACAACTTCGCCGTATTCAGCGGCAATATTAAGGATGTATTATGGCATTCGATAGAAAGCTTCTCGATGTAATCGCTTGTCCGGTGTGCAAAGGTAAATTGTTATTTGCACAACACAATGATGCAGATGCACTTGTGTGTCGCTTTGACCGTCTGGTGTATCCGCTAAAAGACGGTATTCCTGTGTTGTTGGAAGAGCAGGCAAGCAGTATCACGTTGGAGCAACTTGAGGCGCTTAAAAAGGGGTAATTCATGGCATTTACGGTAGTGATCCCGGCCCGGTATCAGTCATCGCGTTTTCCTGGCAAGCCTTTGGTTGATATCAAGGGTAAACCAATGATTCAGCATGTGGTTGAGCGTGCGCAGGAAGCGGGTGCAAGTGCGGTTATTGTGGCGACCGATGACAATCGTATTGCATCTGTTGCCGGAGAGTTTGCTGAGGTGGTTATGACTGATACGGCGCACACGTCCGGCACTGAACGTATTGCTGAAGTTGTGCGCACGAAAGGCATCGCTGACGAAGAAATCGTCGTTAATGTGCAAGGGGATGAGCCTTTTGTGCCGGCTGATAATATTAAACAGGTAGCTGAAAACCTGGCGGCTAGCGAAAGCTGGCAAATGTCGACGCTGTGTACAGAGTTACATTCACCCGCTGACGTGTTAAATCCTAACGTGGTAAAAGTCGTGGCTTCAGCAAGCGGGCGTGCCATGTATTTCAGTCGTTCAGCCATTCCGTTTGCCCGGGATACTATGATGGCTGAGCCGGTGTCGGTAGACCCGACGCTTTACCGCAGGCACATAGGCTTGTATGCCTACCGGGCGCAATACATCAAGCAATATGTGAGTTATCAGCCGTCTGCCCTTGAGCATATTGAGTCATTGGAGCAACTACGGGCATTGTGGTATGACGATGCTATTCACGTGGCATTAGCTAAATGTCCGCCACCAGTGGGTATCGATACGCCGGAAGATTTAGCGACGCTGCTTACATCACTCAACGCAACGTAATCAGGAGATAATTATGAATGTCGTGATCACAGGTGCGAACCGTGGTATTGGATTGGCCATGACGCAACAGTTTGTTGCAGCCGGCCATCGTGTTTATGGCTTGTGTCGCAATGTGTCTGACGCGCTGGCTGATAGCGGAGCAACAGTCATCGATGGCGTCGATGTGGGTAATCCAGACACCTTACCTGGTAGTTTATCAGCGCTGAAGGACGTCAGTATTGATTTGCTAATCAATAACGCAGGGGTGTTAGCGAACGAGCGTATAGACGAGTGGCAGCCTAATACCATCGACTATCAGTTCAGAGTGAACGCAATGGGACCATTATTGGTAACGCAGTGCTTGTTGGATAACCTGCAGGCTGGCGCAAAAGTCGCGCTCATTACCAGTCGAATGGGCTCAATGGCAGACAATGGTTCCGGCGGTTATTACGGTTATCGTATGAGTAAGGCTGCGCTGAATGCGGCTGGTGTATCAATGGCAAGGGATTTGGCGCCACGTGGTGTCGCGGTGGGTTTATTTCACCCCGGCTTCGTGCAAACCGATATGGTTGGTGGGCAGGGAGACGTCGATGCGGCAACTGCGGCATCACGCCTAATCGCCCGAATCGAAGCGCTGTCTGTCGAGACGGCGGGTAAATTCATACATGCCAATGGTGATGAGTTGCCCTGGTAAATCAAAAAAACGCCAGGCAAGATGCACTGGCGGTTTTTAAGATCCTGGAGCAGATAACGCTTATTCTGTGTCGCTTTCTTCTGCTGGCTCTTCGTCTTGTTCTTCAGACATCACAGCCCACATATCATGCTCATTGGTGTGAATGACTTCTGCCCAGACCCGTTGGCCAGGTTTCACATCATAAACCCCATTTAAATGCACGACACCATCGACTTCCGGCGCATCGGCATAGCAGCGTCCTACTGCGCCTTCTGCATCCACAGAGTCAATGACGATTTGGTATTCCTGACCGACACGGGCCTTAAGACGCGCTGCGCTGATTTCGCTTTGCACCGCCATAAAGCGCTCAAGTCGCTGCTGTTTAACCTCTTCGTCGACCGGATCGGGCAAGTCGTTTGCAACCGCACCTTCAACCGGTGAGTAGGCAAAGCATCCCACGCGATCCAATTCTGCTTCCCGAATGAAGTCCAGTAACTCTTCAAATTCAGCTTCAGTTTCGCCCGGAAAGCCGACGATAAACGTTGAGCGAATGATAAGTTGCGGGCATTGTTCACGCCATTTTTTGATGCGGTCGAGCGTGCGTTCAGCACTGCCTGGTCGCTTCATTAACTTCAGAATACGTTTGTTCGCATGCTGGAAAGGAATATCCAGATACGGCAGAATTTTCCCTTCGTTCATCAGTGGGATCAGGTCATCAACATGTGGGTAAGGGTAGACATAGTGCAGGCGTACCCACATGCCCATCTCTCCGAGTTTTTGACACAGTTGCAACAGGTGAGTTTTTACCGGCATGCCATCCCAGAAGCCCGTACGGTGCTTAACATCAACACCGTAAGCACTGGTGTCCTGTGAAATAACCAGCAACTCGTTTACCCCGGCATTTTTAAGGCGCTTGGCTTCGTCCAGGATTTCACCAATAGGGCGGCTCACTAAATCGCCTCGCATCGAGGGGATAATACAGAATGTACAGCGGTGATTACAGCCTTCAGAAATTTTTAAATAGGCATAATGACGCGGCGTTAATTTAACGCCGTGGTCCGGAATCAGGTGCTCAAAGGGGTTGTGGCCAGGTTTTGGCAGGTGATCGTGGACCTGATTGACGACTTCTTCGTAGGCGTGCGGGCCGGTGATTGCCAGTACATTCGGGTGCACTTCGCGAATTTCGTCTTCCTTGATACCCAGGCAACCCGTTACGATTACTTTGCCGTTTTCTTTCAATGCTTCACCAATGGTGTCCAGTGATTCCTGAACGGCGGCATCAATGAAACCACAGGTGTTTACAATTACAAGATCTGCATCGTTGTAGGTAGGTACTACATCATAGCCTTCAGTGCGAAGCTGAGTAAGGATGCGTTCTGAATCTACCAGGTTTTTCGGGCAGCCTAATGAAACAAACCCAATGCGCGACTGTGCATTGCCAGTCTGAGTCGATGCGGCGGCTTCTGCGAGCACGGATTTTGGCGCATCCAGTGTGGTTGTCTGTTTCGGGTCAAATTTTTCAACGGTCATAAAGATTGGCTTTCTGGATATCTTTGGTAAGCTACAAAGCGCGAAGTATAGCAAATTTCTCTGTTAAAAACCTACGAAGGATATCGATTTGTCTTCTGTTCAATGCCGTATTCCGGAGTCGCTTGACGATGTCGTATTGACGGACGTCAGCCGCGTCATGCAGCACTTGCGCCCTCAGTTCACAATTGAAGAATTAAATTATGCAATTCAACAACAGTGGCAAGCCGGTTACCGTCTTGCGATTGCTAGTGTGGACGGTGCTGTCGTAGGAGTTGCCGGGTTTGTTGTCGGACAAAAACTGGCCTGGGGCAAACACATGTATATCGATGATCTGGTGGTTGATGAAGTTTGTCGGGGGCAGGGTATTGGCGACAGGTTACTAACAACGTGTCAGCAACATGCAGCATCGCTGGGATGTGAATCATTACATCTGGATTCGGGTACTCAGCGAACCCGGGCACACGGTTTCTATTTCTCCCATGGTATGCCCATTGCCAGTTTTCACTTTTCTAAAGCGATAGGGTAATGACTTGCGATTAGCGTTACCCCTTCATTGTTACGACGAAGCCGGTGTCGTCCTGCCGCCAACCTGGTGGTACGGACTATTGGCATTTGGTGCACGTGATGTCCTGTTGATATTGATGATCAGCGCGTTGCCAGGAGAAGCAGATACGCTTTTCGAGCTTATTTTTGTGCACAGCCACTGGTTGGTATGGCAAGTTCTGGCTGCGATGCCTTTTGCAATTGCCTTTTTATTGACGAGTTTCCGCAGCGTGTTATGGAAAAAGCAAAGACTAACCTGGCGTAAATGGCTTAAGCCTTTGTGCTGGTTGGGCATTGGCTGTCAGGTAACCGTCATGGGCATGCTGACAGTGAAAACGGGCGGGCAGTTTAATGTGTATTACGGCTCGATTTTCATTGCGCTGTGTGTAATGGCTTACATGTTAGTAAAAAGTCAGTATTTGCAGATTATGATCGAAGACTGGCGGCGGTTGCCTGAAGCAGTAACGCCGTCATCCTAGAAGTAAACTTGCCGGGTAACGCCAGGTCTAAAGACGTTATTGTGTGTTGTTAGCAATCGCCTGATCAAAGTAGGCTTTGACCGAAACCGCACTGTCATTTACCAGGCGTTCGTAGCATATGCCGGCAAACGCGTAGGAATATTCACCTACATCCAACACTACGAAAGGGGCTGATTCATCGGAAGTGTCGTAACGCCACTGGCCACCGACCAAACCCCGCATGACCTCACCAATGTAAGCGCCATATATATTGCAAAGTGTGAACACGGCTTCGTCTTCAAGGGCCTGGTCGTGATACTGAGCAACAAACGCCAGTAACAGGTCGTCTACAAGCGCGATGCTGTCGGCACTGTAATCCAGTTCAATCTGAAAAATTTCATGACTTGTTCCGACGGCATCCTGCGCACTTTCCGTCATAAGTGTTTCTAATTCTTGTTGTTTCATCCGCGGTTTTCCTTTATTTATTTCGTTCCGCTTTTCTGTTCTTTATTGATTGTGCGTGACAGGCGACGAAATGTCGAGTTTCTATACCCCGGTTAACTTATTTATCAGTCTGGCAGCGGCGATCATGCCGAAACTTGCCGTTACTGCGACCGATGCACCAAAGCCAGAGGCGCAGTCTAAACGCGTACTGCCATCTTCCATGGATTTATTGAAACACACGGAACCGTCTGGTTGCGGGTAACGAAGCTGTTCGGTTGAATAAACGCAGTCGATACCGAATTTTCGTTTGGGGTTCTTTGAAAATCCATACTGACGGCGTAACAGGTTTCGGAGTTTTGCGGCAAGGGGGTCCTGAATGGTTTTCGCCAGATCCCCGCAAGTAATCTGCGTCGGATCTACCTGTCCACCCGCGCCACCGACCGTAACGACAGGAATTTTATTGCGCTTGCAATAATAAATTATACTGGCTTTCGCTGTTACGGAGTCCGTGGCTTCAATGACACCGGTAAAATTACCATCCAGGTGGGTCATTACCGTGTCCGGCGTCACAAAGTCTTCTATTACGTGCACCTGACAATCCGGGTTGATATCGCGAATACGGTCAGCCATCACGTCGACCTTTGCTGCTCCGATAGTATTGGTTAATGCGTGGATTTGCCGATTGGTGTTGGTCACGCAAATATCGTCCAGATCGAACAGTGTTATGGCGCCAACACCTGTTCTTGCTAACGCCTCAGCGCTCCAGGAACCAACACCGCCGATGCCAATGACAGCTATATGTGCATTAGCAATTATTTGCTGGCGATCGTTTCCGTAGAGTCGGGTAATGCCGCCAAATCGCGACTGATAGGTCATACTTTACACCTTCGATAGGGTTGCAGAGAAAATACGGTCAGGTACTATCGGGCCGAGTTTACCATTTTTCAATGATTTGCCTATGTCTGCGTATGATTTTGTGATTATTGGTGCCGGTATCATTGGTGCGGCAGTAGCCAATGAACTCAGCCAAAAACGCCCCGGTGCTAAAATACTTTTGTTAGACAAAGCGAGTCAGGCTGCCAGCCAGCAAACGGGCAGAAACTCAGGCGTTATTCACGCCGGTGTATATTATCCGCCCGGCAGCTATAAAGCGACCTTTTGCCGGCAAGGCCTGGAAGAAACATTGTCACTTTGCAAGCAATACCAGTTGCCCTACGAGCAATGCGGCAAGTTATTGGTCGCTACTGAAGACACTGAACTGCCGGCAATGGAAGCGCTATTTGCACGTTGTGAGCAAAATGCGTTGTCCCCACAAATGCTAACGGCACATCGCATTCGTCAAATGGAGCCCAATATACGCGCTCAAGGTGGATTTCTGGTGCGGCAAACAGGTATTACCGATTACAAGGCGGTGACGAACTGTTTGTTGAAATTGGCACAAGCTCGCGCCTCTGTTGATATAAGATTTAATCACAAGGTGGTGCAACTTGTTGAGCAGAGTGAATCAGTTAACGTCGTTGCATCTTTACCAGCTGGCGAAAAGGTCTATCAGGGCGGCTTTGTGATCAATTGCGCGGGTATTTTCAGCGATACATTGATTCGTAGTCAGGGATTAGCTTGTGATTTTCGCATGTTGCCTTTTCGCGGAGAATATTATCGTCTGACAGAGAAGTACAATCAGGTTGCATCGCATCTTATTTATCCAATCCCTGATCCAGCCATGCCGTTTTTAGGCGTTCACCTTACGAAGATGATTGGTGGCTACACGACGGTTGGGCCAAATGCCATTCTGGCGACAGGTAAAGAGGTATACGAAGGCATTGTCTCATCACAATCTCAGTGGTTGGATATTTTTGGCAAGGCGGATATTTGGAAGCTACTTTGGCGTTTTCGAAAATCAGTCATGAGTGAATTAAGATCATCGTTGTCGAAAACCTATTATGCAAAATTAGTGAGTCGCTATTGCCCGGGGGTCACGGCCGCAGATTTTCTGCCTTATCGCGCTGGTATTCGCGCTCAGGCGGTTGACCAAAATGGTAACCTGATCCACGACTTTAAATTTATTTCATCTCCCTTGTCACTTCACATTGGCAATGCCCCCTCGCCAGCGGCTACCAGTGCCATTCCCATCGCGAGAGAGATCGTGTCGAGAATATTCTAATCCATCGAACAATTGGTCCCAGTATTACGTTAAGGCTACGAAGGTAGACTATGTTGAAATAAACGAATAATGATTATGGGAGAATATAATGGGATTGTTAGTTGAAGGCCGGTGGCACGATTCCTGGTATGACACAAAGGGCAACGAAGGTAAGTTTAAGCGTCAGGCTTCATTGTTTCGAAATGAAGTATCTTCTAACAGTGAATTTACACCGGATAGCGGCCGGTATCACCTTTATGTGTCTTTAGCTTGCCCCTGGGCGCACCGCACACTGATCATGCGTGAATTAAAAGGCCTGGCACCGCACATTTCAGTTTCTGTTGTTAATCCTAAAATGCGTGAGCACGGCTGGACTTTTCTGCCGTATCCCGGTGCGACAGGCGATATGCTTTATCAGCACCAATACATGTATCAGTTATACCAGCGGGTCGATAGCAATATTACCTCTCGCGTCACAGTGCCGGTGTTATGGGATACGCATACTCAACAAATAGTGAACAATGAATCAGCGGAGATCATTCGTTATTTTAACAGCGCCTTTAATACAGTGACGGGCAACGAGGATGATTACTATCCAGCAGCGTTGCGCAGCGAGATCGATGCAGTGAACGAATGGGTTTACCACGATATCAATAACGGCGTGTACAAAGCTGGCTTTGCAACAGAGCAAAATGCTTATGAAGAGGCCGTTACTCAGCTTTTTGCTGCCCTGGACAAGGTCGAGTCAAGGCTGTCTAACCACGCTTTTCTTGTTGGTGATACTTTCACGGAAGCGGATATCCGGTTGTTTACCACGCTGATTCGTTTTGATCCCGTTTACCACGGCCACTTTAAGTGTAATTTAAAGCAGATTAAGGACTATCCGGCCACTTACGACTATATGAAAAGGATATTCCGCATGCCGGGAATTGCTGAAACGGTGAACTTTGATCATATTAAAACCCATTATTATTATAGCCATACAATGATTAATCCGACGGGGGTAGTGCCTGTTGGGCCGTCTCTGAGTTTGTGGGAGTAATGCAATGACAAACAGACAGGTAGCACAACGCGTACAAGGCGTCGGCACGCAGGATGGTGCAGGTGTAAGTCTTACCCGAATCATTGGGCAGCCGTTGTTACGCCATCTTGACCCTTTCCTTATGCTGGATTTCTTTGGTTCTGATCAGCCAAATGAATACCTGGCAGGTTTTCCAGCGCACCCTCATCGTGGGTTTCAAACCGTGACTTACATGCTTAAAGGAAAAATGCGACATAAAGACTCTGTCGGTAACGAAGGTGTAATTGAAACGGGCGGCATACAATGGATGAATGCGGGGCGAGGTATTATTCACGAAGAAATGCCTGAACAAACCGACGGGTTGTTGAAGGGCTTCCAACTGTGGGTCAATTTACCCGCTAAAGACAAAATGTCGGCACCAGGTTATCAAGACATTCCGGCCGAACAGGTGCCTTCAGTGGCACTCAATCCACACGCCAGTGCAAAGGTGTTAGCCGGTGAACTGATGAACGTAAACGGGCCGGTTAAAACGGCCAAAGTGTCTCCAATGTTTATCGATGTGCACTGGCAGTCTTGTACTACCGTCGATATTCCTATTCAGCAGGGCCACAATGCTTTTATTTACTGCTATGAAGGCAGGGTCGATGTGGATGGCACAAACATTAATGCAGGTACATTGGCGGTGCTTAGCGACGGTAACCAGGTAACGTTGGACTGCGGCAATGATACTTCGGTTGCAGGTAAAGCCATTGTGGTGGCTGCTCGGCCCATTGGTGAACCGATTGTACAATACGGCCCATTTGTTATGAATTCTGAATCTGAGATTCAGCAGGCGCTGTTCGATTACCAGCGAGGGACGCTCGCCTGAATATCCTGGGCCTGTTGATCTTTGTTGTGCAACTTTTGGTTTATATGAAAGCATTTTAGTCGCGAAACAGCCCAGCAGGCATCGTTGTTTTACGTCAAAGGGCTGCGACAAAGAGTAATATGCTTTCATGATGCCCCGTTCGGATAGCACACGCTAGCCGGTTACGGACTGCTGCAAAGGTGAATATCAAAGAACAGCAGGCCCTCGCATGCGCTTGTTTAAAGCGCTTTTTATCCGCACGAAAATTACCCACTCAACGACATTAGACCCTGCTCAAACTTCGGTTTATAAAAAACTTCGCAGAAAGTGGTCTTTTTAGGGGCGCTTTGTGTTGATTGGCTTGGCTCCCTTGATTAACATGGTATGAGGAATTAAAAAGGGGCTGGCATGTTGGTTTGACTTTTCTACATCAGGCATGCTGCAGACAGCCCTCATCATATCAACAGGAACTCAAATGAAACCAGTCGTTTTAGCCGGTGGATCTGGCAGTCGTTTATGGCCTAAATCCCGAGCAGCACTGCCAAAGCAATTTCTTGCACTCACTTCAGACAAAACCATGCTACAAGACACGTTAGCGCGTCTGGACGGCACTGAAGCTGCGCAACCTATTGTTATTTGTAACGATGCCCATCGGTTCTTGGTGGCCGAACAACTGCGTCAAATGCAAGGTGAACATGGTGGTATCATATTAGAGCCGGTAGGACGGAATACCGCCCCCGCAATTGCGCTCGCGGCATTACATGCAACCAAATCAAATGAAGACCCGGTTTTATTGATCCTTGCTGCGGATCACCTTATTAAAAACCAGACCGCTTTTCACAAAGCCGTGGCTGAAGCAAATGCGTTGGCATTAGAAGGACACCTGGTTACCTTCGGTATTGTGCCTGACCAACCTCATACTGGTTATGGCTATATCAAGAGTGGCGCTGTTGTTGGTAATGGTCTTAAGGTTGAACAATTCGTTGAGAAACCGGATATGGCGACAGCGGAAAGCTATGTGGCTTCCGGTAATTATTTTTGGAACAGCGGTATGTTTATGTTCAAAGCCAGTGTGTATTTGGCTGAACTGAAGAAACACGCCCCGGAGATGCTGGCTATTTGTGAAAAAGCCATCGAATCTGAAAGCAAGGATTTGGATTTTATTCGTATCGATCCTGAAATTTTCGCGACCTGCCCGGACGACTCTATTGATTACGCAGTGATGGAAAAAACAGAGCATGCTGCCATGATCCCGCTGGACGCAGGTTGGTCAGATGTAGGAAGTTGGTCATCGCTGTGGGAAACCGCGGACGAAAAAGACGCCAATGGCAACGTCGTTGTTGGTGATGCAATTCTGGAAGGCGTGAACAACAGCTATATCAACGCAGAAGAGCGCTTGATTTCGGTTGTTGGTTTGGATGACGTGGTTGTTGTTGAAACCAAAGATGCTGTAATGGTTGCTCACAAAGACAAGGTTCAGGACATTAAGAATGTCGTAAACAAATTAAAAGCTGAACAGAGACCGGAGTTCCAGTTCCACCGCGAAGTATTCCGTCCATGGGGCAGCTATGACTCCATCGACAATGGCGAACGCTTCCAGGTTAAACGTATCACAGTGAAACCTGGCGAAAAGCTCTCTGTTCAAATGCACCATCATCGCGCCGAACACTGGATTGTGGTGTCTGGCACAGCCAGCGTGACTATTGGTGAAAATACCCAGTTAGTTACCGAGAATGAATCCGTTTACATTCCGATTGGCGAGGTTCACGCACTCGAGAACCCGGGTAAGATTCCATTAGAACTCATTGAAGTGCAGTCTGGTGCCTATTTAGGTGAAGACGATATTGTGCGTTTTTCTGACCGCTATGGTCGTACTGAGTCGAAATAAAAGGGCTGTGCAGTGTATGAGTACACCAATTACTTGTTTTAAAGCTTACGACATTCGCGGTGAGCTCAATAGTCAGTTAAACGAAGAAGTCGCCTATCGCATTGGTTTCGCATTCGCCGAAGAACTGAGTGCCAAGACGGTTGTGGTTGGCGGTGATGTGCGTCTGACATCGCACCCACTCAAGCTGGCATTGAGTGCCGGTTTAATCGATGGTGGTGCAACCGTTACCGACATCGGTATGGCGGGAACCGAAGAAATTTACTTTGCAACCAAGCATCTTGGGGTTGATGGCGGCATTGAAGTGACGGCTAGCCATAACCCGATTAATTACAACGGTATGAAGTTGGTTAAGGCGGGTTCAGTACCCATTAGCGGCGATACCGGCTTAAACGCCATTAAAGAACGCGCTGAACAGTTAGATGACGCGTATGTTGCAGATCGCCTTGAGTTCTACGCCAAGAGCGCAAAAATCGACGCAGATGCGTTTTATGCGGGTAAAGCACACATCGCTACGGATATTCTGGCGGAATCCGGCCAGTATCACCGACATGCCAACATGGATGCTTATGCGTCGCATATTTTGTCTTATGTTGATATCAATAACTTCACGCCATTGAAAATCGTGACTAATGCCGGAAATGGGGCTGCAGGCGCTGCACTGGACGCATTAGAGAAAAAGTTATTAGAAAAAGATGTGCCCATTGAGTTTGTGAAGGTTCATCACAACCCGGATGGTACGTTTCCGAATGGTATCCCCAATCCGTTATTACCAGAAAACCGTGCAGATACGGCAAATGCCGTTATTGAACACGGCGCTGACTTTGGTATTGCGTGGGACGGTGATTTTGACCGCTGCTTCCTGTTCGATGCCGACGGTAATTTTATCGAAGGGTATTACATTGTTGGATTGCTGGCTCAGGCATTTCTGGACAAAGACAGCGATAACAAAATTATTTACGACCCACGTGTATATTGGAATACCGAGGATATCATCGAAAACGCAGGCGGTACGGCGATTAAATGCAAAACCGGTCACGCTTTTATAAAAGAGCGGATGCGGAAGGAAGATGCTATTTACGGCGGCGAAATGAGCGCTCACCATTATTTCCGGGATTTTGCTTACTGTGATTCAGGTATGATCCCTTGGTTGCTTGTTGCTGAACTGCTATGTACTAAGCAAAAGTCACTTGCTTCATTGGTTGAAGAACGTATTGCTGCGTTCCCGTCATCAGGTGAAATCAACAGTAAACTGCAAGATGCCGATGCCGCTTTACAACGCGTGCTGGATAAATATCAACCGTTGGCTGAGGTTATTGACGAAACCGACGGAATCGGTCTTGAGTTCGGTACCTGGCGCTTTAATCTGCGTAAATCAAATACCGAACCCGTTATTCGATTGAATGTTGAATCGAAAGGTGACATACCTTTGATGGAAGCGAAAACAGAAGAACTGCTGGCGTTAATACGTGCTGAGTAGTGCCTGGCTGTAACAGACAAAAAAGCCCCGTGAGCGTAAGCTGACGGGGCTTTTTTAGTATTGGAAGAGAGATTAACGTGCAAATATCATTACAGCGTGTGACAACACCACAATGGTTGTCAGCGACATTCTTAGCTTTGTATAGTCAACGACCATAGTTTTGGGCAGTGTCAGCACCTGTTTGTCGTAGAACATCATCAGCACATAGCTGGCACTCAGTACGCCCAGTACCCAATGTGCACCGGTTTGTGTGAGACACAGCCATCCGATAATTGTGGGCAGCATAGCAATATACATTTGATGACCACTTTTGTTGCTGCTTATTGCGTCATACCAATGAATACCACCGAAAAAAGACAACAAAACAGCAGAGTATTGTGTAAACAAAATGTAAATTAAGCTTGTAGGATAGGCATCAAATAACAAGGCCATATTTAAAAGTAGAAAGGGGATTAGCCCTGCGTAACCTAATAATTTCGCTTGTAGTTTCATGGTGATAACGTTTCGTTTATAACTTATTAATTTTATATATAGCGTTTGTTTCTATTGTGTTTAAAATTTAGTATAAGAAACAAACAAAAACAGGCCGTTCAAGGCGTGGATATTACCAATATATTAATAGAATGCATCGACAAAAATAATACATGAGCTAGCAAAAATTCGATCAGAATCTTTATCTTCGTACAATTAGCAAACTTTATCGGGCGCCAGATTAATAATTCGTACTTAAAACCAAAAAGCGCACAATAAAAAAGGCCCGTAAGGGCCTTTTCTACAGCTCTCTTTGCAATATTACTTGCTTAGAGGCGTGTATTTACGTTCTGTGTGACCAGTGTACAACTGACGTGGACGACCGATTTTCTGACCTGGGTCAGACATCATTTCATGCCAGTGTGAAATCCAGCCAACAGTGCGTGACAAGGCGAAGATACAGGTAAACATGTTGGTAGGAATACCAATTGCTTTCAGTACGATACCTGAGTAGAAATCAACGTTCGGGAACAGTTTCTTCTCAGCGAAGTACGGGTCTTCAAGGGCGATGCGCTCAAGCTCCATTGCTACGTCAAGTAACGGATCCTGTACATTCAGCTCTTTCAGTACTTCGTGACAGCTTTCACGCATTACGGTTGCGCGTGGGTCGTAGTTCTTATAAACACGGTGACCGAAGCCCATCAGACGGAACGGGTCGTTCTTGTCTTTCGCACGAGCAATAAACTCAGGGATGCGATCTACAGTGCCGATTTCTTCCAGCATTTGTAGACATGCTTCGTTTGCTCCACCGTGCGCAGGGCCCCAAAGTGACGCAACGCCAGCAGCGATACATGCGTAAGGGTTAGCACCAGAAGAACCCGCTAAACGTACTGTAGACGTTGACGCGTTTTGTTCGTGGTCGGCGTGCAGCGTGAAGATGCGATCCATAGCGCGCTCAACAGCCGGGCTGATCACGTAATCTTCTGCAGGTACAGAGAACATCATGTTCAGGAAGTTAGCTGCATAGCTCAAATCATTGCGCGGATAAACAAATGGTTGGCCAATGTTGTACTTGTAACACATAGCAACCAGTGTAGGCATCTTAGCAATCAAACGATGTGCACAACGAACGCGTTGTTCGGGGTTAGAAACATCAAGGTCACTGTGGTAGAACGAAGACATTGCGCCCACGGTACCATTCAACATCGCCATAGGGTGAGCGTCGTTGCGGAAGCCGTGGAAGAACATATTAATTTGTTCGTGCACCATGGTATGGCGCTTAATAGTGTTCTCAAACTCGTCGTATTGTGCCTGGTCCGGTGCATCGCCGTGCAGCAACATGTGGCACACTTCCAGATAACTTGCATCACGCGCCAGCTCTTCGATAGGGAAACCACGGTGCAGTAATACACCTTTTTCGCCGTCAATAAACGTAATGGAAGACTCGCAAGATCCAGTCGCCAGGAAACCGGGGTCGTAGGTGAAATAGCCGTGTTTGCCAAGGGCGCGAATGTCGATAACATCCTGTCCGGCTGTTCCGGACAAAATAGGAAGTTCTATTTCCTTGTCGCCCGCTTTCAGAATGGCTTTTTGATCTGCCATAGTTGCTCTCCTCAGAATTTTCTTTATCAGGATGATACTCAACGTTGAGCTATCCGGTGGGAAAAGTGGCGTATTTTTACTTTATTATGCGGTATTAAGTCAATTTTATTGCTTATATTGCACATAAATATTCTAGATTGTCTGAGATTATAATGCGGAAGTCTAGCGAAAGATCAGAATCTGGCTTACCTCTCTACGACCTAAGACTAATGTCCTAATACCACACAAAAAATTGTAATTATACTAGGTCGTGGATATACTCTGCCTACTTGAATTTACCCGAATAATTATTCTGTAAATCAGGTAATAAAACATTCACAAAATGTTAACAACTCACTGGATGAGACAATTAACAGGTAACAATCAAAATCACTCTGTCAGGACATAAACACGAGAGTGATTGTCCCTACGGATAAAACAGGCAAAAATTGTGAAAAAGCAAAGACCAGTAAATTTAGATCTTCAAACCATTAAATTTCCTCCCTCTGCTATTTCGTCAATTCTTCATCGTGTAACAGGCGTTGCAATGTTTTTTGCATTGCTGTTTGTGATCTGGGCATGGGCCGTTTCGGTATCATCTCCAGAAGGCTTTGCAGACGTGCAGGCTATGATGGACGGATTGATTGGAAAAATCATTGCAATCGGTACAGCTTCAGCACTGACTTACCATATCCTTGGCGGTATCCGTCACGGCATCATGGACATGGGTCATTGGGAAGAGTTGGAATCTGGCAATCTCAGTGCACAAATTGTGATTGGCTTATGGGTTGTTCTGACATTAGTTATAGGGGTTGCACTATGGTAACGAATCAGGCAAGCATTAAACGTAATGGCGTTCAAGACTACGTTTCATTACGCGCCACCGCATTTATAATTGCGCTTTATACCTTTTTTATTGCTGGTTTCTTTATCACTACCGATGAAGTGACTTTCGATGTATGGCATGGCCTGTTCTCAGGTTTGGCTATGAAAGTATTCACACTCGCTGCTTTGGTCTCCGTCATGATCCACGTTCGAATTGGTTTATGGCAGGTATTAACCGACTACGTAAAACCAACCGGACTACGCGCCATCATTCAGTACGTTCTGAATATCATTGCGTTCGTATACGTAGCAGCTGGTTTGTTTGTTTTGTGGGGAGTGTAAGATGAGTTTACCCGTTCATGAATTTGACGCCGTCGTAATTGGCGCCGGCGGCGCAGGTATGCGTGCAGCACTGCAAATTTCGCAGTCTGGCAAATCCTGTGCATTATTATCTAAAGTATTTCCAACCCGTTCTCATACGGTATCAGCGCAGGGCGGTATTACCGTAGCGCTGGGTAACTCGCATGAAGACAACTGGGAATGGCACATGTATGACACTGTTAAAGGGTCAGATTACATTGGTGACCAGGACGCCATTGAGTACATGTGTAAAACAGGCCCGGAAGCCATTATTGAAATGGAAAACATGGGTCTGCCATTCTCGCGTTTTGAAAATGGTAAAATCTACCAGCGTCCTTTTGGTGGCCAGTCGAAGAATTTCGGTGGCGAGCAGGGCGCACGTACAGCGGCGGCAGCTGACCGTACCGGTCACGCGTTACTTCACCTGCTGTATCAGCAAAACGTAAAGAACAAAACTAAAGTATTCAGCGAATGGTACGCACTTGATCTGGTAAAAAACCAGGACGGTGATGTTGTTGGCTGTACTGCAATCGATATCGAAACCGGTGAAGTGGTTTACTTCAAATCGAAAGCCGTTGTATTGGCAACAGGTGGTGCGGGTCGTATTTACGCATCAACGACCAATGCTCACATCAACACCGGTGACGGCGTTGGTATGGCACTGCGCGCAGGTGTTTGTGTGCAGGACATGGAAATGTGGCAATTCCACCCAACTGGCATCGCTGGTGCAGGTACCCTGGTAACCGAAGGTTGTCGTGGTGAGGGTGGTTACCTGTTGAATAAAGACGGTGAGCGTTTCATGGAACGTTATGCACCTAATGCGAAAGACCTTGCTGGTCGTGACGTTGTTGCGCGTTCAATGATGACCGAAATCCGTGAAGGTCGTGGTTGTGAAGGCCCTTGGGGTACACACATCAAGCTGAAACTTGACCACTTAGGTAAAGAAGTACTTGAGTCACGCCTGCCTGGTATCCTCGAGTTGTCTCGTACCTTTGCTCACGTTGATCCGGTTAAAGAACCTATTCCGGTTATCCCAACCTGTCACTACATGATGGGTGGTATTCCTACTAATGTTGACGGCCAGTGTTTGACGCTGGACGAAAACGGTAACGACAAAGTTGTGAACGGTTTGTTCGCCTGCGGTGAAATCGCTTGTGTATCTGTACACGGTGCTAACCGCCTGGGTGGTAACTCACTGCTTGACCTTGTTGTATTTGGTCGCGCGACAGGTCTGCACCTGGGTGCTAAACTTGACGAAATCGCTCCTTCGCGTGATGCCTCTGAAACTGATCTTGAAGCCGCGATGGCGCGTTTCAATCGTTGGGAAGGAACAGAGAAAGGCAAGGGCGAAGATCCGGTTCAGATCAAGAAAGATCTGCAACAGTGTATGCAGCTTAACTTCTCGGTATTCCGCGAAGGTGAAGCGATGGCTGAAGGTCTGGAGCAGCTTAAAGAGATTCGCGAACGTCTTAAGTCAGCACGTCTTGACGACAAGAGTTCAGACTTCAATACCCAGCGTATCGAGTGTCTGGAACTAGACAACCTGATGGAAACTGCTTACAGCACAGCGGTAGCAGCTAACTTCCGTACTGAGAGCCGTGGTGCGCACAGCCGCTTTGACTACCCGGATCGCGATGATGAGAACTGGTTATGTCACAGCGTATACAACCCGGCAACTGAGGCCATGGTTAAACGTGATGTCAATATGGCGCCTAAGCTTCGTGAAGCCTTCCCGCCGAAAGTACGTTCATACTAAGAGGGGTTAGACCATGCAATTAACTTTTTCGGTATACCGTTATAATCCTGAGGTGGATAACGCACCTCGTATGCAGGATTACACCCTGGAAGTAGAAGAAGGCCAGGATATGATGGTGCTGGATGCACTGTTACTATTAAAGGAACAGGATCCAACATTGTCATTCCGTCGTTCATGTCGTGAAGGTGTTTGTGGCTCAGACGGCATGAACATGAATGGTAAGAATGGTCTGGCGTGTATCACGCCGCTGTCCGCACTGGGCAAAGGCAAGCTGGTTATTCGTCCGTTACCCGGACTGCCAGTCGTACGTGACCTCGTCGTAGATATGACGCAGTTCTACACTCAGTACGAGAAGATTAAGCCATTCTTGATCAATGATAATAAACAGCCGCCTGCACGAGAGCATCTGCAGTCTCCTGAAGAGCGTGCTAAACTAGACGGACTGTACGAATGTATCCTTTGTGCATGTTGTTCAACGTCTTGTCCTTCGTTCTGGTGGAACCCAGACAAGTTCATTGGTCCAGCGGGCCTGCTACATGCATACCGCTTCCTGATCGACAGCCGTGATACGGCGACAGATGAGCGATTGAATGACCTGGATGATGCCTTTAGTGTTTTCCGCTGTCACGGTATCATGAACTGTGTAAGTGTTTGTCCGAAAGGACTAAACCCAACGAAAGCAATCGGCCAGATTAAGTCGATGCTTTTACAACGGGCTGTTTAGCAAGATTATCTCTGATTACTTTTTAGTAAACAGTGTGTAATGCGTAAATGGCCATCCTTTTGGGGTGGCTATTTTTTTGTACAGGAGCGAGGGACACGAGTCCGTTGTTCCTATTTCATGTAATGACAACCTAGCAAGGCACAATAATGCAAGAAAGCGTGATGAAAGCGTGGTGGGACTCATCGCACATGGCTGGAGCCAATGCTGCCTATGTGGAAGCATTGTACGAAGCCTATTTGGATGACCCGCAAAGTGTCTCCGAATCATGGCGGCAAACCTTCGACGCCTTACCCAAGGTGGAAGGGGTAGAACTTGAAAGCAACCATAGCCTGATAAAAGAGCAATTTAAAAAGCTGGCAGCGCTCGGTCCGATGGCCCGTGTGAGCGGCGCAGCACCAACGGCTGGTAGTAATCAATCTGATGAAAAACAGGTAAAAGTTCTACAGTTAATTAATGCCTATCGATTCCGTGGTCACCAGCACGCTAACCTTGACCCATTAGGATTATGGCACCAGGAACGAGTTAGGGATCTCGAGTTGTCTCACCACAACTTGTCCGAAACCGACTTTGACACGGTTTTTAATGTGGGTTCTTATGCCATCGGCAAAGAAACCATGCCATTGGGCGAACTGTTTAAATCATTAAATCGCACATACTGCAGCTCTGTAGGCGCTGAGTATATGCATATTACCGATACTGAACAGAAGCGTTGGTTACAGCAGCGAATCGAATCTGTTGAAGCGCGTCCGCAAATCGATCGTGACGAAAAAATCAGCATCCTCAAGGGGCTGGTTGCCGCTGACGGTATGGAAAAATACCTGGGCGCCAAGTTCCCGGGTGCGAAACGATTCTCACTGGAAGGCGGCGACGCATTAATTCCAATGCTGAAAGGCCTGATCACTGCAGCCGGTTCACAAGGTACCAAGGAAGTCGTCGTAGGTATGGCTCACCGTGGTCGCCTTAACGTGCTGGTCAACGTATTAGGTAAGAATCCTTCAGTTCTGTTTGATGAATTCTCTGGTAAGCACGACGAATCACTGGGTGCCGGTGACGTGAAATACCACGCGGGTTATTCATCAGATTTCGCAACGCCAGGTGGTAATGTTCACTTAGCGTTGGCATTCAACCCGTCTCACCTTGAAATCGTTAACCCGGTTGTAATGGGCTCGGTAAGAGCGCGTTTAGACCGTCGTGACAACGATAGCAGTAAAGTACTGCCTGTGACGATTCACGGTGACTCAGCGATAGCTGGTCAGGGTGTAGTGCAGGAAACCTTTAACATGTCTCAAACCCGTGGTTTTGCTGTGGGTGGTACGGTTCGCATTGTTATCAACAACCAGGTTGGTTTCACCACGTCACGTACAGATGACACGCGTTCAACGCAGTATTGTACCGATATCGCTAAGATGGTGCAGGCGCCGATTTTCCACGTTAATTCAGACGATCCGGAAGCGGTGATGTTTGTTACCAAACTGGCGTTGGATTTCCGTAATAAATTTAAGCGCGATGTTGTTATTGATTTGGTGTGTTACCGTCGTCATGGTCACAACGAGTCAGATGAGCCAAATGCAACCCAACCGCTGATGTACCAGAAGATCAAAAAGCACCCTGTGCCACGTCAGCTTTATGCTGATCAGTTGATTGCAGAAGGCGTTATTGGTGAAGTTGAAGCTGAAAAGCTCATCGACGACTACCGCGCAGCGCTGGATCACGGTGCCTGTGTGGTTGAAGAGTGGCGTCCAATGACGGAGCATTCCGTTGACTGGCGTCCATTCCTTGGGCACGACTGGGATACACCATACGACGGTTCAATCAGCGTAGAACACCTGAAAGCGCTGGGCGAGAAAGTTACCAGCTACCCGGAAACGCATAAACTGCATTCCCGTGTAAATAAGGTATATCAGGACCGTAAAGCCATGGTTGCCGGTGAGCGTATGCTTGACTGGGGTATGGCAGAGATACTGGCTTATGCGTCAATTGTTGAAGCAGGTACCAGCATCCGTATGACAGGTCAGGACTCTGGCCGTGGTACGTTCTTCCACAGACACGCCGTGCTGCACAACCAAAAAGATGCTGAAGCGTACATGCCACTGCAACACATCAATGATGAGCAGGGGACCATGGAGATCTACGACTCGGTGCTGTCTGAAGAAGCAGTAATGGCATTTGAGTATGGTTACGCAACCGCTGAGCCAACCTGTCTGACAATCTGGGAAGCGCAGTTTGGAGACTTTGCCAACGGTGCACAGGTTGTATTCGACCAGTTCTTAAGCTCGGGTGAAGCCAAATGGGGCCGTTTGTGCGGTCTGACTGTTTTGCTTCCTCACGGTTACGAAGGTCAGGGCCCGGAACACAGTTCAGCGCGTCTTGAGCGTTTCCTGCAGCTTTGTGCAGATCACAACTGGCAGGTGTGTGTACCTTCTACACCAGCGCAGGTATTTAATATGCTGCGTCGTCAGGTGGTACGTCCAATGCGTAAACCACTGATCGTTATGTCACCTAAGTCATTGTTACGTCACCCACTGGCAGTATCTTCGCTGGAAGAGTTGTCAGATGGCGTTTTCCACAATGTCATTGGTGAAGTTGACGAGCTTGATCCGAAAGGGGTTAAGCGCGTGGTAATGTGTTCAGGTAAAGTCTACTACGACCTGCTTGATCAACGCCGTAAAAACGACCAAACCGACGTTGCCATTATTCGTCTGGAACAGCTGTATCCTTTCCCGCAGGAAGAATGCGCGAAGATTGTAGCTGAATACAGCCATGTAAAAGATTGGGTTTGGTGTCAGGAAGAGCCGCAAAACCAGGGTGCCTGGTATTGCAGCCAACATCATTTCTGGCAGGTTATTCCTGATGGTGCCAAATTGACTTATGCCGGCCGCGCGGCTTCTGCGTCGCCTGCAGTAGGTTACTTATCCGTTCACAACCAGCAACAAAAAGCACTGGTTGAAGACGCTCTCACGATTAAATAAGGAACAAAGATGACAATTGAGATTAAAGTTCCGGTTCTACCCGAGTCAGTTGCCGACGCCACGATTGCAACATGGCACGTAAAGGCCGGTGATGCAGTAAAACGTGACCAGAATCTGGTAGACATTGAGACTGACAAGGTAGTGCTGGAAGTTGTTGCACCTGCAGACGGTGTAATCGGTGAGATTATTAATGAAGAAGGCGCGACTGTGCTGGGCGAGCAAGTGATTGCTAAGCTGGAAGAGGGTGGCGCTGCCAAAGCTGCACCTGCGGCAAAAGCTGAAGAAGCGGCTGCGCCAGCAAAAGCGGAAGCACCTGCTGCGGCGACAGGCGCATCAGTTGACATCAAAGTACCTGTACTGCCTGAGTCGGTAGCGGATGCGACAATTGCTACCTGGCATGTTGCACCTGGTGAAGCTGTGTCTCGTGACCAGAACCTGGTAGATATTGAAACCGATAAAGTGGTACTTGAAGTGGTTGCTCCGGCAGACGGTTCACTGGCTGAAATTCTGGCTGAAGAAGGCACCACGGTTACCGCTGAAGAAATCATTGCTAAGTTTGTTGAAGGCGCAGGTGCTGCGGCGCCGGCTGCTGCAGCAGCAGAAGAAAGCGATGACGACAACGACGCATTAAGCCCGTCAGTACGTCGTTTACTGGCTGAAAAAGGCGTTGACCCAGCGAAGGTAAAAGGTTCTGGTAAAAACGGTCGCATTACCAAAGAAGACGTTGAGCAATACCTGAAAGGCGGAAGTGCGCCGGCAGCACCAGCGAAAGCGGCTGCTGAAGAGGCTCCTGCCGTTGCCTCTGGTGAGCGTTCTGAAAAACGTGTTCCTATGACGCGTCTGCGTAAGACTATTGCAAACCGTTTGTTAGAAGCGAAAAATTCTACGGCGATGTTGACGACGTTCAACGAAGTGAACATGAAGCCTATTATGGACTTGCGTAAGCAGTATCAGGATAGCTTCGAGAAGCGCCACGGTATTCGTCTTGGCTTCATGTCTTTCTACGTGAAAGCCGTAACCGAAGCTCTGAAACGATACCCTGAAGTGAACGCGTCAATCGACGGTGATGACATCGTTTATCACAACTACTTCGATATCTCTATTGCCGTTTCTACCCCGCGTGGACTGGTTACCCCAGTACTGAAAGATTCAGACACGCTGGGCATGGCCGGTATTGAAAAGGGCATCAAAGAACTTGCATTGAAAGGTCGTGACGGCAAGTTGTCTATGGCTGAACTGCAAGGTGGTAACTTTACCATCACCAACGGTGGTGTGTTTGGTTCACTGATGTCTACACCAATTATTAACCCGCCACAAAGCGCTATCCTGGGTATGCACAAGATTCAGGACCGCCCAATGGCTGTTAATGGAAAAGTTGAGATTTTACCAATGATGTATCTGGCGTTGTCTTATGACCACCGGATCATTGATGGTAAGGAATCGGTTGGCTTCCTGGTCACCGTGAAGGAAATGCTCGAAGATCCAACACGTCTGCTTCTGGATGTGTAAGACTTTCGTAGCAAACCTATAAGTGAGGGTGATACTGATGTATTATTCTCACTAAGCTGATGTTTGGGGACGGATATCAGTAAGGACAAATCAAGCCAGTCTATTGCTGGCTTTCGTTTAAATAAAAATCGGAAAGAAACACCATGAATTTGCATGAATACCAAGGTAAGCAGCTATTCAAAGAATACGGCTTACCTGTTTCTGAAGGATACGCATCAGACACACCACAAGGTGCAGTAGAAGCTGCTGACCGCATTGGTGGAAATGAGTGGGTAGTTAAGTGTCAGGTCCACGCAGGTGGACGTGGTAAAGCTGGCGGTGTAAAGCTGGTTAAAACCAAAGACGAAATTCGCGCTTTCGCTGAAAAGTGGTTAGGCAAAAACTTGGTGACCTTCCAGACTGACGAAAACGGTCAGCCTGTAAGCAAAATTTTGGTTGAATCGTGCACAGATATCGCTAACGAGCTGTACCTAGGTGCGGTAGTAGACCGTGGTACACGTCGCGTAGTATTCATGGCGTCTACTGAAGGCGGTGTTGAAATCGAGACCGTTGCAGAAGAAACACCAGAAAAAATCCTGAAAGCGGAAATTGACCCAATTGTTGGTCCACAGCCTTATCAGGCTCGTGAAATGGCGTTTAAACTAGGCCTTGAAGGTGTTCAAATCAAACAATTCACTCAGATCTTTATGGGTCTGGCGAAAATGTTTGAAGATCTTGACCTGGCGCTGATCGAAATCAACCCACTGGTAATCAAAGACGATGGCAACCTGCACTGTCTTGACGCCAAACTGGGCGTAGACAGCAATGCGCTGTACCGTCAGGCTAAAGTGAAGGAAATGAAAGATCCTTCACAGGAAGACGCGCGTGAAGCTCACGCTGCTCAGTGGGAACTGAACTACGTAGCGCTGGACGGTAACGTAGGTTGTATGGTTAACGGTGCGGGCCTGGCAATGGGTACCATGGACATCGTAAACCTGCACGGTGGTAAGCCTGCAAACTTCCTGGACGTTGGTGGCGGCGCGACGAAAGAGCGTGTTGCTGAAGCGTTCAAAATTATCCTGTCTGACGACAACGTGAAAGCCGTTTTGGTTAACATCTTCGGTGGTATCGTTCGTTGTGACATGATTGCTGAAGGTATCATTGGCGCAGTGAAAGAAGTTGGCGTTAATGTACCGGTTGTTGTACGTCTTGAAGGTACCAACGCAGAATTAGGCCGCGATGTGCTGGCTAACTCTGGTTTGGATATCATTGCAGCTGAGTCACTGACTGACGCAGCGCAAAAAGTGGTTGCAGCAGCGGAGGGCAAATAATGTCAGTTTTAATTAATAAAGATACCAAAGTTATTTGTCAGGGTTTCACTGGTGGTCAGGGTACTTTCCACTCAGAACAAGCCATTGAGTACGGTACGCAAATGGTTGGCGGTGTTACGCCAGGCAAAGGCGGCACAACTCACCTGGGTCTGCCTGTTTTCAACACAGTACGCGAAGCGGTAGAAGCGACTGGCGCAACTGCGACAGTTATCTACGTACCAGCTCCATTCTGTAAAGATTCAATAGTTGAAGCAGCAGATGCTGGTATCGAGCTGATCGTTTGTATCACTGAAGGTATCCCAACACTGGATATGCTTTACGTGAAAGAATACGTGAATGCTAAAGGCGTTCGCATGATTGGTCCAAACTGCCCGGGTGTGATCACGCCTGGAGAGTGTAAGATTGGCATCATGCCTGGCCACATTCACAAGCCAGGTAAAGTAGGTATCGTGTCTCGCTCTGGTACGCTGACGTATGAAGCCGTTAAGCAGACGACTGACGAAGGCTTCGGTCAATCTACCTGTGTAGGTATTGGTGGTGACCCAATCCCAGGCTCTAACTTCATCGACATCCTGAAATTATTCCAGGACGACCCACAAACTGAAGCGATCGTTATGATCGGTGAAATCGGTGGTACTGCGGAAGAAGAAGCAGCTGCGTTTATTAAAGAAAACGTAACTAAGCCTGTTGTGTCTTACATTGCGGGTGTAACAGCACCTCCAGGTAAGCGTATGGGTCACGCTGGTGCAATCATCGCTGGCGGTAAAGGTACCGCTGACGAGAAGTTTAAAGCACTTGAAGATGCAGGTGTTAAAACGGTTCGTTCACTGGCTGACATCGGCAAAGCACTGCGCGAAGCGACTGGTTGGTAATTCAACCTTAAATACCGTGCCCGATGCACGCATGTTAAAAAGCCCGCTACTGCGGGCTTTTTTGTTTTTTATCAATGCCTTGTAAAGTTATTCGCAGAGTGCAAACTCCCTCAATTACCACTATAAACTAATCGTAAAGAATCTGTAAAAAATGTTAACTGAATACGTATGCATAGCATTTTCAGTTAATTACCCAGGCTTTAGTATGAAATTCGGTAAATTTACCGACGAAGTGTTTCAACGCATTTCAACGCATAATTAAAAAATGGGGCAAACATGAAAACTTTCAAACCCAGTGCCATTTCACTGGCACTACTAACCAGTGGGTTGGTTTTCACTAGTAATCCGCTTGTGGCACAAGAAAGTGATAAGCAAGAGCAGGAAGAAACCATCGAACGCATCGAAGTTCGGGGTTTTAGTAGCAGTCTTATCCAGTCACTCAACCAGAAGCGCTTTAGTGATACCGTTTCCGAACAACTCTCTGCCGACGATTTAGGGGGCTTACCCGACGTCAGTATGGCTGACGCACTGACCCGATTGCCGGGTATTTCTGCAGTGCGAACCGGCGGCCAGGCAGCAGAAATCAATATACGTGGTCTTTCGGGAGATTTCGTTTTTTCAACGCTTAATGGCAGAGAACAGGTGTCGACCAGCGGCAGCCGTTCTATTGAATTTGATCAGTATCCCTCGGAGTTGATTAATTCTGCAGCGGTTTACAAATCGCCTAAAGCGTCGCTAATTGAAGGCGGTGTAGCCGGTACTGTTGAACTACAAACAGCCAGCGCATTGGCGCAGGACAAGCAGCACACGTTTAATGCTAATGTGCGTGGTATGTTTAACGACCGGGCCAGTGAAGTGGCTGATGCAGAAGAATACGGGCACCGTATAAGCTTCTCGTATCAGGGCAAGTTTATGGATGACACTCTGGGTGTGTCGCTGGGCTATGCCAGACTTTTTCAGCCAAGTGTGTCCACGCAGTTCATCGGCTTTGCCTACAATGCTGAAAAAGACGTAGACGGTATCGTTGGGGATGAGGAAAATTACGACCCGAATTCAGACGTACCCAAAGAAGATCAGTGTGTTGAATGTGAGCTGATATCTGAAGGGTTTGAAATGCAGCACAAGGGCGGGGAAGAGACCCGTAACGGCTATGTCGCTGCAGTAGAATGGGTGCCGACTGATAACTTTAAACTTAAAGCAGACGCTTTTGTGTCAGAATTTGACTCCAAAGCCTTTGCCAGAGGTTTCCGGGTCAAACTCGGTGGCGTTAATACTGAAATTTACAACCCGGTTGTTGTAAACAACAACGTGGTGGGCGGCACCTTTGTTCGCTCAGAAAACAGTGAAACGCGCGTAGAGCTGGTTAACGACGATAACCAGGATTTCGACAAGGTAGAAAGTTACGGCATCAATGCTGACTGGCAGATTACCGAAAACTTGTCTGCTCAGTTTGACGTTTCCTTGTCTAAGGCCAACAGTAACTTCCGCAACGGCTTGTTATGGTCTCTGGTTGGGGACGACGCGACTGCTGACAGTCCGCGTTTTGACCAGAATATTCAAATCAGTTATCTGCTCAACGGTCTGGATTTACCTGACCTACAGTTTAATCAGGCCGATGCATTTACCGATATCGACCGGGTAATGGTAAGCAAATACGGTATTTACCCTTATGTAAACAGTGATGAACTGGATGCTTATCGGGTCGATTTTCAGTATTTTCTCGATACCGATTTTATTTCTTCTGTAGAATTTGGTGCACGTTACTCTGACCGGGAGTACAGCAATGATCGTTCTGTATTTGAATACGGCAATGATCAGGCTTTTTCGTCCAGTGAGCCACCGCTGCGTTTAACCGACGACCTGGTGGAAGTCGTTAACTGGCAGGGCGATTTTTCCTATTTCCCCAGCTATCTATCCATTGATCTTAATGATGCGTTAAATGCGTGGTTCCCATCAGGCATACCACAGCCAGCGCAAACCTGGGGTTCAGGTGACCCTGGCGTCATTAATCCACTGGAAGGTTCAACCCGTTCAACGGCCTGGTCTGTACTGGAAAGTGGTGACGTGTTTGAAACCGTATCTGCAGCTTACCTAATGGCAAATATCGATACTGAGATTGCCGGTTTACCTATTACAGGTAACGTGGGTGTTCGCTACGTGAAGTCCAAGCAAAGTTCAACCACATTACAACGTGCGACCATGTTCGTGGAGAACGAGGACGGCCAGGAAGTTGAGGTCAGCGACCCAACCGCAGGGGCGCAGAACATTGTTGATGAACTTGGGTACATCAATAATTTCTATCGTCCGGCGGTATTGACCTACGAATATACCGATATTCTGCCGTCGATTAACCTGAACTTTAAATTAACCGAAAACTCGCAGCTTCGCGTAGCTGCAGCAAAAGTAATGGGCCGTGCGCCAATTAACCGTTTTGCGGCTAACGCGTCCACAAATATAGAAGTGATCAGCGCAACTCAGGATCGGGATTCAGGCGAGATTACCCTGTCTAATCAACAGGCCCGTATCTCTGGTTCGTCGAATAACAGTCCGTACCTGGACCCGTTTTATGCGACGCAATACGACATCTCTTACGAGCATTATTTTGATGATGCCGATGGCGCCATTGTTATTGCTGGCTTCTACAAAAATATCGAGTCATTTATTGAGAACATTGGTATTGACCCGTACGACTTTGAAGGCAATGGCTTTGTTGTCCCAGACTCTGTGACGGTACCTGTGTTTTATGAGCTGGATTACCCTGGGCAAACCCCGGAAGCGGTCGTTGATGAAAACGGCGCACCTGTCACTGTTGTGGTGCCTACCACTAATGGCAAGTACGAAACCGCCGTCAACAATGCGCGCGGTGGTTATATTCGTGGTATCGAACTCGCCTATACACAAATCTACAGTGATTTACCCGGCATGCTGTCTGGTTTGGGTATGAATGCCAGTTATTCCTATACCGAAAGTGAAATTCAGCGAACCGTAGGTAATGGCGTTTTCGCCAGTGCGTTGCCGGGACTGTCTGAAAATGTGGCTACCGTTACCTTGTTCTGGGAATACGAAGGGTTTGAAACCCGTGTGTCAGGACGTTACCGCGATGCGTTTGTGTCGCAACAAGTCGCGGTTAACGACCAAACGGTTAACTTCGACTCAGAACTGGTCGTGGACTATCAGGCGTCATATGAAATCAACGACAACATGAGCGTGTTGTTCCAGATTAATAACGTGACTGATGAACCCACAAAAAGCTATTTCACCTCGCCTGAACAGACAGGAACCATTCAGTTCTTCGGAACACAATACTTCCTGGGGATGACATACTCGCTATGATTACCGAAACGCAATTTGCGAACCAACCCACAGCATCAGGCAGCATGCTGTATAAAATAGTCGCTGCATTACTTGTGGTCTTTACGCTTACCCTTGCCGGGTGCGGAGGAACTGGCACTGAATCAGGTACTAATGATTTGTTGGTCTGTGATGCGCCGCTGGTGCCGGACTCAACGGGCATGATGTGTGTGGAGAAGCCACCCATTGACTGTGATCCGCCTACGGTACCGAATGAAACTAACGACGCTTGTGTGATTGGCGCTGATCCTACACTTGAGGATCCGGTGTTCTTCCCTGGCGACGATCAAGCCGTGTTGTATTACAACCGCGCTGGAGTAGGAGCCACCAATAGTCCTGGTGACAGTGCTTACGAAGGGTGGAAACTGCATACCTGGAACAATGATGCATGTGATGCCTATGCAGACGGTGACACCGATTGGGCGAATGGCCGTGCTATTTCAGGTATTGACCCAAACTATGGTGCTTACTGGGTACTGGAACTCAAACCCGGTGTAGCCGGCACGCCTGGCGCTTGTCATAACTTTATTATTCACAAGGGAACCGACGACGCCGGCAAGGAAATGGGTGGCTCAGACTTCAAAGGTAAGCTTGATCAGGACGATGAGAAATTCACACGCATGAATTTCACGTTGTCTGGTGTGCCTACTGTATTTGAATTTCCTTTGCTGTCACTTGGTCCGCAGCCAGTGAAGATTGAAGGTGCGTCTGCCCATTGGTTAGATACGCAGGTTATTCTTTGGGATGCCCCTGACGGTGTAGAAACAATCAAGCTTCATTATTCAGCCGCGGCTGATCTGGAAACCTCGGTTGAAGATGGTCTCAATGGCACGGCGATTGAACTTACACCAACGACGTTAACGGAGGAACAGATCGCCATTGCACCGCATTTGGCTTCAATAGCGGCTTATGAGGGGGACTGGAGTGCAGACGATGCCAAAGCGGTTCTCAAAACTCAGGTCGTCGCGGCTGGCTATGCCAGTGATGGTACGTTATTAGCTGCAACGCGTTTGCAGCATGCTAACGTACTTGATCAGTTGTATACCCAAGGCGAGGACGATGCAGACGAGGCCATGTTAGGTGGTGTTTATACCGACGACGGTATCACCGCTGCAGTGTGGGCGCCTACAGCCACAACCGTTAACTTACTGGTGTACAACGACAATAAAACGCTGGCCGATCGCCATGCCATGACACTGAACACAGAATCAGGTGTGTGGGTTTATAACGGCGACATGAGTCTGGATCGCAAGCTGTATCGCTATGAAGTGACTGTGTATCATCCATCGCTGGACGACATTACGACTTTGGAAGTCACCGATCCCTATTCTGTGTCGTTATCTACCAACGGACGCTTCTCTCGTTTCGTTAATCTGGCTGATGAATCCTTAAAGCCTGATGGCTGGGATACCCAGGTCATTCCTGAAATTGAAAACCCGGAAGATGCGGTAATTTACGAAGGCCATGTTCGCGACTTTAGTATACGCGATATGTCTACCAGTGAAGCGAACCGGGGTAAATATCTTGCCTTCACCGAGCAGGGCAGTGATCCGGTTTCACATCTGCAGGAATTAGCAGATGCAGGACTGACTCACTTCCATATTCTGCCGAGCAATGACATTGCAACTATCGATGAAGATCCGGCGAATACGGTAGATATTTACGATACAGTAGCGCGTTTATGTGTGAAACGTCCGAATGCTCAGGTGTGTAGTGAAGCCGATCCAAGCAGTACTTTGCTGGACGTGTATAACAGCTACGATCCGCTGTCGGAAGCAGGCAGTGCCCAGGCGCTGACTCAGGAGCTTCGCAGTCTGGATAGCTTTAACTGGGGTTATGATCCGCATCACTTTAACGCGCCGGAAGGCAGCTATGCGTCAAGTGCTGAGGGTGTGGAACGTATTGTTGAAATGCGCGCGATGATTCAGTCTCTGCATGAGATTGGTCTGCGTGTTGCGCTCGACGTAGTGTACAACCACACCAATGCCTCTGGTATTTTCACCAAGTCGGTATTGGACAAGGTCGTACCTGGCTACTACCACCGTTATGAAGTCGACAGTGGTGCCATTGTGCGGGAAACCTGTTGTGAGGACACTGAGCCACGCAATGTCATGATGGAAAAACTGATGCTGGATTCACTGTCCATGTGGGCAAGTGAATACAAGTTTGACGCCTTCCGCTTTGACATCATGAGCCAGGCCACCAAAGATACTATGGTACGTCTGCGCGATGCGATCCAGGCAATTGACCCTGACAACTACTTCTACGGCGAAGGCTGGACCAAAATCGACCGCGGCTATGAACAGGCTAATCAGCTGAATATGGCAGGCACAGAAATTGGTACCTACAACGACCGCTTACGTGATGCCATTCGTTACGGCCATATCTTCAATCCGGACAGCGACTCTGCGTTGTACGAACAGGATCGCGTTAAAATGGGTATGGCCGGCACATTGGCTGACTTTGTGCTGAATACGTCTGGTGGCCGCGCTACTACCGCATCAGCGTTAGGGGGTTATGCGCAGGATCCTGCGGATATCATTAACTACATCTCTAAACATGACAACGAAACGCTGTGGGACCAGCTTAACTACGTACTACCAGAAGATCTGACCCTGGAGCAACGGGTACGCGCACAGAATGCGGGTATGGGTATTACCTTGTTGTCGCAGGGTATTCCGTTCCTGCAAATGGGTGGAGACATGCTGCGTTCCAAGTCGATGGACCGTGACAGTTATGATTCAGGTGACTGGTTCAACTTCGTGGATTTCACCATGCAAACTAACAACTGGAATGTTGGCTTGCCGCTGGCTGAGAAAAACGAAGCGCGTTGGGGTGAAATGGGGCAGTTTGTCTATTCACCGGAGCGAGCGGCGACGATGACTGAAATCGAAATGGCTGCGGAAGTCTTTAAAGAATTCCTGACTATTCGTCAAACCAGTCCGTTATTCCGCTTAACAACGGCCCAGGACATTATGGACCGCGTTGGCTTCCATAACCTTGGCACACGCCAACAAGTTGGCCTGATTGCCATGAGTATCGACGACGGGATTAACGCCGAAGCTGAAACGCCACTGGTTGATTTAGATGTGAACTATGACGCTGTCATGGTGGTGGCTAATACTGGCTACGAAGAAAAATCCATTGAGGTGAACACGGCTACCGGCTTTATGCTTCACAGTGTTCAGCAAAACTCCTACGACAGCGCAGTACGTGGTGCTTACTTTACCGAAAATGAATCAGGTAATGGTACCTTTACCGTACCCGCACTAACCATTGCGGTATTTGTAAAACCACAAAGCGGCGCACAGGGTTACGGCCTGGCTACTTATGCCACTGCTGGCGCACCGGATGTCGTACCTTACGGCGATACATCGGTTTACCTGCGTGGCAGTATGTCGGAATGGGGCACGTCGGTTGAGTTTACCTATCAGGGCAACGGTATCTACACCGCAACGTCTGCATTAACGGCTGGTACCCAGTATGAGTTCAAGTTTGCGTCAGAAGACTGGGCGACGGTGAACTTCGGTGCAGCGGATGCAGCTGATGCCATTGTTACCGATGGTGTTGGCGTCGTGTTGGGTGTGTCTAACAATAACCTGTTCTTTACTCCTTCAGTTGATGCAACCTACCTGTTCACTGTGGATGCAAGCGACGCCCAGGCACCGGTACTCACCGTTGAAAACGAAGAACCCTATGCGGGTACTACCGTCTACTTACGTGGCGCATTTAACGGATGGGGAACTGAAACGCCGCTTGAGTATAAAGGCGCACGTCAGTATCAGGCTGCTATGTCACTGACTGCCGGTAGCTATGAGTTTAAAGTGGCCTCTGAAGACTGGGCTACAGTAAACCTTGGCGCGCTCTCTGGCTCAGATGAAGACAAGACGGTCGAATTAGGGCAGGAGACCTATCTGGCGGCGACCAACGATAACCTGGTTATTAACATAGATGCAGACGGAGACTATGTCTTTATTGTTGATGTGAGTGACAAGGCCGAGCCAGTTCTCAAAGTGTTTAATGCACAGTTTTTCGGCGCTACACCTGTATATTTACGTGGTGGCATGAATGGCTGGGGAACAGCAGATGAGCTGGTTTATCAGGGCGCTGGTGTTTACTCGGTTGATATCACCGTGAGCGGTGGTGCAACGGAGTTCAAAGTTGCCTCAGAGGATTGGGCAACGATAAACCTGGGCAATCCGGATGATGCCCTGACCAACACAGTAACGGAAGGTGTTGGAAAAGTGCTGGGCAGCAGTAACAACAATCTGATGATTGAATTGTCTGCCGGCACGTACGAATTCAGGGTCACCGGACCGGATGCAACCCAACCCATCCTGACGGTTATTGCTAAATAACCCTGACTTGTTGTACCGTAAAAGCGCGCCCAGGTTTCCGGCGCGCTTTTTTTATGTGAGGAATAAGATGCAAGTGTTAGCAAGACTGCTAATGATAGGCTGTTGTTTGTTTGCGGTTATGCCATCACCGGTCGTTGGCCAGGCGCAGACGCAACAACAAATGGATATTCAACCGGCGTATGCGTGGTTGGAGCTTATCGATCGTGGCCGCTATTTTCAATCCTGGCAATATGCCAGCAAGCAGTTCAAACAAAATATCGAAGCATCGCAATGGAATGATGTGCTGGTCGGTGCCAAGGATTCACTGGGAACGCTGGTCTCTCGTGAATTAAGCGGTTATGGCGAGCGCGACACCGTCGCAGGCTTACCAAAAGGTAAGTACATGGTGTTTAAGTTCAAAAGTACATTTGAAAATAAAACGCTGTATGAATTGCTTATCATGACGCGTGAAAACAACGAACTCAAAACGGTTGCCTACCTGATCCAGTGAGCTTTCAGATTATTTAGCGCCTGTCATGAATAACAAAGTCCGCAAAGACCGGCAGATGATCTGAAAAATGGCTGGAAGCAGGGTCTTTAATCAAGCCACAATTTAGTATCTGGCAGTGTTGTGTTACCCACACGCGGTCGAGTTTAAAAACAGGGAACTGGCTTGGAAAACTCAACCCGGTATCTAGTTGATGCATGATGGGTTTCAGACGTGCAAACAAATTCGACAAATACCACCACTCATTCAGGTCGCCCGCCAACATCGCGGGTAAGTCTGCGTTGGCTGTACCATCTTCTAACGCACTTTGGATAAGCTTTACCTGTTGTCTACGCTCTTTGCGCGACAACCCCAAATGGGTGTTATGCAATAGAAGTGAGTGGTGAGGTGTCTCTACCCATACGCGCTGTAAGTTACGAGGTTCGCGATCTGCGACGTTCAATGTCACCACATCATCCCGGATAACGGTGTGGCGGCTAAGCATGGCGTTACCGAACCAGCCATGCGATGTTACCTGCGTAGCGGCTGGAACAAAGGTATATCCTCCGGGTTGGCACAAGGCGTCGATATCGCTCTGGGTATTGCGCTCTGACGCACGCGTATCCATTTCCTGAAGCAGTACAAAGTCCGCATTCTTTTCGGCCAGCATGTGGCCGATACGGTGATAGTCCTGCACACCGTCCCGGCCAACACCACTGTGTAGATTATAGGAGACTAGGCGATACATTGTTCAGACTCTTCCTTTTCCGAATCTTCTGCGTTGTCCGACTGTTTTTTCGCCTGATACATCTTTGCCAGCTTTTGTGAGCCAACAATCATCGCTATCCACACTACTAGACCAATCACCAGATAGGTAACTGTCTCTGCCGAGGGTTGCTTAAAGATTTGCATAATGGAGTCGCCCACCAGGCCTTTAGCAATCATTTGTGGAAACATACCTAAAAACGTACCCATCAAAAACTGCATTAGGCTTATAGATGAAATACCAGCAACCAGGTTCACCAAACTAAATGGCGCTATGGGTAGCATTCGTATGGTTGCTACACCAACGATGCCGGTGTTTGCCAATTTTTTATCTACAGCTTCAACTTTTGGCCCTGCTAGTTTACGCAGACCCGCATTGCCCAAACCTTTGCCGATAAGAAACGTGGTACCCGCACTGAGCAAAGCGCCAAAAATACCGTAAATCGGGCCCCAAATAGGACCAAATATCGCCGCGACTGCCAGTGATAATACCGTAACCGGGAAAAACAGTAAGCCACCAATCAGGTACACGAGCAATACGGTCGGTAACGCGAAGTACGTCCCGCGACTTTCTTCAAGAAACGCGCTTATTCTGTCGCCATCTAACCAGGATACGGTGTTACTGATAAACAGTAACAAACCAACGATACATGCCAGCACAGCCAGACCTACAGTAATCATAATGGTTCGTCTACGCGGGTTGGTTATGGCAGTAAGTTTTCCGCCCAGTCCTTTCACAGGCGGTATAAGCGGCTCTTCCGGATCTGAAATGGTGCGGAAAATATTGGCTTTAGACGCTTCGGTGAACTCTTCATCGTTGATTTCGGTTAACACGTAACCGTGGGCGATTTGATTGTTCATAAGCTCGTTAACAATGTGGTTGCCACCCATGATTGACTCGGTTGTCTCAATATCACGGCCGGTGTGCTCGGCGATCAGGTCGTCACGGGTAAAGGCAATGCACTTACGGTTGCTGTCGGTATCGCCGAACATCACCACATCAACCTCAGTGTCCAGCGTCATCGAGCGATTACTCAGGTTTGATGAACCGATGACCAGGTAACGGTCGTCAATGGTCATGACTTTAGAGTGAATACGTTTGTAGGCTAAACGGCCTTGCTGATCGCGAATTGACGAATACGTCATTTTGATGCGATCGGTATCGACACCGTCTTCGACAATGTCTTTAAATGCCAGGCGACTAGCCCAGAACGCTTCAGTTTCAAACAAGCCTTTGGGGTCATAAGAACTCACAATGAGAACCTCAAGATCTGGCTTAGCTTTTAACTGTTTATTCAAGGCACGGGCGATTTCTTCCCGTGTCGTAAACTGATTTTCGATATAGATGAATCGTTCCGCCTGACCAATCAGGTCCAGCAACATATGACGAACTTCCTGCACACTTTCCACATCATCCATTTCAGGTAACGTGCGAGCGATTGCCAATGGCACATTTTCAAAGCATGAAGACACACCTTGAGGCCAGGTTTCAGGGCGTTCATTCCCATGGTCCGGCATAGCTTCCGGTGTATCAATGGCGGTGTCTGACAACCGATTCCAGCGCCAGCGTGCCAATTCGGCGAGGTGTTCAACCACCGGGCCGCAAGATACCATTTGGACGTCGTGAAATGGACCGTATTCACCGTCCGGACCGATACGGCCGGGTTCATCAATCAAATGTTCTCGGGTATCCCAGCGGTGAAGCGCAACGTCCATGCCGCCTGAGTACGCGACTTCATTGTCGATGATGGCCAGCTTTTGGTGTTGCGACCCGCCCATGGGAATAGAGTCATCGAGCATAACGTGAACATTGTCGGGGGTTTTGTCTTCCCAGACTTCCAGTGCCCACATTTCTCGCTGGTCAAAAAAGGCGAAAGATGAATCCCAACGCAGGATATAAACCTGTAGATCCGGGTTTTGTTCTGCTTTCCATTTAATGAGCTCACCAATACGAGAGGGCGCCTCTGATTGTTCTTCCGCTTCGCCATGCAGTAATCTGATTCGACTGTCTATGTCCCAACCTACAATGATGATCTGGTGCTTGGCGTTACAAATACTGGAATGCAAGGCGCTGTAGTAATTAGCACAATCGATTAAGGGGGTGGCATGTGTCGCCTGGCTGGTTTTCCAGCAATTTTTGTTTGAATCAAATACCTTGTGTGTTGACATGGTTAACTCTCCCTGTGGGAATACGCTCTAGCTATACACGGGTGTGTTGCAGAAATTATTCCGCTTTTCAGAGAAAGTCAGATAATCCTATATGATTGATATCAAATGGTTTGTTGATTTTTATGGTTGCGAGTAGTTGGTGTTAAACGCTTTATAACGAAAATATTTCTTAATCGTGTGTAGGAATTTCCGAATACGGATTAAGCGTTATTTACATCAATGGTGCCGGGCTTACCAGGTCGTAGGGCGCAGCAATGAGTGGCACGTTTTTATCACTGCTTCGCAATTTTGCGCTGCGATTGGCAACGTGTTCTACTTCCAGGATCAGGTCAGGTTGTTTATACCATTGCGGATAATGAAGCTGCGCTTCCATGGAGGGCTGTGGGGATTGATACAGTTCGAATAAATCGCCTACCTTAACACCGTGCCTTGTGCCCAGCGCAATTGATAAATAACCGGGCGTGACGGAAACAACCGGTAGCATCGAAGGCAGACAGGTCATAGTATTAGACACATCGAGTACGGCACTGTTAATCGTATTTAGTACCACGCGACCAAAATCACTGCGCCAGAACAGACTGTTGTTAAGATCAATCGTTTCGTTATAGTCAAACTCCCAGTCACCTTCACCGTGATAGCTGTTTTGCATTACGATGTCCTGATGCAGAGCATCCAGCAAGTAGACCTCCAGTGTGAAATTTCGTCGCAGGCTAACATCGTCTTCAAGCAGGCCTTCTTTCACCTGTTCAAACAAACTAATGTCACGTATAAAACCAAATAGCACGTATTGGCGGTGATAGGTCTTCACCAGCAGGCTCGATTTCGCGGCTATCTGACTGTGATCAATACTGTTAAAATCAGAAGTGGGCATAAACGCTTGATTTATCAGCAAGGTATCAACCACTGGTTGATTATCGGTCAGTTGTTGAGCCATCCGTTGGGTTACCTGACGACCAAAGTCGAAAATATTGCCGTGTCGGGCCTGAGATGGCTTCAATAATTGAAACTGGCTGAGCACCAGACTACGGGTATAAGGATCGCTGTCGCATTCAAACAGGGGCAGAATATCGACGTTAACGGTAACCGTAAGTACGTTATCGATGAGTGTTTCATCGACAATTTCCACGCGCTGTATGCGGCCCTGAGTGCGTATTTGAGCCTTGCTACTCACCAACAGGCCATCTAACACAATATCCTGGGCCGTGATGAAACTACCATTTTTGTAAGCGGCATCGGCAATGGCGTTTTTGATTGCCATGACGCGGATTTCATCGAGTTCAGCGTCCTCGACGGCTACCGACGCCTGGCCTTCAATCCACTGAGCATAAACGTTAGTACTCAGGATATAGAGTAAAAAGAGTAGGAAGCGAAACATGGTTAGTTAAAAATCGAAAAGAGGGTACCAATTAACGTGGACTGCTGGTTGTCCTGCAATTCGCCTTTGCCCGAGTATTCTATGCGAGCATTACCGACTTTACTGGAATCTACCGTATTGTCTGCGCTGATATCGGCAATCCGAATTTCCCCAGAAAACCGCACGTATTCCTGACCTTTATTGAGTGTGATCCACTTTTCCCCAGAGACGGCCAGGTTGCGGTTTGGCAAAATATCGGTGACATAGACGGTAATATCACCTTCTAACTCGTTAGATTGGGCCGTATTGGCGGAGCTATCGAATTCACTCTCTTGCTCGTGATTTGCCGCGACTTTTCCTTCGGTCAGTACAATTGGACCTGCGTTGACCGCAACGGGACCAAGCTCCATGCTGGTGGATTTGTCCATACGATAGTCGAGGGATTTCCTGGACTGTGTTCGCTCGTTCAATTCAATCAGGATCATATCGCCGATGCGAAAGTTATGGTGCAGCTTGTAAAGCTCCACGGCATTGTCGGGATTAAACAGAGAGCCGGTTGGAGCGGTGACAGCCTGTACAGGGGTCATATGAATCGGGCGATAACGAGGGTCGTCGGGAACCGGCTCTGTGTCATCCACTTTTGCTGACCGTTGTTCAACCAGCGGGTTGGTTGCTGATGAGGCGACGATTTGTTCTTCGACATTGGGGGTTTGCGTGCACGCGAAAAGCATAACGCTGATTAGTGTAATACCCGTACTGCGAGTAGAGAACATGATGTTATTCCTGCCAACTGGATAATCATTGCATCAGCCCCCACTTACTGCAGAATTATCATTAATGATTGTAAACACCGTTATTAAGCACGATTTAATTGTGACTGAGTTGTACTTTGCTAAACCTTTACATTCAGTAAGTTATCTTTACTTAAAAGACCTGTTAGCGTAATAAATATATCAACAGAACGCGGACATCATCATGTTTTCAGAGTGGCTGGATGGCTTTAATGCCAGCTCGACTTCACTTGACGCCTTAACCACAAGTAACAACGCTGCAGCGACGCAGGTCACTGATGCGGTATTGTCAAATGTAGACGATTTTAAGTCTGCGTTTACACAAGCAATAAACGTTGGCTTGCTCAGTGAACTAACAGGTAGTCTGACTGAACAAGCAAGCGGGGCGTTGTCGCTGGAAAATCTCGGTAGTGAGCAGGGGCTGTCTCAGTTACAGGCGTCATTTCTAATCATCTTACAAAACGACCTGTTTGCTTCATCACAAACCAATGAAGATATTGCATCTTCCGGCACAACTGCGGATCAGGAAAGCACTGAGAATACCGATGCGTCGACAAGTGGCTTTATCAGTAGTGCCTATCAGTTTGTTATGGGGGAGGATGGTGCCACGCTGGACGATATTTTTGATACCGTGAACGTGCTCAATCATATTCCGGTTGTAAGCGATATCTATGAGTCGGTGACAGATAATGACGTCGATTTAGCGGCGAGTCTGGTGGGCGGATTTTTATATGCCGGACCAATTGGTGTTGCCTATGAAGGTATTGACTATTTTGTATCCAGTTCGACAGGCGCATCTATTACCGAACACGCTAAAAATTTCGTCATGGACGGTTTACTCACTGATAATGAATCCGACAGTGGGGAATTGGCTGAATCCCTTGTCAGTACTGCAGGTGAAGCGACACACTCATTCGTTACGCGTAACCTTAATTGATAGGCAGTTGGTCTGGCGTAACACGTTGTTATTCTGTCTGATTGCAGTACAATCGCCCCGTTTAAGGTAATTTGGAAAAGTGACATGCTTTCGGCAATCTCTATTGGTCTACAGAACCCAAAATCTGCAGTGAACGTGGCAACGATTCTGCGTGCTGCAGGGTGTTTTGGTGTCAGCAGTGTTTTTTACACCGGAGAGCGCTTTTCCTATGCGAAACAATTCAGCGCAGACACCAAAGCATTCCATAAAACAATTCCTACTGTCGCCATTGAGTCTTTACAGGCAGCCAAGCCACAAGGCGCGACAGTAGTAGGAATAGAACTCGTGGAAGGCGCAACGCCACTACCGGCGTTTGAGCACCCCGACAACGCGTTTTATCTGTTCGGGCCAGAAGATGGCAGTTTGTCAGAATCACATCTGTCCATGTGTGACGAGGTTGTCTATATACCTACCCTGAGCAGCCTGAACCTCGCAGTAACGGCCAATATCGTGCTTTACGACCGTCTTGCAAAGAGCCAGTACGATACTTCTTTAGAGGGCATAAGAAACAGCCGTGATACTAACAATCGGCTGCGCCTCTAGTCTGCACTGGCTTCAATCAACTAGGACCGGTGGTATTGGCGAATCCATCACGAAACTGAAAGCTCGTTCAGTTGACCCAAATGCTGCGTTACCTTGTCTGCTGACAAGGGGCGAAAGAAATGATAGCCCTGAAATTCGCTGCAACCATTACTCAGTAAAAATTCAAATTGTTCAGCAGTCTCAACACCTTCTGCAACCGTAGATAGTCCGAGTGATTCAGCCAGCGTTATAATGGTCGAGCAGATTTTTGCATCTTCTTCTTTCACTGCACATTCGTTCACAAATGAACGGTCAATCTTCAGGATATCTACAGGCAGGGTTTTGAGATAGTTGAGAGACGAATAACCGGTACCGAAATCATCAATTGATATTGCTATATTCAGGCTGTGAAGTTTCTGCATGACATCGATACAGGTTTCAATGTCTGCTAAAAATACACCTTCCGTGACTTCAATCTCAAACCATTCGCCCCGAATACCGTAACGCTGCATGGCGGTCTTCAGAAACGGGAGAAGGCCATCTGACAGCAAATGTTTACCGGAAAGGTTAATTGAAACCCTAGGCAGTACGGCGAAGGTTTTTTTCCATTGGGCAATCTGCGCAAAGACCAATTCAAAGATCAACTCCTCCAAAGGCACGATCAGATTAGATTCTTCCGCCAGTGGAATAAACTGACTGGGCGGAACAAAGAGACCCGATGGGTTAGTAAACCTTACAAGAGCCTCGAAACCAACAATCTCCTTATTTGCGTCCACTCTGGGCTGGTAAAGCATAGAAAACGCGCTCTTCTCTGCAATGGCCTGACTCAATGTTTGCTCGGAATCAAATTGCTCCGACTCTTGTTCCGCCATGTAAGGTTCAAATAATTTATAGTTATCGCGACCTGCCTTTTTGGCGTAATACATCGCAATATCGGCTTGCTGAATAAGGGTAGTGGGGTTGACTAAGTCAGTGTGCGTCAGTGTTACACCAATGCTGGTGGGAATAGTCAGCTCTCTGCCACTTAACACAACAGGTTGACGCATTACCTGTAAAATTTTGGTCGCGCTGGTCAACACCGAGCTTTCATCATGGCGACTGTTCATCATAATGACAAACTCGTCGCCGCCCCAGCGGCAGATAGTGTCTTCTGAGCGGGTGACATTCATCAATCGATTGGCGACTTCCATCAACAACTCATCACCAGCCTGGTGTCCAAGCGTGTCATTGATCTTCTTAAAGCGATCCAAGTCAAGGAAGAACAGCGCGATGCAATTTTTAGTGTTATTTATAGACTTCAGTGCTTGCGTCAGTGTTTCCATAAAATACGTCCGGTTGTACAAACCGGTTAACGGATCGCTGTAGGCAAGTTGTTTGAGTTTTTCCTGCAGGCGGCGCTGACGCGTAACGTCGCGTATGTGCAGAGTAAATTCATTCGCAATGCTGCTACCAAACGTTGTACCGGTAATGGTTATTTCAGAGGGAAATTCATCACCGGTAGAGCGCTTCAACAGAATGGTGTTTCGGCGATTAATCAGTAAACCATCTGAAGTAACAAATTTACCTTCCAGGCTTTTCTGCACAGCCAGTTTGTCTTTTGACAATACGAACAAGTCGACAAAGTTTTTACCTACTACTTTGCCTCTGAGGCAGCCAAACGTGCGCTCTGATGCTGGATTAAATTCAATAATTTCGCCCTGGAGGTTGATGGTAACAATGCTATCCATCGAAGAATTCAGAATGGCGCTTTTGCGTTTTTCACTGCTTTTAAAGTCGCTAAGTGCCCGGTCTCTCTGACTCATTTCGTCATGGACTTTATCTAAAACACGGTTGTACTTGCGGGCAATCTGACCGACTTCGGTAAAAGGTTCTTCCGGCACTCTGGAGTGAAAGTTACCGGATTTTTCCTGTGCATCCATAGAGTTAAGTAAATCAACGAGCTCGGTAGTGGCATGGTGTTCGGTAATGTTCATACCAATATATTCTTGCTCACTTGTCACTCTGAGTCTGACTACCCGGTTAATCAACACCAGTAAAACCCAGCTCAGGCAAAAGACGTATAAGCCAACGATAACTATGCCAAGGGCTTGCACACTAAGCTGCTGCCAGAAGGCATCGCTCAGAAAGACGACGTCTTTGTGAAAAAGGGCAACCGCTAATGTTCCCCAGATGCCCGCGAACAAATGAGCAGGTACGACGCACAGCGCATCATCCAGTTTTAAGCGCTTCAGCAATCTGTCACCAGCAAACATAACAATACCGCCACCAATGCCGATAATGGCAGCGTGCGCCGGAGAGACAATATTGGCGCAGGCCGTGATTGCAACTAAACCGGCTATCACACCGTTCAGCATGGCACTCACATCCATATAGCGGTTTTCTACCGCGAATATAAAGCTCGACGCGAGGCCACCGAATGCCGCTGCAATACAGGTATTGACCAGAATGAGAGGGACATCATCGTTTAATGCAAGGGTACTACCGCCATTGAAACCAAACCAGCCTACCCAAATCAGCAGTGTACCAAGTACGGATAAAGGCAGGTTGCTGCCCGCTGGGAAAGGCGTGTTGCTGTCGAATCTGCCCTGGCGCGCACCGATGACCATAATGGCCGCCAAAGCCATCCAACCCCCGGTACTGTGAACCACGGTCGAACCTGCGAAATCGACAAAGCCAAGGTTTTCCAGCCAGCCGCTATTACCCGTATCATAGAGTGATGCCCAGGCCCAGTGACCAACAAAGGGGTAAATGATCGCGCATAGGAGAACGGTAACAATTAAATAACCAAAATATGACATTCTCTCAGCCACAGCACCGGACACCAATGTGGCTGTTGTGCCGCAAAACATCATCTGAAATAAAAAGAAACTGAACTGCCAGGGTGAGTGTTCTGCACCAAAAAAGAACTCAGTTGCGCCAAAATAGCCCGAATTGGAATAGCCAAACATGATGCCAAATCCGACACACCAAAACAAAATAGAGGAGAGAATGAAGTCAGATAAATTTTTAGCCGCAACGTTTATGCTGTTCTTGGTGCGGATTTTTCCTGACTCCAGGCAGAGAAACCCTGCCTGCATGATGAAGACAAGTATCGCTGAGATGAGGATCCAACCCGTTTCCAAAATGTGTCCTTAGTGATTAATAACCGAGTAATCAATAAGATAATCAAGCAAATAGCGCACCGTATTTAGGTTTTAGCGTGGCATTTACACTGACTATGGGGAAGTACATTGGTTGTTCGTCAAAATTTCTAAAATATTCTGTTAACAATTGATAAGACAACCGCTATGAATACGTATGCACGTACTTGGTAATCAGGGGATCAAAAGCTAGTATGGTCGGCTACAATTAACGATATTTTAACAGCTCGGGCAGGATTCCCACGCCGACCATGATGGCATCTTCGCTGTGTCGGACGCCCGAAAATAATAAGAGTGTGCTATATGAGCAGTTCTACATCGACACATCAGCAACCTAATTTGTCGTTCTGGCAAATTTGGAATGTGAGTTTTGGGTTCTTAGGTGTGCAATTCGGATTTGCACTACAAAATGCCAATGTCAGTCGTATTTTGTCTGATCTCGGTGCGGATTTACATTCACTTTCGCTGTATTGGCTGGTTGCACCGATCATGGGTCTCATTGTTCAACCTTGGGTCGGCGCTGCTTCTGACCGTACCTGGGGTCGTCTGGGTCGGCGCCGTCCGTTTATTCTTGCCGGTGCCATTGCGGCAGCTATCGGCATGCTACTCATGCCAAATGCCCCCTTATTTGTGGCAATAATGGCGCCCATGCTGTTTGGCGCTATGATGCTGGCACTCATGGATGCCAGTTTTAATGTGTGCTTTCAGCCATTCCGTTCACTGGTGTCGGATATGGTACCCAATGGTCAGCGAAATGTTGGCTATTCGGTGCAATCGCTGCTCATTAACATCGGCGCTGTCATAGGGTCAATTTTACCGTTTGTTCTCACCAATGTGATTGGCCTGGAAAATACCGCTAAAGCCGGTGAAGTTGCGCCATCCGTTGTGTGGGCGTTTTACCTGGGTGCCACCGTTTTGCTTGGTTCTGTATTGTGGACTGTGTTTCGTACAAAGGAATACGCACCGGAAGACTACGCCCGTTATAAAGGCCTGGAGGACGAAGATACCCAGCCAAATAAAGCTCCATTAGGCGAGCGTCTGTCGAATTTCTTCAAACTGGTAGCGAATATGCCCAGTACTATGAAGCAGCTGGCAGTAGTGCAATTCTTTTCCTGGTTTTCCCTATACATCATGTGGGTGTATACCACGCCGGCCATTACCCAGCATATCTGGGCAGTAGATAAAGTGTGGTTTGATCCTGCTTATCTGTCGACGGTGCAAATGGTCCCTCAGCACATTGCAGACGCTAAGGGGGCCGCGGGTGACTGGGTAGGGATCCTATTTGCTGGCTACTCTGTGTTCGCCGCGTTATTTTCAATTGTGCTAGCCCGACTGGCCGACCGTTTTGGACGCAAATTAGTCTACAGCCTGTCTTTAGCAGCAGGTGGCCTGGGTTATCTTAGTTTTTCTTTATTCCAGGATTTTAATCAGGTTTCAGTGAATCTCTTAATCACGGAAGTAACGGTTCCTGTGGGGGCTGTCAATCTTCTGATCCCGATGATTGGTGTGGGTATCGCCTGGGCTGCGATATTAGCGATGCCCTATGCCATGCTGGCAGGTAGCCTCCCTGCGAGACAAACCGGGGTATACATGGGCATATTTAACTATACAGTGGCAATGCCGCAAATTATTGCAGGTGTCAGCGCGGGCTGGATCCTGAGTAATGTATTCGCTAATGAAGCCATTTACATCATTATGGTCGCGGGTGGTTCAATGCTGGCTGGCGCCATAGCTGTTTATTTCGTAAATGAAAACAATCCGGTAGAACAGGAAGGAACTGCACATGCGTAAGTTGTTTACTCTGGGCGCTGTTGCCAGTGCTGTTATTCTTGGCGGTTGCCAAACAACAGATTCAACCATGAATGCGCCGGTTGCTCATATATACGGCACGCAAGAACCGTTTGCCAAAGAAGCGGTGTACTTTGTGATGACAGACCGTTTTGTTGATGGTGACCCCCGCAACAATTTTGAACAACAAGGTGGCGATCATCCGAGTTGGTCCTTGCGCCTTGAAGGGCCTGACGGAAAATTTGCTAACGCTGGTTACATGGGCGGAGATTTCAAGGGTATCCTGCAAAACATCGATTACATAAAGGACATGGGTTTTAGTGCCATCTGGATTACGCCGGTGCTGGATAATCCCGATCAAGGCTTTACTGGCGATGAACCTATCAGTTATGGCGGTATGTTCAAAGATGGCGGCAAATCCGGCTATCACGGCTACTGGGCTACCAATTTCTATAAGGCCGATGAGCATCTTGTGAGTGACGATTTAACCGTCTCAGATTTTACGTCAGCCATGCATGATGCCGGTTTTAAGGTTGTGTTTGATATTGTGGCCAATCACGGTACGCCGAGTTGGACAATGCCGGAAGACCAACCGGGCTATGGCGAACTGTACGACAGAGACGGTAATCTGGTAGCTGACCATATGAATTTGCCGCCAGAATCGTTGGACCCGGAGAACGAGCCTCTCCATCGCTTTTTTCATCCTTATCCCGATTTAGTTAAGTTGTCCAATTTGAACGAGCACCACCCGGACGTACAGGAATATTTGATCAACAGTTACTTGTACTGGATAGAGCAGGGGGCTGATGCGTTCAGAATAGATACTATTCGCCATGTTTCTCACGATTTCTGGCGAACTATGTCGGATCGCATTCGTGCTGAGCACCCGGGTTTTTACATGTTTGGCGAAAGCTTCCAGTACGACGCCAATTTCATTGCGCAGCATACACAGCCTAAAAACGGCGGGATTTCGGTATTGGATTTCCCAATGCAAAAAGCCATGGTATCGGTTTTTGAAAATGCAGACAGTGATTTTGCGACGCTGGCAGATACGCTTTACTTAACACACGGTCCTTATCACAACCCGTATGAACTGACGACATTTTACGACAACCATGATATGGCCAGAATGAATGCCAGTGACGAAGGATTTATCGACGCCCACAACTGGTTGTTTACCGCAAGAGGTATTCCTGTGGTGTATCAGGGATCTGAGTTTGGCTATATGCGCGGTACGTCTGAGCATCAGGGGAACCGGAATTATATCGGTCAGGCGCGATTAGACGCTGCTGTGTCACATCCTATTCGCAGCAGGCTGTCACAGATCGCGGGCATCCGCCAGGCTTTGCCAGCACTGCAGCGAGGATTGCAATATAATGTGCGTCTGGCTGGTCACGAGGCTGTGTTTTTCCGGGTTGTGCAGGATGACGATGCACAACAAACGGCACTGGTTATGCTCAACAAAAGCGATAGCCCGTTGGTCATGGTCGCTGACACCTTTGTCGAGCCAGGTAAGTGGAAAGAATGGGTAACGGGTGAGGACTTAACCGTGTCAGAGCCGGGCATTACGGCAACAGTGCCTGCACACGGTGTACGTGTATTTGTCAAGAATGGCACGCTTCAGTCAGCTGATTTTGAGCAAGCCTTACTGACGCAAATGGCTCGTCAATAAACATGCTCTTTTGAGTGCTGAGCAGTGTTATAAAAACGGCCAGTGTAGACTGGCCGTTTTTGATTACTCATTAGATTCACAACCACAGGATTGCCGGACAATGAGCGTTGCTGGCATGAGAAAGTCGGTTGTTTGTTCACCCTCTATGGCCCGCAACAGGTTTTCAACCAGGGCCTCGCCTGCCTGAATGGTATTTTGTTGAACCGTAGTCAGACTCGGTGTGGTAAACGCCGATAATTGAATATTGTCAAAGCCCACAACGGCAACATCGGCCGGTACTTGAATGCCGGCAGCTTTGAGTGTCTTTAATACCCCTACCGCGATGATATCTGCCGCACATACTATGGCGTCTGGCAGGGGGGCTTGTCGCTCGAGTAGTTGTTGAGCCGCATCAATACCGGCTGACTCCGCCGATATGGCATCAATCTGCACACTGGCGACGGCAGTCTCTGAATGCTGCTCAAGTGCCTGCAAATACCCTTCATAACGGGCCTGAAATTCCGGTGCTTTGTCACCCACGTCGCCAATGAAGGCGAAGTTGCCCTGTCGTAAGGACAACACGTGCTCGGTAACGTCTTTACCGCCCTGAAAGTTGTCGCAACCAATAGAAATACCCGGATATTCCGCTACCGGGGCACCCCAACGCATGATGTGCGTGCCTTGTTCCTGCAACTGAGTCAACTTCCCTTCATAAGAACGGTAGTCGCCATAGCCCAGTAAGATAATACCGTCAGCTTTGTGAGAGTCTTCAAACTCAGCATGCCAGTCGCTGTCCAGATTCTGAAAGGACACCAACAAATCGTAGCCACGACTGGCGCTGGCTTTGGTAATGCTGCCTAGCATCGACAAAAAGAACGGATTAATCATGGAGTCATCAGACGTTGGGTCCTCAAACAACAGCAGTGCAATGGTACTGCTACGCTGGCGGCGAAGATTGCTGGCGTTTTTGTCGACCTTGTAATTCAACTGGCGTGCAATTTCCTGCACCTTACGTCGCGTTTCGATGTTCACCAACGGGCTGTCGTTTAACGCTCGGGAAACGGTGGATTGCGAGACGCCGGCCATGTGGGCAATATCGAAAGAAGTGGCTTTGTTTTTCATGCTTTAGAGTAATTTATTGTTGACGAAAACAGGGTTCTACCGGGCAGTATAGATGAATTCATCCGGATGGGAAATTGGTGTGTTCCCGCAAAAATAATAAACGTGGTTTGCAACCCTAAGACAATGATATACTCGCCTGATATGGCGTGAATAACACATCATCACGTATCCGACAGTCAATTAAAAATAAAATAAGGGGCATAGCGAATGGCCGAGACTGAACACCGTCCGACCAATTTTATCCGCCAAATCATCGATAAAGACCTAGCGAGTGGACTACACTCAACCGTTAAAACGCGCTTTCCGCCCGAGCCTAACGGTTTTCTTCACATTGGTCACGCAAAGTCTATCTGCCTGAATTTTGGTATCGCACAGGATTATCAGGGAACGTGTAATCTGCGTTTTGACGACACGAACCCGGCAAAAGAAGACATTGAATACGTTAACTCCATTCAGGAAGACGTGCGCTGGTTAGGTTTCCAGTGGGATGGCGACGCCCGTTACTCATCAAATTATTTTGACCAGTTACATGCTTATGCGGTTGAACTGATTGAAAAAGGCCTGGCGTATGTTGATTTCAGTACTCAGGAAGCCATGCGCGAGATGCGCGGTACCCTGACAGAGCCAGGTAAAAACAGCCCGTATCGCGATACCAGTGTAGACACTAACATTGCTGAATTTGCGAAAATGACAGCGGGTGAATACGCCGAAGGTCATTGTTGTTTACGGGCAAAAATCGATATGGCATCGCCGTTCATGTGTATGCGTGACCCGGTGATTTACCGCATTAAGTTTGCTCACCACCACCAAACCGGTGAGAAGTGGTGCGTGTATCCGATGTACGATTTTACCCACTGTATTTCGGATGCGATTGAGGGCATCACGCACTCACTGTGTACACTGGAATTCCAGGACAATCGTCGGCTGTATGACTGGGTTATCGAGAATATCTCTATCGACTGTACCCCGCGTCAGTATGAATTTTCGCGACTGAACCTGGAATACACGGTACTGAGTAAACGCCGTCTGATCCAATTGGTGGAAGAAAAGCACGTATCCGGGTGGGATGACCCTCGTATGCCTACTGTTGCTGGCTTGCGCCGCAGAGGCTATACACCAGCATCTGTTCGTGAGTTTTGTAAGCGCATTGGCGTAACCAAAATGGATAACATGGTCGAAATGGGCATGTTAGAGGCGTGTATTCGCGACGACCTGAACGTCAACGCGCCGCGCGCCATGGCCGTATTGGATCCTATCAAACTGGTCATAGAAAATTATCCGGAAGGCGAGCAGGAAACACTGGTTGCGCCAAATCACCCGAGTGATGAGTCAATGGGTACCCGCGAACTGAGTTTTGGCCGTGAAGTGTGGATCGAAGCAGACGATTTCCGTGAATCTGCCAACAAGAAATTCAAACGTCTTGTGCTCGATAAAGAAGTCCGCTTACGTAATGCGTATGTAGTGAAAGCCAACCGTGTTGAGAAAGACGAGCAGGGTAATGTCACAACGGTATATTGTACCTATGATGCCGATACGCTGGGCAAGGACCCGGCCGATGGACGCAAAGTAAAAGGCGTAATTCACTGGGTAGACGTTGCTACCGGCGAATCGGCACAGTTCCGTTTGTACGACCGCTTGTTTAACGTGCCGAATCCAGCCGCAGAAGAGAATTTTGCTGACGCGATCAATCCGGACAGTTTGCAGGTAAAACAGGGCTGGGCTGAGCCAGGGTTAGCAAATCGAATTCCAGAGATTGGTGCCTGGCAGTTTGAACGTACAGGCTACTTCTGTTTGGATAAAGACAGCACTGATAGCCAGTTAGTGTTTAATCAAACCGTGGGATTGCGTGATACCTGGGCCAAGATAGGCGAATAGGTCACTATTCATAACCAGATAAAGCATAAAGCCACCGAGAGGTGGCTTTATGGTATGCAACGAGCACTCAAAAAGGCTTATTTAGGCTGACAGTCCAGAGACTGGCCGTTTATCTCCACACTATCGTTGCCCATCAAATACAGGTATAGCGGCATAATCTCAGCGGGCGTTTTCAGGGTGTCTGGTTGTTCTGCCGGGAACGCCGATGCTCGCATAGCCGTGCGGGTTGCGCCAGGATTGATGCAATTGAAACGGATGTTACTGTTTTTATACTCGTCAGCCAGCACTTCCATCATACCTTCGGTGGCAAATTTAGACACAGAGTAGGTACCCCAGAAGGCACGGCCTTTTCTGCCTACCGATGAGCTGGTTAATACAACAGAAGCTTTTTCTGCTTTTGCCAGAACGGGCAGTAGCGCCTGTAGTAAATAAACACTGCTGTTGAGGTTTACCTGCATGACTTTCTGCCACTCTTCAGGCGAAATATCGACAAAGCGACTCAAGTGGCCTAACGCGCTCGCGTTTAAAAGTACGCCGTCAAGTTTGCCAAACTGGTCGGTGATGGTATCAGCCATGCCTTTGTAATGGTCGGGCGTCGCACCTTGTAAATCCAGCGGCACAATGGCAGGTTCAGCATCGCCGTTTGCAACAATCTCATCATATACCGCCTCCAGCTTACTGACGGTTTTGCCTAACAAAATACATGTCGCACCATGTGCTGCGTAGGTGAGGGCAGCTTGCTTGCCGATGCCGTCACCCGCACCTGTTATCAGGATGACTTTTTGTTCAAGAAGATCGTTTGGGGCGTGATAATCGTTCATAAATTTAGATACCTGCTAAACTTGCTTGAGGGCTGAATGCTAGCTTGCCCTAATTGGGAATAGATAATGGGCAGTGATGATACAAATATCCTGATTCAAGTAAACCTATTCTTGTTGTGTTGTTTTGTTTAAACCTTAAAATATGCGTAAAATCAGACAGGTATGATATTACCTTACAAAAAGTTAACAAAATTTTGCAAAATTTCGATAAAGAAAATAATATGGTCAATAACAACTGGTCGTACATGTTCGGTTTTTAGACTATGATCAAGGTATTAGGCCTTAGTAGTACAATCGAACACGCAATTGCCAGGATAACAATAATCCGTTTTGTAGGGAGAAATAATGAAAAAACTAATTCTTAGCACCAGTGTGGCCTTGGCACTGGGGTTAACGGGCTGCGGCGGTGGTGAGTCCATTGAGGACATTAACAGTAGTACAGACGAAGTCACACCCTACTCACGCATCTTATTTGACCCGGCTAACGGCAACCTGAATGTGCCCAACGACCTTCTCATGTTACCCGGTGATGATGGTTTCTTTGATTACACTTTGAACATTCCGGTAGACGACCCAACAGATTTTGGTGACCCGCAAGCGGCACTCAATATCCTGGACGGCTGGTCTATTCAACACCCATTCACCATTAGCGTTCAAACTGCGCCGGGAGAAGCGCTTGACGCCTCTACGCTTTCAGCAGGTGTTCACCTGTATGAAGCAGTACTTGGTCTGGATCAAAGCGATCCGGATTGCGCTGGCGCGGCTATCCCTTCTTCAGGGTGTAAGTTAGGCGACCAGCTGACCTACGGTGTTGACTTTGTTTTATCACTGGCAAACGACAGCACGATTACTGTGGTTCCCCTTAAACCTCTGAAACCAGCAACTGGCCACATGCTGGTAATGACGACGGGTCTTAAAGATACATCGGGCAAACCTGTTCAGGGGTCGACTACCTGGGACTTAGTCCGTCAGGACATTAACGTAAATCCGTTGGCGACAGAATCCCAACTGCAGTTACAAACCATCGTGAACTCATACATCAATCCGCTGCTTGGCGCAGGTTATGATCGCGATGAAATCACCTATGTTTCAGCATTTACCACGCAATCAACCACTGATGTGCTGGGTACAGTTAAGCAATTACTGGTAGCGCCTGTTGTCGCAGCATTGCAAACAGACCCATCAACGGTTGGTCAGGCACTGCCTGCCATTGTTGTCCAAGATGCTTCTGGTGCAGATAATGCGATGGAAGCGTTGGAGCTGGTCAACGATACAACGTTGGCAGGGGCCGTTGAGCTAGCAAAAGCCGGCCAATCAGCGCAGGTTCAGGCTGCAATTGACGCAACAGATTTCTCTTTACTACAAACCTGCGATGGCCTGCTAGGAACGGCTTCCGGCCAACTAAGTGCTTATTGGGGCCCAATGAACACGGTAGCAGTTGGATTGTCTTCGAACATTCTTCCAGAGGTGGGGGCGTTTTGTGCCGCAGAGCGTTACAGCGGTACGATAAACCTGCCTTACTACCTGGGTGTGCCTTCCTTGACAAACCCAATGGCACCGGTTAATGACTTCTGGCACGCAGCGTGTGACAGCGGAATTGTGTTGGCAGGATTACCTGACGCGGTTAAAGCGGTAGCAGAGCCTGGTCCGAACGCTGCCTTATGTAGCAGCGTGGGTCTGGCAGATCTACGTGTAAACGGTGAAATGGTCGATAGCAAGCGTAATCTGACTCGCTACAGCCCAATTCCACAGGCAACCGTTGCCTCAAACAGCCTCGACGTACAAATTACTGTGCCCGATCCGATTGTTGCGGCAGCGTTAGGTTTCCCAATCACTAAACCTGATGCAGGCTGGCCTCTGGCTGTTCTGGTTCACGGTATTACCGGTACCAAAGAACAGATGATGGCAATCAGTGGTACCTTGTCATTGCATGGTGTAGCAACTATAGCGATTGACCATCCGCTGCATGGCAGCCGTGGTTTCGACCTTGACATGGACGGTACTGACGACATCAATGCCAGTACTGTTTCTCCTACGCATTACATGAATCTGGCATCGTTGCCAACGGCGCGTGATAACCTGCGTCAAAGCGTTGCCGACCTGTTAGGTCTGCGTTTAGGTATCAATGCCATTGTCGATATGTCGACTACCGGCAACGTTGATATCGACACGTCTAAAGTGTCCATGATGGGTGTGTCTCTGGGTGCCATTACCGGTGCGAATTTCTCTGCGCTGGCAAACAGCACGTTAGGCAACGATGCGTTGGATGCAATGTTTGCAATCCGGGCGTCTTCTCTGGAATCACCTGCAAGTGGTATTGGTAACTTCCTGCTGGAGTCACCAGACTTTGGTCCGTTGATTAAAGCGTTGCTGATGCTGCAAACGTCTGAAGACTTCCAGGCATTTGTAGCGGGTAACTATGGTGAGAATCCAACCGAAGCACAATTACGCGAAGCAGCCACAAACTTCTTTGCGGTATTGAGTGCAGAACAACTTGCATCTATTAACGCAATATTTGCAGAGTTTGGTTTTGCAGCACAAACCATCCTGGATGCGGGTGACCCAACTGCCTATGCTGAACTGTTAGGCAGCAATACGCCTGTTCACTTTATGACAGTAGTGGGCGACGGTGGGGATAACCTGCCTGATCAGGTAAACCCTGTGGTCACTTCTCTGCCATTGTCTGGCCAGAACCCAATGGCCGCGATGATTGGGTTGGAGCAGGTTACCTCTACCGTGTCTTCTGACACAGACAAGGTTAGTGGTCAGGTGCGGTTTAACAGCGGTGCACATGCTTCGAGCCTGAGCCCGGCAGCAAGTGCAGCGGTAACCCGTGAAATGCAGTTGCAGGTGTCTGGTTTTATCAAATCTGAAGCTATGGCGATTCCGGTTACTGATACTTCAGTTATCGCCAACTAAGTACAATTTGTAAGTACCCAATAAGGCCAGCACATGCTGGCCTTATTTTTTTGTGTCGCGCAATGTCGTCAGTGTGTCTAATCACTGGTATTATTTGCCTGATAAGCTCACGCAAAAAAATGAAAATAGAGGCATTTGTGGAATTTTTATACGACTACGGACTATTTTTAGCGAAAGCGGTAACGCTGGTCGCTGCCATTGTAATAGTGCTGGCTGCCATTGCAGGTATTGCTGCTAAGCAAAAACAAGGGAAAGGCCATTTAGAAATCACGTCCATTTCCGATCAACTCAAAGACATCACCGACTATGCACGCCAGGTTATTTTAGATAAAGCCAGCCTGAAAAAGCTTGCTAAAGCACAAAAGAAAGAACAAAAGCAGGATAAATCAGGCAAAAATAATGAGTCAGGCAGACTGTTCGTTATCGACTTCAAAGGGTCTATGGATGCCCATGAAGTGGATCGTCTGCGTGAAGAAGTCACGGCGGTGTTGTGCATTGCCGAAAAACAAGATGAAGTACTGGTAAAAATTGAAAGTGGCGGTGGCGTGGTACATGGCTACGGACTGGCGGCCGCGCAGTTACAGCGAATTAAAGACAAAGGCCTCAAACTTACCGTATCGGTAGATAAAGTCGCTGCTAGCGGTGGTTATATGATGGCCTGTGTTGCCGATAAGCTGTTAGCCAGCCAATTCGCCATCATCGGTTCTATCGGCGTACTGGCGCAATTGCCCAATTTCCACAAATTACTTAAGAAAAACGACATAGAATTTGAGCAGCATACCGCTGGTGAGTTTAAGCGAACGCTGACAGTGTTTGGCGAAAACACCGATGAGGGCCGTGAAAAGTTTCAGCAGGAACTTGAAGCTGTGCACGTCATGTTTAAAAGCTGGGTAAGTGAGAATCGTACTTCACTGGATATCGCGAAAGTGGCAACTGGTGAGTACTGGTATGGCTCACAGGCACTAGAACTCGGACTGATTGACCAAATTGGTACGTCTGACGACTACATCATGAGTGTTTTCCCTGAGCGTGATATTTACGCAGTGAAATACGCAGTGAAGAAAAACGTAGCGGAAAAACTCGGCATGTCCTTCGCGCAAGGCGCAGAGCGGGCCCTGATGCGTGTTGTTAATACTTTACCTGAGTGGTTCAAGCGGTAATTCATGAGTAAGCAAACCAAAGCGCGGATCATCGATGCGGCAGAAGCCTTGTTCGCAGAACAAGGCTATGGTCAGACGTCTATGCGTGAAATCACCTCGAGGGCTAACGTTAACCTGGCCTCGGTGAATTATCATTTTGGTAGCAAGAAAAACCTGATTCAAGCGGTGCTTAAACGCTATTTCGATGTCTTAATGCCGCAAGTTGACGACATGCTGGAAACGCTCATTCCGTCCCAAGGGCGAAAAGGGGTAGACCAGTTGCTTCAGGGACTGGCGTTACCCTTGTTACACCTGAATGCAGTTCAACCTAATGGCACCGAGATTTTCGTGCAGTTACTTGGCAAAGGTTACACCGAATCTCAAGGGCACTTACGCAAATTCATCCTCGGGAATTATGGCGATACCATTGAAGGATTGCTTAGTATGTTGCGTATAGCTTTGCCAGCCATTCCGGCAGATGAGTTGTTTTGGCGGTTGCACTTTGCTATTGGAAGTTTTGTATTTTCAATGGCGTCAAGTCAGGCTTTGAAGGACATTGCCAAAGCTGATTATCAGCAGGATATTGAAATTCAGGATGTTATCGCACACCTCGTGCCGTTTGTGGCGCAAGGGATCAGTGCGGAAGGGTATGCCCGGGAGTTATAAGTGATTCAACGTCAACAGCTACTCAATTATCTTAATCAGGAATTAAACGTTGCCGCCATCAAGGATTACTGCCCCAATGGATTGCAAGTGGAAGGCAGCGATACAATACAGCATATTGTCACGGGCGTGACAGCATCACAGCGATTAATCGATGCTGTGATTGAGAAAGGGGCCGATACCTTGCTGGTTCATCACGGGTACTTCTGGAAAGGGGAAGAACCAACGGTGACAGGTATGAAGCGACGCCGGCTTGGCAGCCTTATTCAGCACAACATCAATTTAATTGCCTATCATCTGCCAATTGATGTGCATCCGGTATGGGGTAACAACGCCCAATTAGGTGCGCTAATGGGCTGCAGTGATATAACAGCGGTCAACGGGATTACGCCGGAAGGGGTAGTCATGCAGGGCAGTGTAGACACGACGTTTGCGGATTTGGTGATAACCATTGAGCGCGCGCTCGGCAAACCGTGTGTTGCAACTGAGTCGGCTCAGCAAGACGTAGTAACGCGGGTGGCCTGGTGCACTGGCGGTGGTCAGAGTTTCATCGAACAGGCTGCAACAGCAGGCGCTGAGGTTTTCATTACCGGGGAAGTGTCTGAACAAACCATCCATATTGCCCGGGAAATGAATATTGGTTTTATTGCTGCCGGGCATCATGCTACTGAGCGCTACGGCGTAAAAGCGGTCGGTGAGCATCTGGCGAATGAATTCGGTTTGTCAGTCGATTTCATTGATATCGACAACCCGGCGTAGGACAACTCGTGCAGGATCAGTCATTTGATGGCATCGCCGGGAAATTTGCTAAAAATATCTACGGCACAAGTAAGGGCGCATTACGGCATCAGTTGCTCTGTGACGCGCTTGATGAGTTATTGCCGGCGGGCAAACTGAATATTATCGAGCTGGGCGGCGGTACAGGTGTTATGTCGTCTTACCTGGCAAACAAAGGTCATGCACTCACACTTACCGATATTTCTGCAGACATTTTGACTATGGCCGAGGTACCTCCGTCAGTGGTGACCTATCAGGCTGATTTGCAAAGTGTCCAAAATTTAGCAGACTTCGACATTGTGCTGTGCCACGCGGTACTTGAGTGGCTCGCCGATCCCAAAGCGGCATTGGCCCATATGGCGAAAAATATGCGCCCTGGTAGTTGGCTGAGCTTAACGTTTTTTAACAGAGATGCGGCGTTGTTTGGCAATGCGGTATACGGCAACTTTGACTACATTGCTCGCGGAATGAAAGTGAAAAAGCAAGTCAGGTTGAACCCTAAGCAACCTTTGTCTGTTGCACAGGTCACTGAGTGGGTTGAAGAATTGGGCTTTGAGATTGCTGCATCTCGCGGTATCCGTTGCTTTCATGACTATTTACGTGATCCGAAAAAAGCCAGCGAAGACTATGAGTCGTTGCTGGCCTTAGAGCGTCAGTACAATCAACAGGCGCCGTTCAAGTGGCTTGGTAAATACTTTCACTTGTGGCTACGTGTGACCTGATGTTGTCAGGGGATAATTAAAAAGCGCGTTTCTGGTGCGGCCTCGTTTGCAAAAGGTTGTTTGAAGCCGTTGCTAAATCCAATCATATTTTCCAACGTGACTTCCGCGATCTGGCCCAAGGCTTCAATCGTAAAAAAGCCCTGATGGCCAGTAATTAACACATTGTGAAACGTCGCTAGCCGCTCGAAAACGTCATCCTGAATAATTTCACTGGAGTGGTCCCGGAAAAACAGCTCGGATTCCATTTCGTAGACATCCAGGCCCAGATAACCGAGTTTGTGCGTCTTCAGCGCCTTTATTACTGCTCTGCTGTCGATCAAACCGCCGCGAGACGTATTAATCAGCATTACACCATCTCGCATGCTGTCGAGGGTTTGTTGATTGATAAGGTGGTGACTGTCTTCATTAAGCGGACAATGCAGGCTAATAATATGACTGGTGCTCAATAGCGTCGACAAATCGGTATATTCGGCCCCCAGTGCCTTTAACGCATCATTTGGGTAAGGGTCATAGCATAGGATTCGACAACCGAAGCCAGAAAGCAATTTCACTAATGCCGCCCCAATATGACCGGTGCCTACTACGCCAACGGTTTTGTCATGCAGGGTGAAACCGAGTAAACCATTTAAATCAAAATTTCCGTCGCGCACCCGGTTGTACGCCTTATGTGTTTTTCGATTGAGGGTCATGATCAGCGCCAGAGCATGTTCGGCTACGGCTTCAGGCGAATAGGCTGGCACTCGCGATACGGCCATTCCTAACTGCTTCGCACAGTCGATATCGACATTGTTATAGCCGGCACAGCGCATAGCAATGTGCTTTACCCCTGACGCATGTAATTGTGTGAGGATTGCTTCATCAAGCTGGTCGTTTACAAACGCACAAACGGTGTCAAACCCCTGGCATAACGAGACTGTTTTAGCGTTCAGTGGAATATCAAAGTGGCTCAGTTTAATGTTTGCGTGCAATGGGTGTGCGGCAAACGAGGTCTTATCGTAGGCCTGGGTACTGAACATGGCGACATTAGGGGTAGATTGCATGCCAATCCTCCGTGAGCAAGTGCAATAACGAATCAATATCAGTGTAATCGGCGCTTACCGGCAATACCAGTAGATTAAAGCAAGCGGCAATGATCCAGCGCAATACCGTGCTAGACTATGCCCAGTTTTACAAAGACAGGACCTCAATACATGCAAGTGAGTTTTATTGGACTGGGCGTAATGGGCTATCCAATGGCCGGACACCTTCAACAAGCCGGGCATTCGGTGAGTGTGTATAATCGCACGGCAGCGAAAGCGCAGGCCTGGCAGCAAACCTATGGCGGCAAGACGGCTGCAACGCCAGCCGAAGCGGCAGCAGGCGCCGATATTATTTTTGTTTGCGTTGGCAACGATGACGATGTGCGTGCAGTAATAACTGGCTCGCAAGGTGCGTTGGAAACGGCTAAACCCGGCGCCTTGCTTGTTGATCACACCACAGCGTCGGCGCAACTTGCCAGAGAACTGGCAATCGCATGTGCAGAAAAGCAGGTCGCGTTCCTCGATGCGCCGGTATCAGGCGGACAGGCGGGGGCAGAAAACGGCCAACTGACCATCATGGTCGGTGGTGAGCAAAGTGCATTTGAGAAAGCACAGCCGGTTATGGATGCTTATGCTCGCCACAGTCAGCTTTTGGGTGATCACGGCAGTGGCCAACTGGCTAAAATGATGAACCAGATCTGCATTGCCGGCATTGTTCAGGGGTTGGCTGAAGCATTGCATTTTGGTAAGCAGGCAAACATGGATTGTGCTGCGGTCATTGATGTAATCAGTAAAGGTGCGGCCCAGTCGTGGCAAATGGAAAATCGTGCTAACACCATGATTAACGGTGAATACGACTTTGGTTTTGCTGTTGACTGGATGCGCAAAGATCTGGCAATTGCGCTGGAAGAAGCGCGCCGTAATGGATCTACACTGGCACTCACCGCGCTGGTTGATCAGTATTACGCGGATGTTCAGAAACGCGGTGGTGGGCGTTGGGATACGTCCAGCCTGTTAACCCGCCTCGCTGGCGCTTGAGTTGTTGTCAGGGGCTTTTGTTACCGTCGCAATATGCGGGTACTGCTGAACCAATTGCGCGTAACGGCGTTGATTATTGTCGGACAATGGCTGAGCAAGCAGTCCGGCAATCAGTGTTTGCAATGTCATGGCTCTGTAGCTGTCTGTATCGCAAACCAATAGGGTTTGCAGCATGTTGAGTTGGTAAGCGGGTTCATCGGGTGTTAATTGTAATGCCCGATAAAACGCGGCGAGGGCGTCCAGGTATTGCTTCTTCACAAATAATTGCTGACCCTGTTCGTTGAACTGTTCAGCACGTTTATCGGCCAGCCCAGTGTCTTTTTCGGCGGTAAGCATACGCGTTTGCAGCGTTTGCTGTTCAGCAGGCATTTCCCCCAGTTCTGATTTGTTTCTGGCAAGCTCTAACATTTCCAGGGCGCGTTTCTCGTCGCCCAGAGAATTGACCACACGGGCCGCAACAATCAGCGTACTGGCAGAGCTGCGCTGAAATACGTTCATGTGTTCCCGGTTTATGACTTCACGTGCTTTGGATAATTGATCCTCCATGACGTAGCTGTAGGCCAACAGGTAATCATGCCGTTGCTGGACCTGGAGATCTGACTGACTCCGCGCGGCAACCCCCATCAGTTTACGGGCCTGACTCAGGCTCTCTTCGCGATGGTTATGCGGGCTTTCCTGAGCAATGCTTAAATAAAACTCAGCCAGCTCAAAAGTAAATTCGTCAAACCTTTCTTTGGTAGAGCGGTTGTACTCTCGCTTTTTCTGCAATAGATCGATGCTTTCCACAATGCGATTTTGTTTCTGGTAAGTCATCGTTTTCAAACGAGTGGCCGGCAAGCTTAAGTCGCTGTCCTGTATGTGATCTAAAAAGAACTCTGCTTTTTCGTACGATTCTTGTTCAAAGGACAAACACGCCAGCCACTCAAAGGCTTTATCACGAGTCAGTAAGGTTTCCAGCATATCGTCCAAACTGGCGTGACACGCCGACCAATCACCGGTTTGGTAATGACATTTTAACTTACCCCATTGTGCCCACAGCACTTTGTTGGATTGCGCCAGGGTACGCTCATATATCGCTAGGGCTGCGGGGTAGTCGCCTTTTTGTAATAGTAACCGGGCCCGCAGTTTTTCCAGATCGGTTGCCACTCTGGGGGGAAGTTTCTCGCGGCGACGTTTGTCGAGTGTTGTAATTGCGGCCGCTGTATTGCCTTCGTCCATATACCTCAGGGCAGTAGCGGCATGCTTTCGATATTCCAGGTAATGATTCACGCCGCGATGCAGGGCGTTAATGGTATAGGGTTTTAACAACAGTAAATCGGGATGTGTATCAATGATCTGACCGATCGTTTGCGGCAGTCTGTCAGCAGTAATGAACACAATGCCGGTGCTGGGTTGAATGAACTGTGATTGCCGCAGAATCTGCACCCACTCGACACCGTTTCGGCGCTGGCCCAGATGAAAGTCGAATATCAGTAATTCGAAGTTTTGCTTCTTGAGGGCGTTTTTCAGTTCAGTACCCGTACTGAAACTGGCGACCTCTAAATTACCCAGTACTATCAGGTGGCTGCGGATGGTCGCGCGGGCTGTGGCGTTGTCTTCAATAATCGCGACGCGGAGTCGTTGGCTCATAACGGGGCCCGGCTATCGCATTAATTGAAGTAAGCGTAAAACGCTGGAAGATACATTGACCACAAGAATTTCCTTCGCTACATCAGAGTACTTAGCATAGCAGTCACATCAAGACTTAGCACGCGCCGAATACCGGGTTTGCTTTAATCATAGCTGACTCTCGCTGAATAATAACCTTTATGTCACAATAAATTTACAAGTAGATCTTTAGATTTAACAGGGTTACGTTTACGTTAACGTATGCTTGGTATAGCGTTAGCGTATTCAACTCAGCAATCGAGAATGCAATGAAACAGGTACCTCTTCTTATAAATGGCGATATGGTCGCCTCAACCACAGAACAATTCATTAATGTTACGAACCCGGCGAATGGGGAAGTGATTGCTAAAACGCCCGTAACGACAGACGACGAAATGCAGCGCGCGTTGCAGGCTGCTAAGTCCGCATTTGAAACATGGCGCTATGTACCGGTTACTGAGCGGGCGCGGATCATGATGCGTTATCAGGCGATTCTGAAGCGTGAGCAAAAGCGTATCGCTACCGTGTTGGCTGAAGAAACGGGCAAAGTCTTTGACGACGCAATGGGCGATGTATGGCGTGGGATTGAAGTGGTTGAACAGGCCATGAATGCGCCAAGCCTGATGATGGGAGAAACCGTCGAGAACGTGGCGCGCGGTATTGACACCAGCAGCTTTATTCAGCCAATTGGGGTATGCGCAGGCATTACGCCATTTAACTTCCCGGCGATGATCCCGCTTTGGATGTTCCCGCTCGCCACTGTGTGCGGTAATACCTTTATCCTGAAACCATCAGAGCAAGATCCGCTTACCCCCATGTTGCTGGCAGAACTGTTTATTGAAGCCGGTGCGCCTGCTGGTGTTCTCAACGTGGTTCACGGTGGTAAAGACCAGGTTGATACCTTGCTGAACCACCCTGATATAGCCGCCGTTTCCTTCGTTGGTTCTGTACCGGTTGGTCAGTATATATATCGCACTGCCACTGACAATATGAAACGTGCACAGTGTTTTGCTGGGGCAAAAAATCATACGGTAGTGATGCCCGATGCCAATAAAAACCACGTTATTAACAACCTGGTCGGTGCCTCCGTGGGCGCGGCCGGACAACGCTGTATGGCTATTTCAGTTGCGGTATTCGTGGGCAGCGCACAGGAATGGATTGATGAACTGGCTGAAAAAATTAGCGAAGTTAAGCCAGGTGTATGGAACGATGAAAATGCAGGATTTGGCCCACTAATTAGTGCGGCTGCTAAACAGCGCGTGCAGGACCTTATTGCATCAGGTAAAGCACAGGGCGCTACCTGTATGGTAGACGGCAGTGACTTTGTTGTAGAGGGCATGGAAAACGGGCATTGGATTGGTCCTACAGTATTTAAAGATGTCACCACTGACATGCGTATATATCAGGAAGAAATTTTTGGCCCGGTGTTGTGTTGTATGTGTGTCGATACGCTTGAAGAAGCGCTGGAATTGGTCAACAGCAACCCCTACGGAAATGGCACGTCGATTTTCACTGCGAGCGGTGCAGCCGCGCGCAAGTACCAGTCAGAAGTAACGGTGGGTCAGGTCGGGATAAACGTGCCCATTCCGGTACCGCTGCCGTTCTTCTCCTTTACTGGATGGAAGAACTCATTCTTTGGCGATTTGCATGCTTATGGAAAACAAGCCGTTCGCTTCTATACCGAAACCAAAACCGTCACGTCACGCTGGCCAGAACAAGACATTCCAAGTGGTCCGAATATGACCATCAATTTGCGATAGGAGAGTCTGATGAACTTTAATATGACCGACGATCAACAAGCTTTCGCCGATGTTGCAAAACAGTTTGCTATGCAAGAGTTGGCGCCGTTTGCTGCGCAGTGGGATCGAGAGCATACGTTTCCTGTCGAGACCATCAGAAAAGCCGGTGAATTAGGTTTCTGTGGCTTGTACACACCTGAATCAGAAGGCGGATTGGGACTTAGTCGACTGGACTCGTCAATTATTTTTGAGCAATTGGCGATGGGGTGCACTACCACAACGGCCATGCTGACTATTCATAACATGGCCACATGGATGATCGCGTCGTGGGGCACTGATGCTGTTAAAGCGCAATGGTTACCTGGTCTCGTCACAGGAGAGCAACTGGCATCTTATTGCTTAACAGAGCCTGGTGCGGGGTCTGACGCTGCGAGCCTGAGTACCAAGGCAGAAAAAACAGACGCGGGTTATCGTTTGAATGGCAGTAAAGTGTTTATTTCTGGTGCCGGTGAAACCGATGTACTGGTGGTCATGGCCAGAACGTCTAACGACGGCGCAAAGGGGATTTCTTCGTTCGTAGTTCCCGCCAATGCACCGGGCATCATTTACGGTAAAGCAGAAGAAAAAATGGGTTGGAATGCACAGCCGACCCGCATGATCACGTTCGATAATGTTGAAGTGAGTCACGAGAGCCTGCTGGGCGAACATGGTCAGGGATTCACTTTCGCGATGAAGGGGCTTGATGGTGGCCGTATTAACATTGCCACCTGTTCAATTGGTACTGCGCAACAAGCATTGGATACCGCCCGGGACTACATGTTAGAGCGTAAGCAATTCGGCAAACCGCTGGCCGCCTTCCAGGCGCTGCAGTTTAAATTGGCCGACATGAATACAGAATTGGTGGCGGCACGTCAGCTAGTGCGTATGGCTGCGGCTAAGCTAGATGAAGACGATCCGCAAAAGACGGCGTATTGTGCCATGGCGAAGCGATTTGCTACCGATGTTGGCTTTAATGTGTGTAATGAAGCACTGCAAATTCACGGTGGTTACGGCTACATTAAAGAGTATCCGTTAGAACGACACATGCGTGACGTGCGGGTGCACCAGATACTGGAAGGCACCAATGAGATCATGCGATTGATCATTAGCCGCCAGGTACTGCAGGAAGGCAGCCAGTTACTGTAGGAGCAACTATGACCGACAAGCTCATTATTAAGCGTATTCCCGCCGCATCCGGGGGGGATATCGGGCTATTAACGCTGAACAAGCCGAAAGCGTTAAATGCGCTTGATTTGGATATGGCCAAAGCCTTGTTCGAGCAATTATCTGACTGGCAACACGACGACAGCATTGCGCTGGTTGTGTTGACCAGTGAGGGTGACAAAGCCTTTTGTGCCGGCGGCGATATTGTGTCGATGTATCAGGCCATGCGGGCACAGCAACATCAGGTGCCGGATTTTCTGGCGGACTTTTTCGCCCGCGAATACCAGCTGGATTATTTGATCCACCGCTACGGTAAGCCGGTTGTTGTGTGGGGGGCTGGCATTGTTATGGGAGGCGGAATTGGTCTGTTGGCAGGCGCGAGCCACCGCATTCTTACGCCTTCTTCAAGATTAGCGATGCCTGAAATTACCATTGGGTTATATCCCGACGTCGGAGCCAGTTACTTCTTACCGCGTGCGCCGGGTAAAACAGGTTTGTTTCTGGGCCTAACCGGGGCCTCAGTCAATGCGACTGACGGGATCTATGTTGGTCTTGGCGATTACGTACTGGCAGATGACGGGTTTGAACGGTTTTGCGACGCTCTGGAATCTCAGCATTGGGTAGCAGGAGAAGTGCACGACCAGCTAACGGCGTTGTGTACGACGTTCGAATTGGCAAAGGCTGACTGGCCGCAAGGGAAACTGTCTGTGTGGCAGCATGAGATTGATAAGGTGCTGGGTGACTGCAGCAGTGCACCCGAGGCTGTGAAAGCTATTTTGAGTTGTGAAAGTAACGGAGATAGCTGGTTCGAGAGAGCAAAACAAGGGCTCACTGCCGGGTCGCCCATTACGATGCATCTGGTATGGGAACAGTGTAAGCGTGGGGCCGAACTCTCGCTTGAAGCCTGTTTCCAGATGGAACTTATTATGTCGTGTCGTTGTGGCGAATCAGGTGAGTTTGCTGAAGGTGTCAGAGCGTTACTCATTGACAAGGACAAGCAACCTCGTTGGTTGTTCAACAGTGTCGATGACGTACCCGCAGATGTTGTTGCGACACATTTTACCAGTCCCTGGACGGTAAATCCGTTGGCAGGTATAGGAGAATAATAATGAAAAACATCGCATTTATTGGTTTGGGCAACATGGGGGGGCCGATGGCGGCTAACCTCGTTAGAAATGGTGAGTCCGTTGTTGTGTTTGACCTGGTAGCTGACGCTGTCAAACAGTTGGAAGACAAAGGCGCAATGGCTGCGGCCAGTCCGCAGGAAGCCGTTAAAAATGCAGATGTGGTGGTTACCATGTTACCCGCAGCTCAGCACGTAAAATCCCTCTACCTTGGCGAACAAGGCATTATTGCCCATGCTAAAACCGGCGCGCTGTTTATCGATTGCAGCACCATCGATGCACAAAGTGCAAAAGAAGTTGGAGCCGGTGCAATCAATGCAGGATACGCCTTTATCGACGCGCCGGTATCGGGTGGTGTTGCAGGGGCTGCCGCAGGCACATTAACGTTTATAATGGGCGGTGACGATGCAGCGGTGTCTCGTGCGAAACCGGTTCTCAAGCATATGGGCGCGAACCTGTTTCACGCCGGTGAGTTAGGTGCAGGTCAAATCGCCAAATTGTGCAACAACATGCTGTTGTCGGTATTGATGACGGGGACGTCTGAGGCGCTTCAACTGGCCATTGCCAATGGGCTCGACCCCAAGGTCATGTCAGATATTATGCTACAAAGCTCGGGCTGCAACTGGACACTGCAAAAATACAACCCATGCCCTGATGTAATGGACAATGTGCCATCGAGCAATCAATACCAGGGGGGCTTTATGGTGAAACTGATGAACAAAGATCTGAGCCTGGCAATGGAGGCGGCTCAACAGGTTGGCGCATCAACTCCCATGGCTGCAGCGGCACAGGCGTTGTATCGTATGCATCAGTTAAAAGGCAATGCAGACCGCGACTTTTCAAGTATTTTTGAGTTACTTGGCAACGCCTAACCGCTGTTGATTTACCTGCTCGTAGCACTAGATGGCCAGGGCAAAAGCTGTGTATTAGTAACACTCTTGGTAAGTTTGATTGTTAATAAAACGGGACGCTAATGCAGCGTCCCGTTTTGCTATGCAGTTCTGCAATTCAGCGTTAGAGCTTGAATCGGGTCAGGTGTTTAATAGCCCGGCTGAGCAAGTCTACGTTCAGGGCTTCGTCGCTGCGCATATCACTACTTATCTGGGTAATATCGTAACTACCGTTGCTCAATACTTCGATACGCTGGTCGCCGTAAATTACGATAATTTTTTCCCCAGACGTACTGACCAGCCAGTCACGCTTCGGCTCCAGCAAGTTTTGACCGGTTGAGTAAAAGTTAACGTCTGCACCACAGCCAAGCGCATTTAGCAGGGTAGGCGTGAGATCCTCATTACTGGCCAATTTTGCCGTAACAGGCAGATTGGTGTACAAACTCCCCCGTGACGTGCCATAACCCGAGGCAACTAAAACCAGACCTTTTGTCACGTCCTGACTATTCATCAATGATGAAATGGTCTCGCCAGTAGCAAACACGATGTTAAGTGACTTGTCGCTGCTAAGCGTGTCAGAGAAAGCAATGGCTGGAAAGTCATACTCATTAACTGGCATGTCTTCAACATACACCTGAGATGAAACGTTATAAGCCTTGGCTAAAGCCAACAGAATAGGTGACTCGTTTACCAGACTTTGCTGGTAAAGTTCCGGGACGCCGTATAAGGTGCTGCTGATTAAGCCATCCGGCGAGCTGGCCGGCGTAAAAAACTGGGTAATTTCACGTAAATCCGCTTTTTTCACTGCTGAATGTAAATCGGATTGATCGGTTTGAACCAGCAACCACGCGGTCTGTGTTTCATCGATGGCACAGTAAACCGGCGCGGCAGGGTAGTTAATGGTGTGAATATCCGGTTCAAACTGCAGTTGTTTTCGTTGCTGATAACGTTCTATATCCAGCAAACCGTAACGCGACATGGTGGTTTTCGCGGTGGCCGGATAAGACAGTGGGAACATATTATCCTGCTTAATAATAGGTTGATAAAGCTGCGCATCTGCCCAAACATGGATTGCATGGCCAGACACAAAACACACTACAAAAAAGCTTACTGCAGGACGGCCAATGCGATAGGTCATTAACCTGTCTATACGCTTCCATACTGCATTTGCCAGCACCAGTTGAAACCCAAGCCAAATCACAAATAACAACAGCAAATACAGCCATTGTTGCCAGTTCACACTGTGCATCTGATTGGCGGCTTCCGATTTAAGCAGGTGCGCGGCACTGTGGCTCAAATGAAAACCGGTTCGGTTAAATAACAATGCATCGAAGGCAAGTACTGCCAGCCCCAGCGCCGACAGCACAGACGCAATCGTTTTAATGGTGCGTTGTGATACATCCAGATAGCACAATGGCAGGATGAATATCACAAAGCCAAAAAAGGTGAGGAAACCAATATGACCAAACCAGTTGGCAAATAAATAAAAGGTACCGAGTCCGGTGCCAGGTGCCGGTGAGGACACAACATAAACAGAGGCAATGATAATGGCGATAACGATATTCGCTAACGCAAACCAGTGCCCCCAGTTAACCAGTTTGGTTACGCGTTGACGACGTGGAGATTCCGCTAAAATCATGGTAGCTTATGCAGTTCCCTGTACACTTTTAGACAGTACTTTGGTGAATTGTTCAACCATGGCTTGCCGTTGTTGTGGTGGCACTTGTTGTTCAAAAATATGAGTAATAACATTACCCAGTACCATTAAAGAAAGATCGCGACCCGCGCCTTCTTTTTCGAGTACCATAATAATTTCGTTCATCAGACGCTCGAAGTCGGCATCGCTGTATCGGCTTTGTTGGGGCACTTTACGCCTCTTGTCATTAATTCGCTTGAAAAAGCATAGTTTTGGCAATAAAGCGATTATAATCGTTGTGCATCTGATAACAATCATTCATTCAAAAAACTGCATCTTTAATCAACGAATTGGACATCAGTAATACATGAGCATATTGATACATCATTTTGTCGTACACCAATTGGTCGTTAACAACGACGGCAAAATGCAGCTGATCCCACGTGAAGGTTGCCTGCCAGTTACACCGGCGTTGGAACAACTTGGTCACCAGTTACATCACACGTTTGTTAGCAAGCCGGGTAAAGGCGTCGGACATTTTGCCGAAAGTGCTGAGGAGAATACCTTTGTTACCTCGCTCGAAGGCTATCAGGCTGCCCATGCTGATAGTCCGGCAGACAGCGACAGTGCTTATCTGACTTTTACTAAGGAAACCAGTAATTTACTGGTGCAGTCGTTGGTTGATACCGGGCAGGTCGAAACCGGTTTTGTGCTGTTTGTACACTACGAATACCTGGCTACCCAGTATTTGCTGGTCACGCTGTTAAATACCAAGGCCCATGTTGAAGTCAGTCAGAATCTGGATTTGTCGAGTCGGGAACATTTGGATTTAGCAAAAATGCAGTTGGCAGTGCGTATTGATTTAACGCAGTACCGCATTGAGCCACAACAGCAACGTTACATTAGCTTCATCAAAGGCCGGATGGGACGCAAAGTCGCCGATTTCTTTATGCAGTTTGTTGGCTGTGAAGAAAAAGTTGATGTTAAACAACAAAACAAACAGCTGATTCAGTCTGTGGAAACCTACCTTGCATCTGAAAATCTCGACCCGGAAGAAAAAACCACACACCGGGAACAGGTTACCAGCTATTTTAAAGAGCAGTTAGACAGTGGCGACTCTATCAGAGTGAGTGACTTAGCAGACAGATTACCTGCCGATGAGGGCAGTGAACGAAATTTCGCGGCTTTCACTGCGACGCTTGAAACGCCGTTGGAACCGGAAATTCAACCTGACCCTGCCGCACTGCGGCAGCTCAACAAATTTACCGGTCAGGGCGGTGGTGTGTCAGTGAGCTTCGAACGAAAGTTACTGGGAGAGCGGGTTATCTATAACCCGGATACAGAGACACTCACTATCAAAGGGATCCCGCCCAACCTGAAAGATCAGTTAAAGCGAAATCTGTAGGAATAGCAGGCCATACCAGCGAAAACTGGTTATAATGCCTGCATTAAATTCCCGACGACGAATAGTCGGGGACCTGATAAGTAAGAATTAAACTAACGAGACGTAATGCAATTATTTGTTAATGACTTAACCGTAATGGATTTTTCTTACCTTTGCCCGGAACGCGGCATGGTAGGAGAAAGCTGGATCGTGGATGTGCTGCTCGACGGCACGCTGAATGAAGAGAGCATGGTTCAGGATTTCGGTATCGTAAAGAAAAACCTGAAACGACTGATAGACAGTTATGTCGATCACAAGCTCCTGGTGCCTGCAGAATGCCAGGCGACCTCGATTCGTCACGACGACGATACCGACTATGTGGAAGTCAATTTTACGCTGGCTGAGCAAAAAGCCATTCAGATGTATTGCCCGGCTGACGCCTATGCGTTTATTTATGCGCCAACGATTACCATGGAGTCAGTCAGTGAGTATCTGCGGGAAGTGATTGCGACGCATTTACCGGACAACGTGGATAATCTGACGATTCTGTTGCGAACAGAAGTGATTAATACGCCGTTTTATCACTATACCCACGGTTTGAAAAAGCACGATGGTAACTGCCAGCGCATAGCGCACGGCCATCGCTCAAAAGTGGATATCATTACCGACGGTGAAATTGACCTCGACAGTCAGGCCTACTGGGCAGACCGCTGGTGCGATATTTACATCGCATCAGAAGAAGATCGTATTTCGGCCGAGCAGTTAAAGCTACAACAGAAACTCCCCAGCTATCAGGCTCATGTTTGCTTTGCATATGAAGCTACACAAGGCTATTTTGAAATTGTCCTTCCTGAGTCTCAGTGTGAGGTGATTACAACGGACTCTACCGTCGAATGCCTGGCGCAGTTTATTTACCAGCAACAAAAACAACGTAAGCCTGACACACATTGCTGTGTTCTGGCCTACGAAGGCGTAGGGAAAGGTGCCAGAGTCAGTGACTAGGCGTCTGATTTCGTTACTCGCCGGTTGGCTGTTAACACTTACGGTGCAGGCACAGACTCTGGTGTTAACCGGCGCTGAAACGCAAGGCAGCCTTATGCGAGGCAAATTGCCTCCGGGCAGTCAGGTGTGGCTGAATGATCAACCGATTGGCACATTGGCAGACGGTTCGTTTGCTTTCGGCTTCGGGCGTGATGCCGCGTTGACGCATACACTGCGCTGGACATTGCCCTCTGGTGAACAACAGAGTCATGAAATTAGTTTAAGTGCACGTGAATACCCAACACAGCGAATCGAGGGCGTACCACAGGCGATGGTCACGCCGCCGAAAAGTGTGTTAGAGCGCATAAAAAACGATAACTGGATGGTTGCCAAAGCGCGAAAGACAAATTCAGACCTGCGAGATTTTACCGTTGATTTTATCTGGCCGGCTGAAGGACCAATCACCGGCGTATATGGTAGTCAGCGAGTCTTCAATGGTGTGCCTAAACGGCCTCATTTCGGCGTAGATGTGGGGGCACCAACCGGTACTGACGTAGTTGCACCGGCTGGCGGTACCATCACGCTGGCGCATGCCGATTTATATTACTCGGGTGGCACGATTATTATTGACCACGGATTGGGCGTAAATTCAACGTTTTTGCATTTAAGCCAGCTCAATGTCTCCGTAGGAGACAGAGTGGAGCAGGGGCAGAAGATTGGTGAAATTGGCGCAACAGGGCGCGCAACCGGGCCGCATCTGGATTGGCGAATCAATTGGTTTAGCGAGCGGTTAGATCCAGCGTTGTTAGTACCAGCCCGTTAAACACGCGTTTACCCATACCAACACATATCATACTGTAATAAATCATATAATCAGGCTGCATTACGCAGCCTGTTTTATTCTGTAGCTATACAAAGCGCTACTTTGCGCCCAGCCCCAGCCAGTTTGCAAATGCGTCGTCGTTGTTGATCGTCAGTGCCATGTGTTGTTTTGGCGCTTCCAGCAATGGCATCGTCAAATTAAGTACTCTGCCATCGCGCACAATGTTCAGGCTAAAAGCATCTTCACGTTCACTGGCCAGCATGCGGTCGAGCAGTTTTGTATTAACAACATAGCCATCTACTGCAATGAGCCTGTCATTGACGTGTAAACCAGCCTGACAGGCCGCAGAACCCTCTTGCACGGTCAGAATACTCAGTCCTAACTCTGCGCCTTTCACGGTGGCGCCAAACGCATAGCGGGCTGTTGATTTGGCAGGGACTTCACCGCCTTTGTCATCTACCGATTGCTGTGGGCTGTCGCTGACTGACACGCCAATATCTGTGAGCAATGCCGCGAGGTCTACATCTTCGGTACCGTAGACAACACGCTGCAGATAGTCGCTGACATCGATGTTAAATTCCGACAAACACAATGAGGCAATCACATCGGCGGGCGTGCCTTTGTTGTGGCCATATTGTTGCCACAGGGCCTGCATGAGTTTATCGAGATTTGCAGTGCCTTCACTGCGTTTGCGCAGCAGCAAATCCAGACCCAGTGCAACCAAACCACCTTTGTTGTAGTAGCTAACGATGTTGTTGATAGCACTGGCGTCCTGTTTGTAAAACTTGGTCCAGGCGTAAAAGCTGGACTCCGCAATGCTCTGTTTGAACCTACCGGTGTTGCGCATCAGCCGGGTAAGGTTTTGCCCAACAATTTTTAAATAATGCTGAGGAGGGATCACACCGACTCTGGCCAATGTGACATCGTCGTAAAAACTGGTGATACCTTCGTATATCCAAAGCTGGTCGGTATACACTTCCTGACTCAGATCAGCGTTAACCAGCACATCTGGCTGTATACTCTTAACGTGCCAGGTGTGAAACAGTTCATGACTGCACAAACTGATGAAATTAACGTAACCGTCGTTCAACTGAGCCGGCTCACCGGCTAAAGGCAATTCAAAGCGCGGGTAAAGCAGAGCCGTAGAACTGCGATGCTCTAAACCACCGTAACCCTGATCCGCAATCAACGTCATAAATATATAACGCTTAACCGGAGCGGGTTTGCCGAACAAGGTTAAATGATGATCACATACCTTTGTGAGGTCAGCGCACATTCTATTTGTGTCGTAGCGCGTTTTACCGCTGAACAGTAAAACGAACTCCACGCCTTGCACCGAAAATGTCTCGCTGGTGCATACACCCATGAAAATCGGGTGGTCAATCAGTTCATCATAATCTGTGCACAGATAGGTACCATCAGTTTTTGATTGCATGGCCGTTTCAACAACCCAGTCGGGCTGTGATTCGGGCACGGTAATCGACACTGAGCAAGGCAGAGACTCTGCGCCCGTTACTTTTAAAAAGACGCTGGTACCGTTACAAAATGCGTATTCGTCGTTTATAAAAGCACTTCGTACGGACAGGTCAAAAGCGTATACGCGGTAGGTCAGTGTAAAGGCATCACCCGCGGCTTCAACCTGCCAGGTTTGTTTGTCTGTAGGCGTTACGTCGATAGCGTCGTTATTACTGTTAACCGCCTCAATGGACACAATGTTACGGGCAAAGTCACGCACCATATAACTGCCCGGGATCCAGGCCGGCAAGGTCACTTCCACATGTGTTTGCTGTAACGCAGGGACCGACATGGTAACCAGGAATACGTGTTGACTAATGGAGTCGATACTTAACGTGTATTCGATGCCGGTAGAATGCAGAGCCATGTATATATTTCTCCTGGCTGGTTGAATCGTTACACAATTCTGAAACCAGCGTATTGGTAAGGGTTTGTTAAAAGCACAAAATATGATTATATAGCGTTATTAGAAGTGATTTTAGTGTTAATCATGGCAAAACAACCAAATAGACAATTAAGCAGTGCGGATCTGGACAGTTTACTGTCGTTGCGACCGGGCAGTGTGGTTGATTTGCAGATTACGACGCCTACGGCACCAAAGCGGGTTAAGACCCAGTTTGTCGGAATCGATTTACCTACGTGTTTAATTTTCCAGGTGCCCAGTGAAACCAAATGGGGCTATCTGCGCGACATTCTGATACCAGAAAATGAAGTCGTGGTGCGTTATGTACTGGAAGGAGAGCAGGGAAAAGTCATTGCGTTCAGAGCCGAGGTAATGAAAGTCATTACGCATCCTTCGCCGTTACTGTTTGTGGATTTTCCCGCCAGCTTACAAAGTCTTGCATTGCGCAAGCACAAACGATGGACGCCGGGCATTCAAGCGCAACTCAGCGTGTCTGATGCAGAACAGCAGATTTCAATTCAAAGTATGATCCTTGATGTATCTCAGCAAGGCTGTCGGTGCGTCTGCGACGCCACACCAGATTTTCCCAGACTGGACAACGGTAAAGCCGTTAACCTGATGATTGCGAATGAAAAAGAACTTGTTTGTAAGGGCGTGGTTAAAAATAGCAGCTTAACCCAGTCAAAGTGTTTTTACGGGATCCAGTTTTCATCTGAAGCAGAAATTGTTAAAAAATTGTTGGATCGTTTCATCGTCGAGATTTAGGATAGAGTGGCAGGGTAGCGTCGTTGAAGGTAAACGCAGTGCCCCGTATGAATAACAACAGCCATTCCGGGGACGATATGCGTGATATAGAACGATTATTCAATGAATATGCTGAAAGCCATCAAAACCACACCAATAAACTCATACATCAATTGGCGGTACCGTTAATCTACTTTTCCGTTATCGGGTTAGTCTGGGCCATTCCGGTCCCCGACTGGATAGCACAGTACGACATAAACTTCGCGCACCTGCTCGTACTACCAGTGTTGTACTATTATTTTCTGCTGTCCGGACCGATAGGTGCAGCTATGACGCTGCTCACCATAGCCTGCTTTTTGGTGATTGAACAAATTGCACTCAGCGCGTTACCTGTCTGGCAGGTGAGTGTGGCTGTGTTTGTTGTAATGTGGGTTTTGCAATTCATTGGTCATGCCATTGAAGGAAAGCGCCCGTCTTTCTTAACGGATCTGAAGTTTTTGCTGATTGGCCCGGCCTGGGTGTGGGGCGGTTGGTTAAAACGTCTGAATATTGGTTATTAACAATGCCGCACGTGGCGGGTTATGCCCGCCACTGTATAGTGCGACTTCAGAACAATAGCCTTCACGGCAATATTGTGCGATAAAGCCTTCTCCATACACGATTAAACCCGTCTTTGATTTACTTATTCCACGTATAATGCATGTTGATGAATTTTAAAAATGGTACCTTAGTGCTGAAGTGGCAGCGTTTATTCGAAAACAACGAACGTCTTTTCTGGGTGTTACACACCGTGGGATGGGCCGGTTTCGCTGTAGTCTATTACATTGGTTCGTTCTTGCATGAAGTGCGGCCCATTTTCCTGTTTATCATCATCCTTAATTCCTACGCCGGATGGATACTGACTATACCGCTGCGTTACATCTTCAGATGGGCCCGCAAACAAACGGTTGGTCGGTTATTATTCACGGTACTGGTGTCAACGTATCTGGTGGCGCTGGTGTGGGCTGTCGTCAAGAACGTGAATTACTGGGAAATCTACAAGCACGGTTTCCGCCCGGAAGCCTGGTACATGTACTTCAGCAACACCATTGACAGCATGATTATGATTGGTTGCTGGGCAGGCTTGTATTTTGGGATTAAAAACTTTGAAATGCTACAACGCGAGAAGCAAAACGCGTTGAAAGCCAGTACCATGGCACACCAGGCGCATCTTAAGATGCTGCGATATCAGTTAAACCCGCATTTTTTGTTCAACACGCTCAATGCCATTTCCACGCTTATTTTGATGAAAGAAAACGATACCGCTGAAGCAATGGTATCAAGATTGAGTGATTTTTTGCGTTACTCGCTGGACAACGACCCCATTAAAAAAGTACCTTTAGGTCAGGAAATCAAAGCGTTACGTTTATATTTAGAAATTGAAAAGGTACGGTTTGGCGAGCGCTTGGAGGTAACCTGGGATATTGAGGATGACTGTGAAGACGCCATGGTCCCCAGTATGATCTTGCAACCCATCGTTGAAAACGCCATTAAACACGCGATTTCCAAACTGCAGGAAGGCGGGCGTTTATCGATTGTTGCCAGCCGATTTGGTAACGATTTGTTGCTGGATGTTGCGGATAACGGTCCTGGCGCCGATATTAGTGATGGTCAGCTAAGTCGAGTGGGCGGCGTAGGGTTACCTAACATAAAAGAGCGCTTGCATGCGCTATATAATCGGAACTTTGCGTTTACCGTAGAACATAATCAGCCCCAAGGTGTGCGCGTGAGTCTGCGCATGCCCTATGATGTGAAGGACGTTTAATAATGAGTCAGCAAAAAATTACCACGCTTATCGTAGATGACGAGCCGCTCGCACGCAGTGGCCTGCGATTAAGGCTGGAAAAATATGATGATGTGCAGGTTGTGGCTGAGTGTCAGAATGGTTTGGATGCGGTGAGTATGATTTCTCAGCACCGCCCGGATCTGGTTTTCCTCGATATACAAATGCCAGGTCTGAATGGTTTTCAGGTCATCAACAAGTTAAAAGAACTAAAGCAACCCATTCCAATGATCGTGTTTGTTACGGCTTACGACAGCTACGCAATTAAAGCGTTTGATGTGCATGCGCTGGACTATCTGCTCAAGCCTGCCGACGACAAACGATTAAAAGACGCTTTAGACAAAGTGCGAGAGTATTATTCTACCCAACACCACGATGAACAATCGCGCAAGCTGGTCAATTTAGTGGCCGAATTAACCGGTGACGACTGTGAAGAAATATTGCGTAAGTTAGCCAGCGGTGAACCAGTCGAAACGAATCCGTATCCTGATGTACTGGCGATTAAAGACGGCTCTGAAGTTACTCGCGTTAACGTATCAGATATTCAGTGGATTGACGCGGCGGGTGACTACATGTGTGTACATGCGCTGGATGGCATGCACATTATGCGTAAAACCATGAAGGAGCTGGAGCAAGAGCTTAATCCACAGTTGTTTGTTCGCGTGCACCGCTCCGCGATTGCCAACATCCGGTTTGTGAAGAAACTCGTTAGTCACATAAGCGGCGAGTATCATCTGATTCTGCACAATGACACAGAGCTGAAGGTCAGCCGTAGCCATCGCGACAAAGTCAAAGCGGCAATGAAAATGTAGTGTTAATCTACTGCAGAACCAAAAACAGCGCTTGAATAGCGCTGTTTTTGTTGGGGAATCCAGGGCCTGCTGAAAGCGATATTCATAACTGTATTGTTAAAAATAAGTAAAAAACAATAATAAAAAGTAAATTTTGGCACGATAAACATAATCGAGAGGTGGTCCTTCAATAAGTAGAGTACCCATACTTAAAACAAGAAGGATACATGATGTCTCGCATCTCACTTGCACTACTCAGCGGCGCCATTGCCGCAATGACACCGTCTGCTTTTGCTCAGGAACCATTACCTATAGCAGAAGGCGAAAGCAAATTTTTAGGTAATATCCACGCACCCACCCAACTTGACGGCTTTTTACAACACTGGAATCAGGTTACGCCAGAGAATGCGGGAAAGTGGGGCAGTGTAGAACGCGAGCGCGACGTAATGTCCTGGGATGCCCTGGACGCTGCCTATCAGTTTGCTAAAGACAATAATTTGCCCTTTAAAATGCACGTACTGGTGTGGGGCAATCAACAACCGACCTGGATAGAAACACTGTCAAGTGCTGAACAGGAAGCGGAAGTTATCGAGTGGTTTGAGGCGGTAGCGAACCGGTATCCCGACATTGATACCATTGAAGTGGTTAACGAACCCATTAATGATCCACCGTTTGGTGACGGCAACGGTAATTATGCCCAGGCGCTGGGTGGCGACGGCGACACGGGCTGGGATTGGATTGTGCGTTCTTTTGAGCTTGCGCGAAGTTATTTTCCCAATAGTGAGCTGATCCTCAACGAATACGGCTTACTGAACAGTACCGACAGAGCAACTGAGTACGCGGGTATCGTTACATTGCTTAAGGCACAGAACCTGATAGATGGTGTGGGTATTCAGGCACATGCCTTTTCGACCCGGGGAAGCGCACAGGAAATTGCGGGTAATTTGCAAATCATTGCCGACACTGGTGTGCCAGTGTACATCACCGAGCTCGATATTGATGGTCCAACCGATGAGGAGCAGTTGGCCGATTATCAGAAAATCTTTCCTGTGCTGTGGGAACATGACGCGGTGAAAGGGATTACATTGTGGGGCTGGCGGCCTGGTATGTGGCGGGATGAGCAGGATGCGGAGCTTGTCGATGAAAATGGTGAGGCTCGGCCTGCATTGGACTGGCTTCGTGGGTATGTAGGGAATTCTGCGCCATTTATTGCCTCATCTCAGGCGTTTACCGTGTCAGAAAGCGCGTCATCTGGCACCTTGGTTGGTACGTTACAAGTAACGGATGCTGACGGTAATGAACTGACTTTCTCTGTATCGCCATCAACTTCTCCCTTTGAAATTTCATCAACTGGTGACATTAGCGTCTCTGCCAATAATGTGCTGGACTATGAATCAGTCACCCAATACGAATTGACGATAACCGGCTACGATGGTTATCAGTATGGTGAAGCCGCAAGTGTAACCATTACTGTGGAAGATGCAGATGAGGCGCCGGTGTTTACTGCCACTAGCTTTAGTGTGGCTGAGGACGTAGCGGCGGGTTCAGTAGTCGCTGAGCTTCAGGCTGTAGATCCCGAAGGGCAGGATGTAACCTATAGTCTCGCTGAAACCTCAACGGTATTTGAGTTAAACAGCGACACCGGTGAGATATCACTGCTAGACGGCGTAACACTGGATTATGAAACTGCCACTTCACACAGTCTCGAAATAACAGCATCAGATGGCGAGAAGACACAAACAGAGACAGTAGTGATTTCCGTTACCGATGTGAATGACACCACGCCTGCGCCCACACCAACGCCTACGACACCTGGCAACAGTGGCGGTGGTGGTAGCATAGGTTGGAGCTTGTTGGGCCTGTTGGCGTTGCTTATCTCAAGAAAAACAGCCCGGCAAGCCGAAGGCAAGGTGACTTAAACAAATAAACAGCCTTGAAACATTAGATTTTATGGCCAGTGGTGGCGCTCGTTGAGCATGGTGAGCATACAGTGGGTAAGCGTATTGCCCAGTGACTTTTTATGTTGCCAGGTTTCTTCGAGCGCAACTTCAACCACGTCGCCTTGTGCAGTCGCAACCATAATCCCATTTTTACCCTGCTCGATACTGCGCACGGCTTGAACGCCAAGTGTGGTTGCCAGAATACGATCCTGACTCACCGGCGATCCTCCGCGTTGTACGTGCCCCAGAATAACCGGCCTGACTTCACCGTCGGTGCGGGTTTCCAATGCTTCCGCCAGGGCATTTATGCCAGATGGCCACAGGTTCTCAGTCAGCACGATAATGTAACTTTCGTGCCCATATCGCTGGCGATGAATGGCTACCTGTTGCTGAATATCGTTCAGTACCGATTCCGGGTCGGTGAATAACTCAGGCAGTATCACGTAATTGGCTGCCCCGGCGAGTGCTGCACTAGCGCCCAGAAAACCAGCATGACGCCCCATTACTTCAACCAGGAATATACGCTCAAAAGCATCCGCGGTGTCCCTTACTTTGTCTATTGAAGATACCGCTGTATCGATAGCGGTGTAGTAGCCAATAGTGGCATCGCAACCATAAATATCATTATCAATGGTGCCCGGCAGACCAATAACCTGTCCGCCCCAGAATTTTCCAAGGTGCACTGCACCACGAAACGACCCATCACCCCCGATGACGATAAGTGCATCAATCGCCAGCTCATCCAGGTTATTGGCAGCAAGTTGGCCTGAGGCGTCCTGCTTGAACGTTTTGCAGCGTGCACTGCGTAAGATGGTGCCGCCACGCTGAATAATATTATGTACCTTTTTGCTATCCAGCTTACGCCAGTTTTGTTCGAGGAGGCCGTTGTAGCCATGCTCGAAGCCAATAATGGTATGCCCGGCACCTTCACAGGCAACAACAATGGCGCGAATACATGCGTTCATGCCCGGAGCATCGCCCCCAGACGTCAATACCGCGATACGTTTACTGGTCATAGTGCGTCCTTAACAATTTGATACAAAGCCACATAGTGCAGATACGGAATCATTGTTCCGTTTGCTGGTCGTATGCGTATAGTATATGACACATTATCGTGTCAGGAATATTGAGCTAAGCCAAGTGTTTAACCTATTTGGCGAATAACAGGACGTCAACGTGAAAAAACTGATACTGCTTTTTGGGTTCCTGCTGCTGGCGGGTTGTTCCACCAAGTTTACCTACAACAATCTGGACTGGTTGATTCACTGGTATGTAGATGATTATGTTGAATTAAGTGACAGACAGGAAAATCTCTTCGATGAGCACTTTGCCAACTGGTTAAACTGGCATCGCAGCGAAGAGTTGGCTAAATACGTGAAGCACCTGAAATCGCTGAAAGCCGACGTTGAAAACGAGCGACTCACGGCAGAAAGTATTTCAGATCACCTGTGGAAAAGTCGCGAACACTGGGAGCGACTCAGGGATCACGTTAGCCCGGAATTGGCGCAACTGGCTGCCCAATTAACCGATGAACAGGTTGAATCCTTGTTTAAAGAACTGTCAGAAGAAAATGACGAAATCGCTGAAAAGCTGGCTGAGGCAGAAGGTAAATCGGAAGACGAAGTCACCGAGTCCCGGGTCGAAGACATTGAAGATGGGATCAGCGATTACGTTGGACGTTTAAGCAAACAGCAAAAAGCCATTATCAGACAATATGCGCCGGATTTTCATAGTACGCGAGCATTATGGCTGGCATACCGGAAAGATTTTCAGTTGGCCGCCCGTAAACTTATAGATAAACGTGAAAATAATCCTGAATTTGAAACAGAATTTGTGGCCTTGCTGACGCACCCTGATGACTTTCGCAGTACAGATTACCAGCAGCTGCGCCTACAAAATACCCAGTTGTACGGCCGAATGCTGGAACAATTGTTTTATACCCTGTCAGATAAGCAAAAAAACAAGCTAATCAATAAGATTGACGATATGATTGAGGACTTTGAGTACTTGATGAGTAACGACTAGGTGGAAACATCCCATCGGCCAGTGCTGGGTTTTACGCTGGCTCTAATCACTGCCGTGTTGTGGGGCATATTACCGTTATTTTTGATGATCTGTTTACAGGTTATGGACAGCCCCACAATCACACTTTACCGCTTTTTTGCAGCCGCGCTTGTCGTTGGCTTATGGCTGGCGTCGCGTGGCGGTTTACCCAAGGTGTCGCGTTATCCCAAAGCCGTATTACAACTGGCGGTGGGCTCGACAGTCATGCTGGTTGTGAACTACGTCTTTAATGTCATGGGGTTGAAGTACCTGAGCCCGGGCAGTGTTCAGGTGCTTATGCAAATTGCTCCTTTTGCTTTGATGATGGGCGGCATATGGATTTATCGTGAGCAATTCAGTCGATTACAGGGCGGGGGAGCCGTCTGTTTACTGATTGGTTTAACCCTGTTTTTTAACCAGCGTCTCCCACAAATACTCGCATCCGAGAGCGAAGACGTACTCGGCATAGTGTTCATTGTTATTGCTGCCGTTACCTGGGCGGGTTATGCCTTGTGCCAAAAAGCCATTATGAAAACCATGACGGCCATGCAGCTAACCCTGTTTATTTATTTGTTAGGTGGCCTGATGCTACTGCCGTTCAGTGAACTAGGCAGCATTGTTGAAATGAATACCGTGCAGGGTTGGGCGCTGGCGTTTTGTTGCGCAAATACCCTGGTGGCTTATGGCGCCTTTACCGAAGCAATGCGAGTATGGTCTGCCTCCCGAGTGAGTGCGGTTATTGCAACAGCGCCGGTTTTCACGTTTATTTCCATGGCGGTGGCCGATGCACTTTACCCTCACACCTTTGAACAACCGCCACTTAGTGTCATTGCCATTCTTGGAGCGGCAATGGTTATTTGTGGGTCGATTATGGCGGCGTTAGGCCGCTCACGTAAAACGGCTTAAGGTTTGGTTTCTTGCGGTTTGGCTTTAGGTTCGCCAATGGGTTGTTCGCCCTTTTTGCAAATGGTGTCGTACTCGTCACGATAGTAGCGGAAGTTCTCACACTCGTTTTCGAAACGCTGTCTTGCGGTTAACGCCATTTGCGGGTTCTTTGGATTGCGCATGGCTTTTTCCAGAACCAGGCACTGCTGTTCCTGGGCTTTGACTTCCATAATGTTTTCACACAGATTACTTTGCGACGCACAGGCGCTTAACACGCAGGGTACAGTAACGGTCAGCGCTATCTTTAGTAGGTTTCGTGGCATTGGATATCCTTCCTTACGGCAAAAAGTGTGAAGGAACTGAACTATCGGGTGGTCACACCTAATCGAATCAATTCATCCTGTAAATTTTCAAATTTAGACTGGTGTTGCTCTCGCATTGGTGCATTGTTCACTATTTTATAAACCTGTCTGGCTTCTTTTACCAGTAGAGGGTCGAGCTTATTTGCCTGACCGAACAGTTTTACCTGACACTGCAGCAGGTTCAGTGCAATACCGGTATTCACCGGGGCAAGGCCCAATGCGGTGGTAAAGGCTTCTTTGGCATCGGCATACTTTTCTTCCTGATACAGTTGTATGCCACGGCGGTTGATGTGTGTGTATTTGTCTTCGCCGTCTTTTGCTTGTTCGCTGTATTGCGCTATGAGTTGCCGGGTACCAGAATCAAGCTCTGTTTTTTCCTCTTTTAACGTGTTCAGTACGCGGTTAACTTCCTCGAATTCACCTAAATTTAGCAGGGTTTGAATGCTCCCGGGAGCGAGCGAGGCCGGGTATTCGGTGAATCGCGATTCGATGTTGATTTGGCTGGCCATAATGGTTTTTTTAGCGTCTATGAGCTTACCATCAATAACATCGACCCGCGCGGTGACAATATCCGTAAAAATATCGATGTCAAAGGGCTCATCTAATCTGAGTATGGCGTCGTCATGGCGGGCGCGCTGCACCTGCAACAGCGCCT
>CERD01032747.1_pt1 | contig 110536 bp, 109 predicted proteins | sample 530931 | NCBI WGS metagenome assembly CERD01 (sample SAMEA2621101, study PRJEB7988) | marine metagenome | isolation source: saline water (ENVO:00002010), including
AGCGCATATCCCCATCCGTCGTCCCGGAATCGCCCCAGCGATATCTGGGATCTTATAAATCAAAGTGATGAAGGTGTGTTGTTTTTAAATCTCGGCCTTTTTGAGTAGATCCCGGGGCAAGCCAAGGTCCCGGGACAAGCCAAGGTCCCGGAACAAGTCCGGGATGACGAGGAAAGGATGTATCCACTCATCTGTCGTCCCGGAATCGCGAAGCGCATATCCCCATCCGTCGTCCCGGAATCGCCCCAGCGATATCCCCATCCGTCGTCCCGGAATCGCCCCTGCGATATCCGGGATCTTAGAAATCAAAGTGATGAAGGTGTGTTGTTTTTAGAAAGCGACCTTTTCGTTTAGGTCCCGGAACAAGCCAAGGTCCCGGAACAAGTCCGGGATGACGGTGAAAGGATGTATCCACTCATCGGTCGTCCCGGAATCGCCCCAGCGATATCCGGGATCTTAGAAATCGAAGTGATGAAGGTGTGTTGTTTTTAGAACGCGGCCTTTTCGTTTAGGTCCCGGGGCAACCCAAGGTCCCGGAACAAGTCCGGGATGACGTTTCTTTTATCCAACGTCTGCGGTTGTTGAAAGCTCTAAGCATTTATCCCCATCCTTTCAATCCGGGAACTAAAACATAAAAAATTTCCATATATTTCAATACCAAAAGTGTTTTTGAAATGAAACTGCAATAGTTGCGGTGTACAAGTGTACGCTGAATTATTACACTGTACTTATTCAATGGTCGGAGCAGTTATGTCTACGCTTAAACACCGCGCATATTCAGTAATGGAAGAATGGATGAACAGCATTAGTCATGGGCTGGGATTCGTGGCGGCTATTGTTGGCTTAGTATTTATGCTGTTACGTGCAGAATCATCTGTGAGCATAACCGCATCGGCGATCTATGGCGGCACGCTGATATTCATGTTTTTAGCCTCTACTATTTACCACGCAGTCACACATCAGCAGACCAAAGGTGTGTTAAAGCTGTTTGACCACAGTGCCATTTATTTACTGATTGCGGGTACGTATACACCGCTCACCCTGGTCGCCATAGGGGGCACTCTCGGTATTGCCGCTACAGCGGGCATATGGATGTTGGCGCTGGCCGGCGTCGCGTTCAAGTTGATTGCCAAACACCGGTTCCCCAAAGTGTCTGTGATGACGTATCTGGTAATGGGCTGGATAGCGTTGGCGCTGATTTATCCGCTGTATCAGGCCTTGCCCGGTTCAGGTTTGTGGCTGATTGTGGCTGGTGGACTGTGCTTTAGCGTAGGTGTGTTGTTTTACATTGCTAAGTCAAAAAAGTTTACACACGCCATTTGGCATTTGTTTGTAATTGGCGGCTGTAGTTGCCATTACTTCTCAATTTACTATTATGTGGTGTAGAGCCATTACCTAACTGGTAACTATGACCACAACACTAAACTGGTTTGCTGTAGGGGCAGGAAAAATCACCCTTGGCGCCAGGCCCACAGCTGAATATATGCATGCCTTAAAAAAGCAGGGCATCACGCATATTGCCACTATCCAAACTTCTGAAGAAAACAAACCGGAGTTAAAAACCGACGTTGAAAGTGCCGGTATGCATTGGTTGTGGCTGCCGTTTAATGTGTCGGATATCTTTGTACAAAACGAAACGGAAAAAGCCTTTTTACAGCAGTATTTGCTGGAGGTGTCGCAAACCCTGAATGAAGGTGGGCGGGTATATTTACATTGCGATGGTGCCTGCGAGCGGTGTCGTTTATTTCTTTTTGCTCTGTGTATTCACCTTAAAATTCCCGCCAGTAGCGCTTACGCCATTGTACACAGCTTTGGTGGAGAGAAGGCTAATCTGTTGTCGAGACGCGAACTGCAGCAAGCGGCAGCTATTGTGTAGCTAGTCCGGCTGAATTACCTGAATACCCTGACTTACACAAAGCTGCGTGAGGGTTTCAATGGCCGGCGCAGGTAGTGCAATTTGCATGGAGACCTGCTCTGCATAGTCACATTCTTCGACAATGCCCTGTTGCTCGGTGACGATATGTCGCACGAACTGCTCGTGTCTGAAGTCTGCTTTAACCAGTAACTTACTCAGTGTTACCTGTTCCTTGAGTGATAGGTTTTCCATTACTTGTTGCGCGGCAGAAGAATAAGCGCGCACTAAACCGCCTGCGCCAAGCTTTATACCGCCGAAATAGCGGGTCACGATGATAGTGATATCACCCACGCCCTTGTGTTGTAACACATTCAGTATCGGTTTGCCGGCAGTGCCGCTGGGCTCGCCGTCGTCAGACATTGCTGCGCTGGTGGGAGAATGCGGATTCCCCAGTAGATACGCCCAGCAATGGTGGCGGGCATCGGGGTATTCTGCACGTTTTGCTGCCAGATACTGCATCGCGGTTTCGCGATCTGGTGTGCAGGCGGCAAACGCAAAAAATTTACTCTTTTTAACTTCGAAGAGTACTTCTAGTGGTGTATCTGGAACGGGGTATGACATAGTGAGCGTAGTTTACATGTAATTGATTGCATGTGGTACTTTCGGTTTTTTATCTACTATCCGTCGTCCCGGAATCGCCCCAGCGATATCCGGGATCTTAGAAATCGAAGTGCAAAAGGTGGGTGTTTATAGATCGCGGCCTTTTTATTAGTTCCCGGGACAAGCCCGGGATGACGGTAAGAGGGTCGTCCCGGAATCGCGCAGCGTATATCCCCATCCGTCGTCCCGGAATCGCCCCAGCGATATCCGGGATCTTAGAAATCGAAGTGCAGAAGGTGGTTGTTATTGGATCTCGGCCTTTTCGTTTAGGTCCCGGGGCAAGTCAAGGTCCCGGAATCGCGCAGCGTATATCCGGGATCTGAGAAATCGAAGTGCAGAAGGTGGTTGTTTGTAGATCGCGGCCTTTTTATTAGTTCCCGGAACAAGCCCGGAAGGTCCCGGAACAAGTCCGGGATGACGGTGAGAGGGTCGTCCCGGAATCGCGCAGCGTATATCCCCATCCGTCGTCCCGGAATCGCCCCAGCGATATCCGGGATCTTAGAAATCGAAGTGCAGAAGGTGTGCTGTTTTTAGATCTCGGCCTTTTCGTTTAGGTCCCGGGGCAAGCCCGGGATGACGGCTATATGTTCCCGGAACAAGTCCGGGATGACGGTTGTTTTATCTGCCATCTCTGGGCCGGGATGATGTTTTACATACGGCGTTTGTGTGCCATGCACTCGACTTCAAGCATGGAGCCCATGGCGAGGCCGTCGACACCGAACGCGCTGCGGGCGGGTAGGGCGCCTTTGGAAAAGTACTGTACATAGACTTTGTTAAAGTCAGGCCATTGGGCGATGTCGTCTATCATCACCGTACACTTGAAGATATCTTCCATATCCAGGCCGATACTGTTAAGTGCGGACTTGATATTTTTCATAACCTGGTGAGATTGCTCGGTGATATTGTCGGCGAGCTGTCCGTGTTCATCTGCGGCGATTTGGCCAGACAAATACACAATGTTGTCGACTTGTGTGGCGAGTGAAAATGGCATATCTGGATTGGGGTGCGGATAGCGTTTTAAACCTGCAGTCGCGGTCGCGCTGAGGCTCATAATTAAACACATCAGGGTTAACTTAACGAAGTTCACCTTGTACTCCTGTCGTTATATTTTTTTCTGTTTTTAGTGCGGGTACGTTGCGCTAGAGACAAGTACACCACCTGTTATTACTATGTTTGCTCAGGGTGTGCTAAACAACAAGTTTATACCGGGCAATTTGGGCCAAACGACCGAATTTTGCGGTTATTCGCACCTGACTCAAACTGTCAGGTGCGAAGTGGCTCAAAGTTAGATTACACAAGTTTATTGTTTGTTGTCGTATCGCGCTTCGTATCGGAGCACTTTGCTATTGGGATCGGCAATCACTACATCGAAGGGGGTAACTGTTATGGTGTTCGGCGACGTGATATCCAGCACTTGTACTTCGCCATTCACCGATACCTCAAGAGGCATTGGGAAGGGTAAGTTTTGCGGAGTATTCCATCTAAAAGTCACACTGTCTTCGGTGCGTGTTTCAACCAGTTTCGGCAGCTTGGGCTGATACAAATACACGTCGAAAAACCAGCTTAAATCCTTGCCGGTACGTCGATTAACTATCTCGATGAAGTCCTGGGTATTGCGGTAAATAGTGGTGAAGTTACCGGGTTTGGGCAGGTCAGTGCCATAAACAAGCTCGCGCACTGCGCTGAAAAAGGCGTCGTCGCCAATCAGGTTTCGCAGGGTATGCATGATCCAGGAGCCTTTGTAGTAAATATCCAGTGCCGGGCCGACACCGCGCTCGTAAACCTGTTCCACTTCCATGAGTTTGTTAGACACGATGGGGTGGGTATTAATGAGCCCTTTACGCTGATTGTTCAGGTAGGTCATGTAGGCAACATCACCCGACAAATACTGAGCAAACAAAGGTTGCATGTAGCTGCCGAGTCCTTCGTGGATCCACATGTGATCCCAGTTGTCGTTAGTCACCTGGTTGCCAAAATATTCATGGGCAAATTCGTGTTGTAGCAGCCAGTCGAAACCGAATTCGTCTTTTTTGTATTCGTTGCCATAGGCATTAATGGTTTGGTGTTCCATACCCAAATGCGGGGTTTGTGCCACGCCGACTTTCTCATTGCCAAACGGGTACGGCCCAATCATGCGCTCGAAAAACGTCAGCATGGTGGGGATTTCGTCGAACAGTACTTTTGCTTGTTGTTCGTTGCCCGGGAGGTGGTAGTACACTATGGGGTAAGTGTTGCCATAGATGCTTGAATAGGTGGTTTCGAGCTTTTCGTACGGTGCAATATTCAGTGCGATACCGTAGGTGTTGTGGGCCGAGCGAGTTTGCCAGTGATACGTGCGCGTGTCGCCATTGTCGGTTACATCAACCAGTACGCCATTGCTGGCCGCGACCAGAGGCTTGGGCACCTGAATATGTAAATCGGTTTGATTGGGTTCGCCGTGTGGCTGGTCTATGCAAGGCCAGAAAAGGTCACAACCTTCTCCTTGCACTGCAGTTGCCAGCCAGTTTGCGCCTTCGGGTGTTTTTTCCCACATCACGCCGCCATCCCAAGGGGCGCGTACCGGAATTCGGGGTTGCCCCTCGTAGCTAATGGTCACGGTTAACGGCAAAGTCACTTCTGAAGATGGTGTGATTTGCAACTCGCCACCCACGTTGCGGTACTGTGATGCGGCTAGCGATTCGCCATTTACCGCAACGCTATTAACCGTAAAGACACTGTCTAAATCGACGGAGAAAGCGCTTCTGCTGCCTTCACCTTTCAGTGTCAGGGTTGTTGTACCCATGAGAATTTTGTTGTCAAAATCGAACGCAAAGGTGAGGTCGGCATGTTCGACAGTGAGACCTTGCTGTAGCGGTGCAACCTGTCCACCGCTTTTTAAACTGTAGGCCGTAGACTCGGTAGCCTTTACGACATCTGAAGATTCTGTACTGCTGCAGGCAGACAACGAGGTGATTGCGACAGCGGCGGCGATAGCCGTTAACTGTCTGATACGGGTATAAACCATGGAGCGTCTCTGTTGTTGTTATCTGTTTCAGAGTATACAAAATTGTTGTGTTAACAAGTTGCGGATAGGATCAACCCCCTAAAATATCTGGTGGAGGGCGAGACCAGCTTTGTATGTATATATGGCAGAGTAAATAAAAATCCCGTTTGAGGCGGCAACCTGAAACGGGATTTGTTTGTTATTCGAAAAGTTCGCCGCGGAGGTCTTCCAGGGTACTTTGCGTGTGCTCTTTGAGCAGCTTTTTCACCTTTTTGGCGTCTTTGTTCAACCAGGCATCAAAGATTTCCTGGTGCTCGCGATACGCATCGGCTTCGCGATCAGGTGGCTCAAGGTGCCTGCGAACATAGCGCTCTGACAGCAAATGCACCTTGGTCAATAACTCCTGGGTAATCTTTCGATTGGCCGGTGCGGTTAATGCAAGGTGAAATTCACGGTTTACGGTAACGGCTGCGGGGGATATTTCGTATGCCATACTCTGCAGGCGCTTGTAGATTTCCTCTACTTTTTGCTTGTCCTGTTCGGTTGCTTTTTTACAACCCTGAGCGGCGGCCTCGGGCTCCAGCGTTTGACGTAATTGAAATACGTCTTCGGCTTCAGCCAGGCTAATCGGGCGAACGATAAAGCCTCGGTTTGGGTGCGAAATCAGTAGTCCGTCTTGCTCCAAACGTGTAAGGGCTTCACGCAGCGGTATTTTACTCACTCCTAAGTCCTGAGAGAGTGCGTCCTGACGAATGGGTTTTGCCGGAAACATATCGTTGGCGAGGATACGCTCACGAATAATTTCGTAAGCTTGTTCCGACAGGGTTTTAACCACAATTGACATCTATAAATTACTCCTAAGGAGAGTTTGTCTATTATCTTTTTTGTTATCGGCGACTGTACGAATTTGTACGTTCAACACCATGTCATACAGTATACCATTTGAAAGTGAGTTACACTTTTATCTCGTTCGAACGATTGTTTTTCATACAGCGGTAAAGCATTTTTTTCAATATGAAGGGCATTCGTCGTGTTTACTGTTTCAACTATTGTAAATTTGCCCAGTGGCGAATCGAGCTATGGCGTTAAATGAACAGGAGAGGGAGCGAAAAAGAAGTTATAAAACTTTTTGTCTAAAAAATAGACTGTTGCAGTTTAAAAATTATTCAAAGTGGAGTATAAAAGGCAACGGTTAACACCATGATATAAACGACAGTTACGCCGCAGTGAGAGGGATACCACAGACAGTGCCGGTGTTTTAGAAGAATAATTAGATAGACAAGCGTTGCTTTTATAGCGTTGTAGCGCGTGAATACGGGCGAAAACATATGAATCAAGCTTCCTGGCACACGATCGGGCCGTCCTGGCAGGATCGCAGCAATAAACTCAAGCAAATTATTGATATGCAAACCGCTATCGCTAAAGTCGGCATGGACTTGTCGTCGGTAATGCAACTGGTTGTAGAATATTGTTGTGAACTTATTCAATGCGATGGCGCGGCAATTGAACTGCGCGAAGGTGATTGCATGGTGTACCGCGCAACGAGCGGCATTGCGAATGCGCACTCTGGTTTACGTCTGCCTATTCACGAAAGCCTGTCCGGGTACAGTATTCAAACCGGCGAACTGCAGCTGTGTAATGATGTCGATTCAGACCCGCGGGTCAATCAGCCTGCTTGTAAAGCCCAAGGCATTGAGTCGATGCTGTTGATTCCACTGGCACATTCCAACGATATGGTCGGCGTACTGAAAGTCTTGTCCTGTCGCAAGCAGCATTTTACTACTGAGCACGCGGCGATACTGCGATTGGTGTCTGAGCAAGTAGCTGCGTCTTTGTATTTTTGCCATCGTTATGTGCCCGACAATCTGGTGCACCAGGCCACTCACGACAGCCTCACAGAACTAAAGAATCGTTCCGCATTTATGGAGCGATTACGCAGGGAAGTGCAGGTCAGCGACTGCAAATACGCGCATCGTTTTGGCGTCATGATTATTGATATGAACGGATTAAAACGCGTTAATGACGAATTGGGACACCGCGCAGGCGATACCCTGTTAGCCGAAATGGCCCGGCGCTTACAAAGTGCCTTCCGACCCTCTGATTTAGTCGCTCGCATTGGCGGTGATGAATTTGGGGTGGTAGTGAGTAACCTGCAAACCCCTGATGCATTGAGCAAAGCAACACAACGGCTGCAAGGCGCATTAGTCAGGCCGCATGAATGTAAAGGCCAAAATATTCGTTTAAGTGCCTCAGTAGGCAGCGCTGTTTACCCTGACGATGCCCAGCAAATAGAACCACTCATTGAAATGGCGGATCAGCGTATGTATCAGAAAAAACGCGCTCACTATGAGCGTGTGCCCGCGTAATATTTTTCTACTGTTGTTGCGAATACGCTTTTTTTTGCATTTATTGTACCGAAGGGTAAAATATGCACATTGATGCAGTAGCAGGACGATAATCGTGACAAGTGGCCGTAAACGTGAATTTGATGCAGAGATTGCCCTCGAAGCCGCCATGCAGGTATTTTGGCAGAAGGGCTATACTGGCGCGTCGCTGACAGATTTGATTGATAGCATGGGGATCAACAAACCCAGCATGTATCGCGCGTTCGGCAACAAGGAAGCCTTGTTTGTAAAAGCGACTCAGCGTTATCTCGAAACCCGCATGCAACCGCATTTGAAACTGCTTCAACAGGCTGATTTGCCACTAAGGCAACGCATTAAAAACCACATGATGTCTATTCTGGCCATGCAGTGTGACGCCGAACACGCTAAAGGCTGTTATTTAGTGCTGTGTCAGTCTGAAATGATCAGCGGCAATGTACCCGAAGAAGCCGCCGATGTACTTGCCCGGGCAGATGCACTGCCAAAACAGCTCTATACCGACTTATTTTTACAGTCTCCCGAGTCCATTCAGCTCGGCCTTCATAACCATGCGCAAGCCAATGCCCTGGCACTGTACACCTTGTTAAAAGGCACGGCGTCTATGGCTAGATGCGGTACCTCGTTAGCGCAGCTCGAATTCGCGGTCGACAGTATGTTAGACGGTATTTTTCAGCAAAGGGGCAAGCTGTCCTAATTCGCTAATTTCTGCTGTTGGCGTAATACCCCACGGGTCGAAAACCGACTGTGGACTGCGCTTCACCCAGGCCGTGCGCCAGCCACATTCACTGGCACCAATCACATCAAAGGGATTACTCGACACCAGCCAGGTTTGGTTGGCATCGCATTTTACAGTATCCAGTAAATGGCGATAAATAGCCGGGTCGGGTTTGAATGTTTCAATTGCATCAGCGGTCACCACATACTCAAAATACTCAGCGATCCCCGCGTGGCTAAGCAGGCTGTTTACTGCCTGTTGTTCACCATTAGAGAACGCCACCAGGCTCGCACTTTTTGCAAGCTCAGGCAGCGCGCTTTGCACGTCACTGAAGGCGGGCAGACGCAAGTACTTGTCTAACAGCAATTGCCGCTGATCGTCATGGAGTGCCACAGCCAGATGCTGGCAGGTAAAGTCCAGTGCCTGTGCTGTGCAAACAGAAAAGTGCTGGTAACGACGCATCAATCCGCGTCGAAACGAATACTCCAGTTGTTTGTTACGCCAGGTGTGCGAAAACACGTCGGCCCTGTCACCGACCATTTCCGACAGCTCGTTCAATAAGCCGTGGGTATCGATTAACGTGCCATAAACATCAAATGCAAACACCGTTTTCATTCGTTTCTCCATTGTCAGGGATCGCGAGGATCAAAGTTATTTGACTTTAGCTTACCGATCGGTACAATTCAAATTTATTAATTGTACCAATTGGTACAAAATGTGTGAAGAGCTATCTAAAACGAGGAAAATCCCATGACATCTTTAACCGTACATACATTAGATTCAGCGCCTGAAGCCAGTAAACCTTTGCTGGAGGACTCCATTAAAGCCTTCGGTATGCTGCCAAACTTACATGGCATCATGGCTGCGTCGCCTCAGGTATTGGAAGGCTACAAGGTATTACACGACTTATTTCAGAAAACCGACTTTACCGCGGAAGAGCTCACGGTTGTGTGGCAAACCATCAATGTAGAGCATGGCTGTCATTACTGTGTGCCTGCCCATACTGCGATTGCCCATTCAATGAAAGTGGACGCTGCTCTAACGGAAGCGCTGCGAAATGCTGAACCAATGCCGACGCCTAAATTGCAGGCTTTGCAGGATATGACACTGCTGATCACCAGAAATCGTGGTGTGGTGAGCGACGCTGATCTGGATGCCTTTTATTCTGCAGGCTACACAGAGCGTCACGTGCAGGAAATTATTCTGGGTCTGGCACAAAAGGTCATGAGTAATTACATCAACCACATTGGTAATACACCGGTGGATGCACCTTTTGCAAAGTTTGACTGGACCAAGAAATAGGCTGAATTGAACGCCTGTCGACCCACAACAACAGCCGGTATTTTACCGGCTGTACTCCTGAACCGGTTGTGCAGGAAGCGTGCAGAGGTTTGTTTTAGCCTTTGCGTTCACTACATACCAGTCGCGACGATGGGCAAAGCCAACATATTCAGCAAGATGCGGATTAAAGCAGCTGGCTTGCAATTGCGGTTCGGCGAGCAGCAAATACCGTGTACCTTGCCCTTCCAGCCATTGATTCGCTGCTTGCAGCTGTATGTCAGTGGGGGTGTGATAACCAAAATGGGTTACCGGGTAAGGGGAAAACAAAATGAATTGCTCGGAGAATTCCACCAGAGCGATTTCCGAATCCTCTGGCAGTATCTTTTGCATTGTATTAAACACAGTCTCCGGCGTGCGCATTGGCCCCATGAGCACATATCCCCATGTGCTGTAAATAAGCCACAGGCCGCTCATCAGTATTACCCAGCTCTTCCACTTCGCCTTACGGTAACTCACGATCAATGAGATTACGCCAATTGTTGAAGCCGCGAAGAAGAAACCAGATACATCCACACTGTTATCGTCCAGTGCGTGTTGAATCCACGAAGCTTCGAGCAACGCACTGACACCGGCGACGAACAAAAGCAGTGTCAGAACGCCACATAACCCCCATATCAGCCAATTTAACCAGCGCCTGGAAAGTAGTTGCGCGCAGTAAGGAGCGCTAATTAAAGCCAGCATGGGCAATGCAGGTAAGATATACACGCCACGCTTACCCGGACTCATGCTGAAGAAAATCACCAGCAGTACAATCCAGCCTGCGGGTAATATTATGCGGGCATCCAGTTGTTTTATTGCCCGCCACCAGGCCGGTATTAACCACGGCAGTGCCAGACTCATGGGCAACCAAAATACCGGAATAACCGACGTCAGGTAATACCAGAAAGGTTTAATGTGATGCCAGGAGTCAGCATATCGGGTGACGGTTTGCTTAAATAAAATATTGTCGCGATAAGCATGTAATGCAGGGTTATCACTTGCTGATACCAGGTAGTACATGGGCACGAACCACAGCGAGATCGCCAGCAGCATAACAACCGGGCCCAACCACCATTTCCATACTGACGGCTGATACGGCAAAGCGAATTCGTCGTGCCTTGTTCTCAATCGATAAGCTAAATAGGGCAGTAACAGCAGAGCGGGTAAAAAGCCAACGCCTTTGGTAATGATCCCCAACCCCATGGCAAACCAGGCCAGGAAGTACCAGCGCCATAGCCCGTCGATGAGTAAAAAACGCAATAAGCCGTAACAGCCGAGGGTGATAAAAACGCAAACCAGCGCGTCTATTTGTGCGGTTTTTGCTTGCAGCGTGAACTGCACGGTGAAAAGCAGTAACAGGCCTGCAATAAACCCGGTATTCACAGACCAAAGGCGGCGACCGAGGTCGTAAACCAAACCAACCGTTACCATGCCTGCAAGCGCTGATGGCAACAAAAAGGCCACTTTCAGGCTACCTGTCATGACATAAAACAGGGCGATTAACCACATAAATACCGGCGGTTTGTCGGGATAGATTTCGCCGCCGCGCATCGGGAAAAACCATTGCCCGGTTTCCACCATGTCTCTGGCGATCAGTGCAAAGCGCGGTTCATCGGCAGGCCAGGGTTCACGTAGCCCCAAACCAGTCAAAAGAATGACTGCACTCAGGCATAGCAGGGTACCCAACGGGAAAGCCTGATAGAGCCCCGAAGGAGACAGTGAGTGATTGCTCATTAGACAGAAGTCGACGCAGATTGGCCAGATTGTTGAGTGGTTGAAGCGTCTTGTGCGGTGTCACTGTCATTGACGTTGTCATTATTCAGCGCACCGGCTTTAAACTGTTTGTACAGATAAATACTCAACAACGCAGAGACCCCAAGTAACCCTACGCTCAGGGCGATTTTCCAGTAGGACTGCACCACAATGCCTTTGCCCATCAGCGCAAATATTGCCATTTGAGGAATGTAGCCAATCATAGAGCCGGTTATAAACAGCCGAGCAGGCACATGGCTTACGCCTGCGATCAGATTGGTCGCGAGGTTATTGCCGAAGGGCATCAGGCGGATCACAATGGTCATTAAAAAGGGTTTCACCGCCACAAAAGCATCAAGCCGGGCTACTTTACTGGCGAATCTGGCTCTCAGTGGACGGCGTGCCACTGTGCGAGACAACCAGAATACCGCTGTACAACTTAGGGTGGCGCCGATAACGGAGTAGAGCAGCCCCTCGCTGAATCCAAAGGCGTAACCGGCCAGAAACGCGGTGAGCTGACGCGGCAGGCCAATAGCGGTTAATGCTGCAGCCATACCGATAAAATACGCAACGCCTGTCCATCCGTTGTGCCGGGTATTGGCATCGACCCAGTCCTGATTAAACGCAGCGACGGCGGGGAGTTGCCGGACTACTTCGCTAACCCCAACACACACAAGCAAGATGAGCAGCAGGTACAGACTGTTTTTCAATAGGGAGATACGGCGTTGTTTATTCATCTTCACATACTACGTGTGCAATCTTAGTGCGTTTCTGCAGCCATAAAACACCAATCATATCAATAATGCCAACCCATAGGCGACTCATCATGGTGTAATTTGAGGTGCCGTGCTGGCGATCTCTGTGATTCACCTGTACCACGAGCACGTCTCCGCCCAGACGCTTGATTAGCGCTGGTATAAAGCGGTGCATGTGGTCGAAATACGGTAGTCGCAAAAAAGTCTCGCGGGGAAACAGCTTCATGCCACAACCGGTATCCGGTGTGTCGTCGTGCAGAAAGCGACTTCTTACACCGTTTGCCACCCGAGACTGAAACCGTTTCCAGGCATTGTCTTTGCGGCTTTTGCGATAGCCGGCAACGCAAAAACTCTGTGCTGGTGAATACGCCTGGGCTGCAGAAAGCAATTCGGGAATGTCAGTCGGATCGTTTTGTCCGTCAGCGTCGAGGGTGACTACTAGCTCGCCTCTGGCATGATTAACACCAGTATGCACCGCAGTACTCTGGCCAACAGAAAAGGCATGACGAATAACCCTGAGTTGAGGGTAGTGGCTTAACGACAATTGGCGTAGCACATGATAGGTATTGTCCGTACTGCCATCATCCACATAAAGAATTTCAAACGAACACACACCGCGCAATGCAGTGACTATTTCTTTTACCAAAGGGGCAATATTGTCCTGTTCATTTTTGGCAGGGATCACAACAGAAAGCACGGCAGGTAAATCTCATTAATGCTGAACCAGTGCTCACGATAGCGGGTAAACCTTAAGACAGGCTTAAGCGCATTTAGCTGCGAATAGTGAGGTGGTTACTGATCTTTTCTACCTGCTGCCTGAGCCAGGCGATGGCGTCGTCCTGCTCACTGTTTTCGTGCCAGTACATATCCACATCGAGCCCTTGCAGGGTTAAAGGCAGTGGGAGTATTTCCAATTCGTCGTCCCGCAAACTCCTGGCTATCGATACGGGTATCGTCAGTAAGTACTCACCTGTTTTTAACAGGTGTTTAGCCGTTTGGTAACTCTGACAACGCAACACATGCTGACGATTAATACTTTGCTGTTGCAGGCTGATGTCCTCAACCACACGCCCGGAGGCGCGGTGACTTACTGCAATGTGTTCAGCTGCCAGGTAGGCCTGACGAGTTAGCGGTGATTGAACGTGCTTGCCCCGGAGTACCACAAACTCGTCTCTGCTCAGGCGTTGGTGCTGCACAGGCTTCGACAACGGCAGGGCCACGTCAATGGCGATGTCCGCCTGCCCGGTTGCCAGTAATCGGCCGATGTTGGGACGGTCTAAAGGCCGACAGGCCAGCTGCACCCGCGGTGCGAGTTCACGCAAATTGGAAAATAATACCGGAATGTACAGCGGTTCCAGAGCATCGTGGATCATGATGTTAAAGCGCTGTTCACTGCTGGCAGGATCAAAGCGGGTAAACTGCTGCACCGCCATGCGCAAGCCATTTAAATGCGACAACAATAAGGGCGCAATACGACGGCACAGGCTGGTGGGTTGCATACGCGATGCTTTGCGTTCAAATAACGGATCCTGTAAGTGTTCACGCAATCGCTTTACCGCATGACTGATAGCCGACGGCGTAATAAACAGGCGCTCGGCGGCACGGGTCATATTCTGCTCTTCATAAAGCGCCTCAAAGATCTTGAGCAGGTTGAGATCCAGATGTTGCAGGGGCTTATCGTTCATGATGAGTGCTGTGAATATGATTCATAGTTTAGCTTTAGTTTATTTCACTTCATTCATTTATTGCAACTGGTTAGACTAGTTAACAATTGAGTAACATGTTGGTGTATCTGCGATGAATTTTGAGCACAGTGAAAAAAGCCGGGCCTACGTTGCAAAAGTCAGGGACTTTATGCAGCAAAAGGTGTTGCCACAGGAAGCCAGTATTGTGCGCGAGAACCATGCCCAAAACGGTCATGGTAACTGGCAGCAATGGCAGTTAAACCCGACTGTTCAGGCGTTGAAAGCGCAGGCCAAAGCCGAGGGGTTATGGAACCTGTTTTTACCTGATTCTGAATGGGGACAGGGCCTCAGTTGTGTCGACTATGCGCCGGTGGCTGAAGCCATGGGGCAAAGCTTGCTTGCGCCGGAAATTTTTAACTGCAACGCACCGGATACCGGCAATATGGAGGTGCTGTATCACTTTGGTAGCGACGCTCAGAAGTCACAATGGCTAACGCCATTGTTAAACGGCGACATTCGCTCGGTGTTCGGCATGACCGAGCCCGACGTTGCCTCGTCGGATGCCACAAACATGCAGGTCACGATTACCCCCGAGGGAGACGAACTGGTTATTAACGGCACCAAGTGGTGGACAACCGGCCTGGGCCATCCCAATGCAAAAATAGCCATTGTGATGGGGTTGTCTGTTCCTGATGCCGACAAGCACAACCGACACAGCATGGTGCTGGTGCCACTTGATACACCGGGGCTTACCATTAAACGCATGCTGACTGCCTATGGTGACTATGATGCGCCTTACGGCCATGGCGAAATGCACTTCGACAACGTGCGTGTGCCCGCCGCCAATTTGATCATGGGGTTAGGTAAAGGGTTTGCGATTGCTCAGGGTCGATTAGGGCCGGGCAGGGTGCATCATTGTATGCGTGCCATTGGTGCTGCCGAGCGAGCGCTGTCATTAATGATTCAGCGCGGTAGTACACGGGTTGCCTTTGGTCAGCCCATTATCAAACTGGGCGGCAATATGGAACGGGTGGCGGAAGCCCGAATGCTGATCGATCAGGCGCGCTTACTGACATTATGTGCGGCCTGGAAAATCGACAATGTGGGGGTAAAGCACGCCATGACCGATATTTCCGCCATTAAAGTGGTGGTGCCCAACATGCTGCAACAGGTGGTGGATATGGCTATCCAAATGCACGGCGGAGCCGGCATGTGTGGCGACCTGCCACTGGCTGGGTTTGCGGCAATGGCGCGCAGTCTGAGGCTGGCGGATGGGCCGGATGAAGTGCACAAAGCCATGGTTTCGCGTCTGGAACTGGCAAAATATAAACCCGCCAGAGAAGCAAAGTGATCGTTGGCAAAGGAGTCGTAACATGCAAAAACGGGTTGTAGTCACCGGCGGTGCGTCAGGACTGGGCAGAGCTTTGGCGCTACGCTGGGCGAAAGCCGGTGCCGATGTGGTCATAGCCGACATTCATGCCGAGCGCGGTGAGCAGGTGTTAGCTGAACTCAAAGCGTTGGGTGTGCAAGCCTGGTATGTTCATTGCGATATTCGCAGTGACGCAGAGGTAAAGGCATTAACCGAACGCGTTGGGGAAATCTGGCCTTCGGTGGATTTACTGATCAACAACGCTGGGGTGGCCACCGCCGGCAGTCTGCTCGAGGAAGACATTGAACAGTGGGCCTGGGTGTTGGATATTAACGTGCTTGGCGCAGTGCGCATGACCCGCGCCATGTTGCCGTTGTTAAAAGCGCAGGATGGCGGTTATCTGCTGAACGTGGCATCCCAGGCGGGCATTACCGCCGCCCCGGTAATGGCGTCCTACAACGCCAGTAAAGCCGCGATTGTGAGCTTTTCTGAGACCATGCGGCTGGAACTAATTGATGCCAGGATTGGTGTCAGTGTGCTGTGTCCGGGCTTTTTTAAAACCAACCTCGATGAGTCAGTGCGCAGCGCCAACCCGGCCATGAAAGGCGTGGTGACTCGATTGCTGGACAAAGCCCAGGTTAACGCTGATGATGTGGCCAACTGCGCATTTGACGGCGTACAGGCAAAGCGCTTTATGTTGCTGAGCCATAAAGAGGGCGCTAAGGCCTATCGCATTAAGCGCTGGTTCCCGCAGTATTACTTAAAAATGATGGCCGACCACACCAAACGGTTACGGAAAATGGGGCAATAAAACAGCATGACTTCGCAGTATATCGATACCGCTGGCTCGGTAAGAGCAGGTGAAACATTGCCCGTGGAGCCGGTGCATCAGTGGCTTCAACAACGGGTTAACGGTTTGACTGGGTTACCGGCCATTACCCAATATTCTGGTGGTGCCTCGAACTGGACATATTGCCTGTCTTACCCGGATGCAGAATTTATCCTGCGCCGCGCACCCGCTGGCACGAAAGCAAAAGGGGCGCACGACATGGGGCGGGAGTTTCGTCTGCAACAAGCGCTAAAACCTGTTTACGATTATGTGCCGGCCATGGTGGGCTATTGCGATGATGAAAATCTGATTGGCAGCGACTTTTATGTCATGGAGAAAATTACCGGGGTGATCCCGCGCAAGCATTTCCCCCGGGGTCTGGACGTCAGCAAAGCACAATGCCAACAACTGTGTAGAAACATGTTCGACAGCCTGATAGCGCTGCACAGCGTTGACTATAAACAAGCAGGTCTCGATCATCTGGGTAAAGGGCAAGGCTATACCGAACGGCAAATCAGCGGCTGGCGCACGCGCTATCAGAAAGCCAAAACCTGGAATGTGCCGTCGGGTAAAAAAGTCATCAACTGGCTGGAACGCAACCTGCCGTCTAAAGAGAACATCTGTCTGACGCATAATGACTTCCGGCTCGATAACCTGGTGCTGGACCCGAACGATATTACCCATATTAAAGCCGTACTGGACTGGGAACTGGCAACCCTGGGCGACCCGTTGATGGACTTGGGTAATACGCTGGCTTATTGGGTTGAACCCGGCGATGATTTTATGGCGCAAATGACCCGTCGTCAGCCTACTCATTTGCCCGGCATGATGAGCCGCAACGAGATTGTCGATTATTACCTGTCAAACATGTCGCTGGACGTGGATGATTTTCGTTTTTACGAAGTCTACGGGCTGTTCAGGCTCGCTGCGATAGCCCAGCAAATTTACTACCGGTACCATCACAAACAAACCCGCAATCCGGCGTTTAAACGCTTCTGGTTATTTGTGCATTATTTACTGTGGCGCTGCGAGCGTGCCATAAAGGGGCGGTAGCCATGAGCTGCGTGTATTTACTCCGCCATGGGCAAGCCAGTTTTGAAGCAGACGACTATGATGCGTTGTCGGGTACCGGCGAGCAACAGGCTCACCGCACCGGCGCAGATCTGGCGCGCAGGGGGATTACCTTTAATAAAGTCGTGTGTGGCGGAATGCAGCGTCACGGCCAGACACTGGCGCAGTTGCAAAAAGGCTACGGCGCGGCATTGCCAGCAGCGCCAGTTAACCCGGATTGGAATGAAATCGATCATCACAACGTACTGGGCGTATTCGACGAGCGACTGGCTACGGCAGCCAGCATGCGACAATACTTAATGGCGCAACCAGAGCCAGAGAAGGCGTTTTTGAACGTGTTTACCCAGGCGGTTCACCGCTGGCAAAGCGGTAAGTATAACGACGACTATGCGGAGTCCTGGTGCAACTTCAGAAGACGGGTACTGAAAGCGCTTGAAGCGACCTTCGTGGAGCTGGAAAAAGGGGAACAGGCGCTGGTGGTAACGTCTGGTGGCCCAATCGCACTGGTGCTCTCGAGCCTGATGCAGCTCCCTGAACAAAATTGGTTTAGCCTGAACTGGACACTGGTGAATACGGGGATCACAAAAATTCTTCGCACCGGCGGCCGCTTCATGGTGTCATCGGTAAACGAACATCAGCATTTGGATACACCGGCCAGTCGCTCGATGATTACCTACAAATAAAGAGAACAACAATGCGTAAAAATATTTTGATTACCGGCGCGAGTTCGGGCCTGGGCCACGGCATGGCGGTAGAGTTTGCCAAACAGGGCTGCAACCTGGCGCTGTGTGCGCGACGTGTAGAAAGGCTTGAGGAACTGAAAGCACAGCTCGAAGGCATTAACCCCAACATCAAGGTGTTTATCCGGTCGCTGGATGTAAACGATCACGATGAGGTATTCAGTGTGTTTAAGGCGTTTCGCGATGACATGGGCACGTTGGACCGGGTGATTGTGAATGCCGGTATGGGTAAAGGCGCGTCAATTGGTACCGGGTATTTTCATGCCAACAAACAAACCGCGGTGACCAATTTTGTGTCGGCCGTCGCTCAGTGTGAAGCGGCTATGGACATTTTTCGCGAGCAGAACGCCGGTCATCTCGTGACTATCTCTTCTATTAGCGCTGTGCGGGGCTTCCGACGGGCTATGACGGTTTATGCGGCTACCAAAGCAGCTATTACGTCGCTGTCGGAAGGTATTCGCATAGACGTGCGCAACACGCCCATAAAAGTAACATGTATTCACCCCGGGTTTATCCGCAGTGAAATAAACGACAAGGTAGAAAAAGTGCCGTTTATTGTAGACACCGAAACGGGTTGTAAAGCCATGGTAAAGGCCATCAACAAGGAGAAGGCAAACAGTTATGTGCCGACCTGGCCGTGGGCCTGGTTACACTGGATTTTGCGCATTGCGCCGCAAAGCTGGATTGCCAAAATGAGCTAGCTAGGTTCAATTGAAACAAAAAAGAAACCCGCCAAATGGCGGGTTTCTTAATGGTTTAAATAAACCGCAGATTACATTCTGTAACGTACACCCAGTGAGAAAGTACGGTCGCGGATGTAGGTGTCACGAGGATACAAACGCGCATCGGCTGCAGAGTCACCGCCGAAGTAATCGTTGGCGACGTCATCGGCCAGGTTGGTGCCGTCGAAGCTGATAGTCAGGTTTTCGTTTACGTCGTAGTTCACCGAGAAATCCAGTGAGCTGATGGCTTCATGAATGACTGAGCTACCAGGCTGGTCGCCAGCTTCATTGAAGCTGCCGTACCATTCGCTACGCCAGTTGTAAGCCAGACGCACGTTAAGGCCTTCACGCTCATACATCAGGATAGCGTTGTAAGACTTGTCTGATACGTTAGGCAGCGGCTCCATAACCCCTTCGGCGTTTTCTGCTTCGTGATCCATTAATGTGGTATTCAGTTGGATACCCAGGCCGTCCAGCATGTCAGGCAGGTTTTCGAAGAACTGGGTATAGGCCAGCTCAACCCCTTCAAGGGAACCGGCGCCACTGTTTACCGGGCGGGTGATCGAGAACTCGTTCCCATTGATGGTTTCAGGGATCGCAACGTACTTCACATAACCGTCGATATCGCGGTAGAACACGGTTGCGGTTAATGAACTGGCTTCACCAAAGTACCATTCTGCTGCCAGGTCGTAGTTTTGTGACTCTACGGCATCCAGCTCCGGGTTACCGCCGTTGCCGTAGCCCAGCGTACCGGTTTCTGAAGGCAGGAAGTAGGTTGCACTTGGGTTCAGGTCAGCAAAGTTCGGACGATTAATGGTTTTGCCGTAGGCTGCACGAAGGAACACTTCATCGGCTACCTGCAGACGCATGTTCACTGCCGGTAACACCTGCGTTGAACTGGTGTCGACCGTAATTGGCGTAACCACGCCATCGGTAATGCTGTTACCGTTCAGTTCAGATTCCAGCTTAACAACGCGCACACCCGCTTCACCGTCTAACAGCATGTCGCCAATTTCTGTAGAGAAGTTAGCCTGTGCGTAAATCGCATAGTTGTTTTCTGTGTTGTCGTAATAGCGCGCTGGCAGGAAGTCAGGGTCGTCACGTGAGTAACCCATGGCCTCACGGATATCACCTCGGTTGGCCAGCAAATACGCGGCGTTAGGCGTTAACCACTGCGTATTGTTCAGTGATGTAACGTCGCTCATGTAGCCGGCTGGCGAGTAATCTTCCAGACCCGGGAATTCGGTAAGCGGTATATTCCGGCCTGAAATGTTGCCACGGCCGCCGGTATCGGCTTCCTGATTAAAGGCAGAACGCTCGTTAATACGCAGGCCTACATCAACAGAGTGGATCCATGAATCCAACGCAATGTTCGCATCCAGTGTCCAGTCAATGGCATCACCTTCCTGATGACCCAGGCTGTCAAAGTTAGTCCACAGGGAGTACTGGCTAAGATCGGTCATGTCATATGGCTGACCGTTCGCGTCGAGGATTTGTACGTCAGAGATGCCCGCGCCGTTTTTGTCGAAGTCATAAATAATGGTGTCGGCAAAAAACGCTAAATCAAGAATAAAGCCTTTGTTGTTGGCTTCTGTGTCGGTGTACGCCAGGTCAGACTTAACGGTGATGTTGTCGAAATACCACTTGCCGCCCAGTGCAAACTGGTAGGTTTCAGACTCGTTGAAGAACGACTGGTTACTGGTAATGGTACCCGGTGCATCCGGACGAACCACAGACTGCGCCACGTTAGAGCCTTCTTTGTAAGACTCAACGTAACCATTACCCCAGCCACCCCAGCTAGGGATGGGTACCCAGAAGTTAAGCTGGCTGTTTTGCTCGTATTTCACCCCAAATACATCAAGGTAATAAGTGCTGTTGCTGTTCGGCTCGAACTGGAATGTCGCGTTGAATGAGTCGCGGGAGCGGTCACCGTAACGGAAATAACCACCGATAACGTTCGGTGCAAGTGCAGGCTCGCCAACTACATTTAGCGGTGCAGAATTCGGGTTGTTGACTACCGAGTCTGGCAATGCAAACGGGGCCGTTACGAAGTTTACCTGGTCCTGAAAATCACGGCTTTGATGCGACACGCTTAACATAGCGCCAAAGCGACCGTTGCTGTTATCCCAGTTGTTGTTCAGCGTGACGCTGCCAATGGGATTCCAGGATTCAGCCTCATCACTGTACACATAACGTAAACCGCCTGCAGCAGAGAAGCCATCATCAAAGTCAAATGGCTTGCGCAGTTGGATATCGATACTACCGGCGATACCCCCTTCGATATCAGACGCGCTGATCGATTTTTTCACGTCTACCGAGTAAACCAGATCAGCAGGCACGTCGGTCAGTGACAACGAGCGGCCGGTTGTTGTGAAGATATTGCGGCCATTCATGGTTGTTACGATATCGGGTAAACCGCGAATCAGAACCTGAGCGACTTCACCGTTTGTACGCGCAACCTGAATACCGGTGACGCGCTGCAGAGCTGCAGCCACACTGTTGTCGGGTAATTTACCAATGTCTTCGGCCACGATGAGGTCAGAGATATTCGACGCATTCATTTTCATATTTTGCGCGGAGTTCAAGCTGGCTTTTACACCGCGTACGTCGATGATTTCAATAGTGTCTTCGGTGGGTTGCGTGTTGCTGGTGTCCTGAGCGTAAAGAGACTGTGAAGCCAATGCGGCCAATATAGCACTGGCTACCTGTGCACGTTTAAACATGTATCTTCTCCAAGAATGTTTGTAGTTGCGCAACCATCACGAATTACCCTGCCGATCAATACCGTGTTGTGTTGCGCGTAGTAAGGTTTACGACCATCCCGTATTAGGCGTCGCTAATTGTTCTTATTGTTATTCTGGGGTAAGGATACTATTGTATGATAATATTATAGTCAACATTTCATTAACGATTGTTAATGAAGAAATAGAGATTCTCTTGGTTTTATTGATGTATATCTATATTAATCAGTGTTTTATAGTTTCTTGGGTAGAGAGTGTGACAGGTGATACGGTAGCGGTGAACAGGCATTCACCGGTTTAAAACGCAAAAAATGTTAATGTTTTGTATAACGAATAGTCAGTGATTTTGGCTCGAAGTGGGATAACTGCAAGCATTATGCGGCTTGATATCAGGTTATTTGCTCGAAGTGATTGCGTACATGCATAACGTGGGCGAGGGCATATTCCGTTTTACTCAGTGCGCCATAGGCAAAATGCTCAGCGAGCGGACCTGTGTGTGCCTGAAACCGGTCCAGCGCCTCCACTAATTGGCTAATAGCCGCGTCGGCGGTCAGCGATGTCGGGGTATCTGGTGCGCCGGGGATGGGTTCTTCCAGGTTGTGGGTCATAACGCGTTTGGCGGCGAATACCGCAAAGGCCGTTGTGCCCAGTAAGGATTTAAACCATTCAGGTTTGTGTTCGGGGTAACCGGTTATTGAATAATCCACACTTTGGGTCATGTGATGGAATGTCCTGGCGATCGACCAATTGGTTTGTGAAGTCAGCTGACTGGCATCCAATGAGCGTAAAAATGCCTGCAGGGCGCTGATGCTCATGTCGTCGTTGTGCTGCGGTGTATTCAGCCAATAGCCACCCGCCACGCCAATAGCGCCACAAGACAGCGCGGATATCACAAAGGTACGTCGATTCATTTTGTTGCTGTTGGTAATAAGCCAGAGTGAAACAGTATGACAATCGGGACGATCTGTATAGTGCTGATTACGAGGGGTTGATACACTTCACGCCATTACGAACAGGTTACGGAGGCGACACATGAAGGATGCCGATCGCGCAAGTATCATTAAAGCCAGCTGGAAATTACACGACATTGTTGAGTCTGGCTATCTGGCTAACGGGGCTGTGAAAAACAGTCCGGAATGGCTGGAAAAACAGCGTTTGCTGTTAGCCGACATGGCCCTGCATTTACTCCAGACATCGGTAAAACCGGGCGACATTGACCTGGAAAAACTAACCAATAACCTGCATGCAATCTTAACGATTACCGATCAATTTTTGCCCCATGCCGGGTTGAAGCAAGCCACCGAGTCGCTATACGAACCCCTCAGCTGACACCAGCCTGTTCGCTACGGCGCACTTCACCCGGACTTTTCCCGATGACTTTTTTAAAGGCGCGGGAAAAGGCAGATTCAGACTGGTAACCTAAATCCAGCGCAATGGCCAGCAAGGTGTCATTGCTGAACTGGAGTTTCGAATAGGCCAGTGACATGCGCCATTCAGTTAAATAATCCATTGGGGTGTTCCCCACCAGTTGCTTAAATTGCTGGGCAAAATTGGTCCGCGACATACCTACTTCCTTGGCCAGACTTTCTAAACGCCAGTGCTGATCCGGGGCGTTGTGGATCAGCTGTAAGGCTTTGGCGATGCGATCGTCCGACAATACACTCAACCAGCCTAAAGTGCCTGCTTCCAGACTATTAAGATGCTCGCGCAACACCGCAATAATCAGAATTTCCGCCAGCCTCGACAACACCGCCTCGGTGCCCAGCCCCACATATTGAGTTTCGGTACGGATCAATTCGCTAATGTGCTTAACCAGCGTATGGGTAGGGCGGTGAGATTCCCGAATCACCAGCGCAGTAGGTAAACCGGAAAGTAGCTTTTGGGCCAGCGGATGGGTAAAGAACAAGGCGCCACATAACAGCCGTGAAGTTTCGCCATTGCCGCCATACTCCAGGGTCTCGAAGCGCTCTGACACACACTGTATGGGCAATGATGTCAGTGGTACGCGTGGCGCAGGAGACTGCCCGTTGAGCTGGTGGCCTTCGCCGCGTGGAAACAATATAAAATCATTGGTTTGCAGGGTACAGGACGTATCATCAAAGTGAAATTCGGCTGCGCCATCTAACATCAGGTGGAACATCAGGCAATGGGGGATAGCGGGCATATCCACCGCCCAGGGATCGCTTAACAGGGAGTCGGTGCAAAAGGCCGTGGCGATATGCAGGTTGTTCAGCAACTTGCCTAACGGGCTGTCTTCCAGGGGCGTATCCGCGCGCTGATTGGGGTCGAATTCCATGTCGGTAGGTCTGCCAGTCCTGTTGTGGGGGGCCGCAGACCAATATACGTGAAATGCAGAAGACATGACAATTTCTCCCGTTTGGCTGGTCAGAGTGCCGCTGACCAGAGTAGCAATGCACCGCTTACGGTTGCCGACACTGTGCGCACATGATTCCAAAATACCCAGTTGCGCAGGTATGCCTGCCAGGTGTGTTGAAATCCAATTTCACCGCTTGCCGCTAACAAAGCATTATTGAGCGGAACATTCTTTATTAGCGTGACAAGAAAGGTGCCAGCGAAGAAGATTAGCCCGGCAAGATAATCGTTTGAGCGTGTAACCACCAATACCAGCGCGGTGAGGGCAGAGCCAAAAAAACACAGGTAAAAAAGCGTGTTCAGGATTTCCTTGTTGATCCGCACCATGGTTTCTGCGCCTTGTTCCGATTGCCTCAAAGCAGCCATAACGGTGCAAGAAAAGATAAAGTAAATCCCCGTCATTATGAGCATACTCAGTTTGCCGAGTGTGGTTAGCACAGTGAATACAAGCATGGGTTCGCCTCCTGGTTGTTGCTATTTGTATTGTCCATGCCTGTGTTTGTGCGCGCGTCACAATGCGTTCATATCCTTTGACCAAACGTTCAAAATACGGTTTGGACGTTACGGTTGTTTTTGAAGTGTTTCAGTTGCCTTTCGATGCGTTCAATTTCTTACCTTATATCACAGGGAAGGCAAACAGCCTCTCCCACCACTACCCAGCCGATATTCGGCGTCAAAATGAGGAAAGAGCAATGAAAGTACTAAACGCGTTAAAACTGGCCGGCCTTGCTGGCTCACTGTTATTCAGCAGCCTGTCGTTTGCTTCGGCAGTCAACCTGGGCGAAAACGATGTAGCCATTCACGGCTATGACCCGGTTGCTTACTTCGTAAAACACAAAGCTGTCGAAGGTTCAGCAAAATACACCGCAACCTATGACGGCGCTATTTACCGCTTCTCAAGTGCGAAAAACCGCGACTTGTTTAAAGCCGATGCCGAGCACTATGCCCCACAATTTGGTGGTTACTGTGCAATGGGTGTGGCGCTGAACAAAAAGCTGGATGTGGATCCGGATGCGTTCTACATCAAAGACGACAAACTGTATCTGAACCTGAACAAAGCCGTTCAGAAAAAATGGATGGAAGACGTGCCGGGTAACCTGAAAACCGCTTACCGCGTATGGGATGGTATTGAAAGCCTGTCTGTTGAAGCGACCAACGCTGAGGACTAATCCGATATGGAAACCGAGCTAAAAGGCATTTTGTCGAATGGCCATGAATACCCGGAGCAGGTGGTGATGTTGTGGTTCACCGCCTCCTGGTGCGGCCCCTGCAAGCAGCTTGCGCCCATTATTAACTTGCTGGAGCAAGCGCATAAAGATTCACTGCGGATCATTAAAGTGGATGCAGATGAAGAGCATGGGTTAGCCCAAATGCTGGGGGTACGGGCTGTGCCGACGCTGATCCTGATGGATCGCACCAAACGACTGGACACACACGTTGGTTTGTCGAACTACGGCGAACTCAACAAGTGGGTGTCTTATCACCTGAATTAAAGACGTATAGGAAATCACCATGAATCAGAAACAAAAAATTGCTGCCGCTGCACTGGCAATGGCATTAGCAACCGCCGTGTCTGCACCGGCGCAGGCCGCAGGCAAAGAAAAGTGCTACGGCATTTCAGCCGCTGGTCAAAACGACTGCGGTAACCTGGCGGGCACCCATTCCTGCGCAGGGCAATCCACCGTAGATAACGACCCGGGTGAATGGAAGCTGGTGGCAAAAGGCACCTGTGAATCGCTGGGCGGCATGCTGAAAGCAGAAGCTAAAAAGCGTTACGACGCTGCGAAACAAGGCTAAGCCAGGACGTTTCGTTAAATGAGTAAAAGGAGAAGATGATGTCTGCGATTTCGCAACACTATGAGCGTGTAGAAAACACCAGGGTAGGTGTGGGCCTGCGTCACGAGCATTATGCCGAGGCGTTGGCGCAGACATCTCACTCCGTGGATTTTTTAGAGATACACGCCGAAAACTTTTTCGCCGAAGGCGGCGTGATCCCCGCGTTTTTGGACGCACTGGCCGAACAGTATCCGCTTAGCATTCACGGCACGGCGATGGGACTCGGTTCAGCAAACGGCATTGATACAGGCTATTTAAAACGGTTTTGTGCATTGGTAAACCGGGTGGATCCCATTCTGGTGTCAGATCACGCCTGCTTTACCTGGGGGCACACAGCCAATCAGCCTCTGCATGCCGGTGACCTGTTGCCCCTGACTTACGACCAGGCTTCGCTGGACATCCTGGTGAACAACATTGACCGGGTTCAGCAAGCACTGGGACGGCAGTTGCTTATTGAAAACATTGTGAGCTATGTGAACCACCGCAGTGACCCTATACAGGAAGCGGAATTCCTGGCACAGGCTGCGAGTTTGACCGGCTGTGGCTTGCTGGTGGATTTGAACAATGTGCTGGTAAACGGGCAGAACTTTTATCCGGGCAACACAGCGCAGTACGCGCTTAACTGGTTAAAAACACTGCCTGCCAAAGCAGTCCGGGAAATTCATCTTGCCGGCAGCAGTGCGGTAGCGCCTGGAGATCTGGTTATCGACGATCACGCTCAGCCGGTATCCCATGCGTGCTGGGCATTGTTTCAACAGGCCATTCACCTGTTCCCCGGCGCCGCTACGTTAATAGAGTGGGATAACCAACTGCCCACCTGGAGCCGCTTGCAGGAAGAAGCCGGCACGGCACGCTTTATTTTAGCGCAAACCCTGATTGAGGAAATGTCATGAATGTAGTTACTGATAACAAGCCGCGCCTAAGCACCGATTTGGCAGGACACCGACGAACTAACCATCATCAGTCTGCCTTGATCACCGACATTTTTACACAATCATCACTAAGCGGTGTGCCTGAGCGCGCCCTGAAGATTTACCAGCAGAATTTACAAATGACCGCAGCGCGCAGTCTTTCGATTTCCTACCCGGTGCTGCAGCAGATGGTAGGGGAGCAAGCGATGTTTATACTGGCCCAGCGACTGCTCGCCTGGGAAAAGCCTGCAACCGGTGACTGGGCCGACTGGGGAAGCCAGCTTGGTCAGGTTGTAGAGAGCAGCGAGTTGGCTGGTGAGCACCCGTACCTGGCTGACATAGCCAGACTGGAATGGGCCGTACAGGTAGTTGGACGCAGCACGGTTAACGCGTTTGACCGCTCCAGTTTGCAACTGCTGACAGAGGTCGACCCTGAGCACCTGACTATTAAGCTGCAACCCTCTTTGACAGTGCTGGAAAGCCCGTTTCCCGTGCAGCCCATGTGGCAGCTTCACCGCGACTCGCACGGCCAGCATGACTTGTCTGAAGGACTGGAGATCATAATGCGACATCGTGAAAACACCCACTTTGCTGTGGTGTATCAGCAGCACAACAAGCCCAAAGCGGATGTGGTAGATCAGCAGCAATATGCCTGGTTAAAAGGTGTGCAGCATGGCATGCATCTGGCTGCTTTGCTTGATACTTATCCCGGTATCGATTTTGCCCAATGGCTGTCGCAGGCCATTGAGCGTCAATGGATAGAGACCATTTTGTCCCCGAGGTGAAAACCCTCCCTCCTGCTTGCGGCGCACCCTGAGCGGACTCCGGCACTACACTCCTGCCCGGATACATTCAGGTCAATGCGCCGCTTTTTTTATGTCTTTCGCATCTCTTTGTTTGTGAGTAAAGCGGGTTCAGTTTTACAGACGAACGGCTAATTTTGTTTATCTCATTTCACCGAAAATAGCGTCATCTTAACTACATTTGGTGAACGTTATAATGAAATTTAGCACAATTAAACAATCGTTAGGTGCCGTATTTACGGCCGGTTTACTGGCCCTGTCTGCGCCTCAGTCTGGTTTGGCAGATGAACTGTCTGTTGACTACCTGCAAGGCGAAGGCGACGTTCAGGGAGTCAAACTGGCTTACCGTCGCGACAGTGACTATCTGCACGCGTACTTCCCTCAGCTGGACCTGAGCTTTGAGGCCAGCATCAATGTTTGGGAATACGGTAATCCAAGTCGTTACGACAGCAATTTTGTCTTGGCGTTCTCGCCGGTATTTCGCCACACCTTTCACGAAAATCAGCACGGTGAAGTGTATGGTGAATTTGGTATTGGGGTATCGTTGCTGGATGACACTCGCTTTGCGGGGAAGGACATCAGTACCCACTTTCAGTTCGAGGATCGCCTGGGGCTGGGGTATCGCTTTGGTCAGTCGCGACAGTACGCAGTTACGTTGCGGTATTTCCATTACTCCAATGGCGGGCTTAAAAGTCCGAATCCGGGCTACGACTATATTAGCCTGTCCTTTTCCAAGCGCTTGTAGTCCGGCTGGAACATAGGGTTGTATTCAAGGCGCTTTGGTTGCTTTTTCAACAACGCCTCGCGATAGGATCAATGCACTATCAACCCAACCCGGACATTAATGATGACGAAATTTACCCTGCGCCGCCTGGTTGTGGCGGCCACTCTTTCACTTGCTGCATGGGCACCCTTCAGCAGCCATGCACAACAAGCCAATATCGCCAGCGAGGCGCTAGCCCCGGATTTAACGCCAAACTTAACCTTCAACTCGGTTAATGGCGAGACCTTTTCACTTCAGCAACGCTGGGAGCAAAAGCCGGTGTTGCTTTACTTCTGGGCTACCTGGTGTCCCTATTGTAAAAAGGCGACCCCGGCAGTCACTGCCCTGCACAATGATTACGGTGACAGCATAGATGTGCTCGGTGTTAACGTGGCTATTAACGATACCCAGGAAAAGATGCACGCGTACCTGCATGACTATGCGATGGATTTTCCGGTGATGTTTGACGAAAGTGCCGAGCTGACCAGCGAGTTTTTGGTAAATGGTACGCCGGTGTTCGTGGTGTTATCACAGCACGGTGAAATACTGTATCGCAGCCACCGTTACCCGGCGGGGATCGAAGCTGTTTTGTCCCGTAACAGCTTCTAATTCGGAGACAGGGCCATGACAGAAAACAGACCCATAGCAGAAGAAATGCAACTGCCGCCATCCTGTAACAAGCAGGCCAGAAAATTTTCGCCGGCTTTATTGGTGGAAGCGGCTAAAACCGCGTCGGTAGTAGGCACGGTGTTAATGTTGATCAATCAGTTTGAAGCGTTCGAAGGCACAATGGCGATAAACGTAACTAAAGCCGTGCTGAGCTATTGTGTGCCGTTTTGTGTGTACTTATATGGCAGTCTGAAAGTAAGAGACTAGAGACCAAATACCAGAGACGCAACTGACTGGATAAAAAAAGCCCCGGTATCAATAAATACCGGGGCTTTTTGTATTGTGTTGTGTGGGCAGCCAGCCAAAAGATTAGGTTAATGAAGGGGGCACGGTAAACGTCGGGTAATGACCCGCCAGCTCGCCGAAGTCGGCAAGTCGGGAGCGAATTGACTCGGCCAGTTCAGGCGTGACGACATTGGGCACCCGTGACGCGTCGGTAACATGATTATATTGCTTCAATTGATGCCGAAAGCTGCGTGGGGCCTGTTTGTCTGCCAGGCGGGTATGCACCGACAAACCAGCCAGTTCTTCAACCGATATGGCGTGACTGAAACGTGCAACGCCCTGGTAAGTAAAGGCCTCGCTAACCAGACGATCGCTTTTAGCAATCAGTGCGTCCATCAGCGCGAACAGCAGGGCGTTCACCGAGGGCGCAGGCAACAGCAAGGTCAGAGAGGAATCAGCAGTGTCGTTAAGCATTGGGGTGTCACCGCCCGGCATATGAATATCGACCAGAACTTGCTGATTAAAACGCTGTTCGATGTTCAGGATCTGGATGGGCGAGGTATCGTACCGGGAACGTTTCATCAGCGTGGTCGCCTGACGCCGGAATTGCATCAGTGACAGTGGGGTTTGCACGTCGAATAACCGGTCTGCCTGTTCAGCAATCAACCGGACATCCTGATGGGTACTGAAGGGCGCGCTGGCGTGATTGTCGAAGCGAATCTTAAGTAGCTCACGCACTTCGTGTTCTCGGGCTTTTTTTATGGCTAAGAAGATGGTTTGTACCAGTTCGGAAGTCGGTACGTTGTAGTCAATGCGCCATTTTCGACCATAGACAATTTTACGTTTGGACTGGGATGCAACCGGCAGGTACGTATCGAACCCGACTAAACCAATCTGGACGTATAAACCATGGCTGTCCTGGCCGGCAAAGATTATGGTGTTGTCGTTAAACGCACATTCGAGCGCAACTTGCTCAATGCTGCGCTGAGTTTGTACGTATTGTAAGTAATGCTGGGGCACGCAGGACGCACCGCTGCTCAACTGAACACGCGGTGCATTGGGTAGCGGGCGCTCGGCACTGACTGCCAGATTGCTCATTACCGTTCCCCTACGCCGTGGCTGCCTGTGGCAACCGTTTGTTATACAACCATTTAATAACGTGGTCGGCCGACAGTTGCCCTGCACCCCAAAACACAACGTGGGCAAGAATAAGTCCCCAGATTACATGGCCATACAAAGCGGCGGGCGCAATCTCTTCCAGGCTGATGACAGCCACAACGTTTACAATGCTCAGCACAATAGCGCTTAAGCGGCTGGCTAAACCTGAGGTCAGCAGAACCGGTACAATCAGCTCAGCCAGCGTGGCTAAATAAGCGGCCAGTACTACGGGTAAAAACGGCACGTGATACTCGTATTCGAACAGGAATAAGGTGGTTTCCCAATCCGCAATTTTGGTTAATCCCGAGGCAAAAAATACCCAGGAAACATAGATACGTCCCGCCAGGGTAAGCAGGGGTTGCACGGTGTTAAATGCACCAGACATGCCGCCCAGAACGCGGCCTGTCTGCAATACAATGGATTTCATAAAAGCATTCCTTGTGTAGAAGTTGTCAATTTGGCTTATGACCCGGCAATGGCTGTGTCACTCTGCTAATGTAAGGGGATTCGGGCGGGTCGTTGAAACCGTGCGTCCTGCGTTTCAAACCAAATTACATCAGGCGTTGCCGCGCAACTTGAGCCAGGCTTTGGGCGACAGGCCCAGCTTTTTACGGAAGATACGAGCTAGCGCCGAGCCATGCTCATAACCCACTTCGTTGGCTACCAAATTAACGGGTTTCTGGCTAAGCAGCAGTTCCTGTGCCTGATTAATGCGAATTTCCGTGAGGTATTCGTTGGGTGTGGTGCCTACCACTTCGCGGAACGTCGCGGCAAATTTAGAACGTGACATAGCAGCCTCGCCAGCCAGCGATTCAACCGACCAGTTGTGGGCTGGATTGCGGTGCATCGCGCTCATAGCCTTGGCAATCGCCGGGTGAGACAAGGCCGCCAGCATGCCACCCTGACTCAGGTTGTTGTCCAGCACATACCGCATCACTTGCAGTAAAAACATTTCACTGAGTTTGTCGATCATCACCGAGCGGGTAACCGACTCGCTGAACGCTTCCTCAAACAACCAGCTGGCCGTCTGACCGATGTGTTTTTCAATGCTAAGAGGTAAACACAAGAGTTCTGGCAGGGCATCGAGCAGCAGCGAACGGTTGTGTGATTCAAGGCTCACGGTAGCGCAAACCAGTTGCGCGTCTTCAGACTGGTTGGCCAGAATGCGGTGCTCGACCGGCCCGGGAATAAAAATCACGCTGGGCTCGTCGATAACGATCTTTTGTTTTTCGCGCAAGAGCAGGGTAAGCCTGCCTGAACGCAACAGGTGCAAATGCCCTTTGTCGTTGCCTTCAAACGACTGAATACCGCAAAGTCGGCCGCTAAAAAATACATCTGCCTTAACGGCCGTTTTACGTAGAATGTCCGCAATATTATTCACGAGATTTCCTTCTAAATAATGGCTTGTTGCACGCTGTTGCGCTTCGTTTGCTGCAACCACTGCCGCGGCGATAAACCGAGTTTTTTCTTAAAAATACGCGCCAGCGCCGAACCGTGCTCGTAACCCACTTCGCCGGCCACATAGTTCACGGGCTTGTTGTTCTTCAATAACTTCTGCGCCAGCGTAAGCCGCAGGCCTGTGATGTACTCATTGGGCGTTTGGCCAACCAGTTGTTTGAACTGCTCAGCGAATTTAGACCGGGACATGGCAGCAATACTTGCAAGATTGTCTAAGGTCCAGTGATAAGCCGGGTCCTGATGGATGCGGTTGATCACTTTTGACATCTGCGGGTGATTGATGGCGCTCACGGTGCCTTCCTGCAAATTGCCGTGTTCGGTGGCGTGGCGCAGGATTTGTAAAATGAATATTTCGCCCAGGCGGTTCAGCATGGTTTGTTTACCAAACCGTTGGGTTTGTATTTCGTTGATCAACCAGCGGGCCGTGCCGGATACCGCGCAGTCGGGTGTCAGCTGTAAATACATGACATCGGGTAATGCATTTACCAGCAGCGAAGACTGGTTTGCGGCAAACGTAACACTGGCGCTGATCAGTTTTGGTGCAGTGTCAGCGTCCACCGGCTCAACGCGGTGTGTTACGCCAATGGGAAAAAACACCATTGACGGTCTGTCCATGAGTAATTCCCGTTGCCCTTTGCGTAGAATGCGGACTTTGCCGGACTCCAGCAAATGCAGTTGACCGCGCGCAGTGAAGTGTTTAGCAGCAGTTAACAACCCGCAGTGATTAACGTCGCTGGTGAAGGTATGTTGGTTGAGTAATGCACTTAAATTTTCCATGTCAATTGTCTCTTTTTAACGATAACAGTCGATGTTGAACCTTCTGTTGCCCGGCATAAGACCGCTAAATTCGAGCAATACGAAGCCCTGGCCTGCTGCCAAAGCGACAGACCCGTGGCGTCACTACTGCGTATCAACGAAGTGACTGTGCAAAAATTGTGTTTTAACGCTGACGCGGAAGTGCGTCAGCAGTCAGGTTTATAACCCCAGATCAGAGAGACCCGGGTGGTCATCAGGACGGCGTCCCTCTGGCCAGCGGAACAACCGCTCTTCTTCGGTGATAGGGAGGTCGTTCAGTGAAGCATGGCGATTGGTCATTAAGCCTTGCTCATTGAATTCCCAGTTTTCGTTGCCGTATGAACGAAACCAGTTGCCTGAGTCGTCGCGCCATTCGTAGGCGTAGCGCACGGCAATGCGGTTATCGGTAAACGCCCAGAGCTCTTTGATTAAACGGTATTCCAGCTCTTTTGCCCATTTGCGAGCCAGAAAGTAGCGGGCTTGGTCCCGCCCTTCAACAAACTCGGCGCGGTTACGCCACTTGGTACCCAGGCTGTAGGCCTGTGCTACGCGTTCCGGATCTTTTGAATTCCAGCCGTCCTCGGCCAGGCGTACTTTTTTGATCGCCGTTTCACGTGTAAATGGCGGCACGGGTGGGCGGTATTCGTCGATGGCGTGCATGGTATAACTCCTTGTATTAGTAAACTTAAAAAGGGATCACCAGTGGAAAGTCCACTTCGGTATCGGCTACGTTATTCACGCTGTTGGTCCAGGTGTTCAGGGCAACGTGCAAAATAATTTCAATAATCTCGGCGTCGCTGAAGCCAGCTTGCTTTACGGCGTTGAGCAACTGGTCGTTGACCCGGCCATTCAGTTCGGCGACCGCCACGGCAAATTGCAAAGCAACCTGTGTTTTGGCGTCATCAGACAAGCCTTTACGGTTCGACCTGATTTCGTCTTCAGGCACTTTCGCTAAATTCGCGGCTATAAAACTGTGTGCAGATAAGCAATATGTACACCGGTTTGCTTCTGCGATAGCCAGTGCAATGGCTTCCTGCAACTGCAGATGGAGTATGCCTTCAGTTAACGATGCAGTGAGCGACAGATAACCTTGTAGTGCCGCCGGATTGTTGCCAACCAGACGAAATAAATTAGGCACCATACCTAACTTACCCTGGACGGCCTCAAGCAACGATTGCGAAGCGTAAGGTGCATCGGCAATTGACTCCGGGATAGTTAAACGAGACATTATGTATTCCTCGATTGGTTAAATTGTCGTCTTGATTGTTAATGTAAAGCGCCTTAATGGATGTGAGTAGTGGGTGATTTTGTTTAGCACCTACCCATTTTTTGGAGAGATAGATGGATCGACTCAGTGCAATGCAGATTTTCAGTACCGTAATGGAGTGCGGAAGTTTCTCGGCGGCGGCCAGAAAACTGAATAAACCGCAAACCACAGTCAGCCGCCAGGTAAAAGAACTGGAAGAGTATCTTGGTGTGCAGCTGGTACTGCGCTCTACGCGAAATCTGGTACTGACCGACGCCGGTGAAAAATACCTGGCGTCCAGTCGCGAAGTGTTGTCGATGGTGTCGGAGATTGAGCGGGATGCAAAAGGGGAATACCGCGAACCCAAAGGCTGTTTAACCGTTACCGCACCGATCATTATGGGTCGTATGCACGTCTTTCCTCTGTTGGCTGAATACCTCAAGCTCTACAGTGATGTGAGCGTAAAACTGATATTGACCGACCAAAACATGCATATGTATGAAGATGTTGTCGATGTAGCTATTCGGGTCGGGCGTTTGCCCGACAGTGAGCTGGTGGCAAAGCGTCTGGGACAGGTGCAAAAAATTCTCTGCGCCAGTCCGGAGTATATTGCACAGCGTGGCATGCCAACAGATTTGGCATCCCTCAGCGAACACGACTGCATTACGTTTGAAGGACTGGATTCTGCCACGCATTGGCGTTTCAGTGCTAACAATGAAGAACTGAGTGTGCCGGTAAACTCCCGTATCAGAGCAAACTCAACCGACATTGCTGTACATTCGGCCCGGCAGGGCTTAGGGATTGCCAGGGTGCTGTCTTATCAGGCGCTGCCCTGGTTAAAAAGCGGCGAACTTAACCGTGTGTTGCAGGAGTTTGCGCCAGAACCCTTTCCAGTGAACCTGCTTTATATTCGTCAGGACGTGCTGCCTCTAAAACAGCGCAGTTTCATTGATTTTATGACCCCGCGATTACAAGCTGCGTTTAACCGGATGTGTCAGGACTGGAGCACATTGACCTGTTAAACCTCATGCTCGCCTGAACTATGCGTCCGTATTTTTGTGCAGAACGTCCGGTAATCGGGGCACGACCTTGCGATAACGAGTATGGCGGCGTATGAATGTGCGCCATTGTTTGAATCATTGTGAAGTGCCTACTATGCGTGCTGTTTTTAAAATCTATTTCTTTCTGCTAAGCCGGGTCTGGCCCAAAATGGCGGCCAGGCAGGCTGGAAAACTGCTGTTCACCCCGCAGCTGCCGGTCAATAACGCGGAAATACCAGTCCCTGACGAAGTGCTGCACGTGAGTGAAGAGACATGCGTCAAGGTGTGGCGAGGGACTGGACCGACGATAATGCTGTTGCATGGTTGGTCCGGCTCGGTATCTCAATTTTCGGATTTGCTAACTCGGTTGTTGCAGCACGACTACCGTGTCATTGCCCCTGTGCCTAAAGGACACCACTATCAGGGCGAATGTCTCTCGCATCCGGGTGAGTTTATCAGGGCAGTAGAACACGTCCTGAGCAGTCAGGCTGTGGAGGTACATGCAGCAATCGGTCACTCATTGGGCGGTGCTGCACTGGCTTTACATAACATCCGTGATTCGCGATTTAATAAGCTGGTGCTGGTTGGTGCACCGGCAAATTTAACCGGTGTGCTCAACCGTTTTGCTTCCATGTTGGGGTTCAATCAACGCGGCCTTGATGCGCTCTATGATGTTGCTGATAACCGCGTTGGCACATCGCATCGGGTATTGGATGCTTCGGGGAATTTGTCGAGAATCGCTAAGCAGGCACTGGTGGTCCACGATACACAGGATAAGGAAGTCCCTTTTGGCGATGCCGAGCAATTTGTAACAACCTATCCCTATGCCCGGCTATATAAAACCGAGGGGCTGGGGCATCGCCGAATTCTGAATAGCCCTGCGGTTATTGACGAAATTATTGATTTTATTCAGTAACTCTAAACATCTGAAAACGCAATTTCACCATTTTTGTTTCTTACATTTTGTTACCAGCGCAAAACGGACGAAAAGTATGTGTTTTCGGTATTTCTGTTCAGCACTATTTTTTTGCCAGCATAAGATTACGCATTAAACGGGACAAAGCCCCCGGTGCGAAACATATCAAAAAAAGACAGAAACGAGCATGAAGCGGTTTATTTTATGGACCCTGGGTACACTGACAATGTTAGTTGCCTGGGTAGCAATAAATTTTGTGGCCACAACCGAAGGGTGGGGCCTGACGCCTCTCGCAGAGCGAGGTGACACAGTCAGTTTTGCCAAGGCAGTCAGTGTTGAAGCGCGTAATGAAGCCAAGGGTAATCTGGTATTAGCGATGATGGAAAAAGGCAAAGTCGTGCATACAGACACTATGTCTGTTGGCAAGCCGGTAACAGAGGAGTCGGTTTTTGGTGTTGCGTCGTTAAGTAAGTGGGTTACCGCGGTGGGTGTGATGCAATTAGTCGAGCAAGGCAAACTGGATTTAGAAACGCCAGTCTCTGAGTATCTGACGCGTTGGCAACTGCCGCCCAGTGACTTCGACAACAACAAAGTTACCTTGCGATTATTGCTGAGCCACACAGCGGGTATTACAGATGGGCTTGGGCATAGCGGCTTCAAACCCGGTGAGCCGGTGCAGCCTTTAGAGTCTCATCTTACCCAGGCCTTAGATGCGGATCCGGGCAAAAGCGGCAAAGTGCTGGTGGGCTTAGAGCCCGGCACGAAGTGGATGTATTCCGGCGGTAGCTACAATCTGACGCAGTTGATTATTGAAGAGGTGACGGGTGAACCCTTCGCCGATTTCATGCAGCGCGCCGTATTTGCGCCGTTGGGCATGGTACATTCGAGTTTTGAGTTAGACCGTGCTAACCGGGCATTGGCCCAGTATTTTGGCGAAAATGGCGACGAGCAAATCTATCCCAACTACACGTCTCTGGCAGCAACTGGCCTATACACCACACTGAGTGATTTAGTGCGCTTTGCCAATGCTCAGTTGCCTTCGGCAGAGGCAGATCCCGCGATGCCACGATTACTCAGCGACGCTAGCCTGGCAGCGATGCGTATGCCTGAGGCAAACGTTGACGGGTTGGATATCTGGGGGACGGGCATCATGCTATTCGCTCCGAATGGCGCAGGCGATAACATTGTAGGGCATGGCGGCCAGTCTCCGTACTTAAACAGCACTGTACGTATTGACCCTGCAACCGGCGACGGGTTTATTGCCATTCAATCGGGCAATAAAGAGGCTCTGGCATCGAACCTGGCTACCGAGTGGACAACGTGGAAAACCGGTAAACCCGATATTTACGTGTTGGGAAACACCTTTCCGGCTATGATCATGCGAGTGCTGTTTGGCGCGGTGGTAATTCTTGTTAGTGCGATTGCACTGGGTGTATTAACAAGCCTTCGTCGAAAACGTAAACAAGGTTAGCGGGTTGGCAGCACCGCATCCGCCACCTCAAAACCCAGGCGCGCAGCCAGTTTGGCAGTGCGTTTGTCGATGTCAAAAGCCGGGTTCATTTCAGCAATATCGCACAGTGCCCATCGGTAATTGCAGGCGGCCTGTTGCTGAGCCAGAAAATGTAAAACCTGGATAACAAAAAGTACATCGATACCCAGCGCACTGGGCGCACTGACGCCAGGCGCGGCTGATGCCGGAAACGCATCCAGGCAAATAGTTACATAAAGTTGATCGACTTTTTGTAACATGGGCGTGAGCAACGTTTGTGCCGCATTAAGGGTACACTGGGTATCCAGTAAGTAGCGGGTGCCAGTTGTGTCTGCAAAATCAAATAACGCCTTTGTGTTAGCGGCCCGTGATATGCCGATACAGGCATACTGAAAATCGTCGCCATGTTGTTCACAGTGAGCGTGAATTTGTCTGAATGGCGTGCCTGAGCTGGTGTATGGTGCCGGGCGACGCAAGTCAAAATGCGCATCAAAATTAACGATGCCGATCTTTTTCGATTGGTGTGAAGAGGTTTGCAAGGTGTTATATAACCCCTGATAGCTTCCCCACGCAATTTCGTGGCCGCCGCCTAAGCCCAGTACAAACTGCGACTGCAACAGCGCCTGACTCACGGCGTTTGCATAATGGGACTGGGCATCGCTTAAATCTGAGTCGGCGAGGGTATCGCCGCTGTCAATAAGCCGGGCACCCCAGTGCCATGGTAAATTTGCCAGCGCTTCACGAATGCTAACCGGGCCTTCATTTGCGCCGGGCCGGCCTTTGTTTGCCCGCACACCCAAGTCACTGGCTAACCCAACCAGATTGATTGCCGGGAGATCTGAATGCCCTTGCTGGTTGACGACCTGATGCCATCGAAGGCCTTTATTGCCGTCCTCTGTGTCTGTTCGTCCCTGCCAGTTAAACATGCTGACCGCCTAAAAATACTTTAGTAGGGCGATGACCGTTGAGGGTATAAACCAATTCGGCAGGGGACTCGATGTCCCACAGCGTTAAATCGGCCAGTTTACCGGGCTTGATTTCGCCTCTGTCACTGAGTCCGAGCGCTTTTGCGGCATACAATGTTCCACCGCGTAACGCCTCTTCGGGCGTCAGTGCAAACAATACGCAAGCCATGTTCATGGCGGTTAGCAGCGACGCTATCGGCGAACTGCCGGGGTTTAAATCGGTAGCGACGGCCATAGGGACGTTGTGCTGCCGAAGCGCTTCTACTGGCGGCTTTTGTGTTTCATGCAGGTAATAAAACGCGCCGGGTAATAGCACTGCCACGCTGCCGCTTGCAGCCAAATGCGGTATATCGCTCTCGGCCAGATATTCAATATGGTCTACCGACAGCGCATTGTATTTTGCGGCCAGTACTGCGCCTTTGCTGTCGGTGAGTTGTTCAACATGGGCTTTAACCGGCAAGCCATATTGCTGAGCCGCTTTAAACACTTTTTCGGTTTGTGCGGTGGTAAATCCAATGGACTCGCAAAACACATCCACGGCATCAGCAAGATTATTGTGGGCAACATCGGGTAATACGGTGTCGCAAACAAAATCAATGTAGGCGTCGGCGTTGTCGGCAAATTCAGGGGGCAGGGCGTGGGCCCCTAAGAATGTGGTGGCGATCCTGACCGGCAGCTGAGTTTCCAGTGATTTAGCAACGCGCAGCATTCGCAGTTCTGTGTCGTTATCCAGTCCGTATCCGGATTTTACCTCAATGGTAGTAACACCTTCTTCGGCCAATCGCCGAGCGCGTTTTGCTGCGCTTTTGAAGAGACTGGCTTCATTGGCTCTGCGGGTCTGTTCAACGGTACTTTTTATGCCGCCGCCCTGTAACGCAATGTCTTTGTAGCTCACACCCTGCAAGCGCATTTCAAATTCATTGGCACGGTTACCGCCATAGACAAGATGCGTATGGCAGTCGATAAACCCGGGCAATAACCATTGTTGTTGCCCGTCGATCATCGTTCTGGCCGACAGCGAATGTATTGCGTCGGCGTTAAAAACGCCCGCTATAACCCCTTTAAGCAGTGCGACAACCGACTCTGACAGCTGACCATAAGGCTGGGCATTATGTTGCATAGACGCAATGCGTACATTGTAGATAAGGGTGTCGTATTGCACGGGCTCTCACATTCCTGATGCATAAAGGATGTGACAAGCATACTTGTACATACTTGTATATACAAGTATGCTTGATACAAATTGTTAGCGTATTAAAGAGCCATGCAGCCAAGATACATTGCCATTAAATCACTTATTCTGGATGCCATTGAGGCCGGGCATATGAAGCCGGGCGATCAGGTGCCGTCTGAAAATCAGCTTGCCCAGCAACACGGGGTGAGCCGTATGACTGCCAGACGGGCACTAAGTGAAATGGTAGACGAAGGGATTTTATTGCGCAGTCAGGGGCTGGGCACGTTCGTGTCTGATCACCGCCCCATGAGTTCGATGCTGGAAATTAAAAGTATCCGCGATGAAATTGAGCACCGTGGCCACCGCTATGCCAATCGCATTGTGTTGCTGGAAGCCCGCAGGGCTGACCACAATATCGCCACGCACCTGGCGGTTAATGAGGGTGATGAGGTGTTTCGCAGCGTGATTGTGCACTGTGAGAATGACTTGCCGGTGCAGTATGAAGACCGCTGGGTAAACCCGCATTGGGCACCTGAATATCTGCAAAGCGACTTTCACGCGCAAACAGCTAACTATTACCTTAATTTAGTCGCGCCCCTGACGCAGGCCGATCATAGCGTTGAAGCTGTGATTGCCGATGGGGAAATTGCAGACGCATTACAAATTCAAACTACAGAGCCTTGCCTAAAGGTGACCCGTCGTACCTATTCTTCCATTCATTCTCCGCAGCAGGCCAAGGCCTCAGGGCAGTCACATAGCCCGGCGTCGAAGGAAGGTAAGAAGCAGGGCGTGGTGAGTCATGCGGTGCTCTATCATCCGGGCAGTCGTTATCGATTGGGCGGCCACCTGGATTTTCAAAAATAAAATAATGATTGCCTGGAGAAATGATGACACGTTTCGACCCTACCCGTGAGATCCGCGCACCGCGTGGTACTACACTGAACGCCAAAAGCTGGCAGACCGAAGCGCCGTTGCGCATGCTTATGAATAATCTGGACCCGGAAGTGGCCGAACACCCGCAAAGCCTGGTGGTTTACGGCGGTATCGGCCGGGCTGCGCGTGACTGGGCGTCATTCGACAAGATTGTAGAAGTACTTAAAAGGTTAAACAACGATGAGACCTTACTGGTACAGTCGGGCAAACCCGTGGGCGTATTTCCTACCCACGAAAGTGCCCCTCGTGTATTGATTGCCAACTCAAATTTGGTACCTCACTGGGCAAACTGGGAACACTTTAACGCGCTGGATAAAGAAGGCCTGATGATGTATGGCCAGATGACCGCCGGTTCGTGGATTTACATTGGCTCGCAGGGCATTGTTCAGGGCACCTACGAGACGTTTGTGAGCGTGGCGAAAACGCACTTTAACGGCGACAGCAAAGGCCGCTGGATCTTGACCGGAGGCCTTGGCGGCATGGGCGGCGCACAGCCTCTGGCTGCAACCATGGCGGGCTTTTCCATGCTGGCGGTTGAAGTGGATGAAAGCCGTATCGATTTCCGTTTAAAAACAGGTTACGTAGACAAGAAAGCCACTAGCCTGGATGAAGCGCTGGGTATGTTAGAAGCAGCGAAACAGGACGGAAAAGCTATTTCTGTAGGCCTGCTGGGCAACGCCGCTGAGATATTCCCGGAAATGCTGGCGCGCAATATTATTCCTGACGTGGTGACCGACCAAACCAGTGCCCATGATCCCCTTAATGGCTATCTGCCTGTCGGCTGGACCATGGAGCAGGGCGTAGCCAAACGCAAAACCGATGAAGCCGGCGTGGTGAAAGCCGCCAAACAATCCATGGCGAAACAGGTTAAGGCCATGCTCGGCTTTCAGGCGGCAGGCGCGGCCACGTTGGATTACGGCAACAATATTCGCCAGATGGCACTGGAAGAAGGCGTCGCCAATGCGTTTGATTTTCCTGGTTTTGTGCCAGCGTACATTCGCCCGCTGTTCTGTCAGGGGATTGGTCCATTTCGCTGGGCAGCGTTGTCGGGCGACCCGGAAGATATTTATAAAACCGACGCCAAAGTTAAAGAGCTTATTCCGGATAACCCGCATTTACACAACTGGCTGGATATGGCGCGTGAGCGAATTCAGTTCCAGGGCTTGCCTGCGCGAATCTGTTGGGTCGGGTTGGGCGAGCGCCAAAAGCTGGGGCTTGCTTTTAACGAAATGGTCAGAAATGGCGAGCTAAGTGCGCCTGTAGTGATTGGCCGCGACCACCTGGATTCAGGCTCCGTGGCATCACCTAACCGCGAAACTGAATCCATGCTGGATGGGTCTGATGCCGTGTCTGACTGGCCATTATTGAACGCATTGCTGAATACCGCAGGCGGCGCAACCTGGGTAAGTTTGCATCACGGTGGTGGCGTGGGAATGGGCTTTAGCCAGCATTCTGGTGTGGTGATTGTATGTGACGGCAGTGCAGAAGCCGATGCGCGAATTGCGCGGGTACTGCACAACGATCCGGCTACCGGTGTCATGCGCCATGCGGACGCGGGCTACGACATTGCTAAAGACTGTGCGCGAGCGCACAACCTAGATCTTCCCATGCTCGATGTTGCCGCAGACAAGGGAGACAAGTAATGGATACGTTAACCCTTATTCCTGGCACCCTGACGCTACAGCAACTGCGCACTGTATTTCGACAACATGTCAGTCTGTCGCTCGATGGCAGCGCCAAAGCGGCTATTCAGGCTTCAGAGCAAACCGTGCTCGACGTCATAAAAGAAAACCGCACTGTATATGGCATTAATACCGGGTTTGGCCTGCTGGCCAATACCCGTATCGATGTAGAGGAACTGGAGCTTCTGCAGCGCAGTATTGTGTTGTCGCATGCGGCCGGAACCGGTGATTTCATGAGTGAAGACACGGTGCGCCTGTTGATGCTTTTGAAAATCAACTCGCTGGCGCGCGGCTATTCCGGTATTCGCCTGAGTGTGGTCGAAGCGCTGATTAAGCTGTATAACGCCGAAGTGTACCCGGCTATTCCTGAAAAAGGATCTGTAGGGGCAAGCGGTGACTTAGCGCCGCTTGCGCATATGAGCGTGGTGTTGCTGGGCGAAGGTGAAGCATTTTATCGCGGTGAACGCATTGAGGCTAAACAAGCTCTTAATATCGCTGGGTTAGAGCCTATCGCCCTTGCGCCAAAAGAAGGTTTAGCACTGCTGAACGGCACCCAGGCTTCAACGGCGTTCGCATTACAGGGGCTGTTTTACACCGAAAACGCTTTGTACAGCGCCATTGGTATTGGTGCGTTAACCGTGGATGCCGCGTTGGGCTCTCGTGTGCCGTTTGATGCTCGTATTCACGCAGTGCGTGGTCATAAAACCCAAAGCGATGTAGCCACAGCGTTTCGCGAGTTGTTGGCAACCAGTGACATCGGCAATTCGCACCAGGGCTGCGAAAAAGTGCAGGACCCGTATTCCTTGCGCTGTCAGCCTCAGGTAATGGGCGCGTGTTTACAACAAATGCGTTTCGCAACGGAGATTCTGGTAACAGAAGCCAATGGCGTAAGTGACAATCCGCTGGTGTTTGCCGATACCGGTGATATTTTGTCTGGTGGTAATTTCCATGCTGAAACGGTCGCGATGGCTGCCGATATGCTGGCTATAGCTTTATCGGAAATTGGTGCGCTGTCTGAGCGCAGAATGTCACTGATGATCGACACGCACCTGAGCGGACTCCCTCCGTTTCTGGTAGAAAATGGCGGTGTGAATTCTGGCTTTATGATTGCGCAGGTTACCTGTGCGGCACTGGCGAGTGAGAACAAAACACTGGCGCATCCAGCGTCGATTGACTCGTTACCTACGTCTGCAAACCAGGAAGACCATGTGTCGATGGCAACGTTCGCAGCGCGCAGACTGCGTGATATTTTCGACAACGTTGCGGGCATTCTGGCTATTGAGTGGCTGGCGGCATGTCAGGGACTGGATTTCAGAAAGCCGCTGCAAACCAGTGAGCGTCTGCAGTCTTTAATGCAGTTGCTGCGCAATGACGTGCCTTTTTACGACAAGGATAGGTATTTTGCGCCAGACATTGAAGCCGCGAAACAGTTGATAAAGCGTCATGATTTGATGGACACTACTCAACTACAGCTGCTCGATGAGTAGCGGAGAAGACAGTGAGTAAGGTAACCAAACGGGTTACCTTCAACGGCTTTGCTGTATGGCGACAGAGCATAAGGATAGAAAAGATGCGTGTACAACGGTGTTTAAAATCAATAGCGTCAGTACTGGTAATGACTTCAGCGGTGGTGTTGAGCGGCTGTAGCGACAGCGAAGTGGGCGATGTGTCGCTGGGTGTCTTTACAACCAAAGACATTAAAATCGATGCTTTAGAGGATCCGGTGGTAACTGGCGTAACCTGTCATATTTCAAGTATCGAAGCGGATTTGGATTTATCGGACCCGTCAGACAGTTCTATTGCCTGCCGTCAAACCGGCCCAATCAACGCAGCGATGATCGCGGCTATCGACAAGTCAGACTCCGGTGAAGTGATTTTTAAAAAATCCAAAAGCGTGTTTTTCAAAAACATGAAATTGCGCCGTATTTACGACGCCAAATCGCAAACGCTGATTTACCTGTCTTACAGCACCAAAGAAACCTCTGGTAGCTACAAGCACAGTATTTCCACCGTGCCGCTGTGGGAAACGGGTGCTTACGTTCAATCCACGCAACCCAAAGCTGACTAAACGTAGGATTACCAGCACATTCGCCTGACTGCGCCTGCGGTCAGGCATAACACTTCCCTGTGACTTTCTTTTTTTATCCGGCTTCGGACCTGGTTGTTCGTATAGTAATCAACGGTCAGCGCTTTGGCCGTCAATGGTCTTATTTTCAGTGCTGAACACGGCAAATGCGTTGTCTATCTATATAAAAATAACTATCATTTGCATTTTATTTTATAAGTGCAATTCAGAGTTGGAGTATTAATGAGTCCTCGTAAAAATGCGTTAGCGGTAATGATCGGTTTAGCGATGGCCAGTCAGGCTGTATATGCTCAGGCCCCGCAGCAAAACAGTGACGCAACTGACGATGTTGAACATATCACCGTAAGTGGTTCTCAGGTAAAACTGAACGACAGTTTTGCTGGTGGACAGGTGTCTCGTGGGGGCCGAGCCGGTATCCTGGGCAACCTGGATATGATGGATTCACCTTTTAACAGCATTAACTTTACGGCCGATATTATTCGCGAACAGCAGTCACGCAGTGTGGCTGATGTGCTACAAAACGACCCGGTAGTGCGCGTTGCAAAAGGATTTGGTAATTTCCAGGAACTGTACGTAATGCGCGGTTTGCCCGTGTATTCTGACGATATGACCTACAACGGGTTATTCGGTATTTTGCCTCGTCAATATGTGGCGGCTGAGCTGTTAGAGCGCGTTGAAGTGTTTCGTGGTGCCAGTGCTTTCCTAAACGGCGCGGCTCCGGGTGGCAGTGGACTGGGCGGTTCGGTGAATATTGTGCCGAAGCGGGCCGGCGAAGAGCCGCTTAATCGCTTCACTCTGGGCTACGAATCACAAGGGCACTTGTTAGGTGCAGTAGATGTGAGCCGTCGTTTTGGTGAAGAAGGTAACAGCACGGGTGTCCGTGTTAATCTGGTTCAACGCGGCGGTGAAACCAGTGTTGATAATCAGGATCGCGATTTGAGCGTGGCCTCGGTAGGTATCGATCACGAAGGCGAAAAAGTGCGCGTGTCCCTGGATTTAGGCTTTCAGGACCACCAGGTCGATGCGCCACGCCCGGCAGTCACGCCATCAGGTGGCATTCCAAAAGCGCCGGAAAGTGATACCAATTTTGCTCAGCCCTGGACCTATACAAACGAACGTCAGTTTTTTGGTGCAGTGCGCGGTGAATATGACTTTACCGACACTATCACTGGCTGGGTAGCGTATGGTTTCCGCGAAGGGGAAGAAGACAATATCTTTGCTAACCCTACTGCACAAGTGAGTGGCGACAGCAGCGCTTATCGCTTTGATAACGTTCGCAACGATAGCATTCGCTCTGGTGAAGTTGGCGTGAACATGGAATTTGAAACCGGCGATGTGGCGCATACGCTCATCACGTCTGCATCTGTGTTTTCTCTGTCTTCTGAAAACGCCTACGCGTTTTCCAGCTTCGCTGGTTTCCCGGGTAGCATTTACGACCCTCAACCGGCTGACATGCCTGCAGCAGACTTTTTTGTAGGGGGTGAACTTAACAACCCGCTGGTGACCGAAGAAACCGACCTGTCGAGTGTTGCCATTGCCGATATGCTGTCATTGCTGGAAGGTAAATTACTGGTAACAGTAGGTGGCCGTTTACAGAATATCGAAACCCGTACGTTCAACTATAACGATGGCTCTGCGTTGTCGTTATATGACGAGTCCAAATTCACACCAGTCGCGGGTGTGGTTTATAAATCGTCAGAGCAGCTGTCTTATTACGCTAACTACATTGAGGGACTATTGCCAGGTGAAGTGGCACCGGCTAGCAGCGGTGGCGAACCAATCACCAATGCCGGTGAAGTGTTTGACCCTTACAGTGCCGAACAAATTGAAGTGGGCGTAAAATACGATGCGGGTCAGTATGGTGGCGCGCTGAGTGTGTTTAGCACGTCCAAGCAATCATCTGTGGTGAAAGACAATGTATTCTCTACTGACGGCGAGCAGGAAAATCAGGGCGTTGAATTAAGTGTGTTCGGCATGCCGTCCGACAACCTGCGCGTTGTGGGAGGTTTCACCTGGCTGGATGCCGAAATGACCAAAACGCAGGACGGCCTGTTAGACGGCAAAACAGCAATCGGCGTACCTGAGCTTCAACTGAATGTGAATGTTGAGTGGGACGTAATTGCCGTACCTGGTCTTACGCTGGACGCGCGTGCAGCCTATACCTCAGAGCAATACGCCAGTGCAGACAACAGTCTGGAAGTTGAAGCATCGAACCGGTTTGATATTGGTGCGCGTTACAGCTTCCTGGTTGGTTTGACCGACATCACGCTGCGTGCACGCATCGATAACGTTTTCGACAACAATTACTGGGCCTCTGTTGGTGGTTATCCTGGTTCTAATTATCTGGTGCTGAGTGAACCGCGAACGGTTAAGCTATCGGCGTCAGTGAGCTTTTAATAGGTAAACCATGATGTTATCTCTCGCTGCCTTCGCCGGCAGCGCTTTTGCGGTTGGGCTGTTTTATGCAGCCTGGCGCACCCATCAGCCCACAACCGGGCGACTCATAAAAGGCTTTGCGGTTGGTTTGATGCTGGTCAGCCTTTGGTTATGGTGTCTTGAACACGGGCCTGAACTGGGAGCATGTTATGCCGTTGTGGCGTTTTCACTGCAGGCATGGACCTGGATTTACCTCGCCAGACAGCGCATAGACAAAGATATCAAGCGGGTTGTGCTGCCCTTTGAGTCGGGTATGCAATGGCCGGGCGCCAGTCACTTAACGCTACGCTTGCTGAAAGCCGCTGCCTGTATATTTCTTTGCGCCATAAGTGCCATGCTACTCACCGTTGTGTGGACCACGACTTTGCCCATGGACAAGGTGGACCAGATTGCATTGGGCATATACACCATGCCGGTGTTGTGGGGGGCGTTTGTTTACTGGCTGTGTGCCGACAACACAGAGTGGCGACCGGTTATATCAGTCAGCGTCATTGGCGCATTGAGTTATTTGCTAATTTACAGTGTTTAGTATGAAAATTTCGATTTCTCCCAACGCCAATAAAAATGCGTTAAAAAGCCATGCATGGATTGGGCTGGCCGTGAGTGTGCTGATGTACTGGGTGTGCTTTTCCGGTGCGCTTTCGGTGTTTTCACAGGAACTGCTGCGTTGGGAACAACCCCACATCGCAGACAACCTCGATTATTCACCTGACACCATTCAGGCTGCCTACGAGCAGTTTTTAACCATGCAAGGCGGCAGCGCGGAAGGCGATATTGTTGTGCGCTTGCCAACACAGGACCTGCCTCGTGCGCGTATTAGTGCAGACGGCGAGGTGTGGAACATTGCGCCTGATGGCACCTTGAGTGAACCTTCCAGTACCCCCATTACTGATTTGATTGTAGATTTGCATGTTGCACTGCATTTGCCTGAATACACGGGCATGATGATAGTGAGTATGTTAGGGGCCATGCTAAGCGCACTGATTATTTCCGGGATCATTGCCCATAGGCGTATTTTTAAAGACGCATTTCGCCTGCGTACCGGCAATAACGAACAGCTAACTCAAGGTGATTTGCACAATCGAATGAGCGTGTGGGGACTCCCCTTTCATTTAATGATTGCGCTAACCGGTGTGTATTTTGGCCTGGCGTCGTTCCTGACGTCATTTTACGCCGATGCGCTGTATGACGGTAACAAAATGGATTTGTTTGCCGACATCTACGGTTCATCCATACAGGTAGAAGCGCAACCCCAGGTAGCGAACATAGCGGGGGCGTTGTCTGAATTAAAACGCATTGCGCCTGATACTCAGCCCATTTTCGTAACGCTCGAGAATGCCACGCGGGACGGCCAGTATATCTTATTGAGTTCGCAGCACATGGATAAGCTGATCTACGCTGAACAGTACCGCTTTGACTCCTACGGCAATTACATTAACAAAGTGGGGTATTCCGACGGCAAAGCCGGGCAGCAGGCGATTTTTTCGGTGTACCGCATTCACTTTGGCCACTTCGGGCCTGAAACTATGAAAATCTTTTTCGGATTAATGGGCTTCGCGCTTACGATAATTTCTGTAACGGGAATAAACCTGTGGCTGGCAAAGCGCCAGAAGCAGGATGTGCTAAACCAACTTTGGATGGGCACAGTGTGGGGAACGCCCATTGCAATGGTGATTGCCGCGATTGCCTCTCTAGTTATCGGCCTGCCGACCAAGCCGGTTTTCTGGTTTGTTTTAACGGCTGTGCTAATTGGCGCACTGTTGCAGAAAACCCTGGTAAAGACACACATGAGTTTGCTGAAAATACTTACGGCACTGCTTGTTTTATTGCCAGTCACGCATATCGTGGTGCATTACCCGGACGTTCTGGTGGCAAACTCGCTGGTTATCGACACGGCATTCATTGTTTTTGCCGCTTGCGTATGGCGCTATCGCGTTTCCCGCATTCGCAAAGGATGGCTGAGCTAATCCGTTAGTTTATCGCTGGCGGGCTCTTTTGCCCGCTCCATGATTAATGCGGGCGCTATAAATTATCACCCAGCAAATTAGCGCCAAGGTGGCCCACCTTCACGTAAATAAGCGCCCCTTCATCCCTCGTAAATGGCGTATGTTGTGAATATCTTGGACTGCGAATCCATGTACCTTCAGGGTATTCGCCGTGTTCATCGTAAAAGCAGCCTTCGAGCACCAGAATTTCTTCACCACCTGGGTGGGTATGAGGATTAAATTGCGTGTGAGGTGCCCAGCGCACTAATGCAGTGTTCACGCCTTCGTGTTCATGTAACGGCAAGACCGATAAACCCTCAACCAGCCCCGGCATAAAGCGCATATCGAGGGTACTGACATTAACGAATTCGGAATCCGTGCTGGCAAACTGCCACAGCTTAACCAGAATAGTACAGCCTTCAGCAGAGTAGGGGGTATGGGCACTGCCAGGCGGATTGCGTAAATAACTGCCTGCCGGATAATCCCCGTGCTCGTCGCTAAAGGTACCGGACAGCACAAAGATTTCCTCGCCACCCTCATGTACATGACCAGAATAGCCAGCGCCGGGTTCGTAGCGAACAATGCTGGTGGCGCGTGCCACTTCATCACCTACCCGGTCGAACATCATTCGTGACACACCCGACAGTGGGGAAGGTACGAAGCCATATTCTTCCGGTCTGATTACAACACGCTGGGAAAAATCGCTGTTTAAATGCATGGTCAGCCTCGCTGAGTTAACTTGGTGATTATACTGAATTCACACGAAGGTAGATTAACAAAGAGCACAAAGTAGTTTAATGAGGGCATGCTAAGTACACAGTAATCTGTGTTAGTGGGCAAAATGATATGGTGAAGCAGAAAATGGTGGCCCCACCCTGACTTGAACAGGGGACCTGCCGATTATGAGTCGGATGCTCTAACCAACTGAGCTATAGGGCCATTTGAAATGTTGCGACGCGTTATCATTCGATAAGCGGGCGCAAGTATAAGCAGTTTTTTATGCCTTGTCACCCCATGTCATGCATCCGGCGCACTTAACTGAGCGAATTTTCATCGCTTTGGGTGTGACTGTCGCTATGTTATCAGTTTGTTGTAAATAATTGCTTTTTTGCACTGGCGAGATTAGTGCAAATTTATTGGTTGTCTGCTATCTTTCAGCTACTTAATGAGAATTTCTTCACATCGGCAATCCATCTGGAGAATAATAATGACTGAAAAACCATATTTGGTTAGTGGCCGAAATACGCTTATTCACAAAATTCGCAAGTTTGACTTATTAATCATCAATGGCGACGAAGCGCCGCCTATTGTTGTTACCTTTCGCGGTATAAAACAATACGAAGGCAAAGTGCCGGATAACAAACGCGAAGCAAAAATGATGGACATGGAGCTGGTTGACGTAACCTCGGGCGAAGTGTTCGGCGATGAAAAAACACTGATTTTTATTCAGACCCTGAATGGCAAAGAATACAAAATTGACTACTCCAAAGCGGGTACGTCTATGTTTATTCGCGTTCATCAGGACAGCATTTTTTAAATTGCGTATTGCAGGTTATTCGTTCGATAACCTGCTTTTTTCAAACCCCTCTACAAAACCCCATCCTTCGGGGTCCAGCGTATTAAACTGCGGTATCGGCTTGGGCGTTCCTTTTAGCTGCACATAGCGACGGTCGTAAATATTAAACTGACATACGTCTTTCGGTGTGGTTTCAGAGGCATTCAGTTCACTCAGCACTCCCCCGTGTCGCAAGCCTTCTGCGACGAGTTCAGAACAAAACCAGCGGTTGAATTTACGTCGGTTATAGGTCAGCCACCTGAACCACTTGTGGTCGTCAAAAGTGTCTATGGCGGCGCCAAACAGCTGCCAGATATCGTAAGACTTATTTAACTGGTCGGCGAGGAAGCCGTGGAATTGAAGCCAGTTCTGTTCAAGCGAAGTCTTTGCGTCGTTGTGTAGTGGCAACCACCAGATATCGCCTTTATAGGTCCGTATGCGCTCCCCAACATAATTGTGCATTACTCCCTTTTTTCCTTTAATCGAGGTCGCTTCTATCATGGTGAGGTCATTCAAGTGCTGGTCTGTCGGGGTGTCGGGGGAATCAATTACCAGTGCTGTGTGCGTGACCACTGAACTTGTTGTCAGTTTGGTCCAGCGCGAAAACAAGCTGGTGCCGCCAAAGGCGATAATGTCACCGGGTGCGATAAGGTGCTTAACATCCTCATACTGTTTATGACTTAACACGGGGTTTTCCTTTTTTACAGATTGCGAAGCGACAATCCGTAAATCGCTAGCTCGCTGCACTTGATTTGCAGTGATGAAGCGATTTACTCCTTTCTTCGAATGTTACAAATTGTGTGGCCTGCGCGATTAACTTTAATGTTAATCCGACCGTTTAACTGCAGTTATATCCCGTTTGTCGCAAAATCTCAAATAGCAGCATTTTAACGTTTCTGAGACAACCTTTTCACTTTCAATCTCTACTGTATAGGTGCGTACCGGAAAGTTTTTGCTGTGTTTCCCTGCGCAGCATCGAGTTAATCAGAGGATATGATCATGAAAGTTAGTCACCGTATTACTGTTCCACTGGCCGCGGCCACCCTGTTGGTATTCAGTTCAATTGCAGCCGCGGGCTCAGCTCAGGCGGGCACAATGTCTGCGAGTATGGAAAAGAAATTGGTTGCTGTGTGTGAGGCGATTAAAGATAACAACCGACTGTCGCTTTATCGGGCCATTAAAGCCAGTGGCGTAAGTTATCGAACCCTGGCCGAAGGCCTTGTCTGCAATGGGCAGGACATGTATAGCTTTGCGATGAACAACAAGGCAAATGAAACCGGTGCGCTGATCGCGAAACGCACCAATTTAGATGAGCGCAGCTTAACCGCTAAACGATAACGTTTTTTTCCCTTTCCCTGGGTTTGAGGTTGTCAGGAGGCAGCCTCTTTTTTCAGAAGGTAATTACGTGCTGAACAAATCGCGAACCGAGGTTATCTCGTTCGTTATGACTGAAGGTAAAATGGCGAACGCATTCTCAAGTAGTTTGCGTGAACTTGCATTGCCAGCATTTCGGTGTGAATTTACCCAGGATTTGTTGTCGCATTTTCACCGTCAGGCGACGTTACAAGACCGGGTAGCCATTGTCGGTGAGCAAACTGAACCTGAGACCAGTCTCAAAATCATTGTTGTGGGTTGCCAGGAGCTGGAAAGCCTGTCTTCTGCCCATCCTCGTCCAGCACTAAGCGTACTTTGCGGGTACAACAATCAGCAGGCCATTGACGGGTTTGCGACCGGGATCCACCGTTTTTACCAACCCGACGCACCAGTCTCCCTTCGGCAACAGCAAATGACTGGGCTCATTGAAGCCTACAACGCGCGCCTGAATGCCTTAAAGTGGCACTGGATTATTAAACGCCTGAGTTGGCAGCGGGCTTGTTCGCCGGCCAGGCTCATGCAGGAACTGTCAGCGTTAAAAACACGCAGTACTGCGTCACAACAGCAGGTTTCGTTGCGAAGTAGCAGTGGATGGCATTACATCGACTGGCAGCGAATTCGTTACGTGGAAGCAGCTGGGGACTACATGTGCGTGTATACGCAGGAAGAAACCCTGATTGTTCGTTCAACGCTGACTGAGTTAGCAACACGCTTGCCCAAAGCGCACTTTGTACGGGTAAATCGCTCAGCGATCATTAATTTGCACCACGTGAAGCGACTGAATAAGGTAAGCCCCACAGTGAATTATGTAGAGCTTCAGGACGGCAGCCGTATTAAGATCAGTCGTCGACTCTTACCCCATTGCCTGCCGCTTTTGGATAGCAATCCTGAGTAGGCATAACGCCTGTTTATCTCCTGTATATACGACTCAAGTCTTCTGGTTCGGCCGACTTTGTGCGGTTATGATGGTCAGAATTTCTAATTGAATGAGACAGCTATGCCAAAGGCTATCAGTAGCGCATTGGGTTTTATTGGTATTGTGAGTTGCTATTTAACCGGCGAGTGGTTGGTGCAAATTACCCGTGTACCCTTACCCGGCGCGCTAATCGGTATGTTGCTGTTGCTGGTTATCTTGTTGTTTCGACAACGGTCACCAGGCGCGGTGGGTCAGGTTGCGCAACCATTGCTGGGTCATATGACCCTGTTATTTGTTCCCGCTGTTGTGGGGGTTATGGCATTTTGGCCTGAAGTGAAGGAGAACCTGACTGGGATAGTACTGGCGCTGGTTATAACAACGGTGCTGAGTATGGGGATTACTGCCAGGATTGCGCAGCAAATATTGAAGCGTAAAGTGCAGGACTCGCGCTAATGGCTGTTACGTCTCTAGCACAAACGCTGACACCAGTATTCTCTGTTGTTAATCATACACTGAGTTGGCAGAGCGCCGCTTGGCTGGGTATCACCCTGGTCTTTTACAGCTTTGCGGTATGGGTATTTCGTCGGTTAAACAATCATCCATTAATACACCCCCTTACGCTTACGGCAATCGCTGTGGGTGTGTTGCTTGGCATTACGGATACCCCGGTGGCGCAATACCATCAATATGCCGGATTACTGCATTGGTTGCTTGGGCCTGCAACAGTCGCTTTAGCGGTACCTCTGTTTAATCAGTGGCAGCGTATACGACACCTCGGCTGGCCATTATTGTTAAGCGTTGCCGTTGGAGGCGTTATTGCACCCGTGTTGGCCTGGCTGATGGTGTATATCATGGACGCGCCACTGGCTATTCAAATGACCATGCTGGTGAAGTCTATTACCAGCCCGCTTGCTATGGAAACCGGGGCGATTATTGGCGGTATACCCGCGTTAGCTGCCGCGTTTGTGATTATCACCGGTATCGTAGGCGCTTTGGCCGCGCCGTTAACTTACAGGGTGTTCAATGTCACTTTACCTGAGGCGCAGGGCGTTCCTCTGGGCTCAGTTTGTCATGCTGTAGGTACGGCAAAAGCACTGCACATGGGCGAGATTCAGGGGGCACTCGCAACCGTGGGGCTATGTGTCAATGGCGTGATGACCGCCGTTGTGTTGCCTCTGTTATTCTAATCTCAACTGAACATTCTTTCGTGTTTTGCCAGTACTCAACATTGGGATATCGATACGGGCGTCAATGCCGTGTCACGGAAACGATTAACCTTTATGTTCGCAAGCATCATTTGCTGCACTCTTAAAGTTGTCACATGCAAGGAAACTTGCGCGTAAACAGGCAATAAACATTGATTTTTACCAGACTACTGCTATTCGTTAAAGAGACCAAACGTCTATGACAGCGAGTTCGCTTTTACTTCTGGATAGCCATGTATTCTGTATTGATTTGTGATGACTCCCTGGTTGCCCGCAAACAGGTGGCCAAGTGTTTACCTCAGGATTGGGAGGTAGCGATCCATTTTGCAAAAGATGGGCAGGAAGCGGTAGGTGCGCTAAAGGAAGGGAAGGGGCAGTTGCTCTTGCTGGACCTCAATATGCCTGTCATGGACGGCTATCAAACGCTCCAGGCTATTCAGTCAGAGGGGTTAAACACCAAGGTTGTGGTGATATCAGGTGACGTGCAACCTGAGGCTCATGATCGCGTGAAAGCACTAGGCGCAGTGGCGTTTATCAGAAAACCCGTGAGTGCAGCCGAACTACATGATGTTCTGACCTCAAACAACCTGTTAGAGGCCGAGCCAGAGCCGGAAGTCGATACTACGCCGCTGGATCCGGATATTCGTGATTGCTATCAGGAGATAACGAATATCGCGATGGGCCGCGCTGGCGATCACCTTGCCAGAACCCTGAATGTGTTTGTGCATTTGCCTATTCCCAATGTCAATCTTATTGAAGTCACTGAGCTACATATGCTGCTCAGTGACATTGAAACCCACGAACGGGTAAGTGCTGTGTGTCAGGGCTTCGTAGGGCCCGGCGTACAGGGTGAAGCTTTGTGCATTTTAAGTGACTCCAGTCTGGGCGACGTAGCAAAGATTCTGAATATTTCGGGCGATGTAGATGACCAGAAACAACTTGAGCTGTTAATGGATGCGGCCAGTATACTGATTGGAACCTGCCTGAGCGGTATTGCTGAACAGTTAGATGTGTCTTTTGCGCAAGGGCAACCCGTTGTATTGGGGCAGCATCGAAACATCTCCGATATTATTAATACCGGCAAGCTTAAATGGCGCCGCACCCTTGCCATTGAAATCTCATACGGGCTGGAAGGCTACAACGTAGTGTGTGAGTTGATTCTGCTGTTCACTGAGGCATCCATGGAAGTCATGAATTACAAGTTAGCGCATTTACTGGAGGACTTTTAATGAGTGAGCAGGCCGTAAGTGAAATGCAGGAGTTTCATTGGATCATCGACATGCTGCAAACCGTGGACGTAGGGATCGTTGTTCTCGACAAGCAATTTAACGTAAAAATGTGGAATGGCTTTATGGAAAGTCACAGCGGCAGACTTCCTTCAGATGTGCGCGATAAGTGCCTCTTTGATTTGTTCCCAGATATCGACCAGGACTGGTTTATGCAAAAAGCCAAGCCGGTGTTCGGGCTTAAAACCAGGGCGTTTATGATTTGGGAACAACGGCCGTATTTATTTAAATTTTCAAACTACCGGCCTATTACTGGTAGCGAAGAATTCATGTATCAGAATATTATTCTGTCGCCGCTAGTGTCTGCCACTGGGCAAGTCGAAAACATCAGTATGATGGTCTACGACATGACAGACATAGCGTCGGGTAAAAAACAGCTTGAAGCGTTACAGGTAGCTCAGAGTGAGGCATTCGAGCGTCAGCATTTGCAGCGTCCTGGCCAGTAAATCAGACATCTTCGTCCTGCCTGTCTGTTATTCAATGTGGGTGCCACATCCCTTAAATGCTACTAAACCGGGTTGTTCGGCGTTTCGTCGATGTCCGAAAAATCACGCTTTCCTTACCGGGTAAAGACGCCGAGGATTCAACCGAATTTTTAGTGATCTGGTCTAAAGCCCCTTTTCATTTTACTGCCAGGTTTCAAAATAAGGGCATGAAATTCTTCTTCATTTCTTTTTGGCTCCTGGTCATCAGTGTCGTTAGCAGTGCGTTTCAGCCTGTCTATGCCCACTATGCTTGTGATGTCGACCTCAATTACGGCGTCGTGGTTAACGACAATCAACTGCGCGTGCTGAAAAAGTACCAGACTCTTTATCAGATTAACGACCAGCAGCAATTGTTTGTGGCTGGCCATTGGTTAAAACTGACACCTGCACAAGCCGGGTTGGTGCAAGAGTATGCCGAGGGGCTACATGCGCTGGTTCCTCAAGTGACATTGCTGGCCACCATTGGGATTGATCTGGCAACGGACACGGTACAGCAGATGTATGAAAGCCTGGTGGGAAGTGACCATGACAGTTATGAGCGGCTGAATGTCGCCATCGACAAAATCAAACATCGCGTGCGTAAGAAGTTCCGTTATGCCAGAGCCAACTATTACATTGGCCCCAGCTCCAGTAACTTGAGTGACGAGTTTGAGGATGATGATTTCGGTTTGCCAATTTCAACCACACTGACCACTTCTGCGGGGGCTATTCTTACTTCCCTAGGCAGTATGGATTCCGACAAACTGGCTATCGATAAACAAGCGATGGACAATATTAACCAGCAGTTAGCGCGTTATGCGTTAAAAACCGGTGTGGATGGCCCGCCAGCCCAAAGTACACTGGCACAGAAGGCCAGGTGGTATTGTGACTATTTTGCGCGTCTTGATGCCATGGAAGCTGAATTGCAAATGACCATTCCGGAAATGGCTCAGCTGAATCTCATCGATATCCAGTCACACAGTGAAGAAAACGCAACAACTGAGCGCTAACATGCTCAGATGTTAGTTGTGCGTTTCCCCAAACAAACAGCAATAAAAAAGGCGCTGATACAATCAAGCGCCTTTCTGAGTTTGTCTTGTTTAGTGAAGTAGCTTACTTAGTTACAATGGATGACACTGATTGCGACACGTTTTCAGCGCCTTTCAGTATTTCATTCATGACTTCCTGAACCTGAGCAATTTGCTCATTATTTTGCTCAACGTTGGTTTTTACCTTCGTCATTTGCTCTGTGGCCTGTGAGGAGAGTTGTTTGTTCTCGTTTACTACAGACTCAATCTCGATGGTCGACTCACTGGTACGACTGGCTAACTGACGTACCTCATCGGCAACAACGGCAAAGCCTCGACCCTGGTCACCCGCACGTGCGGCTTCGATAGCTGCGTTTAGGGCCAGCAGGTTGGTTTGCTCAGCGATGGCGCGGATCGTAGACACGATCTGTTCAATGTTGCCGGATTGCTCATGAAGCTTCGTCATCAGTGCGCTGGTGGTGTCCACTTCGTGCTGAGTTGCATCTGATACATTTACCGATTGATGTAGTAAATCGCCACCTTGTTTCGCAATTTGTGCAGTTTCTTCTGCGGTAGCGAATGCAAGCTCAGCGGCTTGTGCAATCAGGTTCTTTTCTTCAACCTGTGCGGTGACATTGGTGGCAAACTTAACCACTTTGAACACGTTTCCGTCTGGGCCTTTGATCGGGTTGTAGGTAGCTTCGAGCCAAACCGTATTGCCCTGAGAGTCCTTGCGTTCGAACAAACCGGACTTATGCTGGCCGCTTGCTAGTTGCGACCAGAAGCCTGGGTTTTGTTCTAAGAACTCGCTAGTACAGAACATGGCGTGTTTTTTACCTTTGATTTGCTCGAGGGAATAACCGACGGTGTTCGTAAAGTTCGTATTCGCGGTAATAATGGTACCGTCTGGCTCAAACTCAATAACGGCCATAGACGTGTCGAGCGCTTTACTTACTGCCTTTAATGCACTCGTTTCCATAATTTTTGCTGTTACGTCAAAGGCAATTTTGAGCACTGAGGTAACGCGATTGTTGGCATCTTTTACCGGAATGTAAGTGGCTTCCAGCCAAATGGTCTCACCATTGGCCTTGCGACGATCAAACGTACCAGTCTTGCTTCTTCCATCCCGAAGTTGTTGCCATAGTGCTGCGTATTCAGGGGTATTGGCGTAATTGCCGACGCAAAACATGCTGTGATGTTTGCCCTGTAGGTCTGCTTCGCTGTACCCCATTGCCTGTCTGAACAGCGAATTAGTCTCTAAAATATCGCCGTTTGGGGTAAATTGGATGGTAGCAACGCATTGCTTAATGGAATCAATTATATGAAGCTGCGCATCAGCTAATGCTGTAAGCTTAGCGACTTCAGCCTTGTGTGTGGCTAAAGATACGATCATGAATTACACCTCAGTAGTACACTCCAAACTTTCATCCATGAAGGCGCATCTTTTCGTTAGTAACCCACAAGCGCCATTGCTTCATTCAGAGATTGTCGTTGTTGCCCACTGTTTTTCTATGTACAAACAGTTCTTATTCGCAAATCACGCACACATTATTATTTTTGATTTATTGTGATAATTTACATTTACTTTACTTAATAAAGTTTAGCATTTCTTTTGCAGTCGACAATTCGCCTAAAGAATAGTTTTTATAAGAAAATTCAATTTAGTTATAAAAACAGGGGTTAATACCTATATAACTATTGGGAATCACCTAATTTCGCTGCTTTTTTGTTCGGTACGGTGGAGTTTGAATAGCTTTGATTGTTAATGAAAAGTTGATGTTTTTGTGGAGAAGTGGTAGAGAGGTCCTACCACTGCAGATTGCTGAGATTAGAGCTGTGTTTTTACTGCCGTTGCAAAGGCAACATGAAGTTTGTGGTAGGCGGCTTCGTTTATAAAATGCGGATACACAGTATCACCGTGCCAGACTTCCGTGCTGCCATCGAAGTGCTGAAAGATGGGCATGCCCTGGTCAAGTTCCGCGAAGTCTCGGTCCTGTAATTGCGGGTGTATCATGGCTAGTCTATGGCCTTCCGTATCCAGTGGATACTGAATGTTTTCGATAAATCGAAAGGCATCACAGCTCGGCAATGCGGGCACGGCTTGTTGGTTGTAAAGCTGAACAAAAGCTAAAATGACTTCCGCCATTTTTTCGGTGAGAGAATACACATCTGCGCGAAGTAAACCCTGTGGTTGCGCGCCTACTTCAATCATCAGGCCGCGTTTGCCAAGCGTACACAGATAAGGGTGTTCCTGAGGCGGCTTTTCGTCTTCTACTAAAACGTTAGCCTCTGGCATATGGTGTTTAACATATCTGGCAAGCTGCACGTGGAATTCGTCGGCTTCCAGAATGATTAACGTAGCGCCCATACTGCTGGTTGTATTGTGTATGTCGATAACAAGATCAAAGTCGGACTTGCCTTTAGGACCCAGTGTCTCATTCAACTGTTGAGCAAGACGCGCTTCAAGGCAAGTTGGAGAGGCTGACAGCTTTTGTGGAGTAAACTGGCGATTTAAGTCTTCTTCCAGAAATCGAACATTGGCGTCCATTGCCGCGGTATTGGCAAATAAACAGTCTATGTCCAGATCACTGAATGCACCTGGTATACCGTGTCTTATCCAGTTACTGACTAACTGAATTCCGCTCATTTCATTGCCGTGGGTGCCCCCGACAATCGCAATCTTCTGCAACATATAACCTCTAGTGTTTAAAAAAGTCATCCTGCTGTTGGGCGAGCATGGCTTCGATTTCCTCAATGTCTATTTCTTCGGGAGACGGCGTTTGCGCTGGCGTTGAAATGACTTTTTCTTCTGACGCCCATTCACCAAGGTCAATTAACTGACATTTTTTACTGCAAAATGGACGGTATTCACTTTCTTGAGACCAGACCACATCAGTCTGGCATGTTGGACATTTTACTTTCACGGCTAACACGCTGCTATATCAAATTGTACATGTTGTTCTACTGCGCCCGAGCGCCCCTCAGGCGGATTAAAATACATAAATCTAAGGGCGTAACGGTATTTATTACCACTTAACGTCGGATAAAAATCGGTACCACTTGCGCAGCGAATACGGATCAGTTCGTTTTTATCGTCGGCGACACCCTGATAGAAACCATTGTTTGCGGTTTCTGTTGAATATACCGAACGCTCGCGCAGGAACGACAGGGTAATACTGATTGCTTCTTCAGTAAGGGCAAAACATTGAATCCACTGTTTAACATCTTCCTGTCGCTGAGCAATTGGCAGGTGCATCCAGTAGTGCAGGTTGGGTAAATCGAAACTGCAGGTTGCGCCAGGAATCGCAAAGCGCTGGCGGATGCTGGCTAAAAATTTGTCGTCTTTTAAGGCCGCACTGATTTTCTTACTCTGCTTAAGGTTGTCGCGAATAGTGATAATAGTGCGCAGGGTTTGTTGCAGAGCATCGTTGTCGATATTGGGTAACTGGGACCAATGCACCAGGTTCTTTTCGTGCATATCCAGGTCTTTCACTATATCGGTACGAATGTCGATGCGTTCGAACAAATCTAACAGCGTGAATAACTGCTCGAAAAAGTACAGCTGCATGCCAGCGTCCAGGCCTGACGCGCCCGCTTTAAGTTGCCCCATTAGCTGCTCGATACGCAGGTAATTGCGAACTTTTTCTTTCAGCGGAAATTCATACACTGTGAAGTTTGCCATTCAATTCCTCAGTACCGGTTTATCTCAACAGACTACCAGTCCGGCCGTAAATTTTCCAATACATCTGTGGGCTAACCCAACGAATATGCCAGCATTTGCGCTAAGTGGATTGTGAAGCTTTTACAAGTCCATTGGCATTATTTTCCCAATTGGGAAAAGAGTATAAATCTAAATTTGAAATAGTTTAAGTATTTCAATTAATTATGTTTGATTTAGTGACTGGAATAACGATTGCATTGTTAACAACATGGTAAACGCTCAGGCGATAACCATACCGATGCTTAATTCATCTACAAGGAGTGATTTATGGCTACGTCAAAACGCGCTACAAATGGTGCAGACACATCAACACATCCCATGACCGATAAACTGCAGTCAACGCTGCATGAGTCTGTCGATACGTTGGCCGAAAAGGCCGGTAACGCGGAAGCGTCAATGCGGGAAACATCATCGGCAACGGCCGATAATCTGGCCGCCCGAAAACGGTTGGCCAAGCAGAAGTGGCAGCAATCAAAAGTACGTAACTACGCGGTGGAAAATCCACTTGCCGCGGCAGGTATTGCGTTTGCTGCAGGTATGTTGGTAACAACATTGCTGAAAAAATCGAAGTAAGCACTATGCAACCAGCTAACGATAACATGTCAGCCTACACAGAGACGAAAACAGACTGCGCAGATGCGCAGCAAACCGCGTCCAATCCAGAGCCTACCGTCGAAGAGATTGTAGAATTGGCTACGGACGCTTTGCATGCCAAGCAATATGAGTGGTCTGTTAAGTGGGCGTGGGTAAAGGCTGAAGCCAGACTTGTCAGAAAATCCATTTTGGTTACCGCACTGGCAACACTGGCAGCCTTTGCACTGGCATGTTGTTGTTGGTTGCTGGTTAACATAAGTCTTGCTGCTACTTTACACCACTTCGCAGTTCCGCTGGTCGCAATCGCACTTGGACTGCTTTTTATCAACGGTGCACTGTGTTGGCTAGCCTGGCGAACAGCGTCAAAGGCATTAACACTTGTATCTCTAAGCAGTATTGTTGATGCAGTGACCGGATCTAATCAAGAGGCGGTATCAGATGATTAATTATCTGTTGCGAAAGGAACTTACAGAGCGTCAAAAATGGCGGGAGCACGCCACAGAGGCGGCGGAAATCAGTGACTACTGCCGTGATGAAGCAATAACGGCGGCAACACAATGGCTGGCAACACCTGCGGGGTTATTAAGTAGTTTTTCACTTGGTGCGGCAAAGGCCGGGCAGGAGTCTGATCCTGGAACATCAAAAGGAAGAAAGCGTCATGCCCTGTGGCGGTTTGCACAAACCGTCGCCCGTTCTCAGCTTTTGTAATTAGTTAGATTGCGATGCTAATGCCTGATACGTTGCGTGCAAAGCTTTCACCTGCTCACAGGTATGTTCGGGCGTAAGGCTGTTGTCAATCACGTCATCAGCAACGGCGAGACGCTGTTCTCGTGTAGCTTGTGAGGCAATAATACTTCTGATAATGGTTTCACTACTGCCATCACGCTGCATGGCACGAGCCACTTGCATGTCTTCCGGGCAGTCCACTACGGTCACTCTATCGACCATGCCAGTCAAATCGTTTTCAATTAACAATGGTACCGCCAGAATGCCATACGACGACTTAACGTTTGCTGCGGCCTGTTGCATTGCACGACGAATACGAGGGTGCAGACAAGCATTTAACCAGGCTTTTTCTTCTACGTTACTGAATACGCGTTCCCGCAGAGCAGCGCGGTTTAGTTCTCCTGATGCATTGACAATACCTGAACCAAAATGTTCAACGAGTGCGCTGAGGCCTTCACTGCCCGGGGCAACCACGTCGCGGGCGATGATATCGGCATCGACAATGTCGACACCCAGCTGGGCAAACGTATCGCTTACCAGTGTCTTACCGGAGCCAATGCCGCCAGTCAGGCCCACAAGGAAAGGGCGGCTTTGCGCAGATACTGCCATTTAGCTGAATACCCAATTGAAGTACGCAGTTTTAATTTCTTGCTGATAGAGCAGGGCTATCCAGCCCGCAATGGCGAGGTACGGACCATAAGGAATGGCCAGGTTTTTACCCTGACGTTGTTTAATCATTATCACCACACCGAAAATAGCACCCACAAACGATGACAATAACACGATAATCAGCAGGCCCTGCCAACCGGTGAATGCACCCAATGCGGCCAGCAATTTGAAATCACCGTAACCCATGCCTTCTTTACCGGTAAGTAATTTGAATAACCAGTAAATACTCCACAGAATCAAATAACCAAACGCTGCGCCCAGAATGGCATCCTGTGGGGAAACAAATACGTGATCAAGACTCAGTAACAAGCCAAACCATAATGCGGGTAGGGTGAGTTGATCGGGGAGCAGCATTTTGTCCAGGTCGATAAAGGTCATGGCAACCAGCAACCAGGTTAATACCACGCCGGCCAAAGCCGCTTTGCCAGGGCCGAAATGCATAGCAATCCACACCGATAGTACCGCAGTAAGCAGCTCTACCAGCGGATAGCGTATAGATATGGACGTTTTACAGCCGGCACAACGCCCGCCGAGTATGGCGTAGCTGATTAAAGGAATATTCTCCCAAAAACGGATTTTGTGTCCGCATTTAGGGCAGGTGCTGTCGGGTTTAACTAAATTATAGCGTTCAAAGACTTCTGGTTTGTCGTCGGGGTGAAAGTACCCCTGATACTCCTGTTTCCAGGCCCGCTCCATCATGATGGGTAATCTATGAATGACCACATTGAGGAAACTGCCAATCATCAGGCTGACAATGCCTACCATGCTGTAGAAGAACCAGGGCGAAGAAAGACTCAGATCAATAATAGGTTGCATGTGGCTTCGTCGGGTATGAAAACTGGATTAAAAACTAACGCAAGAATAACACCTTAGCAGGCGTTACACTACCATACCCATTTGGAAGATTGGCAAATACATCGCGACGATCAAACCACCAATGACCACGCCCAGCACCGCCATGATCATAGGCTCCAGCAAGCTGGTTAGCCCGTCAACCATATCATCAACTTCCGCTTCGTAAATGGTGGCGATCTTACTGAGCATTTCGTCGACCGCACCGGACTCTTCACCAATGGCAATCATTTGCGTCACCATGTCGGGGAAGACATTTGTGCCGCGCATGGCGGTATTCATTTGGATACCACCTGCGACTTCTTTTCGAATAAACAATATTGCATCGCGATACACCGCATTGCCCGATGCGCCAGCGGCTGATTCGAGAGCGCCGATAAGCGGTACACCGGCCGCAAACGTGGTTGCCAGTGTGCGGGTAAAGCGGGCGATTGACGCTTTTTTCAGGATTTCGCCAATCACAGGGACTTTGAGTAATTTAGCATCAATACTGTCGCGTAGATCTTTGGACTTGGCGTAATATTGTTTGAACAGGTAACCGGCTACCGCCATGCCGGCGGCGATAAATACCCCAAAGTCCTGCACGAACCTCGAAATCGCCAGTACAAATAAGGTAAAGGCAGGGAGTTCAGCGCCAAAACTCGAGAAAATCTCTTCAAACTGAGGCACAACGAAAATAAGTAGTACAGCTGTAACGATAAAGGCGACCACTAATACCGCGATAGGGTAAAACATGGCTTTCTTAATTTTAGACTTTAACGCTTCGGCTTTTTCTTTGTAGGTAGCAATTCGGTCGTAAATGGTTTCCAGTGCACCTGAGTGCTCGCCGGTTTCAACCAAATCGCAGTAAAGGTCATCGAAGTGTTTAGGGTGTTTGCGCAGCGCTTTTGAGAGTGGATTACCGGCTTTTACCTCATCACCAATTTGCGTGAGTACTTTGCGCATCTCGGCTTTAGCATGGCCCTTTGCCAACATGTCGATGGTTTGAATCAGCGTAACGCCAGCGGCCAGCATGGTAGCTATCTGACGCGAAATAACACACACATCAGCGGCGGTTATTTTTTCTCGCCCTTTGCCAAACATTGGCTTGGACAGTTTTCTGACTTTGGTGGCAGAAATGCCCTGGCGACGTAACAGGTTTTTCGCTTCCTGAATGGACTTGGCACTGGTCTCGCCTTTGATGGTTTGACCTTTCTGATTTTTACCCTGCCAGGTATAGGTTGTCAGTGATTCTGTTTTGGCCATGTAATTTCCACCTGTTCAGAAAGCAAAAAGCCCAGCTTAAACTGGGCTTTTGATTATGTCATCTGATTAGCACAGTGCTGCGTCAGAACAAGACTCTGCCCAGGTTACTTTACCAGTAGCCGCGTCAAGTGTTGCAGTCAGCGTGTAAGTCTGGCCAGACAGACCGCTACCTGTAATCGCAGTGGCAACCAGAGTACCAGAAGTAGACGAGGCCGCTGTCCAGGTTACAGAGTTAACCAGGCCACTAGCAGTAGAAATATTAGCTGGAACACCATTTGAACCGGCACCACATGAAGTTAAATCCAGTTCAGTTTGAGCACAGACTTCGATGCCAGTTTTGTGTGCCTGAGTGGCCAGTGTTACTTCAGAGAAACGCGCTTTAGTGGTGTAGTTCTGATAAGCCGGTAAGGCTACCGCAGCCAGAATACCGATGATAGCTACAACGATCATCAATTCGATTAAGGTAAAACCTTTGTTATTCAGTTTGATATTTTGCATGGTCACATCTCCGGGTCGCGTAAGCGATAACAGTCATTTTGCATAAAGTTTAAAGTTGATACCTGGTTCGTCGTCACTTACGTCCCCGGTACTTGATTCTCAGTATAGAACCATCTAAGCATCTGACAAGTATTAGAAATTATACTCATGTCTATATTTGCTGCCATGTAGGGTGTATGCGTTTATACCTAACACTCTGCCAACTGATATCAGGGTCGCCAGAGGCCTTACAATACCAGCCTTAGCGACAGATCAATGGCACTCACGTTCTTGGTTAATGCACCCGATGAAATAAAATCGACACCCAATGTTGACAGGGTTGACAGACGCTCAGACGTTACATTACCTGAGACTTCCAGTTTACAGCGTTTTTGGTTAATGCTAACTGCGCGTTGGATCTGTTCGTTGGTAAAGTTGTCCAGCATCACAATGTCGGCCCCGGCATCGATTGCTTGTTGCAGCTCGTCCAGTGATTCCACTTCCACTTCCACCGGTTTACCGGGTGCCAGTTGTCGCGCATTGGAAACGGCTGTAGCGATGTTGCCGCAACCGGCGATATGGTTTTCCTTTATAAGGAAAGCATCAAATAAACCAATACGGTGGTTTTTACCGCCGCCGCAAGCGACTGCGTATTTTTGGGCCAGACGCAGGCCAGGAAGTGTTTTACGTGTATCCAGAATACGTGTTTCGCTATTTTCCAGCAGGCTAGCGTAATAAGACGTCACTGTTGCCGTCGCTGACAGCAGTTGCAAAAAGTTAAGTGCAGTGCGTTCTGCGGTAAGCAATGCGCGAGCTGAGCCTTTTAAGGTAACGAAAGTGGCGTTCGCTTCAACCTTGTCGCCGTCCTCTACCATCCAGTGCTGTTCAATTGTGCTGTCGACCAGCGTAAACGCGGCCTTTGCCCAGGCTACACCACACACAACACAGTTTTCGCGGGTAATAATTGTGGCGGTTGCCTGTTGAGAGGCAGGGATCAGGTTTGCGGTAATGTCGGCACTGGCATCGGCATTTCCACCGAGATCCTCGGCCAATGCAGCGGTAACCTGACTGTTGATTTCGTCCTGAGAGGGTAAAGGTTGTTGGCTCACAATAGCTGTCTTCTTAGTTTAAGGTACGCAGTATTAAGGTGTTTCCACGCTGGGTAAACTCGAGCTGCTTCAAAGCGCTCATGCCAAGTAATACATGGCCGGACTGCATGCCTGGGTTAATATTGGCGTCGACATTATACAGGGTTATTTGCCCAATGCTGAGTTTGTTGATCTCTGTTTGGTATACCGTGACGGTGCCATTGGCTGTATTTGCCAAGCCAGCCCTGCCTCTGGTTAATCCCAGCTCACCGGCCAGACTGGCGGGTACGGCAACATCTGTGGCGCCGGTGTCTACCAGAAACACCACGGGGATATCGTTTATGGCGCCAGTTACCACATAGTGACCTTGTTTATTTTGCACCAGATTCACAGTAATCTGATTGCCCTGAAAGGCACTTTCCGGCTTACTATTCGGATTGATTTGCTTTTCCAGCAGGTCACTAAACACATATATAAGCAATGCAAATGCACTGACCCATGCCAGGATCAGCATCCACTTGGCTGCTCCGTTGTGTTGGTTGTCAGCAGAGGTCATACCGGCTCCGGATTTTTGTTGTGATTATAATGCTTCACTGTCACACTATCCCACATTGCTGAGAATGGGTACACGCTACACAATAAAGGTATGGAAAATCAATCAGAAGCGATCACTTATTCCGCGGCTTTACGCAAAGCCTCGCCGTTTTATGACGAGCGCCCGGATGCGGCAGATGTCAGCTTGTTAGTGATTCACAATATTTCGTTGCCACCCGGGGAGTTTGGTACGCCAGGCATAGAGCAGCTCTTTACCGGGACTATCAACCCCGATGACCATCCTGTGTACCCGGAAATCGCGCATTTGAAGGTGTCTGCGCATTGCGTTATTCGTCGCAACGGCGATGTCGAACAATACGTGCCTTTTAATTATCGGGCGTGGCACGCCGGGGTGTCGTCATTTCAGGGCAGACAAAAGTGTAATGACTTTGCCATAGGCATAGAAATGGAAGGCACCGACGTGTTGCCGTATACAGATGCCCAATACAACAGCCTTATAAAGGTAAGCAAAGAAATCCTAAACCAATATCCGCTGATTACGCTTGGCAGGGTAGTGGGGCACAACGATATCGCACCCGGCAGAAAAACTGACCCGGGTGTCGCTTTTAACTGGCCAGCATACCGACAAGCGCTGGCTGCAATTCTGCAGGACCGATAACATGATATTGATCAGTGTATTGTTAGTATTGGCAATAGAGCGCTCGATGCGCAAAACGCCAGGCTGGCATATTGAGGCCCACCTGGCGAAATACCTGGACTGGGCGCAATCGCAATCGTGGATCAATAAACAATCTGCGCAACTCAGATTGATTATTCAGGTTGCGCTTCCGGTTGTTATAACGTTTGTTATTGCACAATGGGTATTTAGTGGGTTTATCAGCTTTGTTTTACAAAGTGTGCTGTTGTACCTGTGTTTAGGCAGCGATAGGTTAAGAGATACGTACAAGTCATTCTTGCAGGCAGCAGAGCGAGGCGATTTAGAGGCCTGTCATTTATACACGGAACAACTAGGCCATTGCACCGCTTTGGATATTGAAACTGACGAAAGCCAGCAAGGCAAAAGTTTCGGTCAGCATTTACTGTGGTTGAACTACCAGCACTATGCCGCGGTGATTATTTGGTTTGCCGTGTTTGGTGCAGCCGGCGCTATTCTTTACGTTACCAGCCGTGAGTGGTACCGCTTAACCTGTGAAAGTGCCGATGAACGCGCCGACAGACTGGCTACCTGGATGCATATTCTGGATTTTGTCCCGGCCCGCATTACCGCTTGTGGTTTGTTGTTAGTCGGTCATTTTTCCCGTGCAATGCCGGTATGGCTGAAATACTTAACACATCCTGCGGTGCCTGCAGAGGTGTTACTGACGGAGGTGGCGTCCAAAGCCGAGGAAGTGGAACTAAATGACGAACAGTCCCGCGACCCTGCGTGTGAACCCAAAGCGCTGGTTACATTAGCGAAACGCAACGTTATGCTGATTCTGGCTGTCATTGCAGTGTTAACCATGTTGGGGTTAATTGATTAAAACCCTATCGCAGCGCAGTAGTTAACCTACACCATTAAAAACGCCGCTTGCTTAGCGGCGTTTTTGCATCCGGTTTCTGCCGACGGAATGTCGTCCAAGTATCTTCTGATGCCATTTTCTATTTATTGCCAACCAGCCTGACTGCGCAGACAAAACAGAAAGTTTGCCTATGCAGCACGGGATTCGTTTAACAATTGGTGAAACGAATCCTATTTCAATAGTGGTATGACTGCATAAAAACCGCAATTTTATGCAATTGGTAATGTAAAACTGTCTGGCTAAATTTTGTACCCAGGTGTATCAAGCGTGATTAAGTGTAGGATTATTACCGATTTATACGGGGTAAAACAGCTTGTACGACCAGTTGGTATTGCAAATATTTATTAAATATTTCAAAAGTTAAGCAAAATGTAAAAGAGTCTTTATAAAACTCTATCTATGCTTACTATTTACCTGAGTGATAATCTGCACTACACTAAATAGATAGGTAAAATGGTAATACCAATTTTGAGCGCAACGTGAGTTTGTTTACAAAATCATCGATTACGCGCTTACAAGGATTATTGGCGGAGCACTGACTGGATGCAACCCGGACGTAGAAAACTTGCTGATGTGATCACGGAACAACTGGAATCAATGATTCTGGACGGATCGTTATTAGCCGGTCAAAAACTACCACCGGAGCGTGAACTTGCCGAGCAATTCCAGGTATCTCGTCCGTCGTTACGCGAGGCTATTGGTAATCTTCAGGCTCGTGGCCTGGTTGAACGCAAACAAGGTGGTGGCACGTTTGTCAGCCGTCAGTTGAATGCGGCAATGACCGACCCGTTGATGGCACTAATTAGCGGACGTCCTGAAACTCAGTTCGACTTGCTTGAATTCAGACACGCACTGGAAGGAATGGCAGCTTATTACGCAGCACTTCGAGGACAACCAGAAGATTACGCGGCGTTGCGCGAGGCGCTTGATAACATGCCAATGCCCGGCCGCAGTGAATGTAAGCGGGAGCAGGCCGAATGCCTTGGACGCTTTTACGTCATTATGGCAAGAGCGTCACACAACATGGTGTTATTACACGTAATGAGCACCATGCAAACCATGTTGGTAGAAAACATTGAGCGCAACCTCGAAATGCTGGCTTTACATGCCAGTGAAGAGGCCGGGCAGGACATAGCCCGCCAGCGTAAAGAAATAGTTGAAGCAATTGCCAGCCGCGATCCAGAAGCGGCAAGGCAAGCCTGTAATGCTCACCTCGCTTATATCGAGAGAACGTTGCTGGCAATTAATCAACGCGACAGCCGCGTACAGCGGGCGTTGCGAAGACTGGAAATTTGACCTGACCTTCGGGGCGGGTATTAGTGGTAAAGCGGGTATGCAACGGGCAGTCTGTGTTGCATATCAATAAAAATGTTAGGTATTCATCCATTCGTCGGCCTTCGCCGGGTACGCGTGGATGTTTTTCTATATCAGTAACTATAGGACGGCACCATGACTGAAATGATGCACCAAGATGTTGACCCTCAGGAAACCCAGGAATGGCTGGACTCGTTAGAGTCAGTACTGGAAGAAGAAGGGGTTGAACGCGCGCACTTTTTATTAGAATCATTAATTGAAAAGGCGCGACGCAACGGCGCTCACTTACCCTATGACGCGACGACCGCGTACATCAACACCATCCCGCCTGGGCAAGAGCCAACAATGCCGGGTGACCAGACGATTGAAGGTAGCATCCGCAACGCATTGCGTTGGAATGCCTTGATGATGGTATTACGTGCATCGAAAAAAGATTTGGAACTGGGTGGTCACATCTCAAGTTTTGCCTCTTCTGCCATGCTTTACGATGTGGGCTTTAACCACTTCTTTAAAGCGCCAAACGACAAAGACGGCGGCGACTTTATTATGTACCAGGGTCACGTAGCGCCGGGTATCTATTCACGTGCATACATCGAAGGTCGTTTAACTGAAGAGCAGTTGGACGGTTTCCGTCAGGAAGTAGACGGGAAAGGCCTGTCTTCTTATCCGCACCCTAAATTAATGCCAGAGTTCTGGCAGTTCCCCACGGTATCTATGGGTCTTGGCCCAATGCAGGCGATTTATCAGGCGCGTTTCCTGAAGTACCTGACTAACCGTGGCTTAAAAGATTGTTCTGATCAGCGCGTATGGTGCTTCCTGGGTGACGGTGAAATTGATGAGCCGGAAAGCTTGGGGGCAATCGGCCTGGCGTCTCGCGAAGGTCTGGACAATCTGACTTTCGTTGTTAACTGTAACCTGCAGCGCCTGGATGGTCCGGTACGTGGTAACGGTAAAATCATTCAGGAACTGGAAGGTACCTTCCGCGGCGCTGGCTGGGAAGTGATTAAAGTCATCTGGGGCCGTTACTGGGATCCGCTATTAGCGCGTGATACTACCGGTAAATTGCTGCAGATCATGAACGAAACGGTTGACGGTGAGTACCAGAACTTTAAAGCCAAAGGCGGTGCCTATACCCGTGAGCACTTCTTCGGCAAGTACCCGGAAGTGAAAGAAATGGTGTCAAACATGTCAGATGAAGACATCTGGCGCCTGAACCGTGGTGGTCACGATCCGGTTAAGGTTTACGCTGCTTACGACCGCGCTGTAAACACCAAAGGCCGTCCACAGGTTATCCTTGCCAAAACCGTTAAAGGTTACGGTATGGGTGCAGCGGGTGAAGGTAAGAACATTGCTCACCAGGTGAAGAAAATGGACATGGACGCGATTAAACATTATCGCGACCGTTTCAATATCCCTGTGTCAGATGACAAACTGGCTGACCTGCCTTACTACAAGTTCGACGAAGACAGCGTTGAAATGAAGTATCTTCGCGAGCGTCGTGAAGCCCTGAAAGGTTACATGCCGCGCCGTTTGGCTAAGTCTACCGAAGAGCTGCCAGCACCAGCGTTAAAAGCATTTGAAGCGGTAACCAAGGGCTCTGGTGACCGTGAAATCTCCACCACCATGGCATTTGTACGCGTATTGACTGCACTGTTGAAAGACAAGCAAATCGGTAAGCGTATCGTACCTATTATCCCGGATGAAGCCCGTACCTTCGGTATGGAAGGTTTGTTCCGTCAGGTCGGTATCTACTCAAGTCAGGGCCAGAAATACGAGCCGCAGGATTCTGATCAGGTAGCTTACTACCGCGAAGACCAGAAAGGTCAGGTACTACAGGAAGGTATTAACGAGCTGGGCGCTATGGCGTCATGGCTGTCAGCAGGTACGTCTTACAGCACCAATGACCTGCCAATGGTACCGTTTTACATTTACTACTCGATGTTTGGTTTCCAGCGGGTGGGCGATTTAGCCTGGGCAGCTGGTGACAGTCAGACTCGTGGCTTCCTGGTAGGTGGTACGGCTGGTCGTACAACGCTAAACGGTGAAGGTTTGCAGCACCAGGATGGCCACAGCCATACTCAGGCAGCGCTTATCCCTAATTGTGTAAGCTATGACCCGACATACGGCTACGAAGTGGCAGTGATTGTTCAGGACGGTCTGCGCAGAATGCTCGAAGAGCAGGAAGACGTATTCTATTACCTCACTGTAATGAACGAGAACTACAAGCAGCCTGAAATGCCTAAGGGCGTTGAAGAAGGCATCATCAAAGGTATCTACAAGCTGGAAACCCTTGGTCGTGCTAACAGCAAGAAGAAAGTTAAACTGCTGGGTTCAGGTACTATCCTGGAGCAGGTACGTGCAGCAGCAATTAAACTGCATGACGACTTCGGCGTAGCGGTAGAGGTTTATTCCGTGCCGTCGTTCAACGAACTGGCTCGTGACGGTCAGACATGTGACCGCTTTAACATGCTGCATCCAGAAGCAGACGCCAAAGTACCTTACATCACTGAAGTACTGAGCGAAGGTTTTGACGGTCCGACCATCACAGCGACGGATTACATCAAGAACTACGGTGAGCAGGTACGTGCTTATGTACCAGGTACTTACCGTGTACTGGGTACCGATGGTTTTGGTCGTTCAGACAGCCGCGCGAACTTGCGTCGCCACTTTGAGGTTGATGCAGAGTATGTAACGTTTGCAGCTTTGTATGAGCTGTTTAAACAGGGCGAACTGGATGGCAAGACACTGAATAAAGCTATGCAGGATCTGGGCATTGACCCGGAAAAAACCAACCCACTGTACGCATAAGTTCAGGGAGACTAGAAACGATGTCAGACATTAAAGACGTATTCGTACCGGATTTAGGTGAAGATGAAGTTGAAGTCATTGAGCTTTGCGTGTCGCCTGGCGACAGCGTTGAAGCCGAAGACGCGCTGGTAACGGTAGAGAGCGACAAGGCCAGTATGGATGTACCTGCACCTTTCGCCGGTACAGTAAAAGAGCTGTGCGTAAACGTTGGTGACAAGATCAAGCAAAGTGACTTGTTGGCGAAACTGGAAGTCGCAGGTGCTGGTGCAGCCCCCGCAGCCAGTGAGCCTGAAGCACCTGCTGCCGCTGAACCTGCTGCTCCGGCAGCTGCAGCGGAACCCGCTCCAGCGCCTGCTGCCAGTGGTGCTTCACAGACTATTGAAGTGACTGTACCGGATATCGGCGACGCTGCAGACGTAGACGTCATCGAAATTCTGGTCAGTGTTGGCGATGAGGTTCAGGCCGAAGACGGTTTGATTACCCTTGAAACCGACAAAGCCACTATGGATGTGCCATGCCCGCAAGCGGGTAAAGTGGTAGAGCTGAAAGTGAAAGAAGGTGACAAAGTCAGTGAAGGTTCACTGGTACTGTTACTGGAAGTAGGTGGAGCTGCTGAAGCATCAGCACCAGCCGCAGAAGCCGCTCCGGCAACTGCCGCCGCGCCAGCTGCAGAAGCGTCAGCACCGGCCGCTGATGAAGAAATTGAAGTTACCGTACCTGATATTGGCGACGCCAGCGACGTTGATGTTATCGAAGTACTGGTTAGCGAAGGCGATACGGTTGCCATTGAAGATGGCCTCATCACGCTGGAAACCGACAAAGCCACTATGGACGTGCCGTCGCCTAAAGCGGGTGTAGTAACCAAATTGTTGGTGAATACCGGCGATAAAGTATCAAAGGGTTCTAAAGTGTGTATCCTGAAAGTGCAAGGCGCAGCCAAGCCGGCAGCACCTGCACCTCAGCCAGCAGCAAGTGCACCTGCACCGGCAGCGAAAGCACCAGAACCTGGTAAGCCTAAGCCGCCACCTGTGCCGCATCATCCGTCTGCAGGCAACAAGCCTAAAACGGGTAAGGTACACGCTTCGCCTTCAGTTCGCCGTTTAGCGCGCGAATTTGGCGTAGACCTGGCAGAAGTATCTGGCTCCGGACCGAAAAACCGTATTCTGAAAGAAGACATTCAGTCTTATGTGAAGTACGAGCTGTCACGTCCGAAAGCGACGCCAGGTGCAGTTGCCTCTGGTAACGGTGGTTTACAAGTACTGGCTCAGCCTAAGGTCGATTTCTCGAAGTTTGGTGAAATTGAAGAGAAGCCGCTGACCCGTATCCAGAAGATTTCTGGTCCGAACTTGCATCGCAACTGGGTGACTATCCCACACGTAACGCAATTCGAAGAAGCCGATATCACTGATCTGGAAGCGTTCCGCAAAGAGCAGAATGCCATCGCTGAAAAACGCAAGCTGGGTGTTAAAATTACCCCGCTGGTATTTATGATGAAAGCGGCGGCTGACGCACTGCGTGCTTATCCAATCTTCAATACATCACTGGGTGAATCAGGTGAAACCCTGATCCAGAAGAAGTACATTCACATTGGTATCGCAGTGGACACTCCCGGAGGCCTGGTAGTGCCAGTCGTTCGTGATGTGGACAAGAAAGGCATTTACGAGCTGTCTGAAGAATTGATGGAAATCAGTAAAAAAGCCCGTGACGGCAAGCTGAAAGCGGCTGACATGCAGGGTAGCTGTTTCACTATTTCTAGCCTTGGTGGCATTGGCGGTACTGGCTTCACGCCAATCGTTAATGCGCCTGATGTCGCTATACTGGGTGTGTCTAAGTCAGACATTAAGCCTAAGTGGAATGGCAAAGAGTTTGAACCACGTTTAACAGTACCGTTGTCATTGTCTTACGACCATCGTGTTATTGACGGCGCGGTCGCAGCAAGGTTTGCTGTACACCTGAAAAACGTACTGGAAGATTTACGCCAGTTAATTTTGTAAATCACTGTTGCATCCCGCTTTTAACCGCGGGATGCACATTTAAAGAATTCGCGGCTTTGGCTTTACCAACTGGCAACAGCTAGTTAGAATTCACCCTACAAACGCTATACAACGCAAGACGAACAGGACAGATTTGAGGTCACGATGAGCGAAATTAAAACGCAGTTAGTGGTACTAGGCGCCGGACCAGGCGGCTACTCAGCAGCTTTCCGTGCTGCTGATTTGGGCATCGAAACGATTTTGGTTGATGCAAGAGAAACCCTTGGTGGTGTGTGCTTAAACGTGGGATGTATCCCATCAAAAGCATTACTGCACGTTGCTAAGGTAATGAAAGAAGCTAAGCACCTGGCGAGCCACGGCGTAACATTTGGCGAGCCTCAAATCGATCTGGATAAAATCCGCGCGTACAAAGACGGCGTTGTAGGTCAGCTGACTAAAGGTCTGGCTGGCATGTCTAAAATGCGTAAAGTGAAGCACGTTCAGGGTCTGGGCAAATTCACCGGTGCAAATACTCTGGAAGTAGAAGGTAAAGACGGTAAAACGACTATTACTTTCGATCAGGCCATTATTGCAGCGGGTTCAGAGCCTGTATCTTTGCCATTTATTCCTCAGGACGAGCGTGTTATCGACTCTACCGGCGCACTGGAAATGAAAGACATTCCAGAGAAAATGCTGGTACTGGGCGGTGGTATCATCGGTCTGGAAATGGGGACAGTGTACGAAGCGCTGGGCTCAAAAATTGACGTTGTTGAATTCCTGGATCAACTTATCCCTGCGGCCGACAAAGACATCATCAAGGTGTTCATGAAGTCGTACAAAGAGAAGTTCAACATCATGCTGGAAACGAAGGTTACAGGCGTAGAAGCGAAAGACGATGGTCTTTACGTAACCTTCGAAGGCAAAAATGCACCTGCAGAGCCAGTGCGTTACGACAAAGTACTGGTTGCAGTAGGTCGTCGCCCGAACGGTAAACTAATCGATGCTGAGAAAGCCGGTGTAGCCGTTGACGAGCGTGGCTTCATTAACGTCGACAAGCAAATGAAAACTAACGTAGCAAACATTTATGCTATCGGTGACATCGTTGGTCAGCCAATGCTGGCGCACAAAGCGGTTCACGAAGGCCACGTTGCTGCAGAAAACATTGCGGGCAAGAAGCACTTCTTCGATCCGCGTTGCATTCCTTCAGTTGCTTACACTGAGCCAGAAGTGGCTTGGGTTGGTTTAACTGAGAAAGAAGCGAAAGAGCAGGGCGTGAGCTACGAAACTGCAGTATTCCCTTGGGCGGCGTCTGGTCGTGCTATCGCGTCTGACGCGACTGACGGTATGACTAAGATGATCTTCGATAAAGACACTGGTCGTGTTATCGGTGGTGCCATGGTGGGTACGAACGCAGGTGAGATGTTAGGTGAGATTGGCCTGGCAATCGAAATGGGCGCTGATGCAGAAGATGTGGCACTGACCATTCACGCTCACCCAACGCTGAACGAATCTATTGGTTTGGCGTCAGAAATCTTCGAAGGCAGCATCACTGACTTGCCTAACCCAAAAGCGAAGAAAAAGTAATACGCTAATTACGCATTGAAGAAACCCCGGCTTGCCGGGGTTTTTTATTGCTTGTGAGTCGGCTTTTGCTTCGTCTCGCATATTATTACTTGCACTTTTTGTTTTTTCAGATAAATATACGTAACTAGTTACGTATATTTATCTGGGGGAAGTCATGGATATTTTGCAGCAAGCTGGCGCCAGTGCCTTAGGGAGTCGATTTCGTCGATTGGCTGAACGATTGTCCCTACAGGCCGCAGAAGTCTACAAACACTACGAATTACAAGTGGAACCCGCATGGTTTCCGGTGTTATATGCACTAAATCAGCACGGTGCGGCGAGTATTACCGAGCTGGCAGGCATGACAGGTCAATCTCATCCATTTATAAGTAAAAGCGTGAAGCAAATGCAGGCTGCCGGTTTGCTAAAAAGTGTCCCTTCAAAAGCGGATAAACGGGTAAATACGCTCACTCTTAGTGATCAAGGAAAAGACTTAATGCCAGTGCTGGACAGGCAGGTTAATGACATTGGGCAGGCGTTGTCTGTTTGGTTAAATGACGTGTCACCAGACTTCCTAAAAGCACTGGAAAAACTCGAGAACGGGCTGAACAACACCAGCTTAATCGACCTTGTGACACAGCGTGGCAGGTTGCCGGAGGGGTATCGTGTGGTTCCTTTCCGGCAAGGAGACGAAAACGCCTTTTACACACTAAATAAAATCTGGATCGAACGCCACTTTGAAATGGAGGACTCAGACCGAGCCGCCTTGCTGGACCCCCAAAACTACATAGTGAATAAAGGTGGTCATATTTTGCTGATGTTAGCACCCGACGGCTCGGTATGCGGTACGGTTGCCCTTATTTCCATGCCCAAGCATACCTTTGAGCTGGCAAAAATGTCAGTCAGTGATGCCCACCAAGGCCGGGGACTTGGCTTTGAACTCGGTCTGGCAGCCATTAGCCTGGCAAGACGACTAAAAGCCAAACGTCTGTTTTTGGAAAGCAACCGCAAATTAACCCCTGCTATTCATCTTTATGAAAAGCTCGGTTTTACCGAAGTGACTGACAGCACACCGTCGCCATACAGTCGCTGCGATATACAAATGCAATTGGATCTGCACTAAGCTGCCTCTTTATGGTCAGAATCAGGTAGTAGGATTTGCGTAATACCAAAATAAAAGGAATGAACAGATGAATAAAGGTGCAGCGACCATTTTGGCGGTGGGCTTAGTTATTGGGTTGGCAGCATTGGGGAGCTTAACAGGTAATGCTCTGCTGGAGGCAAAGCAATGGGAGCGTTCCATTGTTGTTAAGGGACTGTCCGAGCAGGAATATATGGCTGATCAGGTCATCTGGCCCGTACAATTTGTAGAAGCCGGGAATGACTTGACCGCCTTGTACGCATCTACTGCGCAAAATAGTGAGCTGGTTAAACAGTTTCTGGTTCAGCAAGGAATCGACGAGGAAGCCATCAGTATTGGCTTGCCCGAAATTACCGACAAGCTTGCACAGCGCTACGGTGGTAATGAAGGCATTAAGTTTCGCTATAGTGCCACACAAACGGTTACGGTATTTACTCATGAGGTACTCAAAGTTCGCGAAGCTATGAAGCACATGTCGGCATTGCTGGCAAAAGGCGTCGCCTTGAGCACCGAAAGCTACCAGGCGCGCACGGAGTTTATGTTTACCCGGTTAAACGATGTTAAGCCGGCCATGATTGAAGAAGCGACGGTCAATGCCCGTGAAGTGGCCGAAAAATTTGCTCAGGATTCCAACAGCACGCTGGGAAAAATCAAGCGTGCTAATCAAGGGCAGTTTTCCATTTTTGATCGAGACAGCCAGCATCCACATATTAAAAAAGTGCGGGTGGTGTCGACCATTGAATATACCTTGGTCGATTAGTCGGTACCGCGAGTATAGGAACGATAACCAAAGCCATGCTAAGCTGTTTATAGTTAATAGCTTATGTATGCGATTATGGCGGACTCCCAACAACCGGCCCAACTCGAATTTTTTGCGCTTCAAAGCCCGTGTATAGGCATTTGCCAAAGCGGGCCCAAAGGCTATTGCAAAGGCTGCTTTCGTTCGCGGGAAGAGCGTTTGTACTGGTTGCAAATTGACGATGCAACACGGCGGGTTATTCTGGACGCCTGTCAGCGCAGAAAGCGCTATGCGCAGCGTAAAAAGTCCACTGGCAGTGATGCTGCCAGCAATGCACTAACGCAACAGGGGAGTTTATTCCCGGATGAAGATTAGTTGCTTGTAGTGAGTGGTAAGCGTCAGTATTTTCGATAATTTTCGCGTTAAAAATCACGGTAAACTTCAAATTCGCTGATATACTAATTTGAAAAGTGAGAGGTTTTAGCATTAATGAATCAATACATAGAATACGCGACCAATTCGTTTACGTTGCCTGATATTTGTTTGAGGCTGCGCAATGTGCTGGACGATCCTCGTTCTGATATGGATGATATTGCCGCGTTGATCAGTGTTGATCCTTCCCTTACTGCAAAAATCCTTCGATTGGCAAACAGTGCGTTGTTTCGGTTTCCATCACAGGTTGACTCTATAACCAAAGCGGTTAGCGTGATCGGTGGGGAAGCGCTGTACAATTTAGTGCTGGCCGAAACCGCGAATATTGCATTTAAACACTTCGACAACGAGTGCTTGATTTTGGATGAACACTGGCGACAGTCGGTTTTCACCGGCATGGTGGCTAAATACCTCGGCAAAGAATTGAATGTGCGCGGCAGTGACCGGTTCTTTGTTATGGGGATCCTGCAAAACCTCAGTGAGTTGGTTGTTGCCAAAAAAGATCCGAAGAAATACCAGGCTTATATGCAGGATGAACAGCCAGGTTTGCCGTGGGAACGTCAACAATCCCACTTCGGATTTTGCTTTAGTGAATGTAGCGGTGAGATCATGGAATTATGGCGTTTACCCATGCCGCTGTATTATCCGGTGAAGTTTGCCCACAATAGAGTGAAATTGGCTAGCGACTTAGACGTGTCTTTGTTAACCTGTGCCATAAGGCTTACAACAGCATGTTATCAGCGCGATAAATACGCAGATTTGGATATCATTACGCCTGATATGACCCGCTTATTGCCGATTGACGAAGAAGTGCTACAAAACGCCAAACTTTATGCACAAAAGGAAACCAATAAAGTGGCAGTGTCTGTGATGTAGCACCAACAGGCATAAAACAATAAACAAAACGCTTTCTAATGGTACACCGAATAATTGTCAGTGCATTAGTTTCACTGGTATTGAGCAGCTTTAGCGCGAACGCTGCCGATAAAGACCTGATCAGAACACTCTATCACGCCGATTTTGTAGAATACGACGATGAGCCCAAAGACCGCTTCACACTGGATGGCGAGTTAGGCGTTATTTTTGCGTCGGGTAATACCAATGCATCCTCGATAAAAAGTAGCCTCAAATCTGAGCACGAGACCAATGTTTTTGCCAATCAGTATTGGGTAGAGTTCCTTTACAAGCAATCAGAAGTCGATGGCGAAGAAGGCAGGGTAAAACAAACGACTGCTCAGCGCCTGTATACCTATGTACAGTCTGACTATAAGCTTAAAGTCGAAAACCAGCGATTGTTTGTGTATGGCGACTACGAAGACGATCGCTTCAATGGTTATGATTACCGCTCGTCTATTGCTGGTGGTTGGTCACAATTGGTCTGGCGTAACGAAATCAGCGATTTTCGATTTTCTGTTGGTCCGGGTTACAGTCTGGCTAAGCTTGAATCTGGTGAGAAGGCCGAGAATATTCACGGTTTTATAGTCAGGGCATCTGCCGAATACCACTACATCTGGCCAACCGGCGCGAAGCTCAGACAGTTTGTGAGTACCGAAGCCGGAGAAGACAATATCAAGTCCAGAACAGAAACGTCGTTGTCGGCAAACCTGTTTGAGTCACTGGCACTTAAGCTGTCTTTTATTATGCAGCACAACAGCAATCCCACCGATAGCAATACGGCATTGAATACAGAAACTTCGGTTGCTGTGGTATATAGATTTTTCTGAATATTATCAAATTGATTAATTGATTTTGCGTTAGTTTGCTTTAACATAGCGCGTTCTAGGCCTGTTTTCAGTCTGGCCTGCCAGGAATTGAGTCAATTTAGGAAATCCCATGAAAAAACTACTACTTGCCGCTGCTATTGCGGGTGTTGCTACATCTGCAGTTGCTCAGGATGAAACCAAGCCTTTTACAATGGACGGCGAGTTCGGCCTCATTGTGACTACGGGTAACACCGAAACATCTTCAATGACTGCCGGTATTACTGCGCAGCAGGAATTCGAAAACTGGTCAAACGATTACGCGTTGGAAGGTTTATATAAAAAAGAAACCGTTCCGGTAGATGGCGTAGAAGTAGAACGTACCTCTGCACAAAAGTTTTTCGCCTCTGCTCAGGGTAACTACAAGTTAGAAAATCCTGATCACCGTTTGTTCGTGTTTTCTTCATATGAAGATGACCGTCTGAGCAATTTCGACTACCAGGCGACAATCGCTGGCGGTTGGTCACAAAAAGTATGGAAAACAGATAAATCTGCGTTTGAATACAGCATTGGTCCGGGTTACTCGTTCTCTGAAACTCAAACCGGCGAAGACACCAGTAGCTTCATTGTTCGTGGTTCACTGGCTTACAAATGGTTTATCTCCGACACGGCTAAATTCACTCAAACCGTGAGTACGGAAGTGGGTTCTGAGAACACAAAATCGCGTGCAGAGTCTGCGTTGACGGCCACTATCAGTGGTTCATTGTCGATGAAGGTGTCACTGCGCCTTGACCACAACAGCGACGTTAACCCGGGTGTTGAAAACCTGGATACTGAAACGGCTGTTACCCTGGTTTACAACTTCTTTTAAGAAGAACGACTCTGAGCGAAATATACGCTCGTTGCGAATAGATAAAAAAATCCCCGCTGCGGCAACGCAGCGGGGATTTTTTACAGGCGCTTTACAGCGCCTGCTATTCAGAGAATGACGCCTTAGTGCAGAACGCGGGTCTTGATGGTGCCGCTGATAGCTGTCAGCTCAGCCAATGCGTCGTCGGCTTTGTCTGCTTCCACGTCAATAACCACGTAACCAATATCGGCACTGGTTTGCAGGTATTGAGCTTCGATGTTGATGCCTTTTTCTGCAAACGCCTGGTTGATTTGGGTTAACACACCCGGGCGGTTTTCGTGAACGTGTAACAGGCGAGAACGGCCAACGTGCTCTGGCAGAGATACTTCCGGGAAGTTAACCGCAGACAGGGTAGAGCCGTTGTCACTGTACTTAGCCAGTTTACCCGCAACTTCAATACCGATATTTTGCTGTGCTTCCTGTGTGCTGCCGCCAACGTGTGGAGTCAGGATCACATTGTCGAATTCACGCAGCGGTGACACGAATTCTTCGTTGTTTGACTTAGGCTCTACCGGGAATACGTCAATCGCCGCACCACCTAAGTGACCAGAAGCCATTGCCGCAGCCAATGCATCGATATCAACAACAGTACCGCGAGACGCGTTAATGAAGATAGCGCCAGGCTTCATAGCGGCAAACTGTGCTTTGCCAATCATGTTCTTGGTTTGTGGCGTTTCCGGAACGTGAAGTGACACTACGTCAGACATCGCCAGTAGCTCGTCCATGGTCTTGATTTGTTCTGAATTACCCAACACCAGCTTGTCTTCGATGTCGTAGAAACGGACTTTCATGCCCAGGTGCTCAGCCAGAATCGACAACTGTGTACCAATGTGGCCATAGCCGATAATACCCAGTGTTTTACCACGCGCTTCGTAAGAGCCTACAGCAGACTTGTCCCAACCGCCGCGGTGTGCCAGCGCGTTCTTTTCTGGTACGCGACGTAACAACAGAATTAACTGGCCTAATACCAGCTCAGCTACTGAACGCGTGTTCGAGAAAGGCGCGTTAAATACCGGGATACCGCGTGCTTTAGTGGCAGACAAATCCACCTGGTTGGTACCAATACAGAAACAGCCAATCGCAACCAGTTTACTGGCAGCCTCAACCACTTTTTCGCTGATGTGCGTGCGCGAGCGAATACCGATAAAGTGAACATCTTTGATTTTCTCAATCAGTTCGTCTTCAGGCAAAGACGTTTTCAGGTATTCAATATTGGTGTAACCATTTGCCTCAAGGGTTTCAACGGCACTTTTGTGCACGCCTTCCAGCAAAAGGATACGGATCTTGTCTTTAGAAAGTGAATATTTGCTCATTACATCGCTTCTCAGTCAGGGGTTAAGAGACATCTGGACGTCTATATGGTTAAAATAACACAAACTGTTCCAGCGGTGAAAGCGGTTTGTATAGTTCAGTTTGGAATAATATGCATTTATTTAACTTATAGGCCGGCAATTGACTGCCGGCCCCGGCTAAATAGTGAATGCTTAACGCGTTACCACACCCTCGTTGGTGGCAACTAACACAACGTCTGCGCCACGCAGGGCAAAAATCCCGTTTGTGACCACACCCGCAATATTGTTAATGGTCTTTTCCATTTCTCTTGGGTTCACAATAGATAGGTTGTGCACATCCAGGATCACGTTGCCGTTGTCGGTTACCACACCTTCACGGTAAACCGGATCGCCGCCCAGTTTCACCAGTTCGCGAGCCACGTAAGAGCGGGCCATGGGGATCACTTCAACCGGCAGCGGGAAGTCGCCCAATACACCGACTTCTTTGCTGTCATCGACAATACACACGAATGTTTTGGCTACCGCAGACACAATTTTTTCCTGTGTCAGCGCTGCACCACCGCCTTTGATCATATGCTTGTGCTCGGTTACCTCGTCGGCACCGTCTACATAAATCGACAGGCTGTTAACGCTGTTTAAGTCGAACACTTCAATACCTAGTGCTTTTAACCGCTCTGTAGAGGCAACAGAACTGGATACTGCACCGGTAATGGTGTGTTTAATGTCGGCCAGCGCGTCGATAAAATGATTGACTGTTGAGCCTGTTCCCACGCCAATGATGGTGTCTGGTTCAACGTATTTAAGGGCTGCACGGCCTACGGCCTGCTTCTTCGCATTTTGATCCATAGTGGTTCCCGCCTGAAAATGAGGCGTTATTTTAGCGAAACTGCAGGATCATTAAACAACTATTGTGATTTTTTTATAGTTCGATGCATTGTGTGGGGGTAATGATCACGTCCAGCGGAATATCCCAGGGTTCAATGGGCAGGACCGGCACCTGCTGGCAGTCATGGGCAACGCCAATAAGCAGAGGTCTGGGGGGGCCATCGCACAGTCGCTGTAATGGTGCGAGTGTGCGGTCGTAAAAGCCGCCACCCATGCCAAGTCGATTGCCCTTTGCATCAAAGCCCACTAACGGCATAAGTAAGCAATCATGTGCGGTTAATTCAATGATCGCAGTGCTATCAAGCGCGGGCTCTTCAATATTAAACCGGTTGCGGGTCATTGCCGTGTCGTGGGTAAAGTGTTGAAACAGCAAATGCTTACCAGTAAACGGGTGGATAACCGGCAGTGAAGTACGGATGCCTCGTTGATGGCACCACGACAGCGTGGGCAACAGACTAATTTCGCCGTCACTGGCCAGGTAGCCGGCGAGTTGCTTTGTATGGGATGGCAGATATTCGCTTAATTGCTGCTGTAACGCCTGTGCCGCCCGTTGCTGTGCATCGGCTGAAAGTGCGCGACGTGCTTGCCGCAGTGACTTGCGCAGTGATTGTCTGCTGGTTACCGATGGCTCTGACATAGTGAAACAGGGCGATAAGTGAGTGCGCTGTGAGAATGTACTCACAGCGCGTATTGATTACAGGGCGTAGGTATCAACGAACAGCTGGAACAAACGCTCGTGGTCGACGCCTGTGGCAGCCTGAACGGTTTTGGCTTCCGTCCACAGCGGGCTGGCTGTAGTGCCAAACGGGGCGACAATGGTTTGTCCGCGGTTCAGGTCGTCGGTTGAAACGCGAATGTTACCCTGGGTAAATTCGAACAAATCCGGTTGTACCAGGTGTGCCAGAGGGAAGGCATCATGGAAATAACAGACTTTTTCTTCGCGACCCTGAGAGTAAAACTCAATGTAAAATTGTGCTGCTTTTTGCACAAAACCGCCCATGGTGGGGTTTTTATCGGCCAGCACGTCCACAAATTTCGGGTCGGTGGGTGCGAACAGGGTTACGTCCAAACCAAACATTTTTACTTCCCAGTCTGCTGAGAATACGATGTCTGCCGCGTGTGCGTCGTTCCAGATGTTTGCTTCTGCAACCGGGGTCACGTTACCCGGTACAAAGGCGGCACCGCCCATAATACTCAAGCCTTTAACCAGCTTAGGCAGATTTGGCTCAAGACGCAGTGCTAACGCGATGTTGCCTAGCGGGCCAATGGCGACCAGCGTAATTTCACCCGGGTGCTTGCGCGCCATCTCTACAATAAATTCGGCTGAACTGCGCGGATCGACGTCGCGGGTTGAAGGCGGAAAACCAATGTTACCAAAACCATCATCGCCGTGAACAAAGTGGGCATAACCCGATTCAGGTCCCACCCATGGCATGCCAACGCCTTCCGTTACCGGAATGTCCTGGCGCCCGGCTACGTCACATAATGTAAGCGCATTGCGGGCAGCCATACTAACCGGAATATTGCCGTAAACGGTCGTTAGCCCCAGTACTTCAATATCAGGAGACTGGAAAGCAAAAAAGATAGCCATTGCATCATCGATGCCCGGATCTGTGTCGATAATTATTTTGTGGGTCATGAATAGGGGTTCCTAAATTCTGTTTTCGTTAGCTGCCGTGCTTCGCCAAAAAGCGGTCCACTTCTTCTCGTTTTGGGATGGACTGTGCTGCGCCTTCGCGTGTAACGGAGATTGCAGATGCTGCACAAGCGCGCTTTAACGCCTGTTTGGCATCAGCGTGTTTGCTGTACGCTGCCAGGAAATAACCAATAAAGGTGTCGCCCGCTGCGGTGGTATCTACTGCATCTACCACAAAGGCGTCGACCTGCAGGGTGTCGTGCTTTCTCAGCATCATGACACCGGCTTTGCCCAGCGTAATAATAACTTCAGCGTGTGACCAGTGAGTTTTGAAATGCGTAACGATGTCGTCGAGTGATTGTTGACCCGACAGCGCGGCGGCTTCAACTTCGTTAACGATTAGCAGGTCGATACACTCAAAAGGCAAGGATTTCACCGACTCGCTCATTGGCGCCGGGTTGAAGGCGACTTTCAGGTGCTTGTCGTGTGCCTGACGCAACGTTTCTTCCAGGCAACTGGTTTCATTTTGCGTGAGTACCCAGTCGGCGCTCTTGGTTTTGTCCAATGCGCGCATGACGTCTTTATCGTTGATTTCCTGATTGGCACCGCCGAAAAGCACAATGGCATTTTCACCCGATGGCGTAACCTGAATAATGGCGTGGCCCGATGGTGTTTCGGTGCATTGCAGGTACTGACAGTCAATTTCGTGCTTGATCAGCGTTTGTTTGAAGCTGACATCGGCCTGATTAATTTTACCTACGTGGCGGACTTCAGCGCCTGCGGCCGCGAGCGCTATAGATTGATTCGCGCCTTTGCCACCTAACAGTTGCTGGTAGCCTTTTGAGGCGAGTGTTTCACCGGGCGCTACGAAGTGGTCTACCTGATAAACATGATCAATATTTATCGAACCAAAGTTTATTATTGCCATTATTGTATCCGTCGATAAATGGCGCTTCCCAGAGTGCCGCTGTCTATTATTCGCCCGTGAACCGAAAAGTTCAGGGCGGAAGCATCTCTACAACCGTAGGCTTCTCGATACGCGCCGAGCCTGCACAATAGCTGTATGTCAACTTCCTTGGTTTAAAGCATCGGCCAGGGACATGAATAGACTGGCAAACACCCCAGGAAACATTGTTGTATGCGTCGTGAAAGGGCGCATAGTGTACGCCCTCTTCGTTGGGTTGCAAGTGAATCCTTGCAAGAGTGCTGAAAATGGCACTCAGCGCCTGATCATAGTGTAAACAACGCACAACTGCCAGCCCCTAAAAGTAAAAAACCTGACCAAATGGTTAGGAAATGCCTTGGCTGACTTGTACACCACGCAATTTTGGCAATAATTCGGTGGTTTTGGTAGTATCTTGTGAAAATTATCAGGACATTCTTTGCGTGAATAAAACAGCAGATTTCGATTCGGTCACTCAGTGTTTGACCAATCACGACATGGTAGTAGACGGTGCCGAGATCCACGGCATGATGTGTGGCATGTTGTGCGGCGGTATGTCATTAAGTGAGCAGCAATGGCTTGAGGTGTTGCAGGACACCATGAATCAGGGCCAGACACTGGATAAGCCGGTGGCAGAATGCTTACAGAATTTATTTAATCAAACCTGTCAGCAATTGGTTGATGGTCAGTTCGGTTTAGTGCTACTGCTGCCCGACGATAGCAGCCCGATTAACGATCGTGGACTGGCGTTGATCAACTGGGTACAAGGTTTTATGGCGGGTTTTGGGCTGTACCAGCAAAAACTCAGCAATTGCTCCGACGACGTGCGTGAAGTACTGGAAGACTTTTCCGATATCGCCCGCATGGAAGAGCCCATGAACGATGACGAAGAGTCTGAACAGGCGCTGTTTGAAGTTATCGAATACGTGAAAATTTCGTCTTTGCTTTGCTTTAACGAGTTGGGGCAGTCGTTACTGGACGATCAGCAAGATACCCCGTCAGTGCACTAGGGCGCTCAGCACATGATTACCCTCAAGCAATACCGGCAGCGCCAGACCCGTCTGTTGGCAAAACTCCCTGAAAACAGTGTTTGTGTTATTCCCGGGGCTGATTTGCAGACCCGCAGCAGAGACACCGAGTTTGGTTTTCGGCAACACAGCGACTTCTGGTACTTAACCGGATTTAACGAGCCTCAGGCCTGGTTGTTGTTGTCTAACCACAGCCGGTTTGACGGCGACTATCGGGCGCTGGTGTGCCTGCCGAAAGATCCCACCATGGAGATTTGGCATGGTCGTCGACTCGGGCCGGAGCAGGCTGTCTGCGAATTGGGTTATGACGAAGCGTATGACACCGAATCACTGGCTGACGTGTTAACAGAATGGTTAGCCGAGCACGACAATCTGTATTTTCCTCAGGGCGAATATCCTCAGGCAGACGACGCGATATTTGATGCGTTATCAACGCTTCGCAACACCCCTAAACAAAATAAAGCACCAGCAACACTGGTAGATTGCAGGCCGTTGATACACGAGATGCGGTTGTTGAAATCCAGCGATGAGATTGCCGTCATGCGCACCGCCGCGGATATTTCAGCACGCGCTCATTGCCGGGCCATGACGTTTGCTCACCCGGGGTGTTTCGAATATCAGCTTGAGGCTGAAATTCATCACGAGTTCGCGATGGCCGGTGCGCGGTACCCTGCGTATGGCACCATCGTAGGCGGTGGAGACAATGCCTGTATTTTGCATTACACCGAGAATCAGGATGCCATTGCAGACGGAAGTTTGATCCTGATCGATGCCGGAGCAGAATATAACGGGTATGCTGCGGATATTACCCGAACGTTTCCGGTAAATGGTCGATTCAGTAAAGCTCAGGCAGCACTCTATCAACTGGTTCTGGATGCTCAGGAGCTAGCCATTGACCAGTTGGTGCTTGGCGCAACCTTACCCGGCGTTACTGAAAATGTGGTGAGAGTACTCACAACCGGGTTGTGCGAATTGGGGTTACTCAAAGAATCAGTTGAAGACGCGCTGGAAAATAAAAGCTGGCGACGGTTCTTTATGCACGGACTCGGGCATTACCTCGGGTTAGATGTGCATGATGTCGGAGAGTATACCCAACAGGGAAGCCCGCGGCCGCTCGAACCAGGTATGGTCATTACGGTTGAACCGGGATTGTATGTCCCTAATGAGCCTGACATAGCAGAATCGTTTCGCGGCACCGGCATACGCATTGAAGATAACCTGGTGATCACCGCAACCGGTAACGAGGTGCTCACCAACGGTGTACCGAAAACCATTCAAGACATTGAAGCCCTGATGGAGCAATAACAACCGGTGGATACAACAGACATCCTTATTGTTGGTGGTGGTGCAGTTGGCTGCACACTGGCAACCGGACTTCTTCAGTCGACGGACCTGACCGTAACGCTGGTTGACGCCAACGCGTTACAGCAGGACAGCTTGTCTACACCCGGATTTGATGCCCGTGTGATCGCATTAGCCAAACGCACTGTTGACGCGTTATCTGACATGGGCGTGAATCTCAATACCCCTATGTGTCCGTCTACACCCATTGAGCATATTGTGGTGTCAGATAAGGGCTTTCTGGGCAAAACGCATTTACATGCCCATGAACATCAGTTGGACAGTTTCGGACGGGTAGTCAGTATCCAGGCGTTGGGCACGCAACTGTTGCCCGAACCACAACCGCGGTTTAATTTAATCGACAACGTCACGGTTACCGATGCTACGCAAATGAATAAGTCTGTGGCAGTAACCCTGAGTAACGGTGAGCAAATCAGTACAAAATTGCTGGTGCTGGCCGACGGAGGGCGAAGCCCGGTATCTGCTAACCTGGGGTTCAGCCGCACGCAGCGGGATTACGGGCAAACAGCCATTATTAGCAATATCCAGATGAGTCAGCCGCACAATAACTGGGCGCATGAACGGTTCACCGAGCACGGTCCGTTGGCGTTGCTGCCGTTTGCAACCGGCGCGGCCGGAGACGACTCAGGTGCCGGCTTTTCTGTGGTGTGGACGTTACCTCATGATGACGCACAGCAGGCCTGTGAGTGGGAGGAGGGAGAGTTTGCAACGCAGTTACAGCAAGCCATTGGATTTCGACACGGGCACATTGTAAAAGTGGGTGAGCGCTATGCTTATCCGTTGTCGTTACAACAAACCGATGACTGCGTGCGCCACCGCACTGTGGTAGTAGGCAATGGCGCACAGGCCCTGCACCCTATTGCCGGGCAAGGTTTTAATCTGGGCCTGCGCGACGTAATGGACCTGGTGAACGCATTGAAATCGCAGCCGGACCCCGGCGTGTTTGCGGTACTTAATGGCTACCGGCAACAACGTCAGGCAGACAAAGCCGCCACTATTGGATTAACCGACGGTCTGGTGACCGTGTTTTCAAATCATTACTGGCCCATGGTCGTTGGTCGTAATCTGGGATTACTGGCCATGGAATATTGTGACGCAATGGCCGGGCAATTCGTGCGACAAACGACGGGATTCGGACCCGCCACGCGCCCGTTTCAGAATTAGAGCAGGATTAAACGTATGTATCAGGCAGATATTGCAATTGTAGGCGCTGGCATGGTGGGACTGGCGTTAGCCAGAGCGCTTAAAGATGCGCCGGTTTCTGTTGTGGTCATAGATACGTCACCGATTCACAAGCCGCTGTCAGATGAACCGGAACTGCGGGTGTCAGCCATTAATGCGGCCAATCAGCAGGCATTGAGTGAACTCGCGGTTTGGCAGGCGCTGCCGGAAAACCGACTAAGCCCGTACACCCACATGCAAGTGTGGGATCATGACAGCTTTGGCCGCATTGCCTTTAATTGCGATGATTTAGGCGCTCCAAGCCTTGGCCATATTGTTGAAAATCAGGCTTTGGTGAATGCGTTGTTTGAGGTGGTGAAAACACAGCAAAACGTGACTCTGCTGCCGTCGGTTCGCATCGACAAAGTACTGGCCGGGAAGTCCGAAACCATGTTAATGCTGAATAACGATGACGTGGTGTCTTGTCGCTTGGTGGTTGGCGCAGATGGCGCGAATTCAGCCATTCGTCAGCATGGGAATTTCCCGCTTACATTTAAGGATTACGGCCACACCGCCATTGTGGCGACGGTGCGCACTGAATTACCCCATGGAAAAGTCGCAAGACAGGTATTCACGCCAAGTGGACCGTTGGCACTGTTGCCGTTACGAGACCCGAATCTGTGCTCAATTGTGTGGTCGCAAACCACTGAAACAGCACAGTCATTGCTAGCGCAGGACAATGCTGAGTTTGCCAAAGGCCTGCAGATTGCCATGAATGGCGAGGTAGGGCATATCACAGTGGAAAGTGCACGAATGCACTTCCCGTTAACCATGCGCTACGCCCGTCAGTGGCTGAGCGACGGGCTGGTGATTATTGGTGACGCAGCGCACACCATTCACCCCTTAGCCGGACAGGGCGCGAACCTGGGGTTGCAGGATGCCTTTGCTCTGGCAGACAGTATTCAGCAGTTAGTACGTGATGAAAAGCCCTTCTATTTAGCGCGTCATTTGCGGCCGTTCGAGCGCGCCCGCAAAGCGGAAGCGGTAAAAATGATTGCCGCGATGGAAGGCTTCAAACAGCTATTTGGTGGCGACAACCCATTGAAAAAACTGATCCGCGGCGTGGGTATGCGCACAGCAGATGCCATTCCTGGTATTAAACAAAAATTCATTACTCAGGCCATGGGCTGGTAAGGTATTTCATAAGACCAGTGCCATTGCGCAGGCGAAAGTAACGGCTTAGAGTAGTTTGGTCTGTTTGACCAAGGTACTGACAAGAATGAAAAAGCTAGCCTGTTTGTTCGGTGCACTGCTGCTTACAACCTGCAGTGCGCTTGCCACGCCCGCCAAAACGGCGGCATTGGACGCACCCTACAACACCATCCTGCCACTAAGAGACAGAGCAACGCTCTACGACGAGATTCTGTCGAAGCGGGTAAAACAGCTACTGCCCGACCTAATGCAGCGCACCAACATCGATATGTGGATTTTGATCAGCCGTGAATACAATGAAGATCCGGTGATCAAAACCTTGCTGCCGGCGACCTGGCTGGAAACCGCCAGGCGCACTACCATGCTGGTGATCACCCGCGAGAGTGACAACAGCATAGGTACTTATGCCATCGCACCGTACAAAGTCGGAGATTTATTCGAGCGCGCCTGGGACAAAAATGCCCAGCCCGACCAGTGGCAGGCATTAAGCGAATTTGTTGCTAAACACGACCCAAAGCAGATTGCTATTAATCAGTCGGCTATTTGGGCGCATGCCGATGGTATTACCCTCACTGAGCACCGCAAACTCATGGACTCGCTGTCTGAGAAATACCAAAAACGCGTGGTGTCTTCAGAGCCTTTAGCCGTTGGCTGGCTGGAAACGCGTATTCCTGAAGAAGTTGAATTAATGAAATCTATGGTGGCAGTGGCTCACGCAATCATTGCCGAAGGTTTTTCTGAGAAGGTGGTTACACCGGGCGTAACCACAACGGATGACATTGTATGGTGGTTCCGTGAGAAGGTGGCGTCGCTCAAGCTGGATACCTGGTTTCATCCGTCGGTGTCTATTCAGCGCAGCGACGAAAAAGCCTTCGATCACGAAAGCAGCTTTACTGCAGGATATGGCAAACAAACGGTTATTCCGGGCGATTTACTGCATGTGGATTTTGGCATTACCTATATGGGTCTGAACACGGATACACAGCAACACGCTTATGTGCTGAGACCCGGCGAACGCAAGCCGCCGGCGTATTTAACCGATGCGCTGAATAAAGCGAATCGACTGCAGGATATTTTTACCGGCAATTTTGTGGCAGGCAGAACGGGTAATGAGGTACTGGCCATGAGTTTGTCTGAGGCCAAAGCAGAAGGGCTTCAACCTACAATTTATACCCATCCGTTGGGGTTACACGGACATGCGGCCGGCACTACGCTTGGTATGTGGGACAAACAAGGCGGCGTGCCGGGTGACGGCGATTACCCATTACACATAAACAGTGCTTACAGCATTGAGTTGAACAACGCGGTTGAACTGGAAGCCTGGGGTAAAAGCGTTCGTATCATGCTGGAGGAAGATGCCTTTTTTGATGCCAGCGGCGTTTGGTATTTCAACGGGCGGCAGCGTGCATTGCACGTGATCCCGTCACAATCTACATTTTCACATCGGTTTTAACATGAATAAAAGAGACTTTATAAAGTTCAGCGGCCTGGCGACAGCCGGATTATTTGCCACAACAGTGTCGGCAAACTCACCAGCTTCTGCTAAGTCAGGTTTGGAAAGCCTGACGTCCATGGTGGATGATATCTCTCCCATAAGTCGCGAGGAGCGACTGGTGAGGATCGCCAATGCACAGGCGATCATGGCAAAGCAAGATATCGACGCCATTGTGCTGGAACCCGGCGCGGCCATGGTGTATTTCTCGGGCATTCAATGGTGGCGCAGCGAGCGACTGACAGCCGTCGTGATACCCAGAAAAGGTGACGTGGCCGTAGTGTGCCCGTTCTTTGAAGAGCCCAGTATTCGTGAGTCTTTGCAGGTTGGGGAAGACGTGCGCGTATGGCAGGAGCATGAAAGCCCGTTTGCACAGGTAGTGGCTATTTTAAAAGATCGGGGAATTAACGCCGGGCGTGTAGGCTTTGAACACAGTGTTCGCTTTTTTGTTAGCCAAGGCATTACAGAAGCAAATTCCAAGCTGGTTGCAGTAAGTGCTGAGCCCGTTACGCGCGGTTGCCGCATGTATAAAACAAATCACGAACTTGCATTAATGCATCGGGCCAATGCGATTACTTTAAAAGCCTATGCATTTGTGTATAGCCAACTGCAGGAAGGCATGTCACAGGGCGAGGTGAAGAGCCTGATGAACAGGGCTATGTCAGCCTTGGGCGGCGAACGCCCCTGGAGCCTGGCACTGTTTAACGAAGCGAGTGCTTATCCACATGGTACCAAACAGTCGCAGGTAATAAGTAAAGGCTCAGTGGTGCTGATGGACTGTGGTTGTGCGGTACAAGGTTATCAGGCCGACATTAGCCGTACCTTTGTGTTTGGTAAACCAAATGCGAAACAACAAAAGGTGTGGAACATGGTGCGTGAAGGGCAACGCGTAGCGATGGCCGCCGCGAAGGTCGGCGCACCAGCAGGCAGTGTGGACGACGCAGTGCGTGCCTATTACCTTACCGAAGGATACGGCCCTGATTATGCTTTACCCGGGTTGTCGCATCGCACCGGTCACGGTATTGGCATGGAAGGGCACGAGAGTGTGAATTTTGTGCGCGGCGAAAGCACGCCACTCAATGCGGGTATGTGTTTTTCAAATGAACCGGGTATTTATATTCCGGGAGAGTTTGGTGTCAGGTTGGAAGACTGCTTGTATATGACCCACAAAGGCCCTGTGTATTTTACGGAGCCGCCGTCTTCACTGGAAGATCCGTTGGGCAAGTTGGTCCCGCTTCAGTCGGTATAAGCGCCACCTTTTCTTAACCGGGGCGACAGCCGGGTATTCAGAATCGAATACCCGGTGTGTGTCACAATGCCTATGGCGTTGGCAGATTCAGTGGTTCAATTGGCGCAGGCATGGGTTTTGGGCTATAGGGAAAGCCTGGCAGGCTGATCAAACCGCCTTGAACCAGGTGTAGCGCCTCGGTATTCAACTCTTTCAATGTTGTTTGTTTCATTTTTTGCTCCGATATAGTTAGTCAATGGCTGCCCTTGCAACATTGGATTCGGGCAGTGTGTACACTCTATCGAAGTTACTTTGCTGAGAAAGCTGGCCGTCAGGCGTAAAAACAGCCAGTTCTTTTGCACGCTGTATCAGGTTTCTGCTTATTGCTGTGCCCGCAGACGGTGAATAATAAAATTGCCCAACGTCTCGCTGACAATCGGGTGCTGATCGGACAATTGAAACAAACAAATATTAATGGTGCCCAGCTTAGGTAAATTGCGGTGGTTCAGTACCTGTAAGTTGGCTGGCATACTGGATTTGGCCAATGCGGTGATCCCCAACCCCTGCTGAATAGCCGCTACCAGGCCGGTGAGGTCGGCATTGGTGTAGGTAATCTTCCAGGCTGTGGTTTGCTGTTTTAAATGGGTGATTACCCGGCTTCTGTATATGCAGCCGTCTGGTGCCAGCACCAGCGAAATGGCATCCATGTTGGCCGGATGTAGCGGATCGCCTACCCACACCATTTCATCTTCCAGAACCAGCTCCCCTTCGGTTTGCTGATCGGGATTCACTAATGCCAGAATTAGGTCGAATTCGTTGCGACGGGAGGGGTGTAATAATTCTCTGCTCAGTGCAGAGGTGACTTCCAGCGACACATCCGGGTAGCGTTTCGAAAACTCGCCGATTAAACCGGGCAGCAGGGTAGATGCAAACTCATTGGGAATCCCTAAACGCAGCCGTCCGCGCAACGGGGTAGGGTCGACACTTCTGAAAATAGCATCATTAAGCGCCAGCAATTCTTTGGCCTTGGGGTACAACCAGTTGCCGTCGGCGCTTGGCAGGTGTCGCTGACCTACTTTGGTGAACAGCTTTTTGCCGAGTTGCTCTTCCAGTTTTTTGATTTGCAGGCTGATGGCGGGCTGCGACCGACCCAGCCATTCGCCCGCTTTGGCGTAGCCTCCGAGCTCGATAACACCCACAAACGTGCGCAAATTGTCTAAGGATAACTGCTTCATAAAGATTAGAAATGCTGATGCTAAGGTTTGTTTATATAAGTATTTTAAATGTATGGATAAGAATTTCCAATTTGTTGTGTCGAAAATGCCTCCCTATACTTTTTACTCAATACGATTCATAACCTGAGTGACAACTATGACAAGCACAACGGCACAACGCACAGCGTTATATAACAAGCATCTGGAATCAGGTGCCAAGATGGTCGACTTTCATGGCTGGGACATGCCATTGCATTATGGCTCGCAAATCGAAGAGCACCATGCAGTGCGTCGCGATGCCGGGATGTTCGACGTATCGCACATGACCATTGTGGATGTTACAGGCGCTCAGGCCAAAGCTTACCTGCGTCATTTGTTAGCCAACGACGTAGAAAAGCTGCAAGACAAAGGCAAAGCACTATACAGCGGCATGCTTAACGAACAGGGCGGCGTAGTTGACGACCTCATTGTGTATCACTTCGACGCGACAAACTATCGCATGGTAGTTAACTCGGCGACCCGTGAAAAAGACATGAACTGGCTGATGAGCCAGGCCGAAGGCTTTGACGTAACCATTACCGAGCGTCCTGAGTTCGCGATGATTGCCGTACAGGGCCCGAATGCCAAAGAAAAGGCCGCGAAGGTGTTTTCTACTGCGCAAAACGAAGCGGTTGAAGGCATGAAGCCGTTCTACGGCGTTCAGGCTGAAGACCTGTTCATCGCGACCACAGGTTATACCGGAGAAGCCGGTTACGAAATCATGGTGCCAGTAGAAAAAGCCCCTGAACTGTGGCAGCAACTGCTGGACCAAGGCGTTCAACCAAGTGGTCTGGGTGCGCGTGACACTTTACGCCTGGAAGCGGGTATGAACCTGTATGGTCAGGACATGGATGAAACCATTTCTCCGCTTGAAGCCAACATGGGCTGGACTATTACCTGGGAACCCAGCGACCGCAAATTTGTGGGTCGTGACGTCCTAGAAGCGCAGCGCGATGCTGGCACCAAAAAGCTGGTGGGCCTGGTAATGAAAGAAAAAGGCGTATTGCGCGCTGGCCTGAAAGTAAAAACCGAAGAAGGTGAAGAAGGCATTATTACTTCTGGTACTTTCTCTCCAACATTGGGTCACGCCGTTGCCATGGCGCGTATTCCTGCGACTAACAGCAGCACCGTTGAGGTGGAAATGCGCAAAAAGTGGGTTAAAGTAGAAGTGGTTAAGCCCAGCTTTGTCCGCAATGGTAAAAGTGTTTTATAAACGAATTTAGATAAGAGCAGGAACATCTCATGAGTAATATCCCTTCAGATTTACGTTATGCATCATCACACGAGTGGGTTCGTCCGGAAGGCGATGGCGTTTATACCATTGGCATCACCGAGCACGCTCAGGAACTTTTAGGTGACATGGTATTTGTTGAACTGCCAGACGTTGGCGACCAAATCAGTGCAGGCGACGACGTTGCCGTGGCTGAGTCGGTGAAAGCCGCTTCTGACGTGTACGCACCAATCACCGGTGAAGTACTGGCGGTAAACGAAGACCTGGAAGACTCACCTGAACTGGTTAACTCTGACCCGTACGGTGATGGCTGGATGTTTAAGGTTAAAGCTGAAGACGAAGCTGAAATCGCTGAATTACTGGATGCTGAAGCTTACGGCAGCAGCATTGAAGAAGACGAAGACTAATTCGACGCCTTCGATTGCGTGTCAACCTGCAGGTTATGCAGCAACTCAAATCCCGATGTTGCTGTTTAGCCTGAAGGGGCGCTAAGCCCTGAGTTGAATCCCCCCAACCCATTGCAAATGCTTAACACTATTATGTCTAATGCTTCAATTTCACTGGCTCAGTTAGAGCAAAAAAATGCCTTCGTTCGTCGCCACATTGGTCCGGGTGAAGATGAAATTCAATCCATGCTGGAAAAAGTAGGCGCGTCGTCGTTAGACGATTTGATGTCGCAAACCGTTCCAAAAGGAATTTGCCTGGACAAACCTATTGAGGTGGGTGAGGGCGCTACGGAAGTTGAGGCGCTAGCCGCATTAAAAGCGACTGCAGCGAAGAACAAGGTCTATCGTTCTTTTATTGGTATGGGTTACTACGACACCCACGTGCCGAATGTGATCCTGCGCAACGTGCTGGAAAATCCGGGTTGGTACACAGCGTACACACCTTACCAGCCAGAAATTGCCCAAGGCCGTTTGGAAGCCATTCTGAACTTCCAGCAAGTGACCATTGATTTAACCGGTCTGGAATTAGCGTCAGCATCATTGCTTGACGAAGGTACCGCTGCGGCAGAAGCCATGGCGCTGGCCAAGCGTGTATCTAAAAACAAGAAAGCGAACCTGTTCTTCGTAGCTGATGACGTTCACCCACAAACACTGGACGTAGTTGAAACCCGCGCTGAAATGTTCGGTTTTGGTATCATCACAGGTCCTGCTGAACAGGCCGCTGAGCACGATGTATTTGGTGCTTTATTGCAATACCCCGGCACAACCGGCGAAGTAAAAGACCTGTCTGAGGTCATTGCTGCTGTACAAGCCAAAAAAGGGATTGTGGCCGTTGCCGCTGATCTGATGAGCCTGATCATGCTAAAGTCGCCGGGTGAACTGGGTGCTGACGTAGCACTGGGTAGTGCACAGCGCTTTGGTGTTCCAATGGGATACGGTGGCCCGCACGCTGCATTCTTTGCAACTCGCGACGCGTACAAGCGTTCTTTGCCAGGCCGAATCATTGGCGTAAGTAAAGACACCCGAGGTCGTCAGGCACTGCGTATGGCACTGCAAACCCGTGAGCAGCATATCCGTCGCGAGAAAGCCAACTCCAACATCTGTACTGCACAGGTGTTACTGGCCAATATGGCGTCTTTCTACGCGGTATATCACGGTCCGGAAGGCTTAAAAACCATTGCGAACCGCATTCACCGTTTTGCTGACATTCTGGCAACCGGTTTAACGCAAAAAGGACTGGCGCTGAAGCACGCCACCTACTTCGATACCGTTACTGTTCAGGTTAGCGACAAAGACGCTGTTCTGGCAGCCGCGGCAGCAAAAGGTATGAACCTGCGTAGCGATCTTGAAGGCGCAGTCGGTATCGCACTGGACGAAACCACAACGCGTGCTGATATCCTGAATCTGTTCAGCGTATTGCTGGGCGATGACCACGGTTTAACCATTGAAAATCTTGATGCCGAAGTCACAACACAGGGCAGCCACTCAATTCCGGCCGAACTGGTTCGTACCAGCGAATTCTTAAAGCACGACGTATTTAACAGCTATCAGTCTGAAACTGAAATGCTGCGTTACATCAAGAGCCTGGAAGACAAAGACTTAGCGCTGAATCATTCGATGATTTCGCTGGGTTCTTGCACCATGAAACTGAACGCCACAGCCGAAATGATCCCGGTGACCTGGCCTGAGTTTGGTCAGTTGCACCCGTTTGCACCGCTTGACCAGGCGCAGGGTTATCAGGAAATGATTCAGGAACTGAGCGACTGGCTGATCAACATTACCGGTTACGATGCGCTGTCTATGCAACCTAACTCAGGTGCACAGGGCGAATACGCCGGCTTGCTGGCAATCCAGCGCTACCACGAAAGCCGTGGTGAAGGTCACCGTAATGTGTGCCTTATCCCAAGCTCTGCACACGGTACTAACCCGGCATCTGCGCAAATGGTTAGCCTGAAAGTGGTTGTGGTTGCCTGTGATAAAAACGGTAACGTTGACCTGGCCGATCTTCGCAAGAAAGCCGAAGAAGTGGGCGACAACCTGTCTTGTGCCATGATCACGTACCCGTCTACTCACGGTGTATACGAAGAAACAGTTCGCGAAATCTGTGACATCGTGCATCAGTACGGTGGTCAGGTTTACATGGACGGCGCAAACATGAACGCGCAGGTGGGCATTACTGCACCAGGTTTTATTGGTTCAGACGTGTCGCACCTTAACCTGCACAAAACCTTCTGTATTCCACATGGCGGTGGTGGCCCGGGTATGGGACCCATTGGTGTTAAAGCGCACCTGGCACCATTCCTGTCTAACCACACTGTGGTGAATATTGACGGTGCGGGCAAAGACTGTGGCGCCGTGTCGGCTGCGCCATGGGGAAGTGCCTCGATTCTGCCTATCAGCTATATGTACATCAAAATGATGGGCAGCGCCGGACTGCGCAAAGCAACCGAAGTGGCCATTCTGAATGCCAACTACGTAGCGAAGTGCCTGGAAGGACATTACCCGGTACTCTACAAAGGCCGCAACGGTCGTGTTGCACACGAATGTATTATCGACCTGCGCCCGCTGAAAGAAGCGTCTGGTGTGTCTGAACTGGATATCGCCAAGCGTTTGAATGACTACGGTTTCCATGCGCCAACCATGAGCTTCCCGGTAGCGGGTACACTGATGATTGAGCCAACTGAATCTGAGTCAAAATTTGAATTGGATCGCTTTGTAGAAGCCATGGTTCACATTCGCGAAGAAATCGCTAAAGTGGAAAGCGGCGAGTGGGATGCAACGGACAACCCGCTGCACAATGCGCCTCATACCCTGGCTGACATTTGTGATAACGACTGGAATCGCAGCTATGACCGCACAACAGCGGCCTACCCGGTACCAACCGTTGCACGCAACAAGTTCTGGCCAAGCGTAAACCGTATCGACGATGTGTACGGCGACCGCAATCTGATTTGTAGCTGCCCAACGCTGGATAGTTATATTGAGGAGTGATTTTGATAGGTCAAAACACGTGATCTAAGAAACACCAAATGAAAAAAGCGAGCTTTGAATCAAGCTCGTTTTTTTTATATGTACTAGCCTAAAATAGCTTGAAACAGCGCATTCAATTCATCAAAACTAGCGTCCCGCTCAGTGACGCTAGCGGCATAAGACTCGTGACGTTTCAGCTCTGATTCAATAAAAGCATTGATTGCTGGCACTGCAGCTATGTATTCCTTTTCAAGACTTACTTTTTTTCGAGCCATAAGGTCCGTTATCGCCTCATCCAATAATGCGTTATCTGCAACTAATTTACGTAATACGACAAACTCTATGGGGGCCGGTTTGTCATAACGCTCCAACCACATGATGGCTAAAAGGGGCCTCAATACATAAAAGTACTTTTTAAGAGGCACGACGTCCTTTTTCAGATATTCGCGATAGTTGCCTTTAGCCATGTGCAGATAGTGGTAGATCCCTTTGTGTGATGACGCTACACGTGGCATCATTTCTCGGGCTTTCACTGCAAAGTGTCCGTCATCAACGTACACTATTGGGGACTGAAGCCATTCGACAAACGCCGGGTTGGATTTCCAAAACAGCTTAAGGGCTTTTCTGACATCCCACCCGTTGATATCGATTTCATCCACTATCGGATATTCGATGACGTCGCGCTTGTCTTCCACGTCCACGGTTAAATACCACTCTTTTGGATGAGCATAGATAAACCGCACATCGTAGTCGCTGTTGGGACTTGCAAATCCCCAGGCGCGACTGCCTGACTCCACTGCATAAAGGACTTTTACGCCGTGCTCCTGTTCTGCTGCAGCAATACGGCGCAGTATTTCTTTTCTTATTTCCGGTTCTATCGCTTCCAGTGCGAACTTGTTTTCCATGTTGTACTACTCCTATTAATTACGCGCCTAGCGTGATTTTCCAGCATACATCGCTAAGTTGTTCTGTAGTAATCTCGATATCTATAAACTGCTTAATGACATCGATATTTGTTGCTGTGTGCAATGTTGGTTTAGTGGTGGTGTAACTGCCGCCACCCGCCAATGTCATGGGGATGAGCAATTGGTCGGCTAGCTGCTCTTCCACCGCTGTTTGTGAGTGGACAAACTTCCTCACACGGCCAGCACAACGTTTGGCGACTCGCTCCGCAGATACGCCCATTTCACCGACCACTTCAAAAACACTGGTGTGTGTATTACTTTTAATTTTCAACTGAAAGCTATTGCCGGGGCCAGGTGAGTCTACCTCTGTGACTGTGCCTTCAGCCGCGTCCCAATTCAAAATGTCTGTTGCCGTTTTGACTTCTCGTTCGCCAATCGAAAGCGGTAGCTGACTGATCAGAGCATGCAACTGGCAGTTTTCAGGTGTCGCTGCGAAATTACTGGCTGCTGTTGTTAGCGCCACCTCCCCCAAGTCTTTTGTTGGCTCTATGGTGATTTTCCACTTACCACCACCAGCGGGGTAAAACCCCAATGCAATCCTTTCAACCTCACAACGCATTCCCATTAGCTGCATCAGGGGCAAATAGGACTGTTCAAAAAAACACAGTGACGGTGATTTGCCATTGTGTGTGCCACCTTCAAAGGTCACACTTGATCTGGCATTGGACAACGCCAAGACAGGTAAAATGGTTTGGCAAACCAATACAGTGCTTCCTGCTGTTCCAATCGCAAAATGGTAGTCACCCGGCACAACTTCGCCGGGTGAAAACCGTATCCGTCCAGCACCAAGCTCCACGCCTTCGGTGGTTGCTCCGCAAATTGCTTGTGCGGCTAATACCGAAGTGAGGTGCTGGCGCAGTAACCCAGGTTTTCTGCGTTTGGCACGTATGTTTACTATTTCAATAGGCTGCTTAGTCAGAATTGACATGGTTAATGCTGACCTCAGAACCTGTCCGCCACCTTCACCTTGCGCGCCATCAATGAATTTGTACGTCATTGTTTATCCTTTTACACACACCACTTGCTTTAAGGTGTAAACCACCTCAACCAGGTCTTTCTGGGCTTCCATGACCTTATCAATATCCTTGTAAGCATGTGGGATTTCGTCAATTACAGATTCATCCTTACGGCATTCCACGCCTTGGGTAGCTTCAATCTGATCTTTGATGTTGAACACTTTTTTAGCCTGCGTACGTGACATCACACGCCCCGCACCGTGGCTGCAACTATTGAAGCTTTCCGGGTTTCCTAAGCCTCTTACAATGAATGAACGCGCACCCATACTGCCGGGTATGATTCCCATTTCACCTTTCTCTGCGCGCACAGCACCTTTACGTGTCACGAAACAGTCTTTGCCAAAATGCCGCTCTCGTGAAATGTAGTTATGGTGGCAGTTCACAGCGAGTTCTGCCGTCGAAAATGCCGTTGGGATCTGTTTTCTCAATGCGGCAATGGCATTGAACATCATGATCTCTCGGTTTTTCGCTGCGTAGTCTTGCGCCCATTCCACGGCTTCAACATAGTCATCAAAGTATTCACTGCCTTCTTCAAGGTACGCCAAATCACGGTCCGGCAGGTTTATCTGATGACGTTCCATTTCCTTTTTGGCCAGTTCAATAAAGTAAGTACCGATGCGGTTTCCCACGCCACGGCTCCCCGAGTGCAACATGATCCATACTGCGTTGTTTTCATCTAAACACAGCTCAAGAAAGTGATTGCCCGTTCCCATCGTACCTAAATGATTAACGTGGTTACTCTTTTTGATGGCTGGGTGTTTTTCACATATGCGTTCAAATCGCGCCTCCAGCTTCTTCCACTCAGCGGCGACCACATCCGGAATGTTATGCCAGGCCCCTTTATCTCGTGATCCTCTGGCTCTTGCGCTTCTCCCGTGTGGAATAGCGGCTTCAAAGGCGCTTCTGATACCCGACAGATTATCTGGCAACTGGCTGGCGGATAGGGTGGTTTTAGTAGCCACCATACCACATCCAATATCAACTCCCACTGCTGCAGGAATAACCGCATCAACCGAGGGGATAACGCTACCTATTGTTGCCCCTTTGCCCATATGCACATCAGGCATAACGGCTATATGGGAGTGAACCAGTGACATACTGGCGATATTATTTAACTGTTCCTGAGCTTTATCTTCAAACGGGACCCCCTTGGTCCAGGCCTTTATAGTTGCCCGTCCTTCGCTTTCAATAACGTTGTAGTTGCTACACATTATTTACTCCTTAATTTCTTACTTATTTTAAATCTATTCGTTTTATTACTTCGAGATTTCTATGGCGGACTGTGACATCAGTCTCGTCGCAGTCCTTCCCGCTTCCTATTTATTGCTACGCGGTTCTCTATGCTATTTTCACCACGCCATTCATCAGGCCTTCCAGGCCACCATATACCGTCAGGTTGCCGATCTTGTCAGACACTTTTTCTAGCGCTTCAAGCTCTTTCAGCCGCATCAGGGTCGGGTTGTTTTCCATCACCTTGGCGGTGTTGTGCAAACTTCTGGTGGCAGAGGTTTCTTCCCGTCGTTTAATCACATTGGCTTCTGCCGCTTTTTGCGCTTCTACTACCTGATTCAAAATAGCTTTCATTTCGCCAGGTAAAATAATGTCCTTCACGCCCACATTCACCAGTGATATACCTATGTCGTCTAATTGTCCCGACACCAATTGTTTTACCGTTTCGTTTACGTAAAGCTTATCCAGCAGGATATCGTCTAACGATTTAGTGCCTACGGCTTCTCTAAGTGCAAGTTGCAAGGTTTTGTAGACATAGTCTTCCACCTTATCAACACTGCGGGCGGCAAGCTCTGGGTCGAGCACCTTGATGTTCGCACTCAGGTTTATTCTGAGGCTCACTCTGTCTTTGCTCAGAATTTCCTGTCCGGAAATCTCCAACATCTGTGTTCGGCAATCAAACGCTTTCACTTCAATTGTGTGATTGAACTGCCAAAAGGCGTGCTGACCAGCTTGCAGTCTTCGAACGAATTTTCCATTCACGTACAACAGACCAACATGCTCTTTGGCAACCGCTACATCAGCAATTGGCTTAATGGCAACGGTGCGGCTGCTTCTAATCAACCTCGAAGCGCTATTGGCTCCTGCCCGGTTGATCAGGAACAGTAGCTGTTCGTCGACGGACAGATTGTCGTCTATCGAGATCGTCTCCAACCTCAATTCACCGGTATCTTTCCAGACGTAGATATGTTCACCTGGCGCAACAATACCTTGAAGCAAATCATCCACGTATAGCAATCCGACTTCGCTGCTCGACAACTTCCAGTGCGAAATATGGTTACGCAAGGTTTCACTATTTCGAAAAAGTCTGTCGGCATTTTTTTCAGAAAAGAACAGCTCATTGATGTCAAAAGTTATAAATTCGAGTTCATTTTTGAAATCCCACATCTTGTGCTTTCCTGGCAGCAGAACATCAGCCAGCTGTTGACTCTTCAACATCAGTACTCTTTGGTTTTCAGCGACTGTTACTGTTTTTCTCATTAGTTTTGTTTTCAACATCATTCATTTCCTTTTAGCGTTTCATCCACGTTTGCAACGTCTTGTCGCCCAGTGGTGTTAGCAAGGGTTTATTGCATCACTGACAAGGGCCCTGGAGTGTTAAATAGCAGGGAGCGTCCGGCTTGCTGCTAATCGTTTCTCTTTAGCGCTTGTTAGTCATTGGCAAAAACAACTCACTAACGTACTTTCTTACAGTGTGTTTTTAGGGTGGGACTTGAACCCACAACAATCGAATTAAATGTTCGATGCTCTACCAATTTGAGCTACCTGTATTTAAGGAAGGATTCGAACCTTCGCCAACGGGTTTTAAGCCGTTGCTCTATCCATTTGAGCTACTTAAATAGTATTAAGGTGGGAGTCGAACCCACGACCGACGAATTGTAAATCGCTGCTCTTCCAACTGAGCTACTTAATAGGTTGTTTGATTAGGCATACGCAGTCACAACGTTCAGCGCACCAGCGTGATGTTTTGAATCACAACCGTTTAATCAGACAGGTTATGTATATCAATCGATGTGCCAATTTGAGTTTTCTGTGGGTTTATATTTTTAAGTTATTGTTTTTATTTGTTTATGTTTTCGATTTTGTGTTTTTAAGATTATTTTACTTATTTGACTAATACTTAATTAAGTATTTAAATGGATATTTATTTATCTTCTTGGATATATATTAAGTGAAGCGTACTGTCGTGGTTAGCCTGATCGGCACTCAGTTGGATTATGTTGGAAAGCGAGTGGATCGCTGGGGTAAATGGCGGCCTAATGTCAGCTTGTGTAGCCAGGATGATTTAATTGTTAATCAACTTCACATGCTACATGACAATCACAGTACCCGATTAGCGAATAACGTTGCCGTTGATATCGAAAGTGTCTCGCCGGAAACCAACGTGGTTTTGCACAATGTGAATTTCAATGATCCATGGGATTTCGAGGAAGTTTATTCAAAGCTATACGACTGGTGTCATCAACAAACCTTCGACACAGATAAAAACGACTACCTTTTTCATATTACTACGGGTACGCACGTTGTTCAGATATGCAGCTTCCTATTAACAGAAAGCGGCCATTTTCCGGGGCGATTAATACAGACTTCACCGGATAAGAACAACAATAATAAAGCCATAGGTAGAACTCAGATCATTGATCTGGACCTGTCCAAGTATGACCAACTCGCCACACGTTTTGATCGGGAACATTTGGAAGGCAAAGAATTTCTTAAAGGCGGTATCCAAACCAAAAATACAGCGTTTAACCGTTTAATCACCCAAATTGAAAAGGTTGCGATTCGCTCAAGCGATCCTATGTTGCTGACAGGGCCGACGGGGGCGGGCAAGAGTCAATTGGCCACACGTGTGTTTCAACTGAAGAAGAAACGAGCCATGCTCAAGGGCGATTTTGTTTCAGTAAACTGTGCCACGTTGAAAGGGGAAAATGCCATGGCGGCATTGTTTGGGCATACCAAGGGCGCATTTACCGGGGCACAGAAAGAACGCAGTGGTTACCTGATGACTGCTAACAAAGGCGTGTTATTTCTCGATGAAATTGGCGAGCTTGGATTAGAAGAACAGGCCATGCTGCTTCACGCCATTGAAAATAAAACCTTTCATCCTGTGGGGAGCGATCGAACAGTTAGCAGTGACTTTCAACTGATTGCTGGCACTAATAAAGATCTTAAATCAGAAGTGGAAAGTGGCCATTTTCGGGAGGATCTACTGGCAAGAATAAACTTGTGGACGTATGAGTTACCAGCGTTAAAAGACCGGCGAGAAGATATTTCGGCTAACATCGATTACGAAGTAAGTCTGTATGAACAAAAAACAGGGCAGCGGATTCAGTTCAACAAAGAAGCACGAGATACCTTCGAGCAATTCGCGACATCAGCAGATGCTATTTGGTCTGGTAATTTTCGAGATTTGAGTTCAGCGATTACGCGACTGTGTACATTGGCAGACTCTTCTCGTATATCCGTTGATGATGTAAAAGAAGAAATTGAACGGCTCAAGCAATCCTGGCTATCACCTGAACAATCTAAGTCAGCCTCAAAGTTACAAAAGTACTTCTCACAAACTGAGATTGAGCAGATGGACTATTTCGATGCCCACCAACTTAACTATGTGTTAGAGGTTTGCAGCCAACACCGGAGTATGGCTTCAGCCGGCAGAGAACTGTTTAATGTGAGCAGAACCAAAAAGGCGCAAACGAACGATTCAACACGGCTGCAAAAGTACTTGCATAAGTTCGGACTGAGCTGGTCGCAATTAACCGGGTGATGAATTTCTGTATGTTGGGAGTGACGAAGTCCAACACAATGTTTTACATAGTCAGACATGCACAATGTTAATGATTATTTTCTACTGATATCAGTTAAGAGCAAAGTCAATGACTTACTAAACCACGACGATGTACTTTAAGAGGCGAACCCATATGTGGTTCGCCTTTTTCGTTTATATGTACACAGTTTGTGATTTCGCCTGATTAGTTACAGCTGTTACTAAAACAGGCATTGGTATCGCCAAACCCGATGACACCGTTACAGTGCATGGTTTCGGCGTAGCTTCCGCCGCCACATTGTCCGTTGGCGTAGTTCGCCGTGTTGTATTCCATGTCTTCTGCCTCGCGGATTTCTCCGTTTACGAATACATAGTCAACAACGACGTCTCTGCCTGAGGCATCGTTATCATATTGAACCTGTAAATTACCGGATGCACTGCCTGAATAGGTGTAGTCAGCCATTGTTGATGACAGTGTCCAGTCGGCTACCACGTTACCGTCTATCACCAGGTTGATATGCTCGCTACCGGTTACCCCTTGAGCTCTTACCGTGATGGTATCGTTGCCACTATTTCCGCCCGGTGATGCCGATGCACAATTACCGCTAAAGCATGCGCCTGTGCCGCCAAAGCCGATAACACCATTGCAGTGCATGGTTTCAGAGTAGCTGCCACCACCGCATTCACCATTTCCGTAGGTTGCCGTGTTGTATTCCATGGACTCAGCTTCGCGAGTTTCGCCGTTTACATACACACTGTCTAAGATGACATCGGCACCCGAAGTGTCGTTGTCGTATTCGACTTGCACGTCCCCGGCAGCATTGCCGGAATACACGTAGGACGATGTTGTGGTAGTCAGTGTCCAATCGGCTACTACATTGCCATCGATTAACAAATTGATATGTTCAGTGCCGGTGACACCTCTTGCGTTTACTACAATATCCGTTGAAGAGGGAGAACCTGCACCACCTGTAGAGCCGCCGCCCGAGTTACCGCCGCCCGAATTCGCACTGCCTTCACTTACCGTAATATCTGAGCTACCGCTACTTTGATACCCTTCAGTGGCCATAACCATGTAGTTAAATGTACCCAGGTTTAGCCCGACACTGGCCCAGGCATCAAAGTGATTTCCGGTGGTAATTGTGCCGCTGATGTTGCCGTAGCCTTTGATAGGTTGGCGAACGCTGAAGTACTGATAAAAGGTCTGTGTACCTTCAATACTGGGTTGCTGTACGCGCTGACAACGCCGGATTTTATAGGTTGCGCCATCACTTTGGAATGTGCCGTAATCCACCCCGCCTGCGCAGGAAGACGGATCGTAAGACCCATAGCTTTCGATGATGTAATACTCAACAAGAGGGTTCTGACTCCAACCGTATAACGCTAAATAGGAGTTTTGAGAACTGTCTACACCATAGTAGCCGGAATAGTTAACGGTTTTTCTTCCTCCGGGGTTCCAGCCTTTACCGCCTACCCAGTTGTTGGTGCCGCTATTCCATTGAGACTGGTAGCGTCCGCCGGGTTGCAAAGTGAAGTTGGCATTGCCGCTGTCTTTCCAGAATGAGTAGTAGAACCCATCGTGAGTGCCGGTTTCATTTTCGTATAGTGTTTGTGCCGTGACGCCTAAACTGCAGGTGAGCAATGAAAGTCCCATTGCCAAGCGTTTTGATTTTGTGCCCATTTTTGTTTCCTTTTAACTTTGTTTGTGCCATTCAAAGATGTGTAAAGGTGTGCTGCCAGACATCATTGCCGCCACTCAGAGAGGCAGGATGAGACCGCAACAAGGGCCGATACTAGGTGATCCGGTCGTGATCTCTAGCAATAAACAACATTTCATAATGTTTAATTCTTATTTCGAAAATGTTAATTAAATTAACAATTTGGTGGTTTTGATACAGTGGTACAGGTAGAAAAGTATCTGGTAATTGGGGAGCTGTTGTTTAAGTCAAAAAGAGGGGCCTGCAGTGCGCGGTACAACGCTATCGCGACGATGAGTTGGAGTACAACGCCAGGCCATTATCACTCTGTGAAAACAGGTGCTTGAGTTGCTGGTGGTAATCACTACTACTCAGTAGACTCTTCCATAATATTATGCAGTTTAAACGACACACTAAAGCCTTCACCTGGCGCGCTTTCATAATTTATATCGCTGTGAAGCACCGCTTTAACCATGTTGTACACAATGCTTAAACCCAGACCGGCATTGCCTGCACCGCGTTTGGTGGTATAGAAAGGTTCAAACAGTTTCTTTAGTTCGTCTTCTTCAACGCCTTTGCCATTGTCGGTAAATGAAAGCTGATAGCCGTCACCGGCGGGCGCAACGCTAATGGTGATTTCGCATTGTTTCTGGCCAGGCGCAAAGGCATGAATAATAACATTTGAAGTAAGCGCAGCCAGAATTTGAAGGATGATTGTAGGGTAGGTGGATACATTAACGTTAGGGGGGATTCGGGTATTGAATGTAATGATTGAGTTATTCGAAGTGGCGTTATACGTTTGCACAAATTCGGCCACTAATTCAGCCAAATCAACGGTTTCTAACTTCGACGCCTCGTCGGTGTTTTTCACTGCCACGCGCTTAAAACTCGATAGTAACTTAGACGCCCTCTGCATGTTTTTCAGCATGCTCGATGTCAGGTCCTGGGCCGTATTGAGGAATTCGTCAAACTGATTCGCATCTAACTTACCGTCATCGAAGTCCCGACGTACTTCAGCTAACAGCTCTATAAGTAATGAGCAGTTACCAATGTTTACGCCCAGTGGTGTATTTATTTCATGAGAAACACCGGCAACCAACCCGCCCATCGCGGCCATTTTTTCTGATTCAATCAGCTTTTCCTGCTCCGATGGATCTATCTGAGACACGTGCGGTACTTGTGCTTTTTTCATTTACCCTCAGCTCGATGTTATCTACCACCCCAGGCGCTGTGCAGAAGCGCGTAGTGAAGTTGGGTCATTAGACTTCACTATTGAGTATAGACGATGATTTGTTGAGCGCTGGCCTCGCATTTATTTTAAATAGTCAAAGTCTTTACAAATGCGTATGCTAGACGGTCAGGAAATAACTATTCAAAGGGACGAATATGAAGTCTGCTGTTTTAAACTCGCTGAAATCACTTGGTATTGCGGGGAGTTTCGCTGTTGTTGCGCCATTTGCCAATGCGGTGGATTTAATCGATTTGGGAGATTTCCCTGCGTGGTTTACCGACGCGATGGCCAGAGAAGTCACCGTTGCAAACACCAGTGATTTTGAGCTCACCGCATTGAGTGCAAAAGGTAAAGTGCCTGGCGCGTTGTCGTTAGAAGAGCAAGAAGAAGGGTATTGGTACTATAACATCAATATTGGTACCGGCTCGCCAGTTGAATGTTATGTATTTACTGAATTTGACGGCCCTGCTAATTCCCTGAACGCCATTATCAAGCACAACCTGCAAGGTGCTGAAGCACTTAACGGCAAGAGTCTATCGGGTCAGTTCAACTATGCCATCGACAGTGGGCTAACTGGCGCTACACCTTATTTGCAACTCGATACGTTATACATGCTCGGAGAGGGCGCAGATAAAGTATCCGGTGTCATTAAGGCCATGTCTGCGCAAACTGAACAGAGCCTGCAAATTTGTACCCACAACGAAATTGGTTATCGCGCGACCTTCCGTTCAGTGTTCGACGCGTTTGTTCAGGCTTTTGCTCAACCTCACGATGCCGCTACATTCTTCAGTCCGGTTTATCGGATTTCCATCAATGGCATGCCCGTTGGTTTTAGCCGTGAAGTATTCAGTGTCGACAGTGACGGTGACGTTGGTATTGAAAATTACAGCGCTTATATTTTCCCCGTTGATGCCAGTTCTGTTGCCACTTCTGACAACGTCTCAACGTCCTGGAGTCGGGCCGATGGTTCGTTAATTAATGCGAATCAATATGCGATTGAAAACAGTACCCTGGCGTCTAGATATGCCATTAGCTACAACGAAGATGCCTGGTATGTTGAAGGCGAACTGCAAGGCAAAGCGGTTAGCGGCAAGCTAGACTACAACAGTTGGCTATTGTCTGGTCTTGGCAGCTACCTGGAAACAGAAATACTGAAGCAATCAGAAAAGACCTCTGCGACATTCCACATGTGGGCACCAGATGCCGATCCTCTGAGTGCGCTGGAAGTGAAATTAAGCAAAATCGAAAATCCGAACGCCAATTTCAAACTGGACATGGGCGCACTAGTTATAGAATTCCAGGCCAAAGAACACGGTATCTTTGAGCAAGGCACATTGTCCAGAGGTGCTCTGAAAATGCAGATGGAACTTATTTATCTGCATGGTAAACCGGTACTCCCGTGAGGTGGCTGGTTTCGTTATGGGTGCTGTTCTGGCATGTTCCGGTCAGCGCCGATACTGCGCCGTTAATGGCTTCGATTTCGGTTGAACTCGCTTCAGAGCAATCTTTGCCTTTACAAAATGCTATTCAGGCGACGCTAGTCACCTCTGAAGCGGCAAAATTAAAAGCGGCATTAAAGGCGTGGGAAGGGATAGATATCCTGCAGGCAACAGCGACTGAACTGACCCTTACCATTAAACCGCGGCCGGTTTACAACGGTAGCGTAGAAACTGCCTTTTTAGCCGATAGCTTTGTTATTGATATTAACGAACCCAGCACCAAGCAGTTTGCCAGTGAGTTTATGCATTGGGTGGCACAGCCCTGGAAATTGTCTGATCTTACGGAGTACGTTAATCAATACATCGACCAGCCAAGCTATATTCACGGATTTAACTTTGCGTCTGTGGTAGCCACTCAACGCAGCGGTGATTGCACTGAATACGCAGCACTCACGACAGCCCTGGCCCGTTCACTTGGTTTGCCTGCACGGCTGGTTGTTGGCACGGTCATTGTCGAGGAATCAACGTCAATACAGGCATTTGGGCACGCGTGGACGGAAGTGTATTACGAGAATAGCTGGCAAATCATTGACGCTGCCTTATTGCAATCGACAGCGCTAAAACATTTTTATTTACCTGCATCAGCACTAACAAACGAAGGACCAGGGTACGCTATGGCCTTAGTTCATTCCGTAGGGTTAATGCCTGAAAAAATCGTGGCGGTAAGTAACGCCAGGTAAGACCAGGCTTATGTCTGATTTTTTCTCGGTGAGCATATATTGCGGCAAAGCGGTTTTATTCAGCTATACCTAGGGGCTGTTGACCTTTGCTGTATCATTTTTGTTCTATATAGA